>JAABUX010001442.1_pt1 | contig 36074 bp, 33 predicted proteins | sample 5561851 | NCBI WGS metagenome assembly JAABUX01 (sample SAMN10711883, study PRJNA513361) | rock metagenome | isolation source: Antarctica rocks | place: Antarctica: Victoria Land, Richard Nunatak red sandstone | collected 2016-01-03
TGGCCGTCGAGGCGTACCACGCGGGCGCGATCCGCACCCTGATCCAGCGTTCGGCCAACGCGAACCTGGCGACGTACGCGTCGAAGATCTCGGCGGTGCGCGCCAAGCTGTCGGGCGAGGTCGACGATTTCGGCCCGATCGAGAACGGCGAGTACATGATCGCCCCGACCGACGCCAACTCGATCGCGTTCTCGCGCACCACCCGGCAGGTGCTGAACGTGGTCTATGGCGGCGTCAACTCGAAAGGCGGCGTGTTCTTCCCGTTCGGTATGAACGGCGCAATCCGCTAACCCGGGCCACTTCTGGATCGATGGGCGGCCGAAATATCGCCCGCCCATCCGCGCGAGCCGCCTCGAGGGCAGCACGCCGGAGATGCGGCCGGATGAGTTCTTTATCCGCAGTCTCCAGGACTTGCCGGCACAGGGGCCGCCGTGAAGCTTCGGCTCAAGTTGGCGCGGTGGCGATGCGACAACCCGCAATGCCTTCGGCAAACCTGACCCGTTCAGGATTCACCCAGATTGAGCCAGACCTCAACTCGCCATCCGGTTTCGTGGCCTCCTTCGACGCCGCGACGTGAAGTCACTCGATGTTTGGCTAACCAACGCCGCTCGCTCCGGCATGCATTGTCTGCGGCAATTCGCGGCCACGCTGCGCAGGGATTTGGACGCCGTGCGGAGCGGCATCCCTCGAGCGCTGGAGCAACGGGCAAACAGAGGGGCAGATCAACCGGCTTACGACACCGAGTTTGCGGATGACCCGCTTTTCAGCCAATTTGAAAACAACGTCTCCTTCTGGACGTAGGATTATGGCGGGATACGACCGGCGCGGAGACGGTTGAGCCGCACCTTGCACTGGGGAGCGTCGCCGACACCAAATTGCACGCCGGGCAGCACCGAAAGGACATCGGCTATTGCGCCGCGCCCTGGTCCTGCCAAGGGGTCGGGCATGGCGCTCGGTTTAGTGAGCGTGCCTCTAATAAGCAGCGGGCCGGGCAACGTACCGACTGTGAAGTGCTTCGAGTTCGATCGTATTCGCAGGTTCACGTTCTCCTTCCCAAGATTGACCGTGCCGACGCCCTCTAGCACCGCACTTGGAGTTTCCAGAGTCAGGGCGCGGGTGGCTATAATGCCGTGGCGTAACGCCAGGTCCGCGACAAAGCACTGCACTTGTGTGACGCGTGGCCCGGCGAGCCAGGAAAGGAGCGCGCTGCCCAGTCGCAAGCCGGCGGCATCGACGATCAACGCGTTGAGGTCGCCCCCTTGTGTCCACAAGGAAGCGTTCCCGTCCGTCGCTGCGGCGATAGCGGACACCGAGCTGCCCGCTCCCTCCAGATGGACGGCGCCGTTCAGCGCCAACTCACCCTGGTAGTGTTTTTCCTGCAGTAGGCGGGCGATGTCGACACGATCGAGACGGACGTCCGACTCTGCCTGCATGATGCCGTGTGCCTGCTCTACGATTGAGAGGCCTCCGAAAAGGCGCCCGCGCCCGACATTGACGCTAAAGGGGCGAAGGGTCACCGCACCCGCTTTCACCTCCAGGTGAAGAGCCAGATCGTCCAGTGACGTCGAGGTTCCCTGAACGACCTGAGCCGCATAAGTCAGGTGGAAGATGCTGCTTCCAACGTCTGGCAGGTGCAAAGTCGTTTTCGGAAGAAGGCCCGAGTCATGGCGCGCCGGCGTCTCTGCCGATGTTTTCTGCCCATTGGGACTTGGTCGGCCGTTGATCAGGCTGGCGATGTCCGCCATGGCGACATCGCCTGAATGCAGCTCGGCGGTGATGTCGGCCTGCCCTCTCTCTCCTGTACGGACTGTCACCGTGCCTTCAAAATCGCTTTGGCCAATCCGGTCCGCTCTGCCGGTTAGCGTGAAAACACCGCCTTCGTAAGCAAATCCACCGTCGAACTCGTAATGGGGCGTCGTGGGGAGCGAGACACCGATGAGTGGCTTGAGCAGTGCCATGTCGGGCCCGGTGCTGCGTAGCATCAGCTTGGCGCCGCGTGGGTTGCTTGGATCCTGCAAACTCCCGACCGCCGAGACTTCAGTTTGTCCATTGATGATCTGAAGGTCGACGGACCAGGGCTGCGCGCCCTCACCCGAATGGACCGCGCCATCGCCGATCAACCGCGCGGTTGTCGGCAAGGCAGCATAGGTACCCTGTGAGGTGGCCACAATCTGCGTTGCACCAGTTGGATCGGAGGCGGGCCGGGTTGCGAAATCCGCATGGAAGTCTGCACGCAAATTGGCCAGCGTGACATGAGCATGTCCATCGGTAATCCGGATCACATTTATGTCTGGGTGCGATGGCGGGAAGACGTAGTTTCTCTGGCCTCCCGCGGTGGACACAGGGCGTACGATGGGCTGCTGCAAGTCAATGGACGTGGTGACGAGCTGGCCGCGGCGTATCAATGCGAAGGCGTCTATATCCGCTGAGACGCGTGCAATGCGCGCAAACGGCTCCTCGTTCTCGGGAAACTCCGGCGGATTGCCGACCACGAGGTTCTCGAAGACGATATTTAGCGGATTGTCCAGGTGCAGGCGCACGCTGCCGATTGTGATGGGTCGCCTGAACGCCGCCGACGCCTCGCGCTCAATGATGGGCCGAAGCCAAATGGGGGCAGAAACGCCTGCAACTGCAAGTAGCCCGATCAATGCCAGGCTGGCCCAAAGGAGCCACCGGAACGTACGAGGCGTCGGCATGTTACGAGGACCAAATGTTGGGAGCGACTAGACGCGGGCGAACCGCGGAGTGAAATGGGGCGGCGATAGCGGCTTTCGGTAGCGCGATCACGAATGAGGTGGCGTACGACACATCGGCCTTTCAGGGGCGCGATATATGCATACAAGCGTATTAGTGGCTATGGCATCAAAACCACTCAGAACTATCGTGCTCCTTGCAGCTTGCCTCGGCGGCTGCGCCCATGGACTTCCACCGTCTGCTTTCGAGGGCAGCACGCCGGAGATGCGGTTAATCTGCGCAATGGGCGTGAGCCCGGACAGAAAGTTAGCCACTTCGACCCGCCCGAACGCACGAAACGTGATGCCTCATCAGCTCTGCCGTTTGTTAGCGCCGGGTCTGGACCCGCACCTCGTAAGAGCTGAAGGCGATGGGATTGGTGCCGACCTGGCGTCCGACGTAGGCGACCATTGGCACAGGTGGCACTTCGCCAACGTCCAGCATGCAGCCGGGATGGCGCATCGCGAACAGCAACAGGGCGTGCCCGAGCCGATTGTGATCGGCGCGCTTGGTCGCAAGCACCGCAAGGTCGTCAGGGGCAGGGTCCAGTGGCGCACGATATCACGCTCGTCAGAGGACAGCGCGAGCAGCCCTGTCTAATGTTCGTCTGTCAGCAGCCGTCGTCTTGTCATTGTGCCCCTCCCATGCGCCGTGCGGACCGTAGCGGGGCTGTCCGTCTAACCAACCTTAACGGACAGGACTAGGTGTTTGATCCCGGACTTTGGTGGTGCAATCTTCTCTCGTGAATGGAAGGAGGCACTATGGGCCAGGTTCTTCATGGCAGCGCCACCACGACAGAGGCGGTCCGTCGAGCGATACAGCGGAGTCAAGAAAGCCTGAGGACGCTCGCCAAGCACTACGGTATCAACCAAAAGACCGTCGCCAAGTGGAAGCGCCGCAGCGCCGTCGCCGACCGGCCTACCGGTCCCCGGACGCCCCGCTCGACCAGCCTCTCCGTCGAGCACGAGGCCGTCGTCGTTGCCTTTCGCCGGCATACCTTGCTGCCGCTCGACGACTGTCTCTACGCGCTGCAGGCCACCATCCCGCACCTGACGCGCTCGTCCCTGCACCGCTGTCTTCAACGGCACGGCATCAGCCAACTACCGGCCGTCGACGGCGACAAGCCGGCCAAGAAGGCCTTCAAGAGCTACCCGATCGGCTTCTTCCACATCGACATCGCCGAAGTGCAAACGGCGGAGGGCAAGCTCCACCTGTTCGTCGCCATCGATCGCACCAGCAAGTTCGCCTTTGTCCAGTTGGTCGAGAGCGCCACCCGCGTCACCGCGTCGGCCTTCCTCGTGGAACTCGTCAGGGCCGTGCCCTACCGCATCCACACGGTGCTCACCGACAACGGCATCCAGTTCCGCTTCCCGCCGCGCTACGCCGACGGGCCAACCGCCCGCTTCGTCACCCACATGTTCGCCATGCGTTGTCGGGACCACGGCATCGAGCACCGCTACACCAAAATCAACCATCCCTGGACCACGGATAAGATCGAACAGCCCTTTCGTGTGGCGTCCTGCTATTTTCCGGTCGCCCATGGGTGACCGCGTGGCACAGAGCAGGACAGGGGGTGCAACCCTTGCCGCGCGGCCATCACCGTCGCGCCTCGTTTGCGGCACCCGTGGGCACCCGTCGTCCTCGCTTCGTCCAGCCTTCCGTCAGCCTGCGGTAGGCAACCTCGGCCTGCTCGGCCCGGCGCCTGTCTTCAAGCCGGTTGCGCGTGAGGTTGTACTCGTAGCTCGACCCGCGCTGGCCGCGCCGCGCCGGTTGTCCCGACCGCAGTTCTAGGTCGCGCAGCTTCTTGGCGTGCAGCGCGGGCCTGACGCCGGCATAGTCCTCGCCCTTCTGCAGCATGTGCCAGACGATGACCGCGAGCTTGCGGGCCACCGCCACGGCGGCGATGTGGTTGCCGCGCCGGGCAGACACCCGCTGGTAGAATCCGCGCAGCGGTCCGGGGCCGCGTACGGCCTGCCAGGCCGCCTCGACCAGCATGGTCGGGCGTGCGTGCGACCCCGCTTGGTGATGCGTCCGTGGTGGGCGCGACCCTCGCCGGACTGGTGCACGCTCGGGTTCAGGCCGAAGTACGACACCAGCTGGTCTGGCGTCTTGAACCGCGAAATCGTGCCGATCGCCGCCGTAAGCCCGACCGCGACCACCATGTCGATGCCGGGGATGGTCATCAACCGCTTCACGTCAGCGTCGGACAGGGCGTCGCGGGCCAGTTCGCGCTCGACTACGCGGAGGTCGTCGCCGAGGCGGTCGTACTCGCGCACGTGTCGCTCCACGGCCTCACGCTCGTCGTCTGGCAGGCGCTGCGCCAGAAGCCACGCCCGTCCCTTGACGCCAAAGAGGTCCGCATGCGGGCACTGCGGCACGAGGTGGGCGTGCAGGATGGACTGCGCGATCGTCTTCAGCCGCGTCCGCTGTCGGACGATCTGGTTGCGCCGCGTGACCTGCCGCCGCAGCGCCAGGGTTCGGGCGTCGGCCACCCAGACCTCGGGCAGGAAGTTGCTGGCGTAGAGCTTGGCCAGCACCGTCGCGTCGATGGTGTCGGTCTTGATCTTGGCATGCGCGATCATCCGCACCTGGCGCGGGTTGGCGATCACCACGCGGCCAACATGCGGCGCGATCGCGTCTGCCACCGCGTTCGCGTTGCCGGTCGCCTCGACGACCACGTGGTCGTCATGCGTCAGCGTCTTTGCGAATGCCTCGAGATGGTCCCGCGTCATGCCAACCCGGCCGAGGCGCTTCACCACGCCGCCGTCCAGCATCACCGCCTCCGCGAACACGCGGTGGATATCCAGTCCCACGATCCTCACCGGTCTGCCTCCTGTTGCTCGCTGTCCAACTTGCGGAAGCCGGCGGGCAACACGGCAACTACGGATCCGCGCTCGCGGCGCATCCGGGCGAACCGCAGGGGCGGCCAGATAACGGCTCGGGCTCTCAGCCCATGGTCTAAGGGTCGGCCTGCCCGCACTCACGTGCTCCCAACGCCCCATGCCCGGATGGTCTCACCATAGCGCCGTCCAACAGCGGACGGCCGGGAATTTGAGCGTCGAGGTCATCATGCCGGATAACGGTCAGGTCGAGCGAATGAACCGGACCATCAAGGATGCCACCGTCCGTCGATACCACTAAGACAGCCATGACCAGCTCAGGCGCCACCTCGACGACTTCGTCTCGGCCTATAATTTCGGACGCCGCCTCAAAACCCTGAAGGGGCTCACACCCTATGAAGCCATCTGCCGCGTATGGCAGACCGAGCCCAGTAGATTCGCCATAAACCCGCTCCACCAATTATCGGGACCAAACACCTAGGCGTTTGGTCCTGGAAAGCGCCGCCGCAATTCCTGAGCCATGTCCGCCACGAACAGTCGAAGTTTGGAAGGCATATAGGCGCCTCCGTGTTGCACAAGGTGGATGGGGATGATCCGGGTGTCGGGCAACGGCACCGCGACCAACGCTCCCGACCTTACTAGCTGGTCGGCCTGATAAGAGACGAGGCGCGCAAGCCCAAGCCCGGCGACCGCGGCTTCTGCGGCAGCGTCGGTGGTGTTGACCACCACCCGCGGGCGGACCGTCAGTTGGGTAGCACGTCCGCCCGCCTCCACGCGCCAGCGCTCGGGCACCGGCTCAACCGTCAGGCTGGAGACGACATCGCGGGTCGCCAGCTCCTCCCAACTCGCAGGCACGCCGTATACGGCGAGATAGGCGGGGCTGGCGTAGACACCGATCTGCAGAGTTCCCGCCCGCACAGCGCGCAACGAGGAGTCGGGCAGCGGTCCCAGGCGCACGCCGACGTCGATCCCTTCCTCGACCAGCGACACCACGCGATCGATCAGCAGCAGATTCGCCCGGAGCGTGCGATGCTTGTCCAGGAAGGCGGCCAGCAGCGGTATCACGTGTAGCCGCCCGAAGTGCACCGGTGCGGTGATGCGCAGCACGCCCGTCAAGCTCGCCGGATCGGCCTGGTCGAGTTCGCGCAGCTCAGCATGGTTGGCCAAAATCCGGCGAATGATGCCGAGGTGCCTGTCACCCGCCTCGGTCAGCGAAACCGAACGCGTATTGCGGTTGAGCAGCCGGACGCCGAGTTCCGCCTCAAGCGCGGCCACGGCCCGGGTCACCGACGCAGGCGTGCGATTGAGGTGCCGCGCTGCAGCCGCAAAGCTCGTTCGCTCTGCAACGGCGGCGAACACGCCATAGTTCTCGAGCCGATCCATCGTTACGTATTTTGCAACGGAGAACTCGAAACACAAGCATTCTCGGACAACAATCAGATCGCTATCTCGTCGGTGTGGGCGCTGCACGTCCATCACAGTGTTCACCCGAGGAGACCCGATATGACCGGCCGTTTGAAGCTCTACTGGCACCCGATCTCCGGTCATGCGCACCGCGCGCAACTGTTCCTGTCCCTGATTGGCGCGCCGTTCGACCTCGTCGAGGTCAACTTGGCCAAGGGCGCGCACAAGGCCCCGGACTTCCTGCAACTCAACCCGTTTGGCCAGGTGCCTGTGCTTGACGACAACGGCGTGGTCGTCACCGACGCGAACGCCATTCTCGTCTACCTTGCCAAGAAGTTTGGGAGGACCGACTGGCTGCCGGAGGACGCCAAGGGTGCTGCCGACGTGCAGCGCTGGCTATCGGTTGCCGCCGGCCAGATCGCTTTTGGCCCCGCGGCCGCGCGCCTGGTCACCATCTTCGGGGCTGCCTTCAACGCTGACGAGGTGGTCAAGCGCGCCCACGCCATCCTTGCGCTACTCGAGGGCGAACTACAGGGCCACGACTGGATCGTCCCAACTGCCAAGCCGACGATCGCTGACGTCGCGCTCTACAGCTACATCGCGCGCGCGCCGGAAGGGAATGTCGACCTCGCGGGGTATCCCAGCGTCAACGCCTGGCTGAAGCGGGTGGAGGCGCTGCCTGGCTTTGCGCCTTTCGCGACCACCCCTGTCGGCTTGCTGAAAGCCGCCTCACGCGACGCGGGCGGACGGGTCATCCCGTCCGCTCTGCAGGAGTTCTCGCCATGACCGAGTACGCCACCCCTCCCGGCTGGGACCTTGAGCGCTCGCCTTTCCATCCGGGCGAGCTAGCGATCCAGGCGCGCGTCGGCGTCGTTGACAAGATCGATGCTCAGGGCCGCCGCGCCGTGCGCCGCACCATGACCGAGCAGCACCGCGAATTCTTCGGTCTCTTGCCGTACGCCCTCGTCGGCACCGTTGATCGGACGGGCCAGCCATGGGCGTCCATGGTGGTCGGCCAGCCCGGCTTCATGAGTGCCCCCGACGTGCGCCGGCTTGACGTCGTCGCCAGGCCGCTGTTCGGCGACCCCCTCAACCATACTTTGCGTCACGGCGCCGAAATCGCACTGCTCGGAGTCCAACTTCCCACGCGCCGTCGCAACCGAGTCATCGGCACGGTCGCCGGGTTGGGTTTGCCGGGTTTCTCCATCGCGGTCCGCGAGACGCTGGGCATTTGTCCGCAATATATTCAGGGCCGCGAGACCCACCTCACCGCCGACCCGCTCGCGCCAGCATCGCGGCCGGTGCATCGCGCGGCGCGGCTCGACGTCGCCGCGCGCGCGATCGTCGATCAGGCCGACACGTTCTTCGTCGCCAGCGTCAATCCGCGTGCAGAGGACGGCGAGACGGCCGGTGTCGATGTCTCACACCGTGGTGGCCGCCCAGGCTTCGTGCGCGTGGATGACGATGCGACAATCACCACGCCCGACTTCGTCGGGAATTTCATCTTCAACACGCTCGGCAACTTCCAGCTCGACGACCGGGCTGGCCTTCTATTCCTGGACTTCGAGACTGGCGACACGCTCTACCTTGCTTGCCGCGCGGAAGTGATCTGGGATGGGCCAGAGGTCGCGGCGTTTGCCGGAGCACAGCGCCTGGTGCGCTATCATCTCAGCGAGGTAATCCGCGTCGAGCGTGCATTGCCGCTTGCCTTTTCCTCGCCCGACTATTCGCCGCTCCTGTCGCGAACCGGCGTATGGACCGAGGCAGAGGCCGCGATGGAAGCCGAAGCGATGCGCAACGTTTGGCGCCCGTTCCGGATTGCCCGTGTCGAGGACGAGAGCGCCGACGTTCGCTCGTTCCATCTCGAGCCCGCTGACGGGCGCGGCCTCGCCGGCTACAAAGCGGGTCAGTTCCTGCCGGTCCGCGTCCAGCTGCAAGGGTGGGTCGAACCGGCGGTCCGCACCTACACGCTTTCCAACGCTTTCAACGGGAGAACTTACCGGATCACCGTCAAGCGCGAGGGCCGGGGCGGCATCTCCGACTGGCTCCATAAGCGGGTCCAGTCCGGCGCGATAGTCGAGGCTATGACTCCACGCGGTGACTTCGTGTTCGAATCGTCGCCTAACCGCGCCGTGGTGCTGGTGTCGGCCGGCGTCGGGATCACGCCGATGCTTGCGATACTCAACGATCTTCTAGTCAACAACGGCCGCACCCGACACCATGCACCCATCCACTTTATCCATGGCGCGCGCGACGGTGCCCACCACGCTTTCGCCGCGCGCGTGCGCCACAAGGCCGAGCGGAATGCGACCTTGCACGTCCATGTCCGATATAGCGCGCCGGCCAATGCCGACAGGCTCGGCCGCGACTACCACAGCGTCGGCCGGGTAGACGTTGGGCTGCTGAAGGCTGCGTTGCCGTTCGACGACTACGACTTCTATCTTTGCGGGCCGCCGGGCTTCATGCAGTCGCTTTATGACGGCCTGCGCGACCTGAATGTGTCCGATGCACGGATCCGGCTGGAGAGTTTTGGTCCGGCCTCGGTGGCACGTCGGCCGGATGCGGCCCCGGCTGGCAGCCACGATGAGGAAGCGGTGCGCGTCACGTTGGCGAAAAGCGGCAAGACGCTGCGCTGGCGGCCGCGCGATGGGTCGCTGCTCGATGCTGCCGAGCGCGCCGGTGCGGCGGCTCTGTCGAGTTGCCGGTCGGGCGTATGCGGGACCTGCGCGGTCAACGTGCTCAAGGGCAAGGTCGACTACGCCGAGCCGCCCGCACACGAGATCGACCCCGGCACGGCGTTGATCTGCGTCGGCCGCCCGCGTTCTGGCCCGCATCTCGACGACAGCGCCGACCGGGAGGGGGTGACGCTCGACCTCTGAATTCGCCTTCCGTCTCTGCCATCTCTCTTCCCCCCAATCAGCCACGGAGCGATCCACTCGCTCCATGGAGGACCTTGTGGGCCTTTGCGGGTGGCCACATCGCCGCGCGCTTTGCCTATGAGTGGCACGACGCCGAAGGGAGGTGGTTCCGTAGCCATGGCAACGAGCAGTGGGCGTTCGACGCCGATGGGCTGGCGCACCGCCGTGAGGCCAGCATCAACGATGTGCCGATCAACGAAGTAGACCGGCTGTCCGCTGACTGCCTGGGCCGAGGCCCAGGGCCCATCCAGGGCTGTTCGCATTGTGCCTTGAACGCTAGTTGCTTCCTGCCCTTGTCGGCACAGTGACCCTGACGTTAGGCAAAGCCATCTGACTCCGTATCACGGTGCTCAGCAGCTAAAGCAAGCCAGAGTGTCCGTTAAACGAACGAGGCTGTTGAAAAACTCGCTTGCGAGCGGGTCGATCCCGTGATTCGTTCCGGACGTTGATGGACGGGAGACCGCGACGATGATGGGCAGGCTGTCAGGGCAAGAGCCGCTGTTTTTTGGCTTCCGGCTCGAGGACCACGTGCCCGCCGATCACCTGCTCCGGCGCGTCGACGTGGCGCTCGACTTCGGCTTCGTTCGGCAGTCCCTCTCCCATCACTACAGTTCCATCGGACGACCGTCTGTGGACCCCGAGTTGATGATGCGCATGCTGCTCATCGGCTACCTGCGCGGCATCCGTTCCGAGCGCCGGCTGTGCGAGGAGGTGCACTTCAACCTCGCCTATCGCTGGTTCTGCCGCCTTGGACTGGACGGCGGCGTGCCCGACCACTCGACGTTTTCGAAGAACCGCCACGGGCGCTTTCGCGACGGCGACGTGTACCGCCTGCTGTTCGAGGAGGTCGTGCGAGCCTGCGCGAAGGCCGGACTGATCGCCGGACGAGACACCGCGATCGACGCGAGCACGATCGAGGCTGACGCCGGTCGCGAGCGCAAGTTCGACGGCGCGGCGTCTGCCGACGCCTGGAGCGAGCAGGAACGCCTCGCCAAGCCGGTGTGTGAGTATCTCGCAGCACTCGATGCCGCGCTGCCGACCGCTCCGGACGAGCGCGAGCCGGTGCCGCCCAAATACACGTCGCCGACCGACCCACAGGCGGCCTGGTCGATCAAGCACGGCCCAGGGCGCTTCAGCTATGCCGCGAACTACCTGATTGACAGCGAGACGAGCGTCATTCTCGACGTCGAGGCGACGCCCGCGCGTCTCGGTGCCGAGGTGGCCGCCACGCGGACCTTGATCACGCGCGTTGCGGATCGGTTTGCCGTTCACCCCGAGCGCCTTGCCGCCGACAAGGCGTACGGCAGCGCGGCGCTGCTGCGCTGGCTGGTCGAGCGCGGGATCGAGCCGCACGTGCCGTTGCTCGACCGCACCGCGTTGACCCAGGGCAAGCTCGCCCGCTCGGCCTTCACCTATGACGCGGTCGCCGACGCCTACACGTGCCCGGAGGGGCACCCGTTGCGACACCGAGGGTACGAGCGGCGGAACCGCACGCATCGCTACAGCGGGTCGCCTGTCATCTGCGGTGCCTGCACGCGCAAGCCCGACTGCACCGACGCGCCGACACGGCGCGTGCTGAGGATGGTCGACGAGGACGTGCGCGATCGCGTCCGCGAGCTCGTCGACACGCCCGGCTTCGTCCGCTCGCGTCGCCTCCGAAAGCGTGTCGAGCGCATCTTTGGCCAGCTCAAGCGCAACATGGGGCTGCGGCGGCTCAAGTTGCGCGGGTTACGCGGCGTCGCCGAGGAGTTCACGATGGCCGCCGCCGCCCAGAACCTCATTTTGCTTACCGGACGGCGAGTGCCCGCCTGAGACGGGAGGGCGATTGCGCAAGATCGCAACAAGCCAGAACTCCGCATTCGGCTTGCCGACCCCAACAATCCGCTCGCGTCCGACTTCTTCAACAGCCTCCTTCGTTTGCCGGACAGGGGACTCGTGACATTAGACACGATCTGGGGCTACTCGGACCTGCCGGTGAACCATAACTGTATCTGGTGGAGAGCGACTGGTCTGCTCACGGTCATTGGCCGAGATGAGCGGACGTCCGTGCGTGGCTCGATCTGGCTGGTAGACAGCAGTCCGCTTTAAGACTTGTCAAGGCAGAAGCGGACGAACGAAGATTGTGCATTAAATCAGATGATAAGTGGGAGACGCTAAGCTAGTCGAGATGGCCCGCTCTACCGCCCTCGCCGCCATCACCTACACAATCGCCACGCCTTCGGAAGGATCGCCGCGGTAAATGCACGTCCGCGAGTATCAGCCCTTTAACAACACAACTTCTTGCACGAATTCAGACAGGTCAGCCAGTAGACCATCTGGCGCCTCGTAGAAAGGGAAGTGGCCGCCATAATTCATTCGGCTGTATCGGACGATGTTGTGCGATCGCTCGGCGACACTCCGCGGCGGCATCGGGAAGACAGGATCGGGGTAAGCCGCGACACCAACTGGTACTTCAATTCGCCCTCCAGGGGGCAACATCTGGTATTGCTCCTCACCCTCAGCGACGTAAATCCAGCTCGCCGGGCCAAACGCGTCGGTGACGAGGTACAACATGATTTCACTCAGCAGCTGGTCGCGGCTGAATATCTGGTCGAAGGGCCTGTCCCTCCGATCTGACCACGCGTGGAACGCCTCGACAATCCAAGCCGCCACACACACACCGGGCTGTCAGCCATGCCCGCCGACAGCTTAAGCGGCCGGGTTGCCTGGATCCGCGCGTAGGCGCTCTCGCCCTTCCACAGAGAGGCCTCGACAGCTGCGAAGTCGCGTTCCTCCTGGCTGGCATCGGTGGGCACCTCGTTGGAGCGAGGGGGCGCCCCGTGATGGCGAACGCTCAGCATGGTGATGTGAATACCCGCGACCGTCTCCGGAAACTGGAAGCCGAGCATTTCGGCGATGGCGCTTCCCCAATCTCCGCCATGGACGAAGTAGCGATTGTAGCCGAGCACCTGTGTCATCAGCCGGTTGAACATCGACGCGATACGCTTCGGCCCGATCGGACTCACCGGCCGACTGGAAAAGTCGTACCCTGGCATCGAAGGAACGACGACGCTGAAGGCATCCTCTTCCCGCCCGCCGAACCTTTCAGGACGGGTGAGGCGCTCGATCAGTTCCGTATAGCTGTGGAATGAATACGGCCAACCATGAGCAAGGAGAAGCGGGCGCGGTGAGCTACCAGAACCCCGCTCGTGCACGAAGTGAAGGTCAACACCGTCCACCTCCGCTAAGAAATGGGGGAACTCATTCATTCTGCGTTCTTGCGCGCGCCAGTCGAATCGGTCTGTCCAATAGGCACACAACTCACATAGCCAAGTCGGCGGAGGTCCATACCGCCAGTCGTCCGCACCGTCTGGTGCGACTAAGGCATCCCATCTGTAGGCACGAACGCGATCGTATATCACTTGCAGCGTATGGTCCGGTACACTGATCCGATAAGATTGCATGAGGCTCCTCCGGTTCCTCAGAACCTACGTGACAAATTTCATAAGTCTACACCCGCAACCGCTCAGTGGTCTGCCGTCACGACTGCTTTCGGCAAGCTGTCGAGCTGAATAAATGACCAGCATGGGCGCGAAGCCGCCTCCGTCGAGCAGCTGCGAACGTCCGCTTCCCGTATCAGCCGAAATCCCATCCTGCGGCTCACATGGGTCGGAAGCAAACACCAGGGTGGCCACCGTACTCACCCTCCAGCTGAACAGCCGCCAGCGCGCCCAGCTACAAAGCCGTCTTGTTCCAGGTCATTTGACTAAACTGCGGAGTCCGACACTCTGAGCCGCTCGCCCCAATCCCGCATGCTCAAAAGCAGGGGAGCAAGCGACGTTCCAAGCTCGGTCAGTTCGTATTCGACCTTGGGCGGGACCTCTGGATAGACGGTGCGTTTGACGACCCCGTCCGCCTCAAGCTCACGCAGCTGAAGCGTGACCATGCGGGGGGTGGCGGAAGCCAGGAGTCGGCATAGCGCGTTGAAGCGCAGCTTGCCTTCCAGCAAGTGAAACAGCAGCACCGGCTTCCAAACGCCGCCGATGACGGACAGCGTCGCCTCGACGGCGCAACCGGTTCGGCCCGCCGTCCGTCGCTTTCTGCGGTGAGAGGCACTATCATACATGACACTACATATCAGTTTTGTGCGTACTATGATGAGAGACACTAATACACCAGGGTGGCCTTGAAAAGGGGGGAACATCCCGATGCGACGCTACATTCTGACCGGCCACGATCGCCCAACCGTCACGCTCCATGAAGGCGAGGATCGCCATCCCGGCCAAGGCGAGTTGGCCGTTGATCTTCAAGCCGCTTCGTTGAACTACCGCGATCTGATTGTCGCAAAGAACGTCGTGGACCTGGTCCCGTTGTCAGACGGGGCAGGGATCGTCTCCGGCATTGGAGCGGGCGTTAAAGGGTTCACCGTCGGCGATCGCGTCGTTATTGGCTTCATGCCCGGATGGGTTGAAGGCGAGTTCACCGAAGCCAAGAAGGCGACGTCCCTCGGAGGCGCAGGCGTGGGCGGCGTCCTGGCCGAGCGCATCGTTGTGCCGGCGAACGGCGTGGCTCGCATTCCTGACGCCATGACGTTCGAGGAGGCGGCAACACTTCCCTGCGCAGGCGTCACAGCATGGTCGGCCCTGTTCGAGCGTCGCCCCATACAGCCGGGCGAGACCGTGCTGCTTCTCGGCACCGGTGGCGTCTCAATCTTCGCCTTGCAGCTTGCGAAGATCGCTGGTGCCCGCGTGATCATCACGTCGAGCTCGGACGACAAGCTCGATCGCGCTCGCGCCCTTGGGGCCGATCACATAATTAATTATCGCTTGCGTCCGGACTGGGGCGACGAAGTCCTCCGTTTGACCGAGGGCATGGGCGCTGACTTGGCTGTCGATGTTGCAGGTCCGGGCACCCTCAATCGCACGCTCAAAGCGACCCGATTTGGCGGACGGATCTCGCTCATGGGTGTCCTGACGGGATTTGAAGGTCCGGTTGAGACGGACACTATTCTCGGAAAGCGAATTACCCTCCAAGGCATCTACGTCGGACCGGTCGCGACGCTTCGCGCGCTCGTCGGAACCGGTATCAAGCCTCAGATCGACCGCGTGTTTCCATTCGAGGAAGCAGATGCGGCGTTTGAGTGCCTTCGAAAAGCCGGTCATTTCGGAAAGCTTGTGGTGAGGATCGGTCACTGATTCAGCTTTAATACCGGAGCGTGTGCTTTCCGCTGTAGCGCTGGTGCAGAACTCAAGACTTTCGGCAAAGCTCACGTGGCGTTCCACGTCAACGACTCACATGTTCCGAAAGTCACGACCAAATGTCTGTTCGCGCGTAGCCGCTTCGTCGAGTGGCAGTTAGCGTCCGCTTTCGATAAGCCGAGTTGCCCTCCTATGGCTTAGATGGATCGGAAGCGGACCGTCATAGCCGAATGTCCGTCAGGGTTCGTTTAACGGACACAAGCAGCCATAGGCGCCGTGCAAGGTTCTACCGTGGCGGCGCTGCTGACACCGCAGGCGAACTGCTGCGGCGCCGGCCCGTCGCCTCGAGCAGGCGGAAAATTAAGCAGCGGCGTCCATCAACGCGCAGCGTCCCATGTGTCGGCGCTACCCGGCCACCCGGATCATCAGCTTGCCGAAGTTCTCCTCGTCGAACAGCCGGTTCAGCACCTCGGGCGCGTCCTCCAGCCCGTCCACCACGGTTTCCCGGTGCTCGATTCGCCCCTCGCCGATCCAGCGGGCGAGTTGCCTCGCCGCCTCCCCGCAGCGCGGCGCGAAGTCGGTCACGATGACTCCCTGCACGCGCAGGCGCCGCATCAGGATGCTGCCGTAGTCGCCCAGGGCCGGCTTGCCATCGTTGTAGCCGGAGATCATGCCGCACCGCACGACGCGCCCGAACAGGTTCATGCGGTTGGTCACGCCGGCCATCACCTCGCCGCCGACGTTCTCGAAGTCGATGTCCACCCCGTCCGGCACCGCCGCCTTCAACGCCGTGCGCCACTCCGGCTGCTTGTAGCCCACCGCGGCGTCGAACCCGAGTTCATCCACCAGCCACGCGCACTTCGCAGGCCCACCCGCGATGCCGACGGCCCGGCAACCCATAATCTTGGCGATCTGCCCGACGACGGACCCGACCGCCCCAGCGGCGGCGGACACCACGACGGTCTCGCCGGCCTTCGCCTGGCCGACCTCCCGCAGGCCGAAATACGCCGTGATCCCCGTCATGCCGCAAGCGCCCAACAGCACCTCCAGCGGCAGCTTGAGGCCCGGCGGCAGCACCTGCAGCCCGGTTGGCGGGCCGGTGTAGTAGTCCTGCCAACCCAGCAGCCCCGACACCAAGTCTCCCGGCGCAATGCCCTCCGCACGGGACGCCACCACCCGGCCCAGGCCGCCGCCCCGCATCACCTCGCCGATTGCAACCGGCGGCATGTATTGCGGCATGTCCGTCATCCAGATGCGGTTGGTCGGGTCGAGCGACAGCAGCTCGATCCGCACCTGGATCTCGCCGGGTCCAGGATCGGCCGCAGGCGGCGAAGTGAAATCGAAGTCCGCCGCCGTCACCCGCCCCTACGGGCGCTGCTTCAGGCGGAACTGGCGGTTGGCGGTCATGCCGCCACCGGCGCGGACCGGGGCGCAGACGGGTCGTCGAGGGCATCCAGCATGACGGGGCGCTTCTTGGGGACAAGCAGGAAGCGGGCTGCCGCGTCCAGCGACTGGCGGCCCTCGAGAACGAACTGGGATATGATCTACCAGACATGCGGCACGATCGGCCAGCCCCTGAGATCGACGGCGACCGTAGAAGCCGCTCGGGGACACATCGAGCACGCGGCACATGGGCCGCACCGGAAAGGTGGCGACATGCTGCTCGATGAGGGCGAACCTCATCTCGGCACCTCAGCAAAGATGCCGATGGCTTTTTTGCGCGTCGCGCTCCATCCGCGTGCGGTCGATTTTACGTTTGAGCGGCTGGCGCTGATCACGCTCGTGCGTGATCCCGGAAGTGGGCTAATACGCCGCGTGCTTCCGGTTCAGGAGTGCCCGCTCGACCGCGGCCTCGGCGTGGATCGATATGGTGTCGAACAGCGGCGCCGCGCTGTCCTCCGGGTGGACCAGGAGCATGATCTCCGTGCAGCCTAGGATGATCGCCGCGGCGCCGCGCCCGACCAAGCGGGCGATCACGCCCCGGTAGGCGTCCCGCGAGGCTGCCTCGACCCGGCCCTGTACCAGTTCGTCATAGATCACGCGGTGGACCAGCGCGCGGTCATCGTCGCCGGGCACAAGCACGTCGAGACCGAAGCGGTCCGTGAGGCGGCCCTTGTAGAACGCCTGCTCCATCGTGAAAGCCGTCCCCAGCAGTCCGACGCGGGACAGTCCGGCTGCCTTGATGCGTTCGGCCGTGGGGTCGGCGATGTGCAGCAACGGGATGCCGATGGCGGCCTGCACCTGGTCGGCCATGCGGTGCATTGTGTTGGTGCAGATCAGCGCGAAATCGGCCCCGCCCCGCTCGAGGCGCCGGGGGGCGTCCACCAGCAGCGCCGTCGCGTCGTTCCAGCGGCCGGCGTGCTGCAATGCCTCGATCTCGCCGAAGTCGAACGACCACATCAACACACGCGCCGAATGCACACCGCCCAGGCGTGCCCGGACCGCTTGGTTGATGATCCGGTAATACTCGGCCGAACTCTCCCAGCTCATGCCGCCGATCAAGCCGATCACCCGTTGCTGCACGCCCATCCCCTTTGCCCGTCTTGCAACAACCGATCTGCACAGCTTGGCGGCCCAGCGCCATCTAGCCAGACGGTCACGGGCCACCGCAGATGAGCTTTTCGGCTACTTTAGGAGTCGATATTGCCGAGTAGGTACGCCTCCGCTCCACGTGAGTCACCACCGAGGGGTTAGAGCTTTTCCGGTCCGCCCGTGACCACTCGTGAAAGGAGTGGCAGCGTCCAAGCGACCATCAATGGGGTATCGCCGCGTTGCTCGACCTTCGCCCGCAGAAGCGCGCCATGCCAGCTGGAGAGAACGATCACCGCCAGATCTTCGGCACCGATGTCAGTCCGTGCCTGCCCCCGCTCCTGTGCCTCGCGGATCGCTTCGGCAAAGGGATCGGTGAGTTGCTCAAAAGCGGTCATCAAACGTGCGCGCGCCATCTCGCTATACATCGACAGCTCCAGGCCCAGACGGACAACCATGCACCCGAAGCGCCATTCCAGCGGCCCGGCAACGCCCTCGACGGCGTCGAAGTAGCTGGCGATGCGAACCAGCGGCTCGCGCGATCTGTCGTGCAGAGTGCACGCCATGATTTCATGTAGGCCGTCCATGTAGCGGTCGAGCACAAGCGCGGCGAACATCTCCTTCGACTGGAAGTGGTTCGTGGAAGAGCCGAGCGGGACACCAGCCGCCTCCGTGATCTCGCGGACACCGCAGGCGAAGTAGCCGCGCCTGTGGCGCACGGCGACACCGGCGTCGAGGATCTTCTCACGAAGTGAGGGACGGCTCATGGACTCTCTTTTCGTACGACCGTACTGATTGGCAAGTTCGGCAGAGTGGAGAGGCGGCATGGATACCAAGCACGCGCAGGTGGAGGCGAACGGCATCTCGCTGCACGTCGTCAAGGCCGGTGTTGGTCCGGCCGTCTTGTTCGTCCACGGCTTCCCAGACACCTGGCGCGGATGGCGGCGCCAGATGGAGGCGGTCGTCGCGGCGGGCCATTGCGCCATATCGCTGGATATGCGCGGCTACGGCGAGAGCGCGAAGCCGGAAGACGCGTCGTCCTACACTGTGTTCCAGTGCGTGGGCGACCTGGTCGGGGTGCTCGATGCACTGAATGTCAAGCAAGCGGTCCTGGTCGGTCACGACTTCGGCGCGGCCATCAGCTGGGGTGCGGCCATGATGCGACCGGACCGCTTCCCGGCCGTATTCTGCCTGAGCGTGCCGCCGCTTTTGCCGACGCGTCCAAGTATGCTTGAGCAGCTTCGCGCGACTGGGAGGAACGATTTCTATATGTTCCGCCAGATGCGTCCCGAAGCTGACGCCGAGTGGGCGGACGCCGCCGTCACGGTTCCCGGGATGTATTACTGGACTTCAGGACAGGCACCTACCGACACGCGGTGGGATCCACTCAACCCCTCGCGGGGGCTGAACCGACCCTCGCCGGTCGGTCTGCCCGAGTTCGTGAACCGGGAGGACGCGTGGGCGGCGATCGCGGAGTTCGAGCGTTTTGGCTTCCAAGGTCCGCTGAATTATTACCGCGCGATCCAGCCTTATTTCGAGGAAGCGGGCGCGTTCGTTGGCGCCACGATCCGCCAGCCCTCGTTTTTCACCTTCGGCGCCGAGGACGGGATGGTGAGGATGCGCGATATTCTGGAGGCCGACGTGAGGAGGATCGCAACTGATCTCCGGGGCTTTCTCCGGCTCGACGGCGTTGGCCACTGGCCACAGCTGGAGGTGACGGCCAGCGTAAACGAGGCGCTACTCGGCTTCCTTCAAAAGGTTGGCTGAACGCTGACCGAGGTCGACACAGCTTTACCGAGGGTTTTGACGGGTCGCACGTTGCTGACCCTCTCGGCACGCCTCCGGTCAGCTACGCACCCGATCCCACCCTCCCGGGCTCCCAACCTCCCTCAGGGCAGCACCCATCTCCTTTCGTGCCGAACGGGCAGTGTAGCGGCAGCACGAACCCTCGACGGGACCGACACCCGGGACGAAACACTTTCGTGTTTCGGCCTCCTCAATCAAACACCTGCGGTCGCCTGACTGGGCTGCGCGGCCGCTTGGCTTCTCCTGGAGATCTGAATGTCCAAGTTACCGCTGATGACTTTTGTCATCCTGTCCTCTGCGCTTGCCACGCCAGTATCGGCTTCGCCGAGCACTCTGTTTTTTCCTGCGGAGAATGGAAGGCCATTCTCGGCGGCCGTGCGGATCGGAAACTCGGTCTACACGTCAGGCGTACTTGGCGTGGCACCGGACGGCACATTGCCGAGTGACTTCTCGGCACAGGCGACAAACGCGATGCAAGGGGTAGCCAATCAACTCAAGGTCGCGGGCGCGTACATGAACGACGTCTAAAGGTGCCACGTCTCTTTGTCAGACATGAGGAACGTTCCTTCATTCAACGCCATATACGTGACGTACTTCAAGCCAGATCGCCTACCGGTTCGGATGGCAGTCGGTGTCAACGGCCTGGCCCGAGGCGCCGCTGTCGAGGTCGAATGTGAGGCATACGTCCAGGAGTAGCGCGCCAACGACTGCCAAGCGCGTCGGCCGTTGCTTCTGCAGCACCGATCATTCACCTCGCATCGGCGTGCGTGAGACCTTCGGTTGTCCTCGGCACTATTTACTTCCTCCGCCGCTTCCGCTCGATTGGTCGTTGTCGCTATCGGCGCGACCGGCACATCGGATTCGTCGAATGACCGGTCGCGCCAGCGAGCGCTTAGTAGGCGATCATGACCCCGCGCCTGCGGCAAGTCGCTTCACGAGAAAGGCCGCGGCGAGCGTCGAGGAGGCGGGGTTCTGGCCGATTTGCGCGGAAACGCGAAAGGCGCGGGCGCGGTCCGCATCGCCCCTCTCCAATCGGTCGAGGCTGTCGGCCAGCGGCGGTTACTTATGCTTCAAGCAGCCGCTCGCTTAAATCCCACAACCGCTGGGCCGACATTGGGTCAACGGAGTGCGACACGACCTTGGACGGGATGCGATCGGCGGTGAGCTGCCTCGGCTCGTCGTCCAATCGCGAGATGTCGTTGTCCTTCAGGTACACGCCGCCGATGTCGGAGAGCAGCAGGCTGGTCGCCGCGAAGACGATGGTGCTGGCACCTTGTTGAGGCGTCTTTTTTCCGACCTCGGGATCGATGATCGCGTTCCCATTTTCGTCGATCAGGCCCATCGCTCGTAAGGCATCCTGGCCGGCGGAACTGTTTAACTTCGTCCCGACCACGACACCCGGGTGGACAGCATAGGCGCGAATGCCATCGTCGGCAAAACGGCGATCCAGCTCCACCGCGAACAGCACGTTCGCCGTCTTGGATTGCGCGTAAGCGGCCCTAGAATTGTAGCCGGTGTGAAAATTGGGATCATCCCACCGGATGTCGGAGAAGCGTTGGGCGCCGGAGGAGACGTTGACCACGCGGGCGCCGTGAGCCGCGCGCAGCGCGGGAAGTAGGCCCAGCGTCAGTTGGAAATGGCCCAAATGGTTGGTCGCGAACTGCGTCTCGTAGCCGCGCGCGTCCCGCTCCGGCCCACCCGACGCGCCGGCCCCGTTGACCAGGATATGGAGCGGGCGCTTGGTCGCAAGCCATCGCTGGACGAAGTCGTCGACCGAGGCGGGATCCACCAAGTCGAGCCGATCGACTTGGAGCCGCTCGATGCCGGCCTCAGAGGCGGCGGTGTTTGTGGGGTTGCGCGATGTCGCGGTCACCGATGCGCCGGCCTTGCTCAGCGCCCTGGTCACTTCCAGGCCGATGCCGGCGAGTCCGCCGGTGACAACCACGTTCTTGCCGGCCAGGTCGATGCCGGCGAGAACGTCGTCGGCCGTCGCCGCCGCCGTAAAACCGCTGCCGATCGGATGCTGTTTGTGGGTCATGGTGTTCCTGGTCGAGGCCATTCTACAGGATCAATGCAGTCGAGCTGCCGCTTCGAGAGCCATTCGTGGCTCGGCGAGAAAGCCCATTGACAATGCACGCTCGGAGGCGCGCGCAAGCACGGTGGCGGGTCTATGTGGCACCGCAGACAGAAAACATGATAGGTTACTCTGCCCTTAATACGGCAACATCGGTTATTACGAGCGCGATGCCAAGAGGCTTGCTTTCATTGACACCGCTCGGCTTCGGTCCACCCCAGCAGGGTCGCGGCCGTGTCGAAGTCACGCAGCACCGCATCGGTCGGCATTTCGACCTCCGTGATCAAGTCCGCGTGCCGGCGCAACATGTGCCGCGCGCCGGTGTCGCCGCCCAGCGCCTGCATGGCGGGAAAATACTGCCGGTCCCACAGCAACCCGCCGGATCGTAGCGGCGCGTCTTGCAGCCCATGGCGGCCAGAAGCCGCTCGGCCTCGTCGGCGAGCAGCCGCTCCGACATTCCACTTCAGTGTTAAGAGGGTAGGATGATAGCTGCCCGGTTAGGTGTCGCATCTTCGGGCAGAGACCATCAGTTCCCCTGCCGTTACGCCGACACCCTGACCCGCCTGGCATCGCCCCCGCCCATCGCCTCGGCTCGCCCACGCGTCGCCATGATCCGCTCGGCTACGCGCCAAGCGTTTGCCATGATCGTCAGCGTGGGGTTGGCCCCGGTGCCGGTCGGGAACGAGCCGCCATCGACGACATACAGGTTGTCCACCTCATGCGCCCGGCAGTCGCGGTTCAGCACCGAGGTGTTCGGGTCGTGGCCCATCCGCGTCGTGCCGTGCTGGTGCGAGCAGTTGCCGGTGACGCGGTCGATGTAGACTTTCTGTATCCGGTTGGCCCCAGCGGCCTCCAAGATCTCGGCATTGCGGTCGATCAGGAAGCGGCCCATCGTAAGATCGTTCTCGTGCGGGCTCAGGGTGACCCGCGCGACCGGCAGGCCCCAAGCGTCCACCCTCTCGTCGTCGAGGTCTATCCGGTTCTCGTGGCGAGGCATGTCGTGCACCACCATCGCGACCGCCATGCTGTGGTTGTAGTAAAGCCGATCGACGTCCTTGGCCGCCGCACCCCAGCTCGGAGCGCCGGGGAGCCGCCAGTTGATCGGCAACGGGATGCCGACGCCGGCCGCCGCGATGTGACCGCCGCCGACGAAGTCGCGCTTCGAGTCGTGCTCGTAGAACTGGAACGAGCTAGCGCTGACGTAGCCGCCGCCGGCCCAGGCGTAAATCGGATCGTCGAACATTCCGACCGCCGCGCTGTACTCGTGGAACGTCACGTTGCGCCCCACTAGGTCGCTGCCGTTGGCGAGCCCGTTCGGAAATCGGCCTGACTTGGACAGCAGCAACAGCCGCGCCGTCTCGACCGCGCCGCAGGCCATCAGGAACACGTCGGCGGTTTGCGCGTGCATCTGGCCATCGGCATCTTGGTAGACTGCAGCGCAGACCTTGCCCGCCGCGTTGAGCGTCAACTCGCGCACATAGCAGTCAGCGCGGAGGTCGTACAGCCCGGTCGCCACCGCGTCGGGTACCAGCACGTTCAGCGCGCTCGACCGCGTGCCGGTCGGGTCGCCGTGCTGCTGCGCGAACGCGCTGACCACCGTCGCCGGCCGTCCGTTGTAGACGCGCGACAGCGCGGCCTGTGGGGTCGGAAACGAGTTCCAGCCGAGTGCGCCGCACCCCTTGTGAAACTTCTCGGCATAGCGCGACATCGGCATCGGCGGGCAGGGATAGCCGCGGCTCCGGCGGCTCTCGAACTTGTTGGCCCCGGCCTGACCCGACACGCCGAACGCCCACTCGACCTTGTCATAGTAGGGCTCAAGCTCGGCGTAGGTGATCGGCCAGTCCGCCAGCGTCGCACCCGGCAGGTCGCCCGCGATGGTGCGGATGCGGAAGTCGTTCTCGGTGAAGCGCGGCAGCCAACCCTGCCAATGCACAGTGCCGCCGCCGACCATCTGCGGCACCGGGCAAAACAGCTCTTCGCGCGCCGGCTCGTCGTTGTTGCTCCGCACGGTGCGTGGGTTGAGGATCGGGTCGGGCCACAAATTGTAGCGGTTGACGTTGGCGAGTTCGTCGCCGCCGAACGTCTCGCGGCCACGCCACGGCCCGCGCTCCAGGGCGGCCACGTGCACGCCGCGCTCGGTCAGCACCTTGGCCGCCGCCGCACCGGACGCGCCGGCCCCGATAATGCAGACCTCGACATGGTCGGGCTTGTTAGCGGCCATCGATACGCTCCTCGATCGACGTCGTATGTCCCTCGGCGAACCAGCCGAGCGTGCTGTAGCGGCCGGTGAACACCTCGTTCATCGACGACGGTCCCGGAAAGCCGATCACCCGCCAGCCGACTTGGCCGCGGTTGCCGCCATAGATCGGGTCGGAGTAGAAACCTTGGCGCGTGTGCAGAACCAGCAACGGCACGAACGGCAAATCCGTTTCTGTGCTCGTCTGCTGCAACGCCGGCTGCACGCCCGGCGCGTCCTGGCGCACGGTCAGGCTGTAGCCGGGCCCCGTCGTCTGACCGGACTGGTCCGGTGGCAGGTCCGGCTCGCTCCGTTCGACGCTGGACAGCACGCCGTCCTGCTGCTCCGGCGTCAGCGCCACGAAATCGTTTCCATAGAGGGCACGGCTGCGTCGGTCCAGATCCAGGATGCCGGTGCGATAGGTCTCACGCAGCCGGTCGATCCGGATTTGCCAAGCGTCAGCCTGCGCGCCGACTAGCGTCTCGAACCCGCTGCCGTCGGGCTTGGCGTAGATGTGCCCGATGCCGGACAAATAGCGATCGACAAAGTCGATGGTGCCGGCCTCCCGCGCACCCGGCTCGTGATCCGTCGGGATGATGCGGGCCATCGCCGCCTCAACGGTGGCGCGCGCGTGGTCGTTGAAATAGCGTTCGGTCATGGTCTCTCCGTCAGCGGCGGGGCTGGCTGATGGCGACGGCCAGCAGGATGATGACGCCGCGCGCGATCAGCTGCTGGCTGAATTCTAGGCCCATCAGGATCAGGCCATTGTTGATCAGGCCGATCATCAGCGCGCCGACGATCGAGCCGATGACGGTGCCGGCGCCGCCAAACAGGCTAGTGCCGCCCAGCACCGCCGCCGCGATCACCGACAACTCGTCACCTTCGCCGAGCGAGAAGCGCCCGGTGTGCAGCCGACCGGCGTAGAGCATACCGGCCAAGCCAGCCGCCATGCTGGAGATCACCAGGACGCGCAGCTTGATCGAGCGGGTGTCGACGCCGGTGTAGTGGGCCGCGATCGCGTTGCCGCCGGTCGCCAGCACGCGCCGTCCGAACGTCGTCCGCCGCAGCACGAGGTGGCCGACAACGGCGGCGAGCAGCATCCAGACCAGCAGGATCGGCACCGGCCCGAGATTGCCGCCACCGAACCAGAACGCGTAGCCGTGACTAAGGATCGGGATCGCCGCCGTGTCACTGACCCACCGGGACGCGCCGCCCGCGATGCCCAACATCGCCAGCGTGGTGAGGAAGGATGGGATGCCGATCCGCGTAGTCAGCAGACCGTTGCCGAGCCCAACGACAAACCCCGTGAGCAGCCCGACCACGACGCCGAGCGGCCAGCCGCCAAAGTCGATTGCCATGGCGGTGGTGACCGACGCCAGCCCCGCGACGGCGCCGACCGACAGGTCGATTTCGCCCGCCGAAAGCACGAACGTGATGGCGACCGCCATAATCGCGATCACCGCGGTCTGGCGCACGATGTTCAACAGGTTGTTGGGGTCGAGAAAGCCGCGGTTGCTGAGTGTCACCGCGAAAATCAGAAAGATCGCGATGAAGCCCAAATAGATGATGTTCTTGCGCCAGGAGGCGGCGACCAATCTTTGAAGAGAGCGTCGTGGTGCCAGAACGGCGGTTTGCGTGGTGCTCATGCTGCACGCCCCTGAATGCGGGAGGTGAACGGCGACGGCTGGCGATAGACGATCTCCCACGCGTCCGGCAGCGTCTCACGCGTGACTAATAGGACGGGAAGGGCGACGTACGCCGGGGCGGGCTTATTCAGCAGCGCGTAGCCGGCGAGCGTCGCCTCGGCGATCCCCTGATCGAAACACCGCTGCGCCACGACTCCAAACACGGGGCCGTCACCCATCATGTTGGCCGCGACCTCAGAGCCCAGGTCGTGCGTGACAATTTTGATGCCACCCCGCCCAGCCATGTGCAACGCCGCGACCACGCCCTGCGCGGGGACGTCCCACACCGCCCAGATCGCGCCAAGGCGGGGGTGTGCGGCCAGGACCTCGGTGGTCGCGGCTTGCGCGGCGGTGACGAAGTCGGGGCCGGCGACGGCACGCTCCTCGACCACTTTGACACCCGGAAAGTCGCGCAATAGCGCGGCGACCACTCCGTCACGCCGCTGGCGCGTCACGAAGAACGCGGCGTCATGGCCGATCAGCGCGACTTCGCCGTGCCCACCGAGCGCCTCGCCGATCAGCTTGGCGGCTGCCTCGCCCCCGGCGTAGTTGTCGGCCGAGACGCAGGCGACGTAGTCCGTACCCGGGGTGAAGCCGTCCGGCACGTTGTCCATGAACACCAGCCGGGCGCCCTGCTTCGACGCGCCGCGATAGGCGTCCGCAGTCACCGCCGGATCGGTCGGGATGGAGACGATCACGTCGGGCCGCTCGCGCATCACGCGGTCGATGTCCGTCACCTGCTGCGTCGCGTCGAACCCGGCGTCGGTCACGGCGACGACTCGAACTCCGAGTTCGGCGAAGCGGTCGCGCATGCCGTCGGACTGGGCGCGCGACCAGTCGTTGCCGCCGTAGTGCAGAACGATCGCGGCACGGGCGTTCTGCGCCGCCAACCGGGCCATCTCGTTGGCAGTCAGCCGCAGGTCCGCCGCGTTCGCCGACGTCTCGCCGTGCGGGCCACGGCCGAGTGGCTTTGTGTATTGCTGGGCGCGGTGCTGCAACGCCAACTGCAGTTGGCGTTCAGCCAGTTGCAGGCGCTCGACAGGCTCGGTCGCACCGGCACACGCCGCGTCGAGGTCGGCGCGGGTGATCGTGCGGACCAGCTCGCCGTTGGACATCACCACGATGCGGTCGCAGGCGGCAAGCAGCTCGGCCAGTTCCGACGACAGGATCAGCACCGCCTTGCCCTGCCGCGCGAGGTCGCGAATGAGTGCGACGATCTCGCCCTTGCTGCCGATGTCAATGCCTGCCGTCGGCTCGTCCAGCACGATCACGTCGGGCTTGGTCGCGAGCCACTTCGCGATCACGACCTTCTGCGCGTTTCCGCCGGACAGCGTGCGGATGGGACTATCCTGCGACGCCGTCTTGACCCGCAACCGGGCGATCGACTCGTCGGCCAGTTGCCGCGCCTGCCGCGCGCGCACCCAGGACCAGGAGCTGAGCTGTTTCAGCACCGGCAGCTGGATGTTTCTGGCGACGCTGTGGTCGGCCACGAACCCCTGGCGGCGGCGGTCCTCTGGCACCAGCACGATGCCGGCGGCGATGGCGTCGCGCGGGCTGTTGATCTTGACCACCGAGCCGCCGACGCGAATTTCGCCCTCGGTCATGCGATCGACGCCGCACAGCACGCGGGCCAGCGCGCTGCGGCCGCTGCCGAGCAGGCCGGCCACGCCCACAACCTCGCCACGGTTTACGGTGAGATCAATCCGACGCGGGCGACGAGCGCCGCTGACCCCGCGCATCTCCAGCAGCGGCTCGCCCTGGGCGATCTGTTCCGGTTCGTGGAAGCCGCCGGCGCGGCGGCCGACGATTTGCTCGATCATCGATTGCAGGGTGAACGTCGCGATTGGGGCGGTCACGACGTGCTGTCCGTCACGCAGGATGGTGGCCGTGTCGGCGATTTTGAAAATCTCGTCCATGCGGTGCGAGACGTAGACGACCGCGACGCCTTCGGCCTTGAGCCGGGCCAGGAACGCAAACAGGCGCTCGGTCTCCGATCCGGACAGCGCCGTGCTCGGCTCGTCGAGGATCAGCACGCGGGCGTCTCGCGACGTGGCCTTCACGATCTCGGTTAGCTGCTGCTGGCCGGCGCTGAGTTCGGACACCAGCAGGCGGGGGTCAATGTCGACGCCGAGTTCGGCGAACAGGGTTCGCGCCCGGCGCTCCGCCGCACGGTCGTCGATCAGCCCGCCCGACCGCATCTCGCGGTTGAGGAAGATGTTCTGCGCGACCGTCAGGGTCGGCACCAAACTCATCTCCTGGAAGATCATCGAAATGCCGGCGCGCCGCGACGCCTCCGGCGAGTTTTCGATGAGCGGCGCGCCGCCGACCTCAATCGTGCCCTCGTCCGGCGAATAGACGCCGTTCAGGATTTTCAGGATCGTCGACTTGCCGGCGCCGTTCTCGCCCAGCAGGGCGTGGATCTCGCCGCGTTGGACGCGAAAATCGACGTTACGCAACGCATGCACGCCATCGAACGACTTTGACACACCCTGCATCCGCACCGCGTCAGTCACGGCGGCATCGACGACCATATCCATCGCGTGTTCCAACCTCAGGAGGGTAGTGGCCGGGCGGGATGCCGCCTGGCCGCAGGCGGCTATTCCATGCTCTTGCTGACCTTGTCGGGGGCGGGGACATGGTAGACGGTCTGCCACGACGCTAGCAGGTTTCCCTTGTCGACCGGCAGCGCGGGCGAGGCCACGTACGCCGGTGCCGCCTTACCGAGCAGGCCGTAGCCGGCCAGCGTCGCTTCGGTCAGGCCCTGGTCGTAGACCCGCTGCCCGCCAAGGCCCTTGACGTAGCCGCCCGACGCCATGTCGATCGCGACGTTCTCGCCGAGGTCGATCGTGGTGATCACCAGGTCGTCGCGGCCGGCGTTGCGCGCCGCAGAGATGACGCCTTCGGCCGGTACGTCCCACACCGCCCAGATGCCCTTGATGCGCGGGTGCGAGGTCAACATCGCCGACGCCGCCTTTTCCGCGTCGCCGGGGAAGTCGGGGCCGCCGATGCCCTGCTCGGCCACCACCTTGATGCCGGGGAAGTCGTCGGCCAGCGTCTTCTTGACCGCTTCGTAGCGTTGGCGCGTGACGTGGAAGTCGGCCGCGTGGAACACTAGGCCCACCTCGCCCTTGCCGTTCAGCGACTGGCCTAACAGCAGCGCCGAGGCGACGCCGTTGCCATACTCGTCGGCCGACACGACGGAGACGAAGTCCTTGCCCGCGACCATGCCGTTGGGCGACTGGTTCATGAACACGATCTTGGTCCCCGCGTCGGCCGCCGCCTTGAACGCGGACGCGGTGGCGGCGGGATCGACCGGCGCGGCGACGATGATGCTGGGCTTCTGCGCCATCACCGTTTCGACGTCGGACACCTGCTTCTCGGCCTTAAACCCGGCGTCGGTTACGGCGACCACGCGGATGCCCATGTCGGTGAACTTGGCTTTCAGTGCCTCGACCTGCGCGCGCGACCAGTCGTTGCCGCCGTAGTGCATGACGATCGCCGCCGTCGCGTGCATGTCCTTGATCTTCTGCAGCTCCTCCGGGGTCAGGGACACCGAGGCGATCGGCGACGCCTGCTCGCCGTGCGCGCCGGTGACGAGGATGTGGGTCTCAAGGTCCTTCATCGCCTGCGCCGGGTCGGCGGCGTGGGCGGGAACGCCATAGGCCAGCAGCGCCAGCGCGGCGGTGGCCTGGAGCAGAGTTTTACGCATGGTTGTTGTCCTCCCTTGGATTGGTTAGCCGAGCTGCCGTTCGACCGCCTTGCAGTGGGCCAGCGCGGCTCGCGCATAGCGGTCCGGCTCGCGGGCGCGGGTGTTGAAGCCGATCTCCATTGTGATGTAGCCGTCGAACTTCACGTCCCGCAGCGCCTGCATGACGCCGAACCAGTCAACCTTGCCCTCGCCGGGCGGCAACCGGTCGGTGTCGGCGAAGTGGACGTGCCCGAGGTGCGGGCCCATCTCGTACGCGTAGTCCGAGCTCGGCTCGTTCCGGTACAGCGCGTGATAGGTGTCGAACATCACGCGGACGTTGTCGGCGCCGCTGTCGGCGCGCAGTTGCAGCGCCTCGTACGAGGTGTCGATCAGGTTGCTGTCGGCCGAGGTCGGCTCGATGCACATCGTGACGCCGCGCTCGGCCGCGTGCTTGGCGATGTCGGTGATCGCGGCGAGCGTCCACTCGTACGCCTGCTTCTGCTCGGCGCCGAACACGCGCCAGCCGGCGACATACAGGACGCGCTGCGAGCCGAGGTCGGCGGCCAAGTCGACCACCTCCTTGTAGTGCGCGATGGTGGCCGCGCGTTCCTCGGGCAGCGGTGAGGCGGGATTGTTGCCCGGCCCGCCGCCGGGTGCCGGGAGCAGGCTGGCGCAGGCGATGCCCTCGGACCTCATCAGGTCGCGCAACGCGCGGCGGCGGTTGGTGTCGAGATGTGCCGGCCAGGCGTGTGGGGCGGCACAGCCGATCTCGATGCCGTCGTATCCGATGCGGGCCAGCCGCCGGACCACCTCGTCAAGCGGGTAGGCCGGCACCCAAACCGGGAACGAGCCGTAGCACCAAGTGTTAAACGCGTATTTGAACGCCACTTCTAGCCTCCCTAGAAAACAAACACGGCCTTTTCAGTCTCGCGCGCGTCGAACATGCGAAACGCTGTCTCGGCCTCCTCGACGGGAAAGGTATGGGTCGCGAGCCGTCCGAGGTCGATGTGGCACTCCTCGATCACGCGGGTGATCTCCGCGTATTCGGCGGCCCCAAAATACCATGAGCCCATCAGCGTCGCCTGCTTGCGGATCAGCTGCTCGCTTGGCCGGATTGTGGTTTCGCGCGACTCGCCGACAAACGCCGCGCGGCCGAGCGGGGCCAGCGCGTCCAGCATCGCGTTCTGCCCCGCCGGATTGCCGGAGCAGTCGATCGCCGCCTCCAGCCCGGCGCCACTGGTGAACTCGCGCAACTCGTCCGGTGTTCCGGGCTGGGTCGGGTCGAACGTCATGTCGGCCCCAAGCTCCTCGGCAAAGTGGCGACGCTCGGCGATCGGGTCCAGGGCCACGACGCGGGCGCCGAGCGCCTTGGCCGCCAGCACGCCGGCGCTGCCCATCGGGCCGAGACCCCAAATGCCGAGCGTCAACGCGCCGGACACGCCGAGCTTGCGGCAGGCGCTGTAGAGCGTGCCGAAAGCGTCGGTCGAGATCGCGGCGGCTACGAAGGACATCGACTCGGGGATGCGCAGGCAGTTGCGCTCCGGCACCACGATGTATTCGGCGTTGCCGCCGTCCGCGGTGAAACCGATGCAGCGCCACGTCGGGCACAGGTGGAACAGGCCGCGACGGCACTGCGCGCACGTGCCGCAGCCGATCGCCAAATGCACCGCCACGCGGTCGCCGGCACGGAACGTCGCGACGCCAGCACCAACCTCCTCCACCACGCCGGCCGGCTCGTGGCCGCTGACGCAGGCGCCGGGGGTGACGCCAGGGAGTACGGCGTTGCCATAATAGAGGCTTATGTCGCTCCGGCAGATGCAGGAGGCGCGGACCGCGATTAGAACCTCCCCAGGTCCGGGCTGCGGAATGGCGACCGCGCGCAATTCAACCCGCTTGTTTCCGGGCAGGAATATGGCTTTCATCAACGTTTCCTCAGCGGCGTTGCCGCCTCTTTTGTCACTACGAGGGAAATACCGGGAGCGTTGCGCGCGTAAAACCCGGTAATTTGTCCAAAATGGACGAACGTGATGGCTCAGTAGTGGCCGCGCGCGCGCATCACCCGGTCGGCCCGCTCCTGTGCGCCACGCAGCGCCGCATCGATGGACTTCTCCCCGCTCAAGGCGTCGTGGATCTCGTCACCCGCGATGGCGATGATCTCCGCCATGCCCGGCACCGGCGGGCGCGGCCACATCCGCACGAGCCCGTGTCTCGACATTTCGTCGATGGTGGCGATCAGCGGCGACAGCGCCTGCACCTCCGGGTCCTGGCTCACGCTCACGCGCGGGCTCGCGAGGCTGCCGTTTATCAAATAGAGTTTGGAGGCGTTCGCCGAGGTCAGCGCCCGCAACGCCGTCCACACCGGTCTAATCCGCACTGGCGAGATGCGTGCCGGGATCGCCAGCGCGTAGCCTCCCATCGGCACCACCGGCCGCCCCGCAGGCCCTGGCGGATGCGGCAGGTAGCCGCTCTTGCGATACGCGACCGATCGCGTGTCAAGCTCGTAGAGCGGGGCAAGCAGGGAATGCGAATACGCCATCGCCGCGCGGCCCTGCGCGTAGGCCGAGGCGCGGTCCCACCACGCCATGCGGAGGATGTCGGGTGGCGAATATTGCAGTAGCTCACGCATGTATTCGACCGTCCCGGCCGCCTCGGGCGATAGGAAGGTGGGCCGCATCTGCTTGCCGCTGACCCGTTCGGCGTCAAAGCCCGAGTTGGTCGGGCGGAGATCCAGGATCGCCCGCCCGTAAGCACCCAGCAGCATCATAAACGTATGCCCAACCGGCGTGCCGCGCCCGCCGTTCCAGGCGATTCCGGCCACCCCTCGCGCCGGGTTGTGCAGCCGCCGCGCCGCATCCACCGTCGCCGCCATATTGCGCGGAGGTGCCACCCCGGCGTCGAGCAGCAGGTCGCGGCGGTAGACCAGCAACTCGGCCGTCGCCAGCACCGGGATGCCGAACTGCACGCCGCCGAACCGGCTGGTGGCAAGCGCGTCGGGATAGAAGTCGTTGAGGTCCATGCCGCTGTCGCGCATCATGCCGTCGAGCGGCAGAAACCGCTCCTGCTCGGCCATTTCCCCGAACCACGGGAAGTCGCACGCTACGATGTCGTAGTCCGACACCTTGAGCCGGCTGTTCTGTTTGATCGCCTCATGCAGTCGGTCAATGGACAGCGCGCGGCTGGTGATCGGCACGCCCAGCATCATCTCAAGCTGCCGCTTCAAGGACGTCATCGCCACGAACGTCGGGTCGGCGTGCATCAGCACTCGCAGCGACCCGCCGAGGTGCAGCCGCGCGTCCAGCACCGGCGGCGGCGGCAGCCCGGTGCGCGGCCGGAGACTCTTCTCTGACTCGGTGGCCGACCCGACGACGGCGCCGGCCTGTTCGGAGAACCGCTGCCAGCGCGCCAGCAAGTCCCGCGACGGATGCAGCGACATCGCCTTGCCACTACTGGTGCGCGGGCGCTCGACAATCAGTCCGGCGTCGATCAGCGCGTCGATCAGTCGGTGCGCCGTGCCGTACGACAACCCGGAAGCGCCGCCGAGCGAGGCGCGGGTGACGAGGCGGCCGGATAGGTGGCTTTGCATAAGATGCAGGATGGCCGGCAGGTTGCGCAGGCCGGCCGGGAGTTCAAGGTTGCGTTGTGTCGCTTGTATCAGCCGGTCAACCGTATCGACGATGTGCAGCATGGATCGGTTTGCAAGGTTGGCCGAACCGGCGTCACCCGGAAGTTCGTATGGTCCCTCCGGCACCGGTTCCGCGCGCGGCACCACGGGGGGCGTTGGCTTCGCCACCTCAGCTCCTTTCTTATCCCGGCCGCTTCCTCCCGCAGCATAGCCGTCTCAATCGCTCGTTCGCCAGCAACGCCGCAAACCCGATCTCAATGTGACCTTTGTGGCATCGAGCCTTTTAGCACCAGCGTTGATAAAACAACCAAAAGCACCTGTCCTGAAACACTATAAGTAATAGTGTTTCAGGTCCGCGCCAGGTGGCCCGGGTCGCGGTGCCCGGGATCGCCGGCAGACGGTTCCGGCCCTACCCCGGATCGGCCGTTCCGCCTCGTTATCCGACGCCGTGCCGCACCGGGCGCTGGACCGGCGCCGGCCACCCGTGAAACAAAAGTCTTGGCATCGCTTGATCCGCCCGCGCCGGAGACCGCCCATGGGCGTCGTCACCTTCCGCATCCGAGCTGCCGCCGACGGCGGTTTCTTGCTCGCCGACCCGCTGCCGGAGGGCGAGCACCTGGCCACCGTCGCGCCGCCACCGCCGATCAAACCGTTCATCGGGCTCGGCACCCACCGTTCGTCTGGACCTTCCGCGTGTTGCACCCCAGAGCGTCTGACCGCCTGACCGACCAGCCCGCGTCGGGAGCGCCCTATCAGATCCGCTTATGGTGCTGGCGCAAAAACGCCACGGTCTGCGGCAGCTCCTGCGCCAGCAGCGTGTCGAGGAAGTCACCCACGGACTTCGGGGGGCAGCGCAGGCTGGCCCGCTGCTCGGCGACAGCGGCAAGCGCCGCCGCTCCGTGCCACTCCAGCAGGTTGCGCACGAACACGTCAGGGTGCTGCGCCTCGATGCCGAACGGTGCGAGACGGTGGGCCGGAAAGTCCTTCAGGTTCTTGGTCACGATCAGGTCCGCACGGCCGACGATCGCGGCCGCCAGGACGTGCTGGTCGTCGGGGTCCGGCAGTTCGAGCGCGTCGATCAAGGGCTCGTAGCCGGTCACCAGGCCGTCGAGCACGTGCGCGTCCATGAGCTGCCGTGTTCGCTGGAGGTGGGGTCGCAGGTCAGGGCGGTTCTCAGGATGGCTTCCGTCCATTCGTCGTGGATCGTCGCCGTCCACCGCGCCCGGAACAGCTCCGTCATGGCCAGGCGCATCAGCAGGTCGCGTAACGGCGCCGGATACAGAACGCAGGCGTCGTACAGCGCGGTAAGGCGGGCCATCAGCCGCCCGCGTCGTCAGTAGCCGAGGCCGAGCTCCTGACCCTGGCGAGCCAGCTCGTCGAGTGCCTGCCGGCGTGCCTCGTGCTCCTGGCGCTTATAGGCCAGCAGCTCGCCGTAGCGGACGCGGCGGTGCGTGCCGACCTTGTGGAACGGCAGCTTACCCTCTTCCAGCAAGCCCACCAGGAACGGCCGCGACACGCCCAGCACCTCGGCCGCCTGCTGGGTCGTCAGCTCCGCATGAACCGGCACCACGGCGACGGCGTTGCCTGCGGCCATCTGCGCCAGCATGTCGAGCATGAGCCGGACCGCCGCCGCCGGCAGAACGAAGGTCTCCTTGCGCCGGTCCACCTCACCGACGGCTTCGACGTGAACCGCCCTGCCCTGCCCCGCCAAGTGCGACAGAGCCCGGCTTGCTGTCTGCGCGAGCGCCACGTCGATATCGTTCGGTTGGAGTGGCTCGGAATAGCTGAGGGCGGCGGACATGGCTGTTCTCCTTGGCCGCATCCTAGCCGCATGATGTTCCAAGCGCAATAAACGAAACGGCCGGGCGTCTCCCTCCAGGGCCGCATGCTACGCGCTGCGCACGCCGAGCTCACGCCGGTGCAAACCATGCATCGGTTACAGCCATCTGGGCCATGTCAGCCCGTGTTGGATGCAGCCGGCATGGGCGCGGCTAGCGCCAGGTGAACCGGGCTGAACGCCGCCTCCTGCGCCAGCACCACGTGACCTTGCTTGGCCAGCTCCAGGCCGGCGACGAATGTGCTGGTCCACGCCGAGCGCCCCCGGAGCGCCGCGCACCGCGACGGCGCCCCCTCGCCGCCCGGCGGCATCGGCCCGGCGGAGCTCGCGATGGCGGAGGTCGCGGTGGCGGAGGTCACGGCGTTGGCGGGTGCGGCGTCCGGCAGGAGCCCTTCAAGCGTGAGCCCGTCCGGCGCGTCGGCCAGGCGGCGCAGGATCCGCCGGCGGGCGTCCGGGATCGAGTGCAGTTCGGCGCGCGGCGCCGGCACATAGACCTCGGCCGTCTCCGGCTTGGGCAGGTCCACGTCGAACAGGTCGACGCAGGCCCACAGGAAGGCGACCACGTCGAGCTCGGCCTCGCCCGGCCGCAGCGCCTCGGGATGCTCCGGCGCGCTGCGGGCGAACACGCCGCGGGCGAACGTGTCGCGGCCGAGTTGCGGCCGGTCGTCCAGCCAGCCGGCCAGCGCCTGGATCTCGGCCAGCCCGAGTAGCCGCTCGCGCAGCCGGTCGGCGGATCCCTCGGCGGCCTGGCGCGCCGGCGCCTCGGCCGGCAGCAGCAGGCGCGAGCGCAGCTGCATCAGCCACGCCCCCATCACCAGCCAGTCCGCGCGCTGGGGCAGCGGCACGTCCCACGCCAGGGTCGCCAGCACCTGGTCGACCAGCGCGGCCAGCGGCAGCCGGGCGAGGTCGATCCTTTGGTCGCGCGCCAGCTCCAGCAGGCGTTCCAGCGGTCCGGCGAACCCGTCCAGCGCCAGCGTCGGCGTGGTCGCCTCGGCGGCGTGCGACGCGGCCGGACTTCGGGCAGCGGCGGGGCCGGTCACGCGTGCCGCGCCACGCCGGACGTCACTCGGACGGGCGGGGTGTCAGCGTGAACCGCAGCGCCGGCCAGCGGGCCTGCAGGTGCTGGACCGCCGCCGTCGGCGTGTCGCCGCCGGTGAAGAAGCCGTAGCCGACCGCCGCATGACCGGCCGGCCGCCGTCGCCCCGTGGACGGTTTTGGCCGCTCGACCACTCGCCACAGCCGCTCGGTGCCCCAGTGCCCGGCCCGCCACGCGCGCCCCGCCGGGTCGCGCTCGCCCAGTCGCAGCACCGCGCCGGGGATCGGCAGCAGCGTGTGCAGGTCGAGCGGGCAGGCGCGGCTGTCCCCGACCCGCGCCATCGCTTGGTCCTGGCGCGCCTCGAGCCGCTCGCGGAACTGGCGCGCCAGGATGCGGCAGCCCGCCATGGTGTCAGGCGACAGGGTAAACCCATCCGGAGGCGACATCAGGAACCCAGCCACTCTGCGTAGCAGGGCGAGGCAAGATGAT
>JAABUX010001443.1_pt1 | contig 36031 bp, 27 predicted proteins | sample 5561851 | NCBI WGS metagenome assembly JAABUX01 (sample SAMN10711883, study PRJNA513361) | rock metagenome | isolation source: Antarctica rocks | place: Antarctica: Victoria Land, Richard Nunatak red sandstone | collected 2016-01-03
TCAACTGCGTAACTCCTACACTAAAGATTAATGGAGTATAGTGAGCGATCCACAATGTACTATGCTGGGTTTTGTCGGATGCTTGCTAATTTTCTGTGTCCCCATCTAGCTAATGAAGTTTGATACGGAACGTGGTCTTCATCGTTCGATCGGCCATCCGCTTTGTAAGTTGATGAATGGTCCGGCTAACAGGCGATTGATTTGACTTCAATCTGAAGAGTCCGGACGGAGATGAGTTGAGCAGCGATGAGGGGCAAGCGGTGGACTGGGAAAGTGATTAATCACGACGAGCCGAGTGGTGAGGCTTCAACACTCGGCTCGTCGTGAGGAATACACTGGGACGTTCGGTGGAATTTGCACCTAACAAAAACCTGGTGAGCACGGTAGGATCGGTGAGACGGTGCTCAGGTCCGAATCGTTCCCCAACGCGCCGAGGCGATCGTGCCGAAGAAGATCAAAGGTGCCCAAGCCGCGAGTTCGGCCGTGAAGACGCCATGCGATCCCAGATACTGCGACATGAAGTTGGCGGAATAGAAGAGGCCCGAAGTTCCCAGCGACATCCCTAGGTTCACGAACATGTTGCGCCCCGCGCCGCCGAGCACGAGCGGCAAGCTGAGCAACATCAGGTTCAAGCCGAGGAGCGGGCGGATCAACCGACCGTGGAGGAACACCTGGATCTCGTCGCGGTCGCCGAGGTTGCTCGGGTTGGTCATGGCGCGGATCAGCTCCGGGGTCCGGGCGAACTGGTACCAGTGCCGGCTCCGGGTCATGGTCGCGAACGTGAGGTCGGTCTTGAGGAACAGGTTGACCGCGTTGGGCCGGGCCACAAACGATTCCAAGGGGTCGGGATACACCGACACGTCGTCAACCTTGCTCAAGACCCCATGCGACAGATTATTGAGCGAGTCGGTCGTCGGCATTGGCAGGAGAAACTTCACGTCCCGGAGGAGCCAACCGCCACTGTAAGGAACGTGGGGCGCACCCGGGGGAATATAGGTGGCCTCGAACGCGGAGATTTCGATCAGTTTGCCCGCGACCCGGACGGGGATTGTGACCGAGAGCTTGGTGACCGTCCGGGTCACTCGATCCGCCATGTTCCCCGAGATTACCACGTCGTTGTTGTCTTCTTGCATATAAACTTTGATCTTCTTCGCCCCGTCATCGTCGGGGAAGCGTTGCAGTTCTTCGGCCAGGGGGGGCATGATCCACTCCTGGTTGATTACGGCCAGGCTGCTGACCACGACCGCCGAGATCAGGACGGGGCGGATGATCCGCTGCGTGCTGATCCCGGCGGCGAGCATCGCCAGGAGTTCGTTGTTCCGCTGCATCCAGGTCACGGTGAAGATCGCGGCCATCATCGTGATGATCCCGCAGATCTGGTCATAGATCAGACTCATCCGGATCAGGTAATACCGACCCATGTTGTAGAATAGTTGCGGGGTCGACTCGGCCCACTCCTCGAACTCGTCGAGGTTGCTGAAGGCGTCGATGACGACGTACAAGCCGACCAGCGCGAAGAAGCAGATCAAGTAAGCCTTGATGAACGACCAATAGCGTTCACGGTCGAGGATACGCAGAAACATCGCCCAGCCTCCTTGCTTGGTCCAGACTAGCGCATGATCATCGGGTTCGCCCGTGGGAACGACCGCGGGTCGTCCCCCGTCGGCTCGTCCGGCTCGTTGAGTCGCTCAGCGTTTGATGACGGGCGGCAAAGCCCAGAACCAGGCCGCGGCTCCGAGGACGACGTTGCCCACCCAGACCGTCATCGGCGGGATGATCCCCTCTTTGCCCAGGTTCATCCCGAACAGCATGAGCGGGTAGTAGACGAGGATGATTGGCATGAAGCAGGAGATGAAGGCACTCAAGAAGTCGCGACGGGCGAACAAGATCCCCACCGGAGCACCGAGGAGGACGAAGAACAAGCTACCCCAGGCCATCGACAACCGGGTCTGGATCTCGGTCTCGATCTTGGTGATCTCACCCGCCCAGTAGTCGTACTTGCCGAAAGCCGCTTGCAGCTCATTCCAGAGGATGCGATTGAGCCGCCCGGACGCGATGTACCAGGCGGCGGCGATTGCCTGCCGCTTCCGCTCCGCGACGATCTTCTCGTGGTAATCCAGCTCCATCGCCCGCAGCTCCGCGACCGTCATCTCTTCGAGCATCTTGTTCGACCAGACTTGCCCCTTGCCCGGGATGTCGAACGGGAACGACGTGTCCCGGACGATCCCCTCCGACGGTTCCAAGCCGCTCCGGCTGATGTCGGCATCCTTGAAATGAACGACGACTCGGTTGTGATCGAAGTCAAAGTTGATCATCGCCTCGGTGGCCATCACGATCATCTGGTAGTCGGGACCACTCTCCGGCGCGATCACGCCCGGCAAGCCCAGCGCCATCTGGGCCTGAGGCTGCTTGTCGGCCCGTTGTTTAAACGTCGCCCCCTTCAAGATCCGGCCTTCGACATCCTTGACCTTGATCAGGAACGGCCAGTCCGGGACGTCGAAGACCCGGTCCATCTTGAGCTTCTTGTAGAACAGGTCTTCGATGTTCTGATAGATCGCCTGCTTGGCGGCGTTCGCCGACAGCGGGATCGCGGTCGCGGTGAGATAGCTAAGCGACAAGCTGAGCACCAGCGCCAACGCGATCGAGGGCCAGATCAGGACCATCGCGCTCATCCCGGCGGTCTTGACCGCGATCACCTCGTTATCCGAGGCGAGGCGACCGTAGACGACCGTTGCGGCGAACAAGAGCGAGACCGGCACCGTGTACGGCAAGCTCCGCGGGATCATGAACGGGACGAGGTTGATGATCTCGCGCGGTCCGAGGCCCGCCTGACTCGCCGTGCTCATGACGGTCAGGAGCACGAACACGCAGGTAATCGTCAGGAGAGCCAGGGCGAAGGCTCGAAAGACTTCGCCCAGGACGTAGCGTTGCAAGATCCCGAATCGCACGGCTCCTCCTTCGGCATCCTTGCCAGGGCGCGCCGGACTCTCTAAACGTCACCTCGCGGCCGGATCGTTCGGCCGCAGGTTCAAGTGACGGGAAGCAACGGCAAACTATCCTCGAACGCGGACGCCAGGCGACGAATCCCTTCCACGAGATCCGCTTCGCTGGGCACCCCGAAGCAGATCCGGGCGAAGTTGCGCGGGGCGAGGACCGGCTCGTCGGGAAACGCGAACGCGCCCGGGATGTAGAGAACTCCTCGCTCCAGGCAGTGAGCGACCACCGGACCGGTCGTCCCCATGTCGAGCTGCGCGGGGGCTTCGAGCCAGACGAACATCCCGCCTTGCGGCCGGGTCCAGGTGACAAGGCCATCAAACGGGGCGAAATGTTCGTCCAGGGCGTCGAGCATGATGTCCCGCTTTCGGCGGTACATCCCGATCAGGGTGCCCAGGTGCCGGTCGTACGACCCGTCGGCCAGGGCCTTCGCCATGACCTGTTGCGTCAGGTTCGTGGTCCCGAAGTCGTGGTTCCCCTTGAGGTTAAGCACCGCGTCGAGGAGTGCGGCGGGCAATACCCCGAACCCGAGCTTGATTCCCGGGCTGAACGTCTTGCTGAATGTCCGGGCGAGGATCACGGTTTCCCCTTCGGGGTCGTGTCGCCAGACGCTCCGAGGCTCGTCCCCCTCGTAGTTCAAGCCGCGATAGGCGGCGTCTTCGATAACGTAGATGTGCCCCTGGGTCGACCAGCGGCGGGCGATCTCGACCAGCGGGCCGCGACGATCCTCGGCCAGGCTGATCCCGCTCGGGTTCGAGTGCTCCGAGACGGTGTAGATCAGCTTGACCCGCCCGAGGTCCCCTTGCGAGTCGAGTTCCGCCAGGGTCGCTTCGAGGGCGTCGAGCCGCATCCCCCCGTCATCGATCGGTACGCCGATGATCCGGGTGCCGCGGGTTTCGAGGACGCCGAGGAAGACGAAGTAAGTCGGCGCTTCGACCAAGACGATATCGCCCGGATCGAGCAGAGCCTCGGCGACGAGGTAAAGCAGTTGCGCTGAGCCGGTCGTGATGACGACCCGGGGGAAGATGGCGGCGAACGTCCCTGAATCGACCCGCTCGTTCCGTTCGAGCAAGCCGACCACCTCGCGGCGGAGGACCACGTCGCCGATCGTCGTCCCGTACTGGAGGGCTTTCCGACCCTCGGTGGGATCATTAAAGATTTCCGAGGTGAGCCGGCCCATCACTTCCCGAGGCAAGCTGGCCTGGTCAACGAAGCCGGCGGCCAGCGAGATCAGGCCCGGGTTGGCCAGCGCGGTCTGCATGAATTCGCTGATTACCGGCGGTTCGGTCCGGCGGGATGCCGCGCTCAGGGACAGGCTCGATCGCATGGGAAACATCGCAACCCTGGGGTGGCAGAGGGGGACCGACGGTACTTTAGCGAGCAGCCGGCAACCGTCAAGACCGACACAGCGTCGGATCGGCCTTCAATCGTAGCCAATCCGCCCCCGGGATCAAGGGCGGCGGATCGACGGGTCGGGATCGATCCGCCGGACCACCTGGCGATCCGTCCGGGTCGGGTCCGAGTCGAGGAGGTGCAAGGGGTCGGTGGTCCCCGCGGCGGACCGGAGCAGGATCGCCCCGGTCGGGTCGCTGGCGAACTGCTCGGGGGCGCGCTTGGGGAGCTTCCGGTTGTACTGAAGCGTCACCACCGCCTTCGGCTGGGTCCCTCGGTGTTGCTCGATCTCCGCGAAGATGCTCGCCAGCGGCTTCCGCTCGAACAAAAAGCGGTACATCCCCATCCAGGCGGGGGATCGGTCCATGCAGCCGTGGCAATGGACGAGGATCGGCCAGGCGTCGGGGTCTTGCGCGAGAGCGAACGTCTCGTTGAGAAACCGGTCCGACTCCAACCCTTCGGATGAACTCCCCAGGTAGCGCAACCCATGCTCCCGGACGAACCGGAGTTCCTCGGCATGGTACGGACTGGCTTGCGTCGAAGCTTCATCGAACAGGTTGATGATCGTCTTGAAACCGAGCCGCTCTTGTTCGATCGATAGCCCGCGATAGGTCGGCATCGCGCTGATGTAGATCCGGCCCGGGACCACCGGTCGGAGCCGGGCGAGCGGACGATGATAGCCCGTCAGGGCAACTCCGGCCCCCACGATCAAACCCCAGGTCAGCCCAAACCCAAGCTTCGCCCGCGTGGGGAACGCCCGCCCTCCGGTCGGCTTGAGCCGGACCAGCGCCGCCGTGTAGGCCAGCAACCCGAGGTCGAAACTACAGCGCTGCCAGTACCCCACCGGTTCGAGTCCAGGGATCGCCCACTGCCGGCACCCGACCAGGACCAAGCTCAAGCCGAGGAGCGGGAACACCCGCGCCTCGATCCCCTGGCGCACCAGTCGGCGCCGCTCGGGCCACGACCCGATCAGGTTCGCGATGATGATCGCCAGCAAGCCCACCGCTCCCGCCGTCAGCGCGGTCCGAACCGGCAATGGAGCGGCGGGATCGAAGATCGTCCGCCAGCCAAGGCCGTGCCAGCCGTCGAACGTGGGACCGGGAGTCGAGGCATACCAGGACGCCCCGACGGCCACGGCCACCGCCGAGGGCCACAAAGCCCAACTCGCCTGGCCCCCGGCTCGGCGCGACCAGGCGATCCGAGCCAGCGCGGTCAGGCTCAAGGTCAAGGCGGCGGCGGCGAGATAAAGCCCCACCCGGTCGAGAGTGTCGCCCGGCTCGGCCAAGCGGTAAGCCGCGGGGGGATGAGGGCTGAAGTAGGGCCGAACCACTCCGGGGAAGTCGGCGTCGGTCTGCTCCGGGAAGTCGACGGCATGCCAGACCGCCAGGGCGAGCATGGCTCCGATCGCGAGCCAAGGCCAGTGCCGCCGCCCAATCCGTCCCAATCCATCACCCATGACGCCAGCACTCCCAGGTCGGGTGACCGTGGCCACCCTTCGAACTTCGACCCTCGCCCGGCGGTCGCAGGTGTAACCGTCGCGGGCCTCGCGGGCAGTCCCAGTTCCGGGCCGGGTTGCCGCGTGTGTGACTTTTGATTTTGGCGGAACCCGCCGACTCTCGTGTGGCTGGAGTTACGGTACTCCGTAACCCCGGAACGGTTTGGGCCGACGGGACATTCCCCGGGGTTACGGAGTACCGTAACCCCAGCCACACGGGAAGCTGGCCCTTGCCGGATTGCCGCGTCGAGTCGGCTTCGACCCCGAGGCTCAGGCGACCCGAACCAGCCCGATCGACGGGCGGGGCCAGGTGAAGTAGTCGTTGCTCAGGTCGGGGTGGCGGCGGACCTGGTTGACGACGTTGTCGAGGGCGCGCTGGACGTATTCCGCCGTCCGGCCCGAACGCACCGCGTCGGTTGGGACGCGGAACGACGGCTGGAACTCGATCAGCGACCGACCACCCTGGTCGGGGCGGCAAAAGACCGGGACGACCGGAGCGCTTGTCATCGCCGCCAGGACGACCCAGGTCGTCGAGAACAGATAGGTCGAACCCAGGAAGTCGGCCGGAGCGGTGTGCGACCCCTGCCAGCGGACGTCGCCCGCGATCTGGAGGATCATCCCCGCCTTGAGGATCTGCATCGCTCGCAAGATCGAGCCGGCCGCCTCGGTCGGGCTGGACTTCCGCGAGATGAACAGCTTCTCCTGCCCGAGCGGCCCGCTGGTCTGAAACTGCTCGGTCAGGTATTTCGAGACGTTCCGGGGCCGCTCCATGAAGAGCCGGAGGGGATACCGCTCGCGAAACAGCCAGTGGGACGGGTGGAGGTGCGTCCCGAAGTGGTTCCCGAGCAGGATGACCCCGCGGTTCCCGGAATAGGCTTCGTCGAGGTGGTCACGCCCGTTAATCGTGAAGCGTCCCCGAGCGTCCTCGTCGGTCAGCCCGTCCAGGAGGCGGTCGCGGCTCCGCCACTGGACGAGGCCCGTCGCATAGCGTCGGGCGACCGCCGCATCATCCCACGACTCGCCCAGGTCGATCCGACCGCGCTTGATCCGCTCCGAGTAGTCCCGCCGGTTGCCCGGCACGACGACGTAGTTGAACCAACCCATCGCGTCGACCACAGCTCCCGCCATCCATGCGGGAGTCTGGCGGAGCCAGGGGAGGAGCACCCGCAAGGTTTGCTTTTGCATCCCGGCTTTCAGACGCCCCATGGACGGTCACCTTCCTGGTTGATCTCGGCATCCTTGCCGGGAGAGTTGGCTGGGGTCCGACCGGATCGGGAGGAGACCCTCCCCTTCGGACGCGATCAAGCCATCGCGCTGTTGCGTCGCGACGAGACGAACGCCGCCAGGTCACCGACTCGGTTTAGGTCCGGCATCTCCTCGACGTCGATGAGGACGTCGAAGCGGTCCTGGACTTCCACAAGCACGGCGAACAAGTCGAGCGAGTCGATGTGGAGGTCGTCAAACAGCCGGGTCTCGGCGGTGATCGGCACATCCTTGGGGACCCGGGCCACGCACCGGATCGACTTGGTCAATTGGGCCATGAGGCTTGGGTCGCTCATCGGTCCCCCCTTCGGAAGATCAAGGCGTTGTTCGTGCCGCCGAACCCGAACGAAGCGCTCAGCACCGTATCGACGGGGGCCGACCGCGCGTGGTTGGCCACATAGTCGAGGTCAAGTTCGGGGTCGGGCCGGTAGTTGATCGTGGGCGGGAGCGTCTGCGATTGCAAGGTCCGAACGCAAACCGCCGCTTCGATCGCCGCCGCGGCTCCCAGGCTGTGGCCGATCGCTCCCTTGATCGAGCTGATGGGCAACGCTCGGGCATGATCGCCAAAGACCCGCTTGATCGCCTGGGTTTCCACCCGGTCATTGACCGGTGTGCTGGTCCCGTGGGCGTTGTAGTAGTCGACGTCGACCGGTCGGACTCGCGCCCGGTGGAGCGCGGTGGCCAGGCAGGTCTCGATCGTTGCGCCGTTGGGCATCGCCATATGGTATCCATCGGAATTCAAGGCCCAACCGATCAGTTCCGCCTGGACTTGCAAACCGTATTTCGCAACCGCTCCCGCGGTGGCCAGGATCACCATCCCCGCCCCCTCGCTCATCACGAACCCCGCCCGGTCCACGCTGAACGGGCGACTGGCCTGGCTGGGATCGGCAAGCGAGCGGTCTTCGAGCCGCTTGCCGACCAGCGCTTTCATCGTGGCGAAACCGTTGACGATCAGCGGCGTAAACGCACTCTCGCACCCGCCGCAGACGGCCAGGTCGGCTTCCCCGGCCCGGAGCAACATCGCCCCGAGGGCGATCGCGTGGCCCCCGGTGGCGCAGGCGTTCGCCGGCGCCACGCTTGGTCCGCGTAATTCAAGTTGCTGAGCGACCTGCCCCGCCGCCTGGTTGATCAGCAGGCCGGGCACCAGGTAAGGGCTGGCCGCCAGCCCTTTCCGCTGGGACGCTTTGACCGCCTCAGCCTCGTGGAGGTCCATCCCGCCAAACGCCGAACCGACAACGACGGCGACTCGATCCGGGTCGAGGTCCGCTCGCCCGACCAGCCGCGCGTCGCTCCAGGCATCACGGGCCGAGGCGACCGCCAGGTGAATCGACCGGGCTCCCAACCGCCCGATGCTCGGATCTTCGGACGGGCTACCCGGGCCGAAGTCGGCAACCATCCCACCGAGGTCAACCTGATATTGGTCGGGGGCAAGCTCGGCGTGGCGACGGATTCCCGACCGCCCCGCGATCAGGCGGGTCCAGGTCTCATCCATTGTGCGACCCAAGCAGGTGATGGCCGAGTGCCCGACCACCATGATCCGCTCCGCCATAGCCATAGCACCCCGCCTGACCGCCATGATAGCTTCGTTGCTCGCTAACCACGGGGAACCTTGCGAGAAGGATTCCTCCAGGCTGGATTATCGTCAAAATCCGCGAGAAACTTAAGTCGGGTATTTCGGGTTTTCCCGGAACCACGCTGACGGTTCCAGGCGAATCATTCACCTGAAGTCGAGGACCGGATCACTCCAGCAGCCGAAGAACGGCCACCACCTCAAGCCGGAATCAATCAACCGGAACTGGAACGCACGATGCAAGTTGTGAAAATGATCAACTGGTCCGAGCCAAACCCGACCGCGCAAGTTGGTGGGTTGCTCGATGGCAAGGTCCGCCTCTTCGGCCAGGGGGCGGTCCGGCTGGGCGACATCCTCCATGTGCCCAACCCGCTCAGCGCGGCTCGAGCCGAGTGGGACCGGGCGGGCGCCGCGAGCGAACTCGCCGTCGCGGCGGTCCAACTCGTCGCCCCGATCGACCATCAGGAAGTCTGGGGGGCGGGAGTCACCTACGAGCGGAGCAAGGTCGCCCGCGAGGAAGAGTCCGAGCGAGCCGCGACCTTTTACGACCAGGTGTACCGGGCCGACCGCCCCGAACTCTTCTTCAAGGCGACCCCGAGCCGGGTAGTCGGGCCAGATCAACCGATCCGTGTCCGGCAAGACACGCGCTGGTGCGTGCCGGAACCCGAACTGGCCCTGGTGCTTTCCCCACAGTTGCGGATCGTGGGCTACACGGTCGGCAACGACGTCAGCGCTCGCGACATCGAAGGGGTCAACCCCCTCTATCTTCCGCAGGCCAAGACCTTCGACGCCTGTTGCGCCCTTGGCCCGGCCATCACCCTGGTGGACGCGATGCCCCCCCTGGCCGAAGTGACGATCCGCCTGGAAATCGACCGCGAGGGCAAGCCGCTCCTCCAGGATTCGACCCCCTTGTCGCGGCTGACCCGAACATTCGAAGACCTGATCGCCTGGCTGGGCCGCGACAACGTGTTCATCGACGGCGTGTTCTTACTGACGGGAACCGGGATCGTCCCGCCCGACGACTTCTCGCTGCGCCCGGGCGACGAGGTCCGGATCACGATCAACGGGATCGGCACCCTGTCCAACCCGGTGGTTCAGGGGCCGGTCACTGGGCTGATTCGGTAAAACCCGGAATAAGCCCAAATCGGCCAGAGTGACCACCCGGGCTGGGCGAACTTGGCCGCCGATCCGCTCGGATCACTTCGGCGTGGCCGGGTTCCCCGTGCTCGGGATCAGCCTGTCTTCCGCCTTGGGACCGTCGCCCGGATTGATGGGCGAGTCGGTCTGCTCGGGGAGCTGAGGCACCGGCGAGGGCATGATCGGCGGCTCGGGGGCGGCGGGACCCCAGCGGAGCTTCTTTTCTTGATCTTGCTTGTTCAAGACCGTCCCGTGATTCGTATCAGTGTTGGTCGTTTGGTCGGTGTAAACCCCGCAACCGGTGACCAGAGCCGCGGCGACCAGCAAACCCCAAGATCGAAACTTCACCAGGTCGCTCCTGTTCCATGCCATGACCGATGGTCGGCTCAGCGCAACGAGGCTTCCCGGGATTCCTGAGACAAGCCTCGAAGCACCCAGATTGTAGTCCCCGCCCGAGGTCATCGCAACTCGGCTCGTCCCCGGTTGGCTCGGCCCTCGGGCAAATCGCGACGACATCACCAAGTCATTCTTACCGAGATTGTTTTGTAAAAAAAGGGTATCGCCCGCGAGATCACCAACAACGAGCTAAGATCCGGTCAAATGAGAGGTTCAACAAGGCAAATCGCAAGCTACGCAGCATTAACGAGTTGCGGAACGGCCCCCCACGATTCGTTCGGGTTCGGTGTCCTGCGGCACATGGACTGCACTCTTTCCTCATCAGCCCGCCAAGAATCCCCTGTCTTCTCCTCTCGTCTCACGTCCGGCTTCTTGTTAGGATGCCCTCGGGTCGGTTTGCCGCGAACCGACCAAGTGATCTGGCAGCACGGATGCTGCCGCGGCTGGCGACGCCATGACGGCGTTGGTTTTTGATGCCACGAACAGGAGGTTCGCGATGTCCGTCGTGAAGTCCATCGCATTGGGCGCGTCCATTCTGGGTTCGATGGTGGCTCCGACCCTCGCTGGGTCGATTCGTGCGAGCCATCAGGTCCCGGACCGCGCCCATCGCTCAGGGACTTCCGGGCCGCCGACCTCGTTAGTCATCGATCACCCTCATGCGAGTGCCGAAAATCTGGCCAACTCGGGCTTCGTCGCGCCGATGCAGACCTTCGCCAATTCATTTAGCCCCATGACCTATCCCGCCGCTTCCACCACACTCAACTTGGGATATGTTTCTCCCTCAGTTCCCATCGCCGCCGCTCAACCGGTCGTCGCCCCCGCGCCCGCCTCATCGTTCGCCGCGCTGACCGCCCCGAGCTTTGCTACCGCCCCGACCGCCGGGCACGATGTCGCCGCCTTCATCAATTTCGGCAATGGACCCTACTCCGAAGCCCAGTCGCTGACGACCGGCAACCCGCAGAACTGGGTCCAAAGCTCGACGGTCCAGTCGGTGTTTCACGGAACCCCCACGGCAGACCAACAGACCGCGTTCAAGAATGAAGTCCTCCAGGTCGTGCAGGGCACCTACAACCAAAGCGGCTTGAATGTCAGCTTGACGACCGATCCGACCCAAAACTATGCACACACCATGAGCGTGGTCTCGGGTGCCTCTTACACCGGCAACAGCGCGGCGATCGGGATCACCGACGTCGGCAATGACGGGTTCTCGTTGATCGACAAGTTCGGCATGGCCAAGACACCCGACGAGTTGGCCTTGGCAGTGGGGCACAACATCGCTCACGAACTGATGCACGCCTTCGGGATCGCCGCGCACCCCGACTCGACCGGAACCTATCTCGACGCCCCGTCGGCGAACTGGTCCACCCTGACCAGCGCCCAGACCACGTTCAGCCCGCAGGCTTCGCAGATGTTGGCGAGCTTCAACTTCCTGAATGGACCAGGCAAGGAGTTCACCCAGGGGACCCTCGGGTTGACCGGCCTGGAAACTCTCACCGCGCACCACCCGACCACCTGCTCGTGTCCCTACTGCAACACTCTTCGCCAGGTCAAGTCGGCCGAAGCCCTCTCGATCGGAGCCGCTTCGCCCGTTCCCGAGCCGACCACGATCGCCCTCTGGGGCTTCGCCGCCGTCGCCACGGTTGTGACCCGTCGTCGGGCGTGCCGTCGAGTTCAAGCCTGAAAGTTTGTTGACTGGCTCACCGAATTAAACGCTATCATGGAAGCACCTGGAGGTTTGCGTCGTACCCGGAGTCGCCTCGATCGATGAGCGTCTTGCCCCCCCTTGGTCTCGCGATCTTGCTCCTGACCGTTCCTCTCTTGATGTTGCCGCGAAACTCGCCCGACACGGGCGAGTTTCATGGTTTCATGGTGTTCCTCTGGCGGTTGAACGCGGCCTACTGCGCGGTCGTCCACCGCCTCCAGACCGGTCCGGCTCCGCTGCCCGTCCGAGGGCCGGCGATCCTGATCGCCAACCACACCTCGAACATCGATCACTTCCTGCTCCAGGCGGGGACGTTCCGCAAGCTCGGCTTCATGATCGCGAAGGAATACTACGACTTTCCGCCATTCCACCCGTTTTGCCTCATGATCGGCTGCATCCCGGTGAACCGCAACGGCAAGGATCTCGCCGCGACCCGCGCGGCGCTCCGGGCTTTGCACGATGGGCGGGTCGTCCCGATGTTCCCCGAAGGCAAGATCCTCCCCCAGTCGGGCGAAGAGATCGGCCCGGGTAAACATGGGGTCGCCTTCCTCGCGATCCGGGCCAAGGTCCCCGTGATCCCAGCCTACATTCGCGGGACGCCACGGTCGAACGTCTTCCGCCGGTCATTCTTCACACCATCGCATTCCCGGGTCGTCTACGGCACGCCGATCCAGCCCGCCGAATTTGTTCAGGCCGACCACTCGGTCGACGAGCATGCGTTTCTGAGTGCGACCACCGACCGCTTCATGGCTGCGATCATCACGCTCCGCGACCTCACGCCCGCCGCGTCCCCGCCATGACCGAGCCATTGATCCCGCCCACCTTGTGGGATCGCTACCCAACCGAGTTCCAGCCGGATCGGCCACCCGAGGCCCTCGGGAACGCGGGAGGATTGAGCGGTTGCCACTTGTGGCGGGTTGACTCCCCCTCCGGCCCACTCATGCTCCGGGCCTGGCCTGGGGAGGGGGCGACTCGGGACCGGATCGACCAGATCCACTGCTGGCTGATACCGATGCGGCGGCTCCCGTGGGTGGCCGGGCCAGTTGCGGATCGACAAGGCGCGACGTTTCAGGAGCTGACCGGGCGGTTTTGGGAGGTCGCGCCGTTCTTGCCGGGTCGAGCCGACCTGGAACGGCCCCCAAGCCAAACCCACCTCACCGCGATGTTCGCGGCGCTGGCTCGGGTCCACGAAGCGCTGGGGTTCGCGACGACGTGCGAACCAAGCCCCGGTCTGATCGCCCGCCGCGACGAACTTCAGCAACTGATCACCTGGGAGTTCGCCGCCATGAGCCGCGCGATCCGGTCCGCCGTCCCCGACGAGGCGCGATGGTTGGCGGACCGCTGGCTCGGTGCCGTCGGCGGGCCGGCCCGAGCCTTGGTCGGCCGGATCGAGCCAGCGGCCCGACGAATCATGCACCAGCAACCCGTCCTCCGCGATGTTCGGCCCGACCACTTCTTGTTCGAAGGCGATCGGCTGACCGGCCTGGTCGACTTCGGGGCGATGGGGATCGATTCGGTCGCCGCCGACCTGGCTCGCCTCCTGGGGGAGTCCGTGGGGCGATCCGAGGAGCCGCGTCGGGACGCGCTCGCCGCTTATGAAGCCGTCCGCTCGATCTCAGCGGAGGACCGCGCCGCGATCAGCGCGTTCGAGGAGGCCAACGCAGTCTTGAGCGGTGCTCGCTGGGTCCGCTGGCACTTCCTCGAAGGGAGACAATTCGCCGACCCCGACGCGGTCCGAAGCGGCTTGAATCGGGCTTTGGTCAAGCTAGAGGAAATGCGAACTTCGAGCGGTTAAAACTCGCCGGTGAGGAGTTTCCGGGTGTCCTCGCCGGTGATCGCCACCCGACGGATCGTCAAGGCTCGACCGGTGGCCGGGTCGACCGCGACCACGGCGCCGCAGAGGCGGGGGTCGCCGGTGGCGACGTCATAATGATTCGGGACACCGGTCATCGTCGAGGCCAGAACCCGGTCGTACCGCCGGCCGAGGATCGAGTCGTACGGGCCGGTCATCCCGACGTCGGACTGGTACGCGGTCCCTTTGGGTAAGACCTGCTCGTCGGCGGTGGCGACGTGCGTATGCGTCCCCAGGACCGCCGACACCCGACCGTCGAGATAACGACCGATTAATTGTTTATCCGAAGTCGCCTCGGCGTGGTGGTCGACCAGGATCACCTTGGCCAATGAGTCCAGCTTCGCCAGGACCCGATCGGCGGCGCGGAACGGGTCATCGACCGGCTTCATGAACGTCCGGCCCATCAGGACGAACACCCCGACGGGCGTTCCATCCCGCGCCGGGACGACGACCGACTCGGCCCCGGGGGCGTCGAGCGGATAGTTCGCGGCGCGGAGGATGCGGTCGGTCCGGTCGAACAAGGTAAACACCTCATCCTTCCGGTAGGCGTGGTCCCCCAAAGTGAAGACATCCACTCCAGCGTCGGCCAACTCTTCGTGGCACTTGATGGTCAGGCCCGACCCGCCGGCCGAGTTCTCGGCGTTGCAGACGACCAACCCGAGGTCCCAGCGGTGGATCAACCGGGGGACCGCTTGAGCCACGATCTTCCGACCGGGTGCGCCGACCACGTCGCCGATGAAGAGGATATTGAGCGGCATTGAGTGGGCTTTCGGAGATCAAAGGCCAAGGATCTCGATCAGGATCAGCGGGCGAACTCGGTCGCCCGGGTTTCGCGGAGCACGGTTACTTTGACCTCGCCCGGGTAGGTGAGTTGCTGCTGGACCGCCTGGGCGATCTCGCGGCAGAGCTTGGCGGCGGCCTCGTCGGTGAGGCGGTGGCTGTCGGCGATCACCCGGATCTCGCGGCCCGCCTGGACGGCGTAAGCTTGCTCGACCCCGGGGAAGCCGTAGGCCAGGGCTTCGAGGTCTTCGAGGCGGCGGACGTACTTGTCGAGCGACTCGCGGCGAGCCCCCGGTCGGCTGGCGCTGATGGCGTCGGCGGCGGCGACGAGGACGGTGTACGGGGTCTCGACCCGAAGGTCATCGTGGTGCCCCAAGGCGGCGTGGACGACCTCGCGCGGCTCGCCGTACCGCTTCGTCAGTTCGCCGCCGATGGCGGGGTGGCCCCCTTCCATCTCGTGGTCGGCCGCCTTGCCGATGTCGTGGAGCAACCCGCACCGGCGACCGAGCGCCCCATTCAAGCCGATCTCCTCGGCGAGCAGGCCGGTCAGGTAGGCGACCTCGATCGAATGCCTGAGGACGTTCTGCGAGTAGCTCGTCCGGAACTTGAGCCGGCCGAGGTAGTCGAGCAACTTGTCGTGCAAGCCCGCGACGTTCGCCTCCTGAGCCGCGACCCGGCCGAGTTGGCGGATGTGCTGCTCCATCTCGACCTGGGTTTCGGCCACGACCTCGTCGATCCGGGTCGGGTGAATCCGCCCGTCCTGGATCAGCTTTTCGAGGGCGATCTTCGCGGTCTCACGGCGGATGTTGTCGAAGGCCGAGACGATCACGATCCCCGGGGTGTCGTCGACGATCACGTCGACCCCGGTGGCTTTTTCAAACGCCCGGATGTTCCGCCCTTCGCGGCCGATGATTCGACCTTTCATGTCGTCGGTGGGGATGTCGACCGTGCTGACGGTCGTCTCGGCGGTGTGCGCCGCGGCATAGCGTTGGATCGCGGTGGCGAGGATCTCGCGGGCCTTCTGGCCGGCGGTTTCCTTGAGGTTTTGCTCATGCTTGAGGATCAGGCCGCCCATCTCGTGGCTCAGTTCGCTCTCCAGGCGGCGGAGAAGAACTTCGCGGGCCTCGTCGGGGCTGATTTGGGCCAGCCGGTGGAGGAGTTCGCGTTGTTCAGTGATCAGGTCGCGGGTTTCGGCCTGGCGGCGGGTCAACTCGTCCTGCTGGGTGGCGAGGTGGCGCTGGATGACCTCGAAGTCGCGGTCCTTCTTGTTGATGATTTCGAGCTTGTTGTCGAGGAGATCCGCGCGCTTATCGAGCCGTTTTTCCTGATCGCGAAGGCTCCGGCGGGTTTCTTCGGCTTCGCGGTCGATGATTCCCCGGTGGTGGAGCAGCTCCTCCTTGACGGCAATCTCCGCCTGCTGCCGCATGGTCTCGACTCGGCGGTCGGCATCGACCAGGAGGGCGGCGGCTTGCTCCCGAGCGGTTCTCCTTCGGGTCTGCGCATAGAGTTGCCAACAACTGACTCCGGTGATCGTCCCTAACAGGACCCCAACCAGCGCCGCGATGAGTTCCCCGACCACGTCCGTCCTAACCTTTCCTCAAGCTCGAGGTTGGCTCCCGGCTGACGACCCATCGGCGGACCGGCGGTCGAACCGACCGAACCGGAGAGCCGAGCGGGGCGGCGGGAAGTTAAGGTTATGGTCGGCCAGCATCGTCGAGGCCCCGTTGCGGTTCGGCATCGTCATCGATTGACCAGATCAAGCCTGAAATTCGTTCCATACGCTTGCGATGAAGACGATCAACCGCCGCTTCGCCCGAGAGCCGAGCGGGCTACCCGCCCAGCCGACCGCCCGACCCGCGCCCGTGACCTCGAATCGCTCCGCTCCACCCGCTCAACAACCTCAGGAACCAACCTGAACTCATCGAATCTATAGAAGGAACAGGACCGAATCCTCAATGGGCAAGCCATTGATCCGGAACTGTTGGTGATGATCCTGCGAAGGTGGTTCCGCGTCGCCCGAGTCGGCCAAGTGAAACCACTAAGTATTCTAGCAAAACCCGCCCGCGAAGCAATGACAGGACTTCATCAACGACCGCTTAAGTAGTTACCTTCCGCCGGATCATGCGTCGGGTGCGGCCGGGCCGCCGAAGTAGAGCTGATCGCGCTGGTCGTAGTCGTCGTAGCCCAGCAGTTCATACAATTCCGCGCGGGTCTGCATTCGGGGGATCAACCCCCTCTGGGTCTGCTGGTGGAACAGTTCGCCCAGCGCTTCTTCCGCCGCCTTCATCGCGACCCGGAAGGCGGTGAGCGGATACAGGGCGGCCCGATAGCCCAGCCCGGCCAGGACGTCGAAGCTCGGCAACGGGCCGCGGCCGAACTCGGTCAGGTTCGCCAGGAGCGGTACCGAGATCGCCGCCGCGAACCGCGCGAACTCATCCAATGACTCCAGGGCCTCGGGGAAGATCCAGTCCGCCCCGGCGTCGACGTAGCACTTCGCTCGGTCGACCGCCGCATCAAACCCTTCGACCGACCGAGCATCGGTCCGGGCCACGATCACGAAGTCCGGGTCGCGGCGGGCGGCGACGGCGGCCCGGACCTTGGCGGCCATGACCTCGGTGGCAACCACCCCTTTGCCGGTCAAGTGGCCGCACCGCTTGGGCATGACCTGGTCTTCGAGGTGCAAGCCCGCCGCCCCCGCTTGCTCGTAGAGCCGGACGGTCCGCTCGACATGGATGGCTTCGCCGAAGCCGGTGTCCGCGTCGCAGAGCAGGGGGAGGTCGGTCGCTCGGCTCAGGACCGCCACCTGGTCGGCGAACTCGGTCATCCCGAGCAGCCCAACGTCGGGCACCCCCGCCCAGCCCGCCGCCAAGGCTCCCCCCGACAAATACCCCGCGCGGAAACCAATCCGCGCGGCCATCTTGGCCGTCAAGGCATTGAACACGCCCGGGATCAGGATCGGCCGGTCGCTGATCGCCGCGCGCAACCGGCTACCCGCGGAACTCATGAAGACACCGCCCTTGGGCTGACCCAGCCGTTGATCACGATTGTGCGTCAATGGTAGCACCACCCCCTGGGCGGTCGCCAGGCAGGATCGACCGCCCGAGGCATTAATCTGGCGTTGACCGATCGCGCCTCCGGGTTTATGGTCCGACCGAACCTGGTCGATGGGGAACCGGATGGATTCGGTGTCTCGGTGACGAGGTCGGAGCGGAGCCAAAAGACCCATGGTCGCGATCCCTCGAAGCCTGCCGATGCGTCCCGGCGAGTCGCCCCGGCCCTACGCTTTCCTCGTCAGCACGACCGGATGCGCCCGGGGGATCAAGGGGTCGCTGGGATCGGCGGCTTACTCGTACTTCTTCGTGCTCGAAGCCCTGGCGCCGGTGCTGGAAGAGTTCGGGACCTGGAAGCTGCTCGACCGCCCCGAAAGCAGTCTGCCGTTCGCCGCCGCGCAAGCCGAGGCGGCCGGTTATCAGCCGATCCACTTGGCGCTGCACCCGCCGCAGGACGTTTACCTGACCCCGGCCCTGCCCAACGTCCTGTTTCCGTTCTGGGAGTTTCCCGACATCCCCAACCGGGACTTCGAGCACGACACCCGGCAGAACTGGACCCGGGTTTGCAGCCGGGCCGACCTGATCCTGACCGCTTGCCAGTTCACCGCCGACGCCTTCCGCCGCGGCGGGGTCCACTGCCCCATCGGCGTCGTCCCGGTCCCGCTCAAGCCTGGCCACTTCGCCGTTCCCGACTGGTCGCCCGACGGTTCCTGGACCTTGAACTGCCGCCACGTCGTCTGGGGTGGCGCGGCCCCAGCGCCGCTGAAACTGGAACCGAGTCGAGACCGGGACCCCGACGCGACGATCGGCGCGGATCCTCGGCACGCCGCCCCCACTCCTGCCCTTCGCATCGGGTGGAAGCACCGGGGGTATCTGGTCGCGCGCGGTGTCTTCCGCAAGGTCTACCCCTGGCTGGGAACGAAGACGTTGGAGCGGATCAGCCGGACGCGGTACTACCTCACCGCGGCTTCGGGCCGGAATCCCGACACGAGGGAACCGCTCCCGGGTTTGAATCCGAGTCTGGGCCGACTCGGGTATTCCGTCGCCCGCGACAGTTACCGGGTTTACGTCAAGCGGTGGTTGAGCCTCGAAGCGCTCGACAAGATCGCGCGCGTCAAGCTCAGGGCGTTCAAGCTGCTCCGGCGGGACGCGCTGCTGACCCCCGACCCGCTCCTGCCATCAACGCCGTTGACGATCGACGGCGTGGTTTTCAGCAGCATCTTCAACCTCGGCGACAAGCGTAAAAACCATCTCGATTTGCTCACGGCGTTCCTGCTCGCCTTCCGCGACCGGCCCAACGTCACGCTCGTCATCAAGCTGGCGACCAACCCGACCCGCGAGCACCACGAGATCAACCTCCTCCGCCTGATGTACAAAGGGCTGGGGATCGACCATCAGTGTCGCCTGGTCGTCATCACCGACTTCTTGACCGACGACCAGATGGCCGACTTGATGCGGGTGACAACCTATTACGTCAACACCAGCAAGGCGGAAGGGGCCTGCTTGCCCCTCCAGCAGTCGCTGGCCGGCGGTCGGCCGTCGATCGCCCCGGACCACACGGCGATGGCTGACTTCATGGACGACCAGGTCGGCTTCGTCCTCGGCACCCACCCCGAACCCACTTACTGGCCGCACGACCCCGAGATGAGGATCGAGACGAGCTGGAACCGCTTGGTCTGGTCCGACCTCCACGCCGCGTTGATCGCCGCCGACGACCTCGTCAACCACGACTTCCACGGCTATCAGGTCAAGGCCAAGGCCGCCCGCGAGCGGATGCTCGGCTATGCCAGCCGCGAGATTGTCACTCAAGCCCTCCGCTCGGCCTTGAACCAACTCCCCGCCATCACCACCGGCCGGTTCGCCTGGGCGTCGTGAACCGGGCCGAACGAGTTCGACCAGCTATTCAGCCTCGACCCGATGGAGGGGAAACCATGTCTCCGACTAATCCTCGACCGGGGGCGACCGCCTCGGGTCCGCCGGTATATCTCGACGCCAACCCGCTGAGCGACCGCCACTTGACCGGGATCGGTCGCTACGCGGCGCGGCTGGCACTGGCGATGCACTCGATTCGCCCCGTCCGGTTCTTCCTCGGCGACCGGGTCGTCACCCCCCCGGCGGACCTCTCGTGGGATCAGGACCAGGACCTCGGGGTCTGGGCACGCCGGGTCTGCTCGGGGACCAAAACGCCGATCGGCCAGCCTCCCGCCGGGAGCATCGGAATCTGGCCCTTGCTCCGGCCGGTCGAGCGTCGGTTCGACCACGAGGTCAGCATCCTCCACGACCTGACGCCGCTCCTCCTCCCGCAGACGCACCGCGCCGAGACCCGAGCGAACTTCCAGGGCTTCTGCGCGAAGGCGGTCGCGACGTCCGACACCGCGCTAGCGGTCTCCGAGTCGACCCGGGCCGACGCCGAATGGTTGACAGCTATCGACCCATCTCGGATCGTCGTCGCCCCTTCCGGCCCGAGCCTCTGCGTCGGTCGGCACGCCGCGCGGAGTACCGTCCAGCGCCGATCGAACGTCGGGCTGGTGGTTTCGACCCTCGAACCCCGGAAGAACCCCGAGTTCTTCTGCGACTGGTTTCATTCCTCGACCGTTCTCCCGGACGACGCCGAACTCTGGTGGGTTGGCTCGATCGGCTGGATCACGTCGCGGCGCGACCTGAAGACCTTCGAGCGGCGGCCCGGCAGTCGGCGGCGGATTCGGTTTTTAGGCGTGGTCGCTGACGCCCGGCTGTGCCAGCTCTACCAAACCGCCAGCTACTCCGCCTACCCCTCGCTCTACGAAGGCTTCGGCTTCCCCGTCCTCGACTCCCTCCGCCACCAGACCCCCGTCCTGGCGGCACAAAACAGCTCGATCCGCGAGTTCGCCTTGCCCGGCTTGTTCTTCTTCGACCCGGCCGACCCGGCCACGCTCGACGCTGCCTATGCTCGGTGTCAGCTTGAGGCGGTGGGCCGACCGATCGAGCAAGCGCCGCTCGACGCTGCTTACTCCTGGACCAACGTCGCCCGGACGATCCTGACGGACTGCTCGGCACGGGGGGAAAGGGCCGCCGCCTCGACCGCGGCGGCTTGAATCTGCGGGGGGCGGGATCAAATCCGGACGCCGGCGCTCCGGTAGATCCCTTTGAAATAAGTGACCCTGCGGGTGTAGGTGGGCGAGGTGAGCAGCGAGCTGATCGCTTGCTCGTCGGTCATCCCCGCCGAGGTCATCGCAACGAGCGAATGGATCAAGGCCGGGCTGGGGTTGAGCGGCTGACCCGGAGTGTTCGTCGGGAACTTGCCGATCCGGAGGACCCCCTGCGCCTGGTCGGGAAGATACTGCATGATCTCGTTGACGGCGGTCTGGGTGAAGTAGAAGTTGGGGTCGCTCATCAGGTTCTTGGCCAGTGTGATCAGCGGCGTCCCCGCCGCGAAGGCCTTGCTATAGTCGTTGATGACCGACTGCGGGACCGGCGAGATCCCCGCCAGGTCACGCGCGACGGCCGAGATGTACGAGGGGATCGTCCCGCCGTTATGCGTGATATATTCCGAACTCCCCACGATGGCGAGGATCAGGTTTTCGCGGCTCGTGTACTTGAGGAAGCCGTTGATCGCGAACTGATCGGCCGGACGTCCGAGCAAGGTCTGGAACTCCTGCTGGATGAACAGGGCCCGTGCCTCGTCGCTGTTGATGATGAACCCGGCAAGCTGACTAATGTTGATGGTGTTGCTGTCTTCCAGCCCAACCCAGTAGGCGACCTCGGCTGGGGTCGCTTGGCGATGGAGGAGGTCGCGGTAGATGTCCTGGGTATAAGCGGCCTGAAAGTTCGAGACCGCGTAGTTCCCCCCGTTGGCCAGGAGGCGGGTCATCAGGACGTCATCGGTCACGCCTCGGTGGTAGTCGTAGGCGAACGCGGCCCGGCTGTCGGCGGACAGATAAGGCAAGTTCGCGTAGCCGAAGATTTGGTCGAAGGCGACGTTCTCGGCGGCGATCGTCCCTTCCTGACCGTACAAGAAGAGGGTGGCGATCTGGACCGGAGTGAGCTTGCTGGCGATCCAGTAGTTGATCTCGGTGGTGTTCGGGGTCCGATACACGATCCCCTGATACAACCGGGTGATCTCGACGCCGAGGTTGTTGGACGCGGAGGAGGCGAACTCGGTCGTGCCGATCAGGGCCAAGTCCATGTTCCGGACGGTGCCGGTGGTCAGGTAGTTCGACCAGCCGGCGACGTCGCCGGCGCTCGGGCCTCGGCCGAGGAAAGTCTGGTAGGCCCGGTTGATCTCGTACTGGCGGGCGAACGGGCTGGTGAAGGCGAGATAGGCGATCGCGGACAGGTCAAATGTGTTGCTGTCGAGCGCGTTGTTGTAAGCCTGGACGACCGAGGGGGCGGGTTGAAAGCCGAACGCGCCCTGGAACGCTTGCGCGACGTAGGCATGGTCGAAAACCGGCGACCGCATCACAGCGTCCCCCGAGGAGATCCGCCGTTCGGTCGGCCAGGGGGCCGCGAGTGTCGTGCTCGGCAGCGAGTACACGCTGAGTACGTCGGGGCGGTTGTTCTGGTTGGGGTTGTACGACACCGTCGCGAGGGTGCCGATCGTCCCCCCGTTCATGTAGCCCACAGCGGCGGCGGCGTCGGTCCCATTGGGAAAATAGCCGTTCTGAGGCGTCGTGACGCTCCAGACCATCTGGCCCGTTGAGTTAAATGCCCGCAAGAACGGCCCGGCCGCCGCGACGATTTCGGGGCGGCCATCGCCGTTGATGTCGGCGATGATCGGCGAGGCGTAATCATCGGGGACCGAGCTGGCGGGAAGCCCGGCGGGGATATACACCCCGCCCGCGAACCCCGGCAAGTCGGTGCCGTTGGGAGCGATCGCGTGGAGGTAGCCCGCCCGGTCGATCGCCACGACGTCGAGCAGACCGTTGCCGAGCAGGTCCGCCACCGCCACCGAGTGCAAGACCTCGTGAGCGACCGCGTCGTTGGTCGTCAGGTGGTAGGGCCAGCCGGGGAGGACGTTGCCCAAGGGGTCGAGGGCGTACAAGTAGTTCCCCTGCGCCCGGGCGCCGGGGGACCCCGCCAGATCGAAGTTCAAGCCGGTCCCGATCACGATGTCCAGGTAGCCGTTGTTGTTCAGGTCGGCCAAGGTGGGGGACGACCAGGTGACTTCACCCGGGATGAATTTCCGCCACTTGAGGGCGCCGGTGTTGCTCAGGACGTTGACCCAGCCGCCCGCCTGGAAAAAGGGGCTGGCGCTGCTGTCGCCGCCGAGGATCACCGACGGTAGCCCGGTCCGGTCGATATCGCCGATCACCGCACCCGAGACGATCGTGTCGTCGTTGGTATACGACCACATCACCGACCCGTCGAGCCGGATGGCGATGACGTTCGAACTGAACGAGGTGGCGACGATGTCGGGCATCCCATTGCCTTCGAGGGCTCCCGAGGTCAACGCGCCGTAGACACCCTTCACCCCGTCCACGCTCGGACCGGTGCTGATCCCCTGGGTCCAGCCCGGCAGGAGTTGGCCGGTCTGGAGGTCCCAACCGAAGACTCGGCCGTCCTCGATCGTGCCGGGAGCTGCTTCGTTGCGGCCCATCCCCGCAAACAGGTCCTTCCGACCGGTCGCCGGGTTCGTGACCACGATCGGCGTCGACTTGATGTCCGCCACCCCGCCGGGAACCTGATAAACGACTACGGGGGTCAGCGAGCCATTGGCCGCGGTGGAATAAGCGACCAGTTGCGCCCCGGTGGTGACGGTGATCAGGTTGTCCTTGCCCGTATTGAAGATGTCGGCCAGGATCGGCGAAGCGCGGTACGGCGTCGGGGTCCAGGAGCCGGTCGCGGGGAGGTTGATACTCGCTTGAAATGTCGGAGCCGCCATGCACAGGCGGTCTTCCAACGGCTCCAGGGTGGGCCGACGCTTCGCCATGATCATACCTGATGGGATTGGAGGAAAAGGACAGACCATCGCCCGATCGGGACAGCCCGGAACACTTGCCGCACGCCGTTGATTGAGGAGGACGGCTGGATGTGCCCTCCTATTTCAACTTAGGACACGCTTTCGGTGCAAGCGAGCGATTGGTCCCAAACTGCGAACAAAAGTGATTGTTCGCGATCCACGCCAGTATTCACTTCCTCAGGCCTCGATAGCAAATTAACTTTTATCAATTAAGGATAATAGTCTGACAATTCTATGGGCGATGATCCGCGTGACCACGATCAAACCGGGTCAGTTCGAGCCGAACCGGCATTCCGACCAAGCGAAGAAGCACCGGGAGGCGTCCGCGTCGGTGCGCGCCTAGCGTTGAACCTTTGGGACCCCTTGGATCGCCAACCGGCTTTGATCGATGGTTTCGATCCCGGGCGAAATCGGTCCCAGGCGGAAGGCGGGTAAGCTCACCCACCGGTCGCGCGGCGGTTCGGTCGCGGTTTTTTGTGCCGAAGCTGTGATCGACTCGCGGAGGACATCGCCGAGGGCGCGGCTGAACGCGGCGGCTCCTTCGACCGCGAGATGCTGAGGGTCCCAGAACGCATCGAGATCGACGATCTTCTTGCGGGCATCGACGACGACCAGGTTGGGATATTTGGCTTGCCAATGGCTCAGGAAGGTTTCGAGTTGCGCATTGATCCCGCTGCCGGCCAACTGGTCGTGGAGCGCGGGGAGGAGCGGGGGCAAAACCCAGAAGACGCGCACCCCATAGTCTCGCGCCAGGGCCAGGAACCGGTCGATCCCCGCGGAGTTGGCCGGGTGGCACTTCCATTCGGGATAGTAGCCTACGCGGAGTTTGGTCACATCGGCGTCCGACAGGCCGTGCGCCGCCGCCGAACCGGTCATCAACTGGGCTCCGTCGTTCTTTTTCCAGTTGCGGAGGCCCAAGGCATTCCAGTGGCGGTTCGTGTCGGGACGACCGCCGAAAGCGTTCATGAGGTTGGCTCGGATCGTCGTCTTGCCGCGGAGCGAGGGGACCACCTGGTTGACCAGGATCTCGCCCATCAAGTCGGGGTCGCCCGCCCAATAGGCCAGCTTCGCGGTCTCCAGTGGGTTGAGCAGGACCGGCCAGCGCGTGAGGTTATGCCGCGGACCCACGCGGAGCAGCGGCGGGCTGAAGTTGACGATCGCCGCGACCGGCCTGGCCCCCGAGTCGAGGACCCGTCGGAGGACGAAATAGCTCGTCGGCGCTTGGCTCCCGGAGAGCGCGAGGTTGAACGCGGGCTTCCCCGTCCGCTCCTGGATGATCCGCGGGATGACGCTCAGCTTGATCAGGGAGTCGCCGAAGCAGAGGATCTCGCGCGACTGGACGCCCCGCGACGCTTTGCGCGACGTCCAGCGGTGCGCCCATTCGTCCACGTCGTAGAAGCTCATCGCGTGTAGGCCGATCGCAAACTCGGCGAGCGCCACCAGGCCGATCATCCCGAGGAAGCCCCATGGGGACCGGTGGCCGGAACTGGCGAGCCATTTCATTCCCATCATGGCCGGATTGCTCCGTGGCGATTCGTGGTCGACCACCCGTCGATAACCTATTAGCCCGCTCGACGACCACCCAGTCGCCCGACCACCGCTCGAAGTTTCCGCGCGACCCGAGGGGCGTCGGCCCGGAGGGCGTCGATCAGGCTGGTTTTGGTGGCGAGCTTGCGGTTCAACTCCTCGATTGAGCGAACATAACCAGCGATCAAGTGGACATATTCGTAGGGGACGAAGTTGTCCAGGATATTGATGGGCGCCCGGAACGCCTCCAGGATCGCTTGGTCCTCGACCCGGACGTAGAACTGGTTCAGCCCGTCGAAGGCGGCGTGCAGGTAGCCGGCCGCCAGGACGTGCGCTTCCCACTCGCTCGGCCAAGCATTCTCGATCAAGAGGACCCGCGGTCGCCACCGCCCAAAATCCATCCCGAACAGGACCTGCTTCTCGAACCCTTCGGCATCGACCTTGAGGAAGTCGATCGGCCGGTCGCCGACATGCTCCGCGCAGACCTCGGACAAGGTCCGGACTGGGACCGGCCGCTCGACCACGCCGACGCCGATCGAGCGGTAATGCTCGGCCAGTTCCAGGCGAAACGTCGACCAGCCGTGGAGGGTGGGAGTCTCGTAAAAGGTCAACGTGGTCGCGACGTCGCCGACGCCGACGTTGAGGTTGATCTGGTCGGGGCGGTCGTGCTGGAGTCGGTCGAAGACGGGCGGCGACGGCTCGATGTTGATCCCCGACCACCCCCGGTCGGTGAACAGTTTAGTCACCGAATGGAAGACCGGGTGGTTCGCGCCGACGTCGATGAAAAACCCGTCGCGGCCCGGTAAGGCCCGGGCCAGGAGGATGTCTTCGTGGTTCTGGGCGTAGGAGATGGTCTTGAGCGCCAGGTCGGTCCGCTTCAGCCAGTGCATGACCAGGTTGTCATCCACGACTCGGGTCCTTTCTGGGTCGGGGGGGATGGCTGGGTTCATCGCTGGACCCTCGACTGATCACTCTGGAGGGCGACGGCCGACTGGTTCACATCCTCGATGGGGAACTCCACCGACCGGGGGAGACCGGCGTCGAGGTTGACCCAGCGCCCGCCCGACAAGTCCCCCCGGAGCAGAGCGCCGAGTGCGGCACTGAGCCGCAAGGCCCCATAGCGCGTGAGGTGGACGCCGTCGTTGAACTCGGACGGCTCGAACCCTGAGTGCCGCGCATCGACCACGGTGACGCCGGGAAACCGACCCGCCACCTGGCGGACGAACCCGGTGTAGGCGGCATCATAGCCGCTGGCCTCGGTCCGGGCCTGGAGCGCGGGCTGCGCGGGGGTCAAGAGCCAGTAGACCGGGATCTCCGCCGCTTGAGCCAGCTTGAGGAAGCGGTCGAGGTAGGCGACGTTGACCGGGCTGGGAGTCCAGGCCGGGTAGAGCGACCGTTCCCACTGGACCGGGTCGATCGGCGGCGACGGACCATCGGGCATGAGCTGGCCGCCATCGTTCTTCTTCCAGTTCCACCGGAACATCGGAATCCGGTAGCGCCAGGACGAGGTGGGCTTGCCGGCCAGGGCATCGACCAGCGAAACCCGGATGTCGTGCCGCTCCTTGATCGAGGGGACCAACCGCGCCAGCAGCGTGGCCGTGCCGAAGTTGAGGTTGCCCATCGACCAGCCCAGGTCGAAGCACTCCGCCGGGGTGAGCAGCTCGGGCCAGAGCCGGACGTTGTACTCGGGCAGGTGGTTGAACATGTGCGTGGTCAAGTCCAAGACGATCGCCTTGGGGTGGTTGCCCGCCTTGAGGACCCGCCGGAGCATGAAGTAGCTCGACGACGTTTGCCCGGTGTGGAGCGCGAAGTTGTACGCCGTCCGCCCCGACCGGTCGGCGACGACCTTGGGCATCACGCCAAACTTCATCAGGCTGTCACCGAACAGGAGGATGTCCGCCTTGGCCTGCTTTTTCGATGTCAGCGTGCCGGTCGTCCGCCAGTCCCAATGCCAGGGGGCGGTGAAGTCGAGGTCATGGCCGTTCAGGGTCCACTCGATCACCAGGAGAAGCCCGAGCATCCCCACGAAGCCCAGAGGCCAGGGAGCGGAGCGACGGGTCGTCGCCCGGGTCGCTCCCGCGGTCGGGTCGCCGTGTTCGTCAGCCATCGGTCCGGCTCCTTCCTTAAAACTGGAAGTAGATGAACTGGCTCCCGCCGAACTCGCCGCCGAGCACGAAGGCGTAGAAGAGCATCGTGTAGAAAACGCTCCGGACGTACCACGGGGTCCGGGCCACGATATCGAGGTCGTCGGTCATGAACTGGGCGAACTGGACGATCAGGAGCGGCAGGATGATGATCGTCACGGGCAAGAGGGAGCTTGCCGCCGGGATCGCGGGGCGATCGGTGATCGCGCGGAGCATCCCGAACAACTGCTCGACCGAGTTGGCCCGGAAAATCAACCAGCCGAGGCAGACCATGTGGAACGTCGCGAAGATCCGGACCGCCCGCCAGCACGCCGAGTCGACCGGGTTGGTCGGCTGGATTTTGTTCAGGAGCGGCTTGGCCAAGCGGTGCCCGACCAGGATTACCCCTTGATACGTCCCCCAGATGATGAACGTCCAGGCCGCCCCGTGCCAGAGGCCGCCGATGATCATCGTCAGCATGAGATTCCGGTAGGTGCTAAACCAACCGCCGCGACTGCCACCGAGGGGGATGTACAGGTAGTCCTGCAGCCACTTCGACAGGCTGATGTGCCAGCGGCTCCAGAACTCCTGCGGGCTGGCGGCGAAGTATGGCAGCTTGAAGTTGAGCGCCAGCTCGATCCCCAGGCACTTGGCGATCCCTCGGGCGGCGTCGGTGTAGCCCGAGAAGTCGCAGTAGATCTGGAAGGCGAACGCATACACCGCTAGCAAGGCCAGGCCGCCGTCGATCGTCTGCCACTTGCCGAACAGGTCGTTGACGATCGGCGCGAGGTTGTCGGCGACGACCACCTTCTTGGTCAAGCCCCAGAAGATCAGGTAGGCCCCCTGATAAATCTGTTCCAGATTGAACCGCCGAGGCGACTGGATCTGTGGGAGCAGGGTGGTCGGCCGCATGATCGGCCCGGCGACCAGGTGCGGGAAGAACGACACGAACGTCGCGAACTCCAGCAGGTTCCGCGTCGGCTTGATGTCCTTGCGGTAGACGTCGATGACGTAGCTCATCGACTGGAACGTGTAGAACGAGATCCCGATCGGCAGGACAATCTTCTCGAGTTCCCAGAGCGGCACGTCGTACCCCGCTCGCCCCAGCGCCAGCTTGAGCGACTCGGCGAAGAAGTTGACGTACTTGAAATAACCCAGCATCCCCAGGTTCAACGCCATGCTGATCAGGACGAACAGCTTGCGCTTGGTCGGGGCCTCGATCCGGTCAACCCACAGGCCGCACAGGAAGTCCACCACGGTCGAGAGGACCAGGATGGCCAGGAACTTCGGCTCCCAGCAAGCATAGAAGTAGTACCCCGCCGCCAGCAGCAACAAGGTTTGCACCTTGGGAAACTTCTGGAGCGCCCAATAAGTCGGGAACAAGATGGCAAAGAAATAGGCAAAGTGGAACGTATTGAACAGCATCGTTCGCCCTCTTCCTTGAGAACGTGGGGGTCACGGGTTGTTGGGGTCAAGCGTTATCCGGGTTATGGTCATGGTCGTGGTCGAGATTGATCGGAGTCAGATCAATCAGTCAGGCCACCTTGATCGAAGGTTGGGGTTGCCGGTTCGAGGACCATTGATGGTGGTGATCCAGGATCGTCCGGGCGACGTTGGTCCAGGAGTAAGCGGCGTCGAGCGGCCCTTGCTCGATCGGTCGCCCCACCGCCTCGCGTTGACACCGGGCATAGGCGGCGTCGAGGGTGGCCGGGTCGGCCGGGTCGAAGAAGAACAAGCCGGGCGAGGCGAACTCGCGGATCGAGCTGTTTTGCGCCGCCAGGACGGGTGTGTGGTGGCGGAGGGAGTCGAGGACGGGAAAGCCGAAGCCTTCGTAGAGCGAGGGGTAGGCGGAGTAGCCGGCGGTTTGGTAGAGCCGGCACAACTGGGCGTCGGCGACCACACCGAGGAACCGGATGCGGCGCCGACTCCCGGGTTTTTGCGGAGTTTTGAGTTCGCGTCGCGAGCTGATCCAGCCCATCGGCCCGACCCACCAGAGTTCCGACCCGTCGGCGACGGTCTCGGAGTTGACGAACCAGTCGAACAGGAACCGGGCGTTTTTGCGTGGTTCGAGGGTCGAAACGACCAGGCCGACGTTCGGTCGGCGGCGGACGGGGCGAGCGTGGCCGTGCCGGGCGACGCAGAGGCTCGGGCCGGAGGCGGCGACGACGATCTTGGCCGGGTCCATCGACGAGAGCCAGGCGGCGTCGGCCTTGGTCGACTCGGAGACGGCGATCGCCAGGTCGGACATCGGCAAGGTCCGGGCGAAAAAGCCGCCGAACATCCGCCGGGTCGACTCCAGGTGCGTGGCCGGGACGGTGTACGGGCTGAAGTCGTGGAGGACGCTGACCTCGTGCGGGAAGATCCGGTCGAGCGGTCGGAGGGTGCAATAAAGCCCGATCGCGTTCGCCGGGACCGCTCCGAGTGGGGTCCGGCGGCTCCGCCAGACCCGCCGCGACCAGTGGGCGAGGTCCTGGTCCCGCGCCCAGTTCAGGTCGGCGGGGGGGTGGAGTTCGCGCCCTTCGCAGAAGAAGCGGATCGGGACCTGGGCGGCCATCGCCAAGGTGAGTTGGGCGGTGTAGCGCGACAAGCCGGTCAGCCTCGGATACGAGAACGGCCCGGCATCCACGAACACCGTGGCGGTGTCACGCCTCGGGGAAACTGCTGTGGCAATCCTCTCCATCCCGGTTCGGCCTCCCAGCCGCGTCGGTGCCTTCGATCCATCGAGCCGATCTAATCCGATCCAAATTGCGGGATCGTCCTTCGAGTCTTTCGATTAACGGAGAATGACCGATCGGTCAATCGCAATCCCCCGCGCCGTCAGGAGCGGACGATCAACGCCGAAGCTGATCCGTCGCCTTTCGGACGATCTGCTCCGAGAGGATGTTGTGTTCGATCGCGAACTGCGAACCGTCCAACCGGAACGGCGGCATTCGGACCCATCGCTCGCCTGTTCCAGCTTCTTTCAAACGAACCGCGAGGTAATCGGCTAAGGCCAGCCCAGTCGAGACCGCTCCCTCGACGTCGAGGTGGATGCCGTCGAAGAACATGGAGTCAGGGTAGCCCGAACTCCGCCAGTCGAGGATGCGGAGTTCGGGATACCGGACCAGGAGTTTGCCCAGCCAGGCGTAATACGCCTTCTCCTCACCGCTCGACTCCGACAGTCGCTTCAGTTTCGACACCACCGGCATCACAGCGCAGAAGACGGGAATCTGATGCTTCGCCGCGAGTTGCAGGAAGCGGTGGATGTACGCCTCGTTGGCCGGCGCGGGGGTCCAGGTCGGCTTTTGCGGGACACCCCAAGGGCCGGTCCCGTGCTGGAAGTCGGGGGGTCGCTTGGTGATCAAGAACGCTCCCCGGTTCATCCCCCGATTGCGGCGCGTCATTTGGATAAAACCGGCCGTGTTCGGAGTTTCGCCGCGGAAACCCGCCATGAGGTTCCCCCGGATCTGCTGGCGTTCGAGAAACGACGGCAGCAGCCGCGACAGGGCCAGCGAGCCAAAGATCGAGGGGTCGCCCATGGTCCGCGCCAGGTCGAGGCACTCGTCAACGTTGGCCAGTTCCGGCCAGAACCGCTCGTTCCAGACGAGGTCGTACTCCACGAGGTGCGGCGCGAAGTTGACCACGATCGCCGAAGGGACCGTGCCCGATTGCAGGGCTTCTCGGAGGAGGAAATACGTCGCTGGCGGCTGGGCGCGGCGGACCGCCAGGCTTTGCGTGGGCTGGCCGAGCCGCGACTCCACCGTGATCGGCGAGATCCCGAACTCGATCTGGCTGTCGCCGAGCAACAACACCCCCCCCGCCGGCAGGTGATTCGCGGCGGCTCGAGTCGCCTTCCAAGCGTCGGCATCGTAATGCGAGAAGCGCAAGTCGTTGCGGCTGACAAATGACTCACCGACCCCGATCAGGGCCAGCATCCCCAGCAAACCAAGGGGTATGGAATGTCGAGCGGTCAGGGAAAGCCAGCTCATCCGTGAGATCCCTCCTCAATCGAGATGAAGTCGGTTCGGAACCAAGATCGGCTTCCCGGCGGGTTGGCTTTGGTCGAACTTGCCCGAGCGACCGATTCCGCCGGTTCTCCAGATCATTTCAACGGCTCGTCGAGCCAGGTCAAAACCTCCCAGGGGCGGTCGTCCTCGTCGAGTCGAGCGATCCGGGCGATGATCGCGTCGGACCGCTCGCGGCCAATGGTCGCCGCGGCCAACTCGTGGAACTTCGCGGCCAACTCGCCGTCGGCGAGTGGATTTTTGTCGTGACCCGGGGGATACGCGACCTCCAAGGAATAAGTCTGGCCCCCTTTGAGAACGACGGTCACCCGGTTGGGAATCCCCTCGGGATAGCCCGCTGTGAGGGCTGGATCTTCCACCACGGTCGTTCGGGCCACCAGGTCGAGCAAGGCCGGGTCGCGGAGCCGGTCCTCGTGGAACTGGTCGGCCGACACGACGCCGTCAAGCAAGGCGACCGCCGTGCAGTACGGCAAGCTGTGGTCGGCGGTCTCGCGGGTCTGGGGCCGCCACTTCTCGGGGTCCTGGCCAATGATCTCGACCGCCACCCGAAACGTGGCGACCTCGATCGACTCGATCTGACTGAGATCCTCGATCCGCGGGCGGATCTGGAACGCGGCGGCGATGGCCGACTGGCTGTGGTACTCGGCGGGGACAAACTTGATCGACGTCCGAGGCAGCATCCAGTCCTCGACCGACGGCCCACCCATTTGAGCCAGCTCGAACGGTCCCGACACCTGCTGCCAGAACCCCATGTCCCCCTCGAACAGCGGCGCGGGGCCGGTCATCCCGCCTCGGGCCAGCATGGCGGCGAACACACCGTTGCGAGCGGCGTGGGCGAAGGCGCACCCCTTCCACATCGACAGCTCCCCCGCCCGGGTCAACCGGAGCGCGGCCGACGTCGTCCCGGCGATCCCCAGCGCATGGACGGTCCGGGCATGATCCAGGCCCATCAACTTGGCCGAGGCGAGAGCCGTCGAGATCGCCCCGTAGGTGACGTGGTCCCACCCCCGGGCACGGATGCTCGCGGCATCGGCCAGGCGGCACTGGACCTCATACGCCACGGCGGCGGCGGTTATCCAGTCGCGACCGGTCGCCTGAACAGTCTCGCCGACAGCCATGACCGCCGCCCAGTTGTCGCTCGGGTGCGCTGGTTCGAGCGACAGGTAAGTGTCGTTGCAGTCGAGGTAGCGGATATGGACCCCGTTTGAGAACGCCGCCCAGTCGGGCGAACTCGTCCCGCCGCCGATCAAGCTCGCCCCGACCGCTCCGACCGACCGCGCCACGTTCCGGGCAATCTCCGGCGCCGGTTCTCGGAGCGCACCCGCCGCGCACCCGAAGGCGTCGATCAAGCGGCGGCGGGCTTCGACGACCACCTTGGCGGGCAGATCCTCGAACCGGGTCTGAAGAGTGAATGCCGCCAGGTCGTCGGCCAAAGTTCGCTTCATCGCCTCGGGTGCTCCGTCAACTCATCGGATCGGATTGGGTCGTCAGGGTCCTCATTGCACCACGCGATTGGCGGCGCCGCCAGCTACCGGCGTGGTCCCGAGGCCGACGTGGTCGAGGAGGATCTTGTGGACTTCCATGATCGCGAACGGGTTGTTCTGCACCGAGTGATCCGACTGGACGATCGTCTCCGACTCGACCCCGTCGAAGTGCGAACTTCGGTAGGCGACCACGCCGTCGGTCGTGTTCTCCTTCCCTTCGGGGCGGAGCGAGCCGATGATCGAGTGGAACTTGACGTCAGGACCGGGCTTCATCGTCATCAGGGCTTTCAAATACGGCGAGTCGGTGTCCAGCGTGTCGATGCTCGTGGGGAGTCGGCGGAACCGGCGCGGGAAGGCGTCGGGGTTGTCGCGGACGAGCTTGACGAGCAGGCCGCTGACGTGGTCCGGCTCGTTGATCAACGTCGAGCCGACCCGACCCACGACCCGACGGCTCAGCTCCGACCCCCGGTGCGGGGTGGCGAGAAAGATGACGCGGCGGACGTACGGTTCGGCGTCGAAGATCATGTACCGGCGGAGTTCGTCGATGACGTCGGGCGGCCCTTTGATCGCGTCGATCGGGACGTAGGTGTTCAACTCCCAGAACTTCTGGCCGCTGTTGACCGCCATCGCGTGGCTGAGCAAACCCCCCATGCTGTGCCCGAGCAAGACCATCTGGCGGAACGCCGGGTCGGGGCTGCCGTCGGGCATCCGGAAGGTCTTTTCGGCTTCGCCCAGGGTCTCACGCAGCCCGGCGGCGGCGATCGGCACGGGGATGCCGGTCGGGTACATGTAGAGCATGAATTGATATCGCTCCTGGACCCGAGGGTCGCGCAGGAGGTCGTTCACCATCGCTACCCAGGCCAGCGGCGACGACGCCAGACCGTGGACCATCACTACCGGGATCTTCCCCGGCTCATAGGGGCGGATCAGCATCAAACCCGCCCGCCCCGCGCTCGGGCCGGGACGGAGCAGACCCGTCCAGCCAAACCGGTTCAGGTCCGACCGCGACCACATATAAGCCAAGGGGGTCGTCAAGTCGGACTCGATCGGCATCGGTGGCTCGCCGACGTTCCGCGTCCGGAGCGGGTCGACCAACTCGACCACCAACTCCCCCCCTGGGGCTGGATTCGCCCGCAACTTCGACGGCGGCGTCACGAACGCGGTCAGCGGGAACCCCATCTCGGGCGGGTAGAACCGCTCGACCCCTTCGGGAGTCTTCCCCGACCGGCGGACGGCGATCAAAGGGACCCCCATCCCGTACTGGTAGTTCAAGGTCGGCAGCCCCGACACGTCGAAGGCCGACGCCAGGATGATCTGGTCCACATCGTCGGCGACCCAGGGGGAGTTGGTGAGCACGACCTTGCAGACCTGCTCGCGCCCCTTCGCCTTGAGGCTGAACTCGCCGTTGGCCCCGATCTTGCCGCCGCTACTTTGCGCTTCGCGGAGCAACCGATCCAACGACCCATTATATAAGTCGCACGCCAACCGATACCGCGGGTCCGACGGCTGGCGCGCATGGGCCAGCGCCGGGCCGAACAGGTAGTCGTGGGCATAGCTCAAGGTGTCGATCGTCCGGTCGATCGACTCGCCTCGGTGCCGCCGTTCGAGCCGCTTCGCCTCGACCCAAGACAGTTCGGCCAGAGCATAAACCAGGTCCGCGTCGGGGTTGACCCGGACCTGCGGCCCCAGGGTCGCGAGGACGTCGGCCGGATCGCGGCGGTAGCGACGCTCCAGGTCCAGCCGCTTCAACGTCTCGACCGTCCGCTCGCTCGGCCGGTCCATTCCCCCCAGGCTCCGCTGGAACGAGTTCGCCCGGTCGGCCTTACTCGGGGCGACGGCCACATCGGCCCAGGTGACCAGGGCCAAGCTGATCGCGATCGACGCGGGAAAGATCATGGGCGGGCCACTCCATCGACCCGAGGCGACGGGCACCGCGACTCCTTCGCGGCGCTCCCGGATCAGGCATTGAGCCGGCATCATACGACCCATCGGCCTCCGGTCAAGTCCTCATCCCCCGGGCGACCCGCCCCGATCGGCGGGAACAAGACAAGCCTCGACCATGCGGTGAGCATGGGCGAGGCTCGCGGGAAACCGATCCGGCCGGTTCGCGGCGGCTGGTCAATCAGCCGATCAGACGGCCCGCCGCCGTGAGGCGACGAAACCGAGGGCGGCGACGCCGAGGCCGAGCATGCTCAGCGAGGCCGGCTCGGGGACCGCCGCAGAGACCACCGAGGACAGGTTGCCGCTGCTGGGGGCGCCGTCCGAGAGCGTCGGCGAGGCGAACAGGATCGGCGCGAAGCTCACCCCGGCGATCGGCCCGGCGGAGATGCTCGACGACACGACCGACAGGTTGCCATAGCCGTTGCTCAGGTTGTAGGACAACATCTCGGTGAACGAGCCGGTCCCGGTCGCGCCGTTGTTATCGATCGAGAACGTCCCGGCGAGGGTCAAAACACCCGAACCGGTGAACGTCGACCCTCCATAGTTGAGGTTGAGGAAGTTGAACGAGATCCCCCCGGTCGGGGTGGGCGCCGGAGCGTTCTGCAACGAACCGGTCGTGTAGGTCAAGTTAAGCCCCGCCGGAGTCGTGTCGGTCGTCAGCGCCGTCGTGATCGAGAATGAGGCCTCCGCCTGATTGCCGAGCATCGAGACGGCCGAGATCATCGTGGCGAGAAGCAGGGTACGACGAAACATGGTGCAGGCTCTTTCATGGTGATGATCGGGAGACTTCCGCCCCCATCCACCCGATCAAAGGGCTTGATTCAACCCACCCCAGTGCGTTTGAGAGTCGCCTCAAACCTGCACTCGGTGAGAACATTCAGCGGTCAATAAATTCATCCTTGGTCGTCCTCCCCGGCTGAGCCAGGTATCGGGTTAACGCGGCTTTTGACCGATCGTGACGTGACTATGGGGGGTTTTCCGAGCCATGTTGACGAGACGAATCACTTTCGCCGCGCGACGTATCTTTTTTCACTAGTCACGTTGTCTTTCGTCACACGGCACGCCACAAGAAGCTCGCAGAGGTTCTCAGCTCGGACTCAGCTCAGATTCCAGTTTTGGTATCGATACATAACAATCAGGTGGCTCAGAACGACGGCCACATCGGCCCAGGCCACCTGGCCTCCCGATCCGAGCCGTCATGTCGTCATCTTCCCAGATTACCCATCATGGCGCAATCGCCCTGGGATCAGAGGACACTCTAGTGTCCTGAGTCAGAAGTCCGCTCACAAACCTTCTTGACTCGGTTGAGGATCAGATCGGCATCGGCAGTCCACACGAACGGCTTGGGGGAAGCGTTATGATGCTCCAAGTATTCCCGGATCG
>JAABUX010001445.1_pt1 | contig 35977 bp, 33 predicted proteins | sample 5561851 | NCBI WGS metagenome assembly JAABUX01 (sample SAMN10711883, study PRJNA513361) | rock metagenome | isolation source: Antarctica rocks | place: Antarctica: Victoria Land, Richard Nunatak red sandstone | collected 2016-01-03
CAATGCGTCGGCCTTGGCAGGGGTGGGGGCGTCCTGCCGGCGGAAGCGGTCGATGGCGTAGGGGGCCGTGTCGATGTCCGGCGTGCCGCCGTGCCACACCTGCGCCAACGCGCGCCCGGCGGCGGCCCCGTTGATCATGCCGGAGGAGGAGAAGCCGAACATGTAGTACAGGCCGGCCGCGCGGCGGGACGCGCTGATCACCGGCAAGGCGTCCGGCAGGTAGGAGCGGAACCCACGCCAGGTGGAGCTGGGCGTGGCGTTGATCCCCGGCAGCACAGCGACGATGTGGCGCAGCATGTCGTCGATCTTGGCCTGCGTGGGTGCGGTGGCAGCGCCGCCGAACTCGTAGGTGCCGGCTAAACGAATGCCGTCGCGCATGGGCGTGATGGCGAAGCGGAAACCTAGCGGCAGCAGAGGGGTCTCAAGCGCAACCCCCGGCGTGCCGAGCATCACGTGGTAGCCGCCGACCGCCTGGTGCGGCACCTTCTCGCCCATTGCGGCCGCCAGCCGCGCCGTGCCGGTACCGGCCGCGAGCACGGCGCTGCCGCTGGGCACCATGCCCTCGCGCGTCCGCAGCCCGGTGACCTTGCCATCATGCACCGCCACGCCCTCCACGTGGGCGCGGACATGCGTCCCGCCCCCGGCCAGGAAGGACTCGAATAGCCGGGCCACGAAACCCACCGGGCTGACCGTGTGCTGGAAATCCGGCGAATAGACCCCCGCCGCATAGCGCGGCCCGACCGGTGCCAGCTCCCTGATCCCGGCCGCGTTCACCCGCTCCATCGGCACCCCGGCGGCGCGATAGGCGGCGAGCGGACCATCCCAGTCGCGATCCCGTTCAGCCTCGGTGAGGCTCAGCGCCAGCGAGCCGCGGGCGCGCACCAGGTCACCCATCCCAGCCTCTGGCCACAGCTCGGCGTAGGCCTGTTCCCCGCTGCGGCACAGGGCGGAAAGGGCGGCGGTGATGCGGAGCACATCCGCCGGGTTGGCGTTGGACAGCATGCGCATGAACCAGGGTGACAGGCCCAGGAACTGCGACCAGCGGACATTGAGCGGGGAAGCCGGGTCGCGCAGCATGGAGATCAGGGAACGGGCGGTAAGCCCGGCGAAGACCGGCCGCGTCTTGGTGTTGACTACGATGCCGGCATTGCCGAAGGAGGCGCCGGTGCCGGGCTCGCCGGGATCGACGACCGCCACGCGGGCGCCGGTCTTCTGGATGAACAGGGCGGCGCAGACCCCGGCGATGCCGGACCCGACAATGAGGCAGTCCGGCTGGGGCGCGGTGGTCATCGGGGGCGCCGCGGCCCGAAACGGGAGTTGGCCGGCTTGGGCAGACGGAGGTGATCGCGCAGCGTGGCGCCCTCGTACTCCGTGCGGAACAGGCCGCGGCGCTGCAGCTCCGGGATCACCAGCGCCACGAAGTTCTGCAGGCCCAGCGGAACCACGGGGAAGGTGAGCACGAAGCCGTCGCAGGCCCGGCCGCGATACCAGTCCTCCAGCACGTCGGCGACGTCCGTGGCGCTGCCCTTGACGACAGGCGTGCCGAAGTCGCGCACCACCATGCGCGCGGCGTCCCGGACCGTCATGTCCTGCGCCCTGATCTGCCTGACGACTAGGCTGCGCACCGTGCTGCTGCCCACCACCTGGTCCGCGAGCTCCGGCATCCTGCTGTCCAGCGGCAGGGCGCTGAGGTCCTGCGTGACGATCTTGGACAGGTAGTCCACGCCCAGTGCCGGAGGTATCAGCGCGTTCAGTTCCTCATACAGCTCGTCCGCCTCCGCGGCGCCGTGCCCGGCGAACACCGTCACGCCCGGGATGAAGCGCAGCGTGTCCGGGTCGCGCCCGTGCCTGGCCATGCGGCCCTTGATGTCGGCGTACTCCGCCTGGCAGGTCTCCTTCGAGTCGCCGGCGCCGAACATGGCGTCGGCGTGCCGGGCCGCCAGCTCTTTGCCGGCGGCGGACTGGCCGGCGGTGAACACCACCGGCTGGCCCTGCGGCGTGCGGGGCACGTTCAGCGGACCCGCGACCTTGAAGTGCCTGCCTGCGTGATCCAGGCGTCGCACCCGCGCCGGGTCGAGGAACTGGCCGGTGGCCTTGTCCTGGATGAAGGCGTCGTCCGCCCAACTGTCCCATAGGCCGCGCACCACTTCGATGAACTCCTCGGCACGGGCGTAGCGCTCCTCGCGCCCCACCGGCTGCGAGTGGCTGAAGTTCAGCGCGTCGCCGGCATTGGAGGCGGTGACGGCGTTCCAGCCGGCACGGCCGCCGCTGACGTGGTCGAGCGAGGCGAAGCGGCGGGCGACGAACCAGGGCTCGTCGAAGGTGGTGGTCGCCGTGGACACCAGGCCGATGCGGTCCGTGCGCCCGGCCAGCGCGGTCATCAGCACCACCGGGTCGAACACCCCGGGCCGGGCGGAGGGGAAATTGGCGGCGAACAGCGCCGGCTTGTCCATTTCTCGGATGCCGTTGCCGTCGGCAAGGAACAGCCCGTCCAGCTTGCCGCGCTCTGCCAGTTGCGCATACTCTATCATGCGCGGCAGATTCATGACCGGGTTGCTGTACGCGGAGGGGTGACGCCACCCACCCAGGTGGGCACCGATCATATTCGGGATGGCCAGCAGGTGCATCAAAGCGTTGTCGCCGCCCTGGCGAAGGCGCCGCGCATCAGCCCAAACGCTTCCTCATCGTGCGCGAAGGAGATGTACATGCGGCCATACGGCGAGGGCATGACGATCACCCCGTGCCTCCGCAGCAGAAGGTGCAGCGTCAGCGACCGTCCGGTGTCGGCCAGGCGCTCGGCGGCTTTGTAGGTGGCGGGCGCTTCCGGGCCGAGCCACAGGCTGAACACGCTGCCGAAGCCGCTGGTGCGCACGGAGGTTCCGGCCTGCGCGAAGGTGGCCTCGATGCAGGCGCGCAGCTCGTCGCCCTTCCGGAGCAGGGCGGGATAGTCTGCCTCCGCAAGCCGGGCCAGCGTGGTTTCCACGGCGGCGCAGGCGACCGGGTTGCCGCTGAAGGTGCCGCCGCGGACGCCTTTCCGCGCCGTGTACTCCTGCAGCACCGCGGCACGCCCGGCCACGGCGGAGGCGGCGATGCCGCTGGCCACCGCTTTGCCCACGGTGGCCAAGTCCGGGTCCAGGCCGAAATGATGGCTGGTCAGGCCGTTGTGCAAACGAAAGCCCGTCAGCACCTCATCGGCAATCAGCAGGGCGCCATGCCGCCGTGCCGTGGCCTGCACATGCTCCAGGTAGCCCGGCGCCGGCATCAAGCAGCCGGCGTTGGCCAGCATGGGTTCGTAAAGGATTGCGGCGATGTCGTCATTGTCGTCGAACAGCCGCTCGACATCGGCGAAATCGTTGAACCGCAGCAGCACCGTCCGCCCGTTGTCCGGACGGTGCTGGTCATGGAAGCCGGCCTCCGGTGCAGCGACGTTGCCGAACGCCACGTCGTCCAGCCAGCCGTCGAAGCCAGCCGCCATCTTGGCGATGCGCCCGCGCCCTGTCACCGTGCGAGCAATCCGGGCCGAGAGGTGCACCGCCTCGCTGCCGGAATTGGTGAAGATCACCCGGTTCAGCGGACCAAGCTGCCCCGCCAGGGCCTGGGCTGCGCGTTCCTCGCCGGGGTGGCTGAACGAGGGCAGCGAACCGTCGCGCAGGGCACGAGCGCAGGCCTCGATCACCTGCGGGTCGGCATGGCCGAGGATCGATCCGCCAAATCCCATGGCGGTGTCCACATAGCGGATGCCGTCATCCCCAAAGAGATAGGGTCCAGCGCTTCGAACGATCTGCAGCTCGCGTCCGGCAACGGATGGCAAAGTTCTGGCACTGCTGGAAACGCGATCGACGAGACTTGGCATCAGAGCCCCGAAATGCTGAAGCAAGCCTGGCTTCAGCCGAACAACCGGTCAAGCGGCATCGCTCCCGCATCCTCTTGGGATCGCTCGAGCGGAACCGCACGACCTGCGTCAAAAGTGACGGGTGCAGCTCAACGGCATGCATGTACCCATGAATCCTTCAGTATTTGATAGCAACACCGAAAGCGGCCGAGATCCTGCCTTTTGCGAGTCGGACGCGCGATGAACGACCGCCGGCGCCTGATGCCCTCCGGTCAGGCTGGCAGCCATGCCGCCATTTACCTTCTGCGGACCTGTTATGGGGTGCTGTCGCAATCTCCAATGCGACACGGCTGCAGTTGGGCCGGCTTCGGCTGGCCCTGTCGCACGATGGCCGTCAGCACCTCTGCCGGCATGCAGTAGCCCAGGTACTGCCGCGGCGTCGCGTTCAGCCACATCGCCAGTGCATCCAGGCTGCTGGCCGTCAGCCGCTCCGCCGACGCATCGCTGGGCAGGTGGCGCCGCAGCCGCCCATTGGCGTTCTCGACCGCACCCTTCTGCCAAGGGCTGCGCGGGTCGCAGAGGTAGCTCGTCACGGCCAGACCCCGGTCCAGGGCCAGGCCGCCAAGGGCTGCTCGAATGCGCTGAGCCACACCCGCTGGGCGCCGGTCGGGGTTGGGCAGCAGCACCAGAAAGCAGCTGCGGCGCTCCACCAGCGTCGTCACGCTGGCATTGCCGCCAGATCTGGCGAACACCAGCGGGTCGCCCTCCCAATGGCCGAAGCTCTCTCGGGTGGCTACGCCTGCCGGACGGCACGCAATCCCGCGCTCCAGCGGTATGCGGTGTCCACGGGGCCGGCGGCCGTGCCGTGTTCCGCGGCGCCGCCGTGCCCGGGGCAGGCACAGGTGGAGTTGCTCCGTCCGCCTTTCAGGGCCATACACATGGCGGTAGATCGTTTCGTGACACAGCCGCTCGATTGCTTCTCCGTCTGCCCCGTCTCGCTTATCCAACCGAAGCCGGCCGGCAATCCGCTGCGGCGACCAGCCGGCCCGCACCCGGTCCATGACATGGGCCAACAAGCCCGCGTGCCGCGCCAGCTTGGCCAGCCGGCGGCGCCGGGCGAGGGCCTGGCCCTGCGCCGAGGCCGGGTAGTAGCCGGACATGTCGCGCCGACGGTCGCGGGTGGCATCAGGGTCGCGGAAGCGGTTGCGCCAGCTCTCGATAGATCGTCGAACTGTGCCGGCTCAGCTGAGGGGCGATCTCCGCCACGGGCACGCGCGCCTCTCGGAGCCGGAACAGGGACCGCCGCTCGTCAAGCCCAAGATGACCAAAGCCGCTCGCCGCCATTCACGCCTCCGCCTGTCAAGCACCTGAAAACAGAGGGTTGTCGCACTTCAGGATAGAACGTGCCGGTGCAGATCATGTCGATGGACCCGGCGCGGAACGCCTCTACCGCCTCGGGCGTGTTGCCCATGTAGCGGACGTTGATGTCCTTGAAGCTGACGCCGTTCTTCTTGAACCAGTCGTACGGCAGCACCTCCAGCGTATCGAGCTGGAAGGTGCCGAGCGTCTTGCCCTTCAGCTTGTCCGGCGTGTCCAGGCCGGGCTGCGCCACCAGGATGCAGCCCTCGATGCCGCCGCCTGCCACGATCTTCACTGGGGTGCCCGCGTCATACAGCGCCACGAAGCTGGTGTAGGGCATCAGCCCGGCGTCCACCTGGCCCGCGCCCAGGAACGTCACCTGCTCGGCGAAGGTCGGCGTCGGCACGAAGTCCAGGATCAGCCCATCGCGCTGTGCTGTTTGCAGGGCGTTGGTGAGATAATAGTTCAGATTGCAGAAGCCGTTGCCAAAGGTGGAGGTGACGTGGCTCTCGGCCGCCCGCGCGCCATGGCTGCACGCCATCAAGCTGATTGCGCCCAATGCTGTCCTGCGCAGCGCCGCCCGGCGGCTGAGCGGGCTGTTTCAGACGGTGTCGCATGCGAGAGTTGTGGCCATGCCGGGCATCCCCTTATCGATGCCGCCCAAACAGGCTCAGCAAGGGACGTGCCATCCACTGCCGGCCAAACACGCCAGCCTCAGCAGGTTCGGATTGGCACTTAAACAGGCAGATTGTTTGGCGGTGCGTGCGCCGGGCACATATCGGCGACTCAAAGGCCGGCGTAGCCCTCCGGGTCGAAGAAGCTCTGCCCCGCCACGTACCGGTGTCCATTCGACAGGTTCGGCGGCGGCCCTGTCTCAACGCGGGAGTCAAACGTCAACTCGATCTGCACACCGCTGGGATCGTAGGCGAATAGCTGCCACAGCGGCGTTCCCGGCACGATGAACTCGCGGAACGCGATGCCGTGAGCCTGCAGGCGCGCGATGAAGCCGTGGTAGCCGCTGGCCGCCACCGAGACATGGTCGATGGCGGCGCTGCCCTGCGGCGCCAGGCCGGTCGGCCCCATGGCCGGGCCGCCGGCATAGATGTGAAAGATCGGCCCCGGCCCCGGCAGGCCCAGCCAGGCGCCGGGGTAGCCGAAGTCCGGGCGGGGCATTTCCTGCAAGCCCAGCACATCCAGGTAGAAGCGCCGGGTCCGCGCCAGGTCCGCGGTCTTGATGGCGACGTGCAGCAGGCCTTGCAGGGCGGGCTTGATGCTCATCCCGGGATGAACCTGTCGAGGCCGACGGGGTGCGCCGCCACCCTCCGGTTCGCCTCCAGCAGCCAGGGCGTCGCCACGGCCGCGCGTTCGGCCTGCCGGGCGTAGTCGCGCCGGAACCCGGGCATCACCGCCGCAGCCTCCGCCCGCAAGGCGTCCTCGTCCACCGTGGTGACCCGGCCAGCGTCCAGCACCATGCGGCTCCCGACCATGACGCTGTGAACGCCCCGCCCCCCTTCGGCGAACACCACTTGCCGGGCCGCGCTGTTGAGCGGCACGTAGGCGATGTCCTGCAGGTCGAGAAACAGCAGGTCGGCCTGCATCCCCGGCGAGATCGCGCCCACCTGGCCCTCCAGACCCACGGCCCTGGCGCCGCCAGTCGTCGCAGCCGCAATTGCATCGGTGGCGTGAAGGCCCGTGGGGTTCGGGTCCGCGGCGGCGGCCAGCAAGCATAGCAGCTTCATGGCCGTGAACATGCTCTGGCAATCCCCACAACTGCAGTTGTCGCAGCCCAGAGCAATATTCACGCCAGCATCGATCACCTGGCGCATCGGAGCGACACCGCTTTTCAGCTTCAGGTTGCTGGCCGGGTTGTGCGCCAGCCCGGCCCCGACCCGGCCCAGCAGCGCGATCTCCTCGTCCCGCAGCCAGACGCCGTGCACGACCGTCAGCCGCCGGGTGAGCAGCCCGACCTCGTGCAGCCAGCGCAGCATGGACCCGCCCTGCGCGCCATACAGCTCGCGCGCCTTCGCTGCCTGCGCCCGCGTTTCATACACATGCGTCAGCACTGGCAGCCCGTAGCGGTCCGACAGCGCTGCGATGCCTTCCAGCAGTGCCCGGCTGGACCGCTGCGGGCCGGAAGGGCTGAGCGCCCAGGTCAGCCAGGGCGGCAGCGGGTCCATTCGCCTGACTTGCGCCTCAACGAACTGGAGCTGCGCCCGGGCGTCCGCCGGGGCGCCCTGGACCAGCGTCTGCACCTCCGCCGGGGCCTCGGCGGGCAGGAACGGCGCGATGTCCAGCGCCGCCACGTCGCGCAGGGCGGCGGAGAACACCACGCGCAGCCTGGTTTCGGCGTAGGCGGCCAGGATGGCGTCGAGCGTCGGCTCGTCCATCGGCACCAAGGAGTTCATGTCCTGCACCGTCGTGATGCCGTGGCGCAGGCAGTCCACCGCGCCGATCAGGGTCCGCAGCCGGAGTTCCCGCGCGTTGCGCGGGCCGAGGTAGGCTGGCTGGGAATGCAGCGCCCATACGTCGAACGGCATGTCCTCCAGCAGGCCCTTCTGCAGGACGTCGTAGGAATGGTAGTGCGCGTTGACGAAGCCGGGCAGCACGAGCAGCCCGGCGGCCTCGACCACCCGCGCCTCCCCTGCCGCCGCGCGACGGCGCACCTCATCCTTGGCTGCGCCATCCTTGTCCGGGCCATCCACGGCAGCGATGCGCCCAGCCCGCACCAGGATGTCCTGCACAGGCGGCGCGTGCGGGTCGCAGCCGAGCCGGTACACCTGGCCGCCCGTGATCAGGATGTCTTTCATGCCGGTCATGGTGCCCAACAAGGGTCGCCTTGCAAGGGGCGTTGGTGCAGTTGACCAGCTCCACCACTTCCCAGAGCCAGGGCGAGGGAAGACGCGCAGTCCCGTCAGTTCTCGGATAGCCTCAAGGCCGGATCAGCATGCATACCGGTGTCGTCGGGCAATTGCGCCGCAGCAACCGCGGCGATCTCCTGCCGTGTCGCAATCCAGACATCGCCCCCGCGCCGCTCCAGCTCCCGCAGGATCGCCTCCACGGCGCGGAAGCGGGCAGGCCGGCCGCAGATGCGGAGATGGAAGCCGACGCTGAGCATGCGCGGCACGCCGCGGCGCCCTTCCTCGATCAACTGGTCCAGGGCCGCTGCAACGTAGCCGGCGAAGGCGTCGGGCAGCACGAAGCCGTTCGGATGGAAGAACTTCATGTCGTTGCTGTCCAGCGCATAGGGCAGCACGAGCATCCCGGTTTCCGGGCAGCGGTACGGCAGGTCGTCGTCCAGGGCGTTGCTGTCATAGGCGTAGCCGAGATCGCGCAGCAACGCCCTGGTATGCGGGCTGGCGCTGCCGCGGCAGAAGTATCCGGCTGGCCGGACCCCTGTCGCCCCCTCGATGGCGTCGGTGGCGCGCTGCACCGCGACGCGCTCCTCCTCGACCGTGGCGTAGTCGGCGTTGGGCCGCCAAACCCAGCCATGGCAGCCCGGCTCGTGGCCGCGGCGGACGATCTCGCGGGCCAGCCCGGGCGAGCGCTGGACGGCACGGCCGCACATCCAGAAGGTGGCCCGCACGCCGGCGCGGTCAAAGGCGTCCAGGAAGCGGGGTAGGCCGGCGCGGGTGCCGTAGGCGAAGACCTGCTCCATGCCGAGGTCCCGGCGCCCCGGCGGCACCACGCTCAGCACCTCGCCCACCCGCTCGTTCTCGGGGTCGCCGGCCTCAATCGACATCTCTGCCCCTTCCTCGAAGTTCACGACGAGGGAGACGGCGACCTTGGCGCCGCCGGGCCAGCGCAGGCGGGGCGGGGCGAAGCCGTAGCCGATGAGGTCGCGGCGCATTCAGAGCCTGCTGCGCAACTGGGACCTACTGGCTCAGGCGGCGGGTCAGGCCGACGACGCGGTCCATGAGCAGCAGCACAACGAAGGAGAAGCCGACCAGCAGGCCGGAGATGGCGGCGACGCGGATGTCCAGCGAGTTCTCCATCATGCCCCACATCCGGATCGGCAGCATGTCGGTCTGGGCGGAGCCGAGGAACAGCGAGACCGGCACGTTGTCGAGCGAGGACACGAAGGCCAGGAACGCGCCGGCCAGCACGCCGGACCGTATGGACGGCAGCACCACGCGGCGGAACGTCATCCAGGGCGAGGCCCCGAGCACGGAGGATGCATCGAGCCACGCCGGGTCCAGCCCCGTGGCGGCGGCGATGGTCGTGCGGAGCACGTAGGGCGTGATGACGATGGCATGGGTCACGGCCAGCAGCGGCAGCGACGGCCTGAACCCGAGCCAGGACGCGAATATCAGCGCGGCAAGGCCAAAGGCGATGCCCGGCATGATGAGCGGCAGCATGAACGCGCCGTCGGCCAGGCGCGCCCAGCGCGCCGGGTTGCGGGCGATGGCGAGCGCCGCGGCGGTGGCGAGGGCCGTCGCGAGCGCCGCGGCCAGGAGGGCCACCACGACGCTGTTCAGCGCGGCGGCCTGGATCACCTGGGACCGTGCGGGATCGAACAGCTCCCCATACCAGCGCAGCGTCAGCCCCGGCGGCGGAAAGCGCAAGGCGGCCGAGGTCGAGAAGCTCGTGACCACCACCACCAGCACGGGTCCGACCAAGACGATCAGGGCGAGCGCCGCCAGCGTGGCGATCACGGCGGCCAGCGGCAGGTCCCCGGGCCGCATGCGCCAGGTGCTACGCATGGAGGCGTCGTCTCAGCAGGCCCATCAGCATCACCACCAGCAGGACCGAGACCATCAGCAGCAGCGCAAGGGCCGCCGCCAGCGGCCAGTCGAACGTCAGCATGGATTGCTGCCAGACCAGCGCCGGAAGATAGACGAGCCGGCCGCCGCCGATCACGCTCTGCGAGATGAACGCCGTCGAGGAGGAGGCGAAGGCGAGCGTGCCGCCGGCAACCAGCCCCGGCGCCGCGGCGGGCAGCACCACCCGCCACAGGGTGCGGGCCAGCGATGCCCCGAGCGCGGCCGAGGCGTCGAGCAGCGCCGGCTCCATCCGCGCCAGGGAGGACATCACCGGCAGCAGGACCAGCGGCATCTCGATCTGCGTCAGCGCCAGGATCAGGCCGGGTTCGGTCTGCAATAGCTGCACCGGGCCGGACGACAGGCCCAGCGCCTGCGCCGCCTGGCTCAGCACGCCCTCGCGCCCGAGGATCGCAATCCAGGCGAAGCTGCGCACGACGACGGAGGTCAGCAGCGGCAGGATGGCGGCGATCAGCACGGCCCGGCGCAGGCGCGGCCCGGCGACCAAGTGCACGAGCGCCAGCGGCACCGCCAGGCAGGACGCTGCGGCCACCGTCAACGCCCCCAGCTTGAGGGTGTTCAGCAGCGCCCGCAGGTTGAACGGATCGCCCAGCAGGTCCGTCCAGGCCCGCAGGCTGGCGCCGCGCAGCGTCTCGTCGCTGGCGAACGATGTCGCCGCCAGCAGCAGCAATGGCGCGGCGAACAGCACCAGGTGCGCCGTCGCCAGCGGCATCACTAGCAGCGCGGCGCCGTGGTTGCCCCGCATCGGCCTACTTCGCCATCTCCTTGTTGAACCGGTCGATCCAGCGTGCGCGCAATGGGTTGATCCTCGCCCAGTCGTAGGTGTTGAACTTGTCGAGGTCGGCAACGCTGCGCATCGGCACGCCTGGGCCGGGATCGACATCCTTGTTGACCGGCGTCAGGTAGTAGGGCTTCCCGGCCAGCTCCGCTTGGACCGGCGTGGACAGGACGGTGTCCAGGTACTCGTAGGCCTGCTGCACGTTCCTCGCGCCCTTGGCGATGTGCATGGTGGTGACGAAGGCCGATCCGCCGGTGTCCGGCACGACGAACTCAATGTCCACCCCGCGCTGCTGCAGCGCGGTCACCGTCTGGGTGTTGATGTACATCACGTCCACCTGCCCTTGCTGGAACAGCCCCGGCAAGGCTGCGGGGGTGGCGACCGCGGCCACCTGGGGCAGGATCTTGCCGATTGCGGCGAACGCCGGCTCCACATCGGTCTCGGAGCCGCCGAACGCCTTGGCGATCTCGATCATGCACATGGTGCCGAAGGTGGTCTGGAAGCCGGTCAGGCCGAGGTGGGGGACGAACTCCGGCTTGAACAGGTCCTTCCACCCCGCCGGCCGCGCGACCTTCTTGGGGTTGTAGGCGATGCCCACGACCTGCGCCGCCACCGCGATGCCATGCTGGTCCACCAGCGAGGGTGGAACCTTGTCGGCCTGGGTCAGGCGCTTGGCGTCGAACGGCTCGTAGAGGTTGAACTCGATGCCGGAGGCGCGGGGGCCGGGGTCGAGCAGGAACACGTCGAACGAGGGGTTGCCGCGGGCCGCCCGCGCCTTGGCGATCTCGTCCACGGCGAACAGCGCCTCGAACGCCACGTCGGTGCCGTGACCGGCCTTCAATGCGGGCACGACGACGGCCCGGTAGGCGTCCTCCCAGGCGCCGGGGTAGATCGCCGCGGTCAGGCTGCCGGCGGCCCGGGCCGGACGTTCCGCCAGAAATGGCGCAGCAAGGGAGGCGGCCAGCAGGGCGCGGCGGGTGGTGTTCATGCGTGATCCCCAAATACCGTTTCGTCGAGGGCGAACAGGGCCGGCCTGGCGGACGCAGCCAGCCCGACATGTACCGGACCCGGTGCCCGCAGGGCAACCAGGCGCGGCTCGATGACCTTCATCTCGATCTCGCCGGCGCGGACGTCATGCACCGTCATGCCGGCGATGGGCGCCGACTGGCGGAGGTCCGCCGCAAGCCGGTCCGGCGCCGGGCCATCATGCAGGGTCAGGTGCTCCGGGCGCGCGGAGACCACGACCCTGCTGTTCCGGCCGATGCCGCCCGTCCGGCCCAGCATCACCACCAGCCGCGCCCCGGCATCCAGGGCCACGGCGCAACAGTCGCCTTGCAGCTCGATCACCCGGCCCGGCATTTCCACGCTGGCACCGACGAAGCTGGCGACGAAGCGGCTGGCCGGCGCGTCGTACACCGCGGCCGGCGCGTCCACCTGCTCCAGCTGGCCGGCGCGCATGACCGCCATCCGGTCCGCCATGCTCATCGCCTCGTCTTGGTCGTGCGTCACCATCACGGCGGTCAGCCCCAGACGGCGCTGCAGGCGCTTGATCTCCAGTTGCAGGTCCAGGCGCAGGGCGCGGTCCAGGGCAGCAAATGGTTCATCCAGCAGCAGCACGGCCGGCTCGGTGACGATGGCGCGGGCGAGCGACACCCGCTGCTGCTGGCCGCCGGACAACTGGCTCGGGCGGCGTTCGGCGAAGCCCGTCATCTGCACCGCATCGAGCGCGGCGGCCACCCGCGGGCCGATGTCCGGCCGCGGCACCCGACGCGCCTGCAAACCGTAGGCGACGTTCTCCGCTGCCGACATATGCGGGAACAGGGCATAGTTCTGGAACACGATGCCGATCCGCCGCTGGCCCGGCGAGAGGTGATCCACCGGCTTCCCATCGAACAGGATGCGGCCGGACCGCGGCCGCAGGAAGCCGGCAATGGCGCGCAGCAGGGTCGTCTTGCCGCATCCGGAGGGTCCCAGCAGCGCGACCAGCTCGCCCGGTCGAACGTCCAGCGTGACCTGATCGACGACCTTAGTTCCGCCATATGCAAGCGTCACTGCCTCGATGTCGAGCTGATGGCCTTGCTGCGAGCGGTGCTGCCGGTCGAGTGCTCCACCCTCCATGCTTGTCCCACTCCAATCCGGAAGCTCCGCCCTTCACGGGACAAGCAATCGATGTGCCGTCAGGGGCGTTGGTGCATGAGCACGTAAGCGGGGCAGATTTCCGGGCACGCAGGTGCAGCAGAACAAACATCCGCATGGGTGGATTACGCTGTCACTCTGAAATTACGCTGTTTTTTAAGTTGCGAGATCGAGATAGAACGCCTCAAGTTACGTTATTGCCCGGGAATCTGCCCCAGTTACCATGAGCACCACCTGTGGTGCCGTGGGCTGGGCCAACGTAGGAGGTCCGTTCCTTCTCTGATCTCTGGGTGCCCGCCTTGCCGTTCAAGCTGAACCAGCACCGCCGCCACCATATTCCCAAGCAGAAGCACAAGGTCACGAACTGGCGCGCGTATGATGCCAGCTTGCGCCAGCGCGGCAGGCTGACGGTCTGGTTCACGGACGAAGCCATCGAGGGCTGGCGGGCGCCGCCGCGCACGACCCCGGGCGGGCAGCCCTGGTATTCCCCTCTGGCCATCCTGACGGCACTCACGCTCCGGGCCGTGTTCCGCCTTGCCCTGCGCCAGACGGAGGGCCTGATCGGCTCCATCATCCACCTGCTTGGGCTTGCCATGGCCATTCCGGACCACTCGACCCTGAGCCGGCGGGCCGAAACGCTGGAAGTGCCACGCCCACGACCGCGCAGTAACGGCGAGCCCATGCACCTGCTGGTGGACAGCACGGGCCTGAAGCTCTGCGGCGCCGGCGAGTGGCTGCTTAAGAAGCACGGCACCAAGACGCGCCGGTCCTGGCGCAAGCTGCACATCGGCCTGGACGCCGGCACCGGGCAGATCGTCGCGGCGACGCTGACCAACAAAGACGTCGGCGTCGGCGCCGAGGTCGGCCCCTTGCTCGATCAGGTAGCAGCATCGGTGTCGTCCTTCACCGCCGACGGCGCATATGACCAGGAGGGCGTTTCTGCGGCTGTAGCTGAGCGCCATCCCGAGGCGGCGATCATCGTGCCGCCGCGTTCCTCGGCCGTGCCGAGCGAGATAGCCGCGACCGCGCCCACGCAGCGCGACCGCCACCTGCAGGGCATCGCCGAGCACGGACGCGCGGCTTGGCAGAAAGCCTCCGGCTACACGAAGCGGGCTCGCGCCGAGGCAGCCTTCAGTAGGTTCAAGCAGGTGATCGGCGACGGGCTGCGCTCGCGCACGGACCGGCGCCGGGCGACCGAGGTGGACGTCGCCGTCCATGCTCTCAACCGCATGCTGGATCTGGGACGCCCGATCTCCGGCCGCATCGCCTGAACCCTAGACGGGGCTGGGGCAACTGCGCCTACACGTTTGGTCCCTGCAACACGGCAACGCCCGGGTTTCCTCCGACCAACAGGCTGAACGCCACACCATCGACAGTCAGGTCGAAGCGCTGCTGGCGCGCGCAGCCGCGGACGGCCACGAGATTGCGGCCGAGCTGCGCTTCCTTGACGACGGCCAAAGCGGCGCAAGCCTGATCCGACCGGCCCTGGAGCGCCTGCGCGACCTCGCGGCGATGGCGGCCATCGACGTCGTCTACGTGCATGCGCCCGACCGCCTGGCCCGCTCATATGCGCACCAGGCGGTGCTGATCGAGGAGTTCGCGCGCACCGGCACCGAGGTCGCGTTCCTCAACCGTCCGATCGGGCAGACGCCTGAGGACACCTTGCTCCTGCAGCTCCAGGGCATGTTCGCCGAATACGAGCGGACGCGCATGCTTGAGCGCAGCCGGCGCGGCAAGCGCCATCTGGCGCAGGCCGGCGTCGTCAGCGTGCTGACCCGAGCGCCCTACGGCTACCGCTACGTTGGCCGTGCGGCCGGGGGCAGCACGGCGCGCTTCGAGGTGGTCGAGGACAAGGCCGGGGTGGTCCGTTGCATCTTCCGCTGGGTCGGCCAGGAACGCGTCAGCCTGTCCACGGTCTCCCAGCGTCTGTTCGAAGCCGGGGTGCCCAGTCCGGCCGGCAACGCCCGATGGAGCCGCAGCATGCTTGGAACCCTGCTGGCGAACTCCGCCTATGTCGGCCAGGCCCGCCTCGGCAAGAACGTCTCCGTCCCCTGGCGGCAGCCGCTGCGCCCGCCGCGCGGCCGGGCCGCCGTTCCCCAGCGCCTGTCCCGCCAGGTCTCGGCCCCGCCCGAGCAGTGGATCACCATCCCGGTGCCGGCGCTGGTCGAAGCCGCGCTGTTCGAAGGCGCACAGGAGCAACTCGCCGAGAACCGGCGCCGCAACCGCCGACGCGTGGAAGGCGTGCGCTACCTGCTCCAGGGCTTGCTGGTCTGCCAGGCCTGCGGCTACGCATTCTGCGGTCGCCGGCAGGCGCGTCATACGCGGGTGCCGAAACCCGGATACCACTACTACCGCTGCACTGGGACGGAGAGCAGCCGCTTCGACGGCCAGCGCCGGTGTGACGCCCAGCCCATCCTGGGCGAGCGGCTGGACGCGGCAGTCTGGGACGAGGTTTGCAGGCTGCTCGAGGATCCGGCGCGCGTTGCGGGAGAATACCAACGCCGCCTGCAGGCCGTGCGAACCGGGCCTCGCCGGCCCGAGCTGGAAACGGTCGAGCGTCAACTTGCCAAACTGCGCGGCGGCGTCGGCCGGCTGATCGACGGCTACGCCGAAGGGGTGATCAGCAAGGCCGAGTTCGAGCCACGGCTCGCCGGCATGCGCCAGCGCGTCACCAAGCTCGAGGCCGATGCCACAGCGCTTCAGGACGCCGCCGAGCACGCCCGCTCCCTCCAGCTCGTCATTGGCAAGCTGGAGATGTTCGCCGCCCTGGTCCGGGGACAGTTGGACGAAGCGGACAAGGACATGAGGTGCGACGTCATCCGCACCCCCGTGCGACGGATCGAGATCGATGGCCAGCACGTCCGCATCGTGTTCCGCGTTGATCCTGGACCGCAGAACGGCACGGCCTCACGCCAAACTCCTCAACATTGTCCAGGACGTGATTGCGCTCTGGCGCCATGTCGAAACCGGCGTGCTGCCGGAAGGCATCGAGATCAGGGCGGACGCCGTGACCACGGCGCAAGCCGACAGGATTGCCGCAGGCGGCATCACCGCCCGCGGCGATGCGGGGAGCGCGACCGTCTTCTTCTATGGTGGCTGCAGGTTCTATGGTGGCTGCAGAGCCGCCGCGTTTCAGGTGGGTCGCGTCTCACCGGGGCAACGCCTCGTGCATGAGGCATTATGGTGCGGGACCACGCCGTTGGCCCGACCGCATGTAAGGTGACGCAGCCGTCGCTGCGATGCAGGACCGCCCCGGACCCAACAGCCTTGCCGAACCGCGCTTTGACCCAACACGGAGCTGCGCATGTAGAAACGCCGTTGACAGCCGAACCCTCATGTAAAGACGAAGCCCGCGTGGGCCAGCAGGGCACCTTGTCCCATGTCTGGGCGCCCATCGGCTCGCGCCCGGCCCGGGTGCGCGACTGCCGGCATGAGAACGCCTACCTGTTTGGCGCCATCTGCCCCGCACGCGCCGTGGGAGCTGCCATCGTCATGCCCCGGGTCAGCAGCGAGGCCATGGCGATCCACCTGGCCGAGATCAGCAAGCAGGTGGCCACGTCAAGCCACGCCCTGCTGGTCTGCGACGGCGCCGGCTGGCACCAGCCCGGCGTGCGCCTGACGGTGCCAGACGACATCACCCTGCTGCGGCTGCCGCCGTATGCGCCTGAACTCAACCCGCTCGAGAACGTGTGGGCGTATCTGCGCGGCAACGCGCTCAGCATGACGGTGTGGGAGGGCTACACCGCCATCGTCGATGCCTGCTGCGATGCCTGGAACGGCCTGATGAAGGACGCCGAACGCATCGCTTCCCTGACCACCAGAGATTGGGCACAGGTCAAAACTTAAGGCGGTTGGTATAAGACCCTGATTGGCCGCAAGCCCTGGAAGCGCTCCAACCATCAGCTTGACAAAGCCGGGCAAGGGCTTCGTAGAAAGGCGGCGTGGACCTCGCCACAGGCAGAGGCGTCATCGACATGACGGCCCCGCCCGGCGATCAGGCGACAGGTCTCCGCCCGAAGCATCCAGCGGCCGATGCAAGCGTTGTGCTGCGCTTTATCTCGGCATCCGCAGCCATGGACCGTTGAGGACCGCGAATATCGACCTCACTTGCCGGCTCGCTTCACCATCACCCGCTCCTGTGCGCCACGCCACCCCTGCATTCCAGCCCAATCTTCTTCCAACCCGCTGAACCGGGACAGCCCAAGGGTCGAAAGGTCGGCAAAATCGCACCGGCCCTGCATCACAAGCTGCTGCACGGCGCGGCCCGTGGCCGGCGACAGGCCGAAGCCGATGCTGGACAGGCTGACCAGCACTGCGTTGTCCGGCGCACGCAGGCGCTCGATCACCGGGCGGCCGTCCGGCGTGTTCTCGACGATCCCGGCCCAACTGCGGATGATGCGGGCATGAGCGGCGCGGGGGAACAGCTCGGACAGGCGCGCGCCGATGTGCAGCGCAAGCGGCGTGCTCGACCGCGGCGGCGGGTCCTCGCCCTCCTGCAGCCACTCATGGGGTCCGCCGCCATAGGCCAGGTTCCCGCGCAGCGTCTGCCGCCCGTACAGGCCGTTGCCGTCCACGCCGCCCAGCGGCATGGGCGGCAGCGGCTCGGTGACCAGCATCTCCGCCCGCGCCGCGGCCATCGGCACCTGCACCCCGAACATGGCCGCCAGCCGCGCCGTGCCCGGCCCGGCCGCCAGCACCAGGGCGTCACAGCCGAACGTCCCGCGCGAGGTCCGCACGCCGCGCACTCGGCCGCCATGCAGGTCAAAGCCCAGCACCTCCGCATGCTGCATCAGCCGCCCGCCATGGTCCTGCATGGCCCAGGCATACCCTTGCACCGTGCGGTGCGGGTTGGCATGGCCGCCGAAGCGGTAATGATAGCCGCCCACCGCACCCTCCCCGGCCAGCGGCACCATCCCGCGCACCGCCCGCGCGTCCAGCACGTCGGAGGTGAAGCCGGCCCGTCCGGCGTTGGCCATGGCGCGGCCATAGAGCTGCATCTGCCGCGCGGTGAAGGCGATGCGGATGCGGCCGGGGCGGAACTCGGTGGGGTAGCCCAGCAACTCGTCCATCACCGGCCACAGCCGCTGCTCCTCGGCGAACAAGGGGCTGAAATGGTGCGTGCAGCCGCCGCCGTTGCGGCCGGACGCCTCCCATCCGGCGATGCCCTTGTCCAGCACCAACACATCCACGCCGTCCCGCGCCAGCCACCACCCGGCAGACAGGCCGCTCGCCCCGGCGCCGACGATGACGACGGCCGCGCCCGCCGGTTCCGTCATTCGCTGGCAACCTCTTGGTCGAGCGGCCGGCCCGCCGCGGTGTAGGCCGACGCGACCTCCCACGGCGGCACGTATTGCGAGTGCATGCCGAACCAGGTGTCCCAGTGCCGCCGCATCTCCGCCGGCTCCTCGATGGCGTGGGCCAAGCGCAGCGGCAAGGGGCGGACTGGGGCGCGGTAAGTAGCGGGCGGGATTGCGTGCAGCGGCTCGCCGCTGCCCAGCGCCAGCAGGCACGCGACCTGCTCGCGGCAGCGGCGGCCCTGGCAGACGCCCATGCCGGCGCGGGTGAGGCGCTTGACGAGATCCGGGCTGGGCGGCCCCTCGCCGAGCAAGGCGCGCAGGCTGGCGTCGTTGCGCGGCCGGGGCGCCGCGTTCAGGTAGCGTGGCGGGCGCACCTCCAGGATTTCGCGCGCCGTCACCTCCTCGCAACGGCAGACATGGGTGTCGTCCGCTCCGTCGATGACCAAGGCTTGGACCCATGCCAGCCGGTATTCCGCGAGGCCGGCGCTGCTGTCCGGTGCCGCGAGAGGCACGGATGCCTCGCCAGGCACGCCCAAGACCGCCGCGGCGGCTGCGGCGGCCCGGCGGCCCTCCGCCTCGGACATGGCGGGACCGGCGGCCTTGGCGGGCCAGGTTCCGGCGCAGTCCCCGGCGGCAAAGGCCCAGGGCAGCGAGGTGCATCCTCCCGCGTCCAGCACTGGAACGTGCCCGCCGCGCAAGGGGTCAAACGCGATGCGGCACCCGGCGGCGTCCAGCAGTTCGACCACCGGCACGGCGCCGATGCCCAGCAGCACGGTGTCGCAGGCCAGACGCAGCGGCTCGCCGTCCGGGGCTGCGACGACCAGCCCCTCCACCCCGTCCGGCCCGCCCTCAGCCCGCAGCACGCGGTGGCCGCACAGCACCGGGGCGCCCAGGCCCGCGGCATCCGAAAGCGGCACAGCCTCGACCTCGACCACCGCACCGACTTCCACGCCTGCGGCCACCAGGGTCCGCGCCGCTGCGACGGCCTCGGCGCCGGTTCCCAGCAGCACCGCGCGCCGGCTCGCCAGCGCGCCGAACGCCGCCAGGCGGGCCGCGGCCTGCACGCCTGCCACGCCCGGCAGGTCCCAGCCGGAGAACGCCACCCCCAAGTCGCGACAGCCCGCAGCGACGACCACGCAGCCAAAGCCAGCCATCCAGGCCCGGTCCCCGTCCGCCAGTCCCGCCACCGGCCCCGGCAGCCAGCTCACCGAAGGGCCGTTCGCATACAGCCCCCAGCATTGCGTGCCCAGGCGCACGTCCACCCCGGCCTCGAATGCCGCATCCAGCCCCGGCAGGGCGAGCAGCGCCGCCTCCATCATGGCATTGCGGCTGCGCGCAGCCCCCGACATCCGGCCGCCATACAGGTGCGGGATGTCGTCGCCCATGGCCTCGGCCGGCACCGGGTTCTCCTCCACCAGCAGGACGGACAGGCCGCGGCGGCGCCCCTCCAGCGCCGCGGCGATGCCGGCGCGGCCGGCGCCGACCACCAGGAGCTGCACCGTTTCCGCAACTGCCAGCGATTTGCCGCTAATGCTGGCGGGGTCGTGCCCGGCGTTCACAGCACCGCTCACAGCACCTGCTCCAGGAAGGCGCGGGTGCGGGCCTTGCAGGGATCGCCCAGCACCTGCGCCGGCGGCCCGTGCTCGATGATGCGCCCACTCTCGGTGAAGTACACCGTGTCGGCGATGCGCCGGGCAAAACCCATCTCGTGCGTGACCAGGAAGCAGGTCGTGCCCTCTGCCGCCAGTTCCTGGATCACCACCAGCACCTCCTTCTTGGTTTCAGGGTCGAGGGCGGCCGTCACCTCGTCGAACAGCATCACCTTGGGGTCCATCGCCAGGGAGCGCGCGATGGCGACGCGCTGCTGCTGGCCGCCCGACAGCTCGCCGGGATGCTGGTGCAGCTTGTCGCCCAGGCGCACCTTGGCCAGCAGGTCGCGCGCCCGCGCCTCCGCCTCGGCCCGCGTACGGCGCAGCACATGGACCTGCGCCATCGCCACGTTTTGCAGGGCTGTGCGGTGCGGGAACAGGTTGTACTGCTGGAACACCATGCCCACGTCCCGGCGCAGTGCCAGCTTGTCCAGCCGCGGGTCGTTCACCTCCCGCCCGTTCACCTGGATGGACCCGGCCGTCACCGGCACCAGCGCGTTGATGCAGCGCACCAGCGTGCTCTTGCCGGACCCGCTGGGTCCGATGATGCAGGCGGTCTCCCCGCGCGCCACCTGCAACGAGATGCCTTGCAGCACCGGGGTGGCGCCGAACCGCTTTTCCACGCCGCGCAGCGTGATGAGGGGAGCGCCGAGATGATGGCTGAGCGCGTTCATCCTCTCTCCTTCATTCCGCGTGCAGCCGCCGCTCCAGCGCCCCCGTCAGCCGCGCGACCGGATAGGTGTGGGCGAAGAACAGCAGGAGCAGCAGCAGGAGGAACGGCATCAGCAGCTCCGGCCGGCCCTCTGCCGCCACCGCGCCGCGTGCCGCCGTCAGGCCGTCCTGGACGCCGACGACCGAGATCAGCGTCGTCGCTATCACCAGCGTCGCATAGAGGTTCATCCACGGCGGCAGCATCCGCCGGAACGCCTGCGGCAGGATCACCATGAGTAGGGTCTGGGCACGGGAAAAGGCGAGGCTTTCGGCGCTCTCCCACTGCGCCGCGGGGATCGAGAGCAGGCCGCCGCGTACGATCTCCGCCACGTTGGCCGCGACGGGCAGGGCGAGGTCTACGACCGCCTTGGCCCATGCCGGCAGGGGGATGGTCCAGCCGAACAGGCGCACCTCGAACGGCAACAGGAACATGATGTAGAATAGCAGCACCAGCCACGGCGCGTTGCGGAGCAGTTGGATCACCGCCCAGCCGCCGGCCCGCAAGGGGCGGAGGCCGGCCATCTGGGTCAAGCCGAGCGGCAGGCCCGCAAGGGTGCCGAGCGCCATGGCCAGGACGCCGACCAGCAGGTTGAACAGGAAGCCGTACAGGATGAGGGGCAGCCACTTGAGCGATGGTGAAGCCGCTGGGTTGGACGGCTGCGCCATGGCCGTGGTGGCGACGAGGCCGCCGGCCGCCAGCAGCAGGGGCCAGAGCCGGGCCAGGATCCTGATGGCAAACGCTTCTCCCTCTTCCTCCGGGAGAGGGCCGGGGTGAGGGAGGCCACACGCGCCTGCCATGCCGGAATGGGAGCGAAGCCTGTGCTTGAACAACAAAGGCCCGGTCCTGCCGGCCTCCCTCACCCCGGCCCGAAGGGAGAGGGAGCAGCAGTCAGGCCGCTTCACCGCGTCCATCCCGGCAGGCGCAGCGCGCGTTCCCAACGTTCCAGCACCCACACTAGCCCGGCGATCAGCACGATGTAAGCCAGCAGCAGCACGTTCATCGTCTCGCGCACGTTCATGCTCCCCCCCCACACCTGGGAGGCCGCATAAAGCAATTCCGGCACCGCGATCGCGTAGGCGAGGCTGGTGGTCTTGACCAGCTTCACCAAGTTGTTGCCCAACGCCGGCAGGCACACCCGCAGCGCCAGCGGCAGCAGCACATGCCGCAGCATCGCCCCGCGCCGGTAGCCCAGCGACTCCGCCGACTCCAGCATCGCGGCCGGCACGGCCTCCAGCCCCGAGCGGAAGATCTCCGCCCCGAACCGGTCAGTCACCGTCGGCAGCAGCCCGCCAATGGCGAGGTAGAAGAACAGCAACTGCACCAGCGGCGGCGTGTTGCGGAACGCCTCGACATAGGCGCGCACCGCCCCGCGCAGCAGCCGGGACTGCCCGGTCAGCGCCGCCGCCCCGGCCAGGCCGATCCCGACTGACAGCACGCCCGCCGCCAGCGACAGCCAGACCGTGGTCCACAGGCCCCACAGGAACCGCTGCCGGTCGTAGGCGTCGTAGGCCACGGACACGTTGACCCCGTGCGCGTCGGCCAGCCAGCGGAAGAAATCCTCGAACCCCGTCACGCCCCGCCCATCCTGCGCCGCATCTCGACCAGGTAGGGCGACGGCGCGATGCCCCACTTTTCTTCCAACTGCAGGATGTGGCCGGATCGCAGCCACTCCGCGCCCATCTCCGACAGCAGCTTGCCAAACGGGGCCTGCAGGTCCTCCAGCCGGACCGCAATGGCCCAGAGCTGCGGATCCTCGGACGGCAGCGGCATCTCGTAGGCGCCCCACTTGCCGGGGTCGGAGGACAGCGTGGACACGATCAGGGTGTTGTCGAACAGGAAGGCGGCGCAGTTGCCGTCCGCCAGCGCGTTCAGCGCGTCCGGCACGGCGGGGAACACCTGCAGCTCCGGGCCGTACAACTGTGCTACGCGGCGGTTGTAGTAGGCGCCCTGCACCGCGCACACCTTGCGCCCGCGCAGCGCCTCCCAGCTTGTCAGGTGCGCGGACTTGGGCGCCAGCACGTTGGTGGCGCCGGCGTAGTAGTTCGGCTCGATCATGCCGACGACCTTGCGGCGGTCGGCGGTGTCGCCTATCGTCGCTAGGATCATGTCGATGCGGCCCTGGCGCAGGAACTCCATGCGGTTGGCAGCGATCACCGGCACCAACTCCAGGCCGACGCCGATCCGTGCCGCGACCTCATGCGCCAAGTCGATCTCCAGCCCGGCGATCTCTCCGGATGGGGTCAGGAGGCCATAGGGCGGGTAGTCGTTCTTCACCCCAGCAATCAGCTTGCCCCGCGCCTTGATGGCGGCCAGCGTGTCGCCGCCGGGCTGCGCCACCGCCGGGCCTGCCAGGGCCAGCAGCCCGGCCAGCGCTATCCGCCTGGTGATTATGCCGCCAATCCTCCCTGCGTGGCCCGGCTGCCTTCATCCAGCAGCCGCGCCAGGCGGAATGGGTGCAGGTCCACCCCGCTCCGCCCGTCGCACACCAGTTGCGCCACGGCCTCGCCGATGCCGGCCGAGTGCTTGAAGCCGTGGCCGGAGCAGGCGGACACCACCACCACGCGGTCCTGCGCCGGGTGCCGGTCGATGACGAAGCCTGCATCTGGCGTCACGGTGTAGAGGCACGCGGCCGAGCGGACAGGGGCTGGGCCGGCGCCGCGCAGGCGGCCGGCCACATGGGCGGCGTGCATCGCAGCGGCCTCCCCGGCGGACACCGCCCGGTCCACCCGGTCCGGGTCGCAGGCGGCGCCGTACTGCTCGGTCGCCACCTTGACCTCGCCGGCGCCGGGCAGGGCCGGGAAGCCGTAGAAGTAGTCCTCCGCCTGGGTCCCGTGCATCCAGATGTAGGCCGGGCAGCGGGTGGGGGCATAAGCGGCCGGGTCGTCCACGGGAACCCAGTGCAGCACCTGCCGGTAAGGGACCAGCGTGCCGCCGAACGGGCCGCCCAGCAGCCCCCCAGCCCAGGCTCCTGCGGCGACCACGGCCTGGTCGGCCTGCACGACGCCCCCATCCGTGTCGATCTGCACGGACCCGCTGCGCTGGTGAACCGCCAGCACCCTCTGCCCGGTCAGCACCGATGCGCCATCCGCGGTGGCGATGCGGAGCTGGGCGGCGATGCACCGCTCCGGATGCACGAAGCCGCCGCTCGGCTCGAAGTAGCCCTCCTCGCCGCCGCGCAGGCTGAAAGCGGAGAAGCGTGCCGCGATGGCGGCGGCGTCCAGGCGCTCATGGGCGATGCCGTGCCGCTCGGCGACGGCGACGGTGCGGCCCAGGAAGTCGGTCTTGCCGTGGTGCCCGGTGCGGACGCCGCGCGGCGCCATCATCAGCAGGCCACACTGCTGCAACAGGGTTTCGCCGGTCCGCGCCTCCAGCTCGCGCCAGATGGCGTGGGAGCGGGTGACAAACGGCACGCAGGCTCCACCCTCGCCGACCGCGACGCGGGTGATGCGGGTCTCGCCGTGGCTGGACCCCATGGCGTGCGGCGGCGCGTGGCGGTCGATGCCGACCGCCCGCACGCCGCGCCGGGCCAGCTGGTGGAGCACCGCCGCCCCCATCGCGCCCAGGCCGATGACGGCGACCTCCGCACGGACCGCCCCGGTCACGCCTGGGCCGTCAGGTGAGCATCGAGCCGGTCGCAATACCAGTCCACGAACTTGATCACCCCTGCTTCCAGCGTCGGCGAGTAGGGGCCGGGGCGGTAGCCGATGGATCGCACGCCGGCCTGGTTGCGCTCGACGAGGGCCTTGTCCTGGTCGTTGGTGGCGTTCCACACCTCGACCAGGTTCTCCACCGTGTAGTCCTGCCCCTCCACCGCGTCCCGGTCCACCAGGAACTTGGTTGTCATCACCGTCCGCTCCGGCCCTAGCGGCAGCATGCGGATCAGCACGGCGTAGTCGTTCAGCGCATGGTTGAAGGTGGAGGGGTAATGCACCCAGCGCAACGACCCGTAGGCCCCTGCCGGCCCGGCGCCGAGCGGCCGGGCCACTGCCGGGCTGCCGTCCATGGTCATCGACCGCGCCGTGCCGGTCAGCGGCAGCCGTGCACCGCGGTACTCCGGCCCCTCGGTGATCGAGGGTCCGAACCCGGCCCCCTCCCACCGGCTCCAGTAAGCCTGCACATCGGCGGCCTGCTGCGGGTTTTCCCAGTCGTAGATGTCCAGGAAGGTCCGCATCAGCTCGTGGTGGCCGGTGGCGCAGTGGTAGCACTCGCGCGAGTTCTCCATCGCCATCTTCCAGTTGCCCTGCTCGACCACGTCCACCTCATGCGCCAGCTTGGCGCCGTGCAGCGCGTGCGGGGCCAACTGGACCTGCAGGTCCGCCTGGCAGGGCGCGAAATCCGGCGGGTCGTCAGCCAGGGAGACGTAGATGGTGCCGCCCAGGGTGCGGACATGGACCGGAATCAGCGCGTGCTCCGCCGGGTCGAAGCCAGGTCCCATGTGCTTGGCAGCGGCCAGGGCGCCATCCAGGCGGTAGGTCCAGCGGTGGTAGGGGCAGACCACGGCGGGCACCCGGCCGCGCGGCGCATCGCACAGCTTGAAGCCGCGGTGGCGGCAGGTGTTGTAGAAGGCGCGGACCTCGCCGCCGCGCCCGCGCAGGACCAGGATGGGGCTGGCGCCGATGGTGACGGTCAGGAACTCGCCGGGCTGGGTGATCTCGCACTCCGCGCCAACGAAGATCCACTCCCGTTGCCAGATCGCCTGCAAGTCTAGGGCGTAGATGTCAGGGTCGGTGTAGAACGCGCCGGGCAGCGTGTGGTCCACCTTGCGGGCGCGCAGCAGGGTCCGCACGCGATCGGTGCTGCGAGGGCGTGCGTCGAGGCTGGTGCTCATCGGAAGTCTCCTTCGTCTCCTTCTCCCTCCGGGAGAGGGCCGGGGTGAGGGAGGCCGCAAGCACGGACCTCGCCGTCTTGGGGCAGGGGCGTGGCGCGATCAGGCCGGGCTTGGTGCGTGCGGCTTCCCTCACCCCGGTCCTCTCCCGGAGGGAGAGGAGGAAGAAGCGTGTTCCTCATGCGGCGGCCCTGGCCCATTCGGCGATCTGGGCTGCCGGGCGCTCCCCTGCTAGCGCCTGCGCCACGGCCTCCGCCATGGCCGGCGCCAGCTTGAAGCCGTGGCCGGAGCAGGCGCTGACCACCCAGGCCCGATCCCCGGCGGGCCGGACGATGAAGCGTTCGTCCTCCGACACGGTGTAGAAGCAGGCGCGGCGCTCCAGCACCGCATACCGGCCGATATCGCGGTAGGCGACGCCCAGCGCCGGCAGCAGCCGCTCCAGGTCCTCGTCCCGCGCCACTCGGTCATCATCGGGATCGCCCCGCCGAGAAAACACATGGTCGCCCACCTTCAGCCGCGTGCCCCGGCGCGGCGGCAGGGTGTAGGTGCCACCGGCCCGGCTGCGGTCCAGCATGACGGGCGCGCCAGCCCAGGCGGCGGCCAGGTCCGGCGGCGGCGCCAGGTACACCACTGCCTGCCGGGACGGCACCGCGACGCCGCGCAGCGACGGCGCCAGCCGGTCCGCCCATGCCCCGGCCGCGATCACCACCGCATCGCCCCGATGCCGCTCCCCATCCGCGACCACCGCGCCGGCGTCGGCATCCACTGCGTCGATCCGGCACGATGCCGCCAGCCGCACGCCCAGTGCCGGCAGCACCGCCACCAGCGCGGTCAGGATCACCGACGGGAACAGCATCCCTGCCCCGTCCGTCTCCACCACGCGGGTCAATCCGGCCGGGTTGACCATCGGATAGCGTCCGGCCGCGTCGTCCAACGGCACCTCCCGATAGCCCACGCCAAGCTCCTGCAGAGACCGGATGGACGGCTCGTACCAACCCGTGTCGTCGCGCAGGAAGTAGGCGGCGCCGGTCTCCTCATAATGGCGCTGGCCGAGGTCGCCCCACAGCCGCTCCCACAGGGCGAAGGCGCCGGGCATCAGCCGGGCGTAGCCCTCCATGCGGCCATAGGCGTGGCGGATGATGCGGTGCTCGTCAAACGAGGAGCAGCGGGGGTTGGGCAGCGGTCCCTGCTCGAACACCGTCACGTCAGCGCCGCGCCGGGCCAGCGCCCATGCGGTCAGCAACCCGGCAACGCCGCCGCCGACGATCAGGACGTGCTTGCCGTTCACGCGACGCTCATCGCTTCGGATAGCGCGGGGGTCGCAGCTGGCGCTGTCAGCAAGTGACAGGCCGCGCGGTGCCCGGTGGCGGACACCTCGACAGAGAGGGGCCGCAGTGCCGCGCACACCGGCCCTATGCTGCGCGGGCAGCGCAGATGGAACGGGCAGCCTGCCGGCGGCGCCAGTGCGTTCGGAACTTCCCCGGCCAAGACTGTGCCAAGCCGGCCGTCCAAGTGCGGCATCGCGGCGAGCAGCGCGGCCGTGTAGGGGTGGGCCGGCGCGGCGAACACCTCGGCCACCGGCCCGGCCTCCACCACTTGCCCCAGGTACATCACTGCCACGTCGTCCGCCATCGCGCGGACCAGGCCCAGGTCGTGGCTGATCAGCACGATGGTCGTGCCGTGCCGTGCCTGCAAATCTATCAGCAGCGCAGTCACAGCGGCGCGGACCGACACGTCCAGCGCCGACACCGGCTCGTCCGCCAGCAGCAGCGCGGGGGTGCCGGCGAACGCGCGGGCGATGGCGACGCGCTGCTTCTGCCCGCCGGACAGCTCGTGCGGCAGCCGGCGTTCCAGGCCCGGCGGCAGGCGGGTCAGCGCCAGCAGCTCCGCCACCCGCGCCCGCACCACCCGCCGGCCGCGCACGCCGCCCAGGGTCCGCAGCACCCGGCCCAACTGGCGCCCGATGGAGTAGCTGGGGTTCAGCGTCTCCTCCGGGTTCTGGAACACCATCTGCAAGGCGCGGAGCTGCGCGGGGGTGCGCCAGGCGACCGGGCGCTGCGCCATATCCACGCCCTCGACCAGCAGGGTGCCAGCCGTCGCCGTGTCCAGCCCGGCGGCGATGCGGGCGAAGGTGGACTTGCCGCAGCCGGACTCGCCGACGATGGCGGCCGTGCGGCCGCGCCGGGCCAGCAGGGTCAGGCCGCGGTTAGCCCGCACCCGCTCGGCAGGGCGGCGCAGCAGCAGGCCCGCCAGGCCGCGGCGGTCCAGCACGTAGTCCTTCTCCAAGCTATCCGCCTGCAGCGCGACGCCGGGCGGCGCCAGGGACCGCGGCGGTGGATGGTGTGGGACGCCGGCCGGCACCTCGCCGACGCGCAGGCAGCGGACGGACCGGGCGCCCCCGGCCAGCAGCGGCACCGGCCCCGCGTCGCACAGGCCCGGCGTGAAGCCGTCGCAGCGCGGCCCGAAGCTGCATCCGGGCGGCAGGCTGCCAAGGGCCGGCACCGTGCCGCGGATCGGTGCCAGGGCCGGGAACTCCAGCCGGGGCACGCAGCCGAGCAGGCCCCGCGTGTAGGGGTGCGCCGGGTCATCGAACACTGGCCTGGTGTTGCCGGCCTCCACGACCTCCCCGGCGTACATCACCGCCACTCGCCCGCAGACCTGCGCCACCAGGCCGAGGCTGTGCGACACGAACAGCAGCGCCATGCCGGACGCCTGCCGCAACTCGGCAATCAGCGCCACGATGCCGGCCTCGACCGTGGCGTCCAGGGCGGTGGTCGGCTCGTCCAGCACCAGCACGTCCGGTTCCGCCAGCAGCGCCAGGGCGATCACCACCCGCTGCTGCTGCCCGCCGGAGAGCTGGTGCGGATAGGCGCGCATCACCCGCGTCGGGTCCGGCAGCCGCACCCGGGCCAGCATCGCCAGCGCCGCGCGCCCGGCGGCGTTCCGGCCCTCGTTCTTGTGGCAGCGCCGGACTTCTGCGAGTTGCGAGCCGATGCGGAGGCTGGGGTTCAGCGTGGACATCGCATCCTGGCTGACCATGCCGATGCCGCCACCGCGCAGCCGCCGCAGCCCGGCGACCGGCAGCGTGGCGATGTCCTGGCCGCGGAACAGCACCTGCCCAGACTCCACCCGCCCGCCACGCGCCACATGGCCCAGCAGCGCCAGCGCCAGGGTTGACTTGCCGCAGCCGGACTCCCCCACCAGCCCCAGGCTCTCCCCGGCGTCCAGCGTGAACGACACCCGCCGCAGCACCGGCAGCATCCCGGCCCTGGTATGGTAGGCCACGCACAGGTCGCGCACCTCCAGCAGCGCCATCACCGCCGCGCCGCAATGCTGCGGAGGCCGTCCGCGAACAGGTTGAAACCCAGCACTAGCGAGACGACCGCAAGGCACGGCGGGATCACCATGTAGGGGAACACCATGGCAAACTGCCGGGTTTCGTTGACCATGCCACCCCAGTCCGGGTTGGGCGGCGGCAATCCCAGCCCCAGGAAGCCCAGCGTGCCGATGGTGATAGTGACGTAGCCCAGCCGGATGCACAGATCGACCACCAGCGGCCCCCGCACGTTGGGCAGGATCTCGCAAACGGTGATGAACAGCGCGCCTTCCCCCCGCATCCGGGCGGCGGCGACGTAGGCGCGGCCCCGCTCCTGCAGCACCACGCCGCGGACGATCCGCATGACGCCGGGGCTGGTGGCCAGCACGACGGCCAGCACGATGTTGAGGCCCGACGCGCCGAAGCGCCCGATGATGGCGATGTACAGGACTAGCGCCGGGAACGCGAGCACCAAGTCTCCAGCGCGGGACAGCAGCGCGTCCACCCAGCCGCGACGGTACCCCGCCGCCAGCCCGGCCGCGATCCCCACCGCGTAGGCGCACCCCGTCGCCAGCGGCGCGTAGGTCAGCACGGTCCGCGCACCGAAGATCAGCCGCGACAGGATGTCCCGCCCCAGGTGGTCGGTGCCCAGCAGGAACATTCCGCCCGCCGGCGCGTGCGCCAGCGGGTGCTGCATCGGCACGTAACTGCGAGTCGGGGAGAACGGCGCCAGCATTGGCGCCGCCACTGCCACGACCACCCAGCCCAGGATGATGAGCAGGCCCGCCGTGGCTGCGCCGCTCTCCAATAGCCGGAACGGGGCCGGGCGGGCGGTGGTGGCGCTCACGCCCGCATCCGCGGGTTGAGGTAAACGTAGCCGAGGTCCGCCACCGCCTGCGTGCCGATGGCGATGGCGACGGTCGCCATGGTGCAGGCCTCCAGCAGGTAGAAGTCGTGGCCGAGCGATGCCTCCAGGATCAGCGACCCGAAACCCTTGTAGGAGAAGAAGAACTCCACCACGATCACCCCGGCCACCAGCCAGTTGACCTGCAGCATCAGCACGGTGAACGGCGCGATCAGCGCATTCCGCAAGGCATGCCGCAGCAGCACCCGCCGCCGCGGCAACCCCCGCAGCACGGCGGCGCGCATGTAGGGCATCGCCATCACCTCGACCATGGAGGCCCGGGTAATGCGGGCGACGTAGCCCACGTCGTAGATCAGCAGCACCAGCACCGGCATGACCACCTGCCGTGGGTCGAAGCCGTCCATCATGCTGCTGGTGCCCGGCAGCAGCCGCAGCCAGAACACCAGCACAGCCGACACCAGCACCGTGCTGGCGAACGGCGGAATGCTGGTGGTTGCGACGCACAGGGCGGAGATCACCCGGTCCGCCGCCGATCCCTCGCGCATCCCCGCCAGCACGCCCAACGCCAGGGACAGCGGAATCAGCAGCGCGAAGAACAGCCCGGCCAGGATGGCGGTGTTGCCCAGCCGTTCCAGCACCAGCCCGGCCACCGGCACGTCGAAGATGCGCGACTGCCCCATGTCACCGATCAGGAAGCCGCCGAGCCAGTGCAGGAAGCGCAGCGGCGCCGGGTCGAGGTAGCCGTTCTGCAGCATCCAGAGATGGCGCTGCTCGGCGGTGCTGAAGGCGCCGAGCACGTCGGTCGCCACGTCGCCGCCGGACAGCTCGAACAGCAGGAACAGCGCCGCCGCCGCCGCCAGCATGGTCAGCGCCGCCGCGAACAGCCGGGTGGCGACGGCGCGGAGCATCAGGCGGCCTTCGCGTTCACGCAGCCTGCCTTCATGCAGCCCGCCCTCACGCGGTCTGCACCGTGAAGGTCTCGGCGAAGATGTACTGCGTCGGGTGCATTGCGAAGCCGCCCACCCGCTTGTCGTAGCCGGTCCGCACAATGCGCCACAACGACTGCACGAACGGCCCGTCGTCCTGCAGCAGGGCCTCGATCCGCGTGAACGCCTCGCGCCGCCGGTCCACGTCCAGCATCCCCTCCGCCTCGGTCAGCAGGGCGTCGAATTCGGGGTTGGAGTAGTCGCTCTCGTTCCAGGTGCCGCCGGTGCGGTAGGCGAGCGACAGGGTCATGATGCCCAGCGGACGGTGCGCCCAGGAGGTGAAGCCGAACGGCACCGCCGTCCAGTTCTTCCAAAACACCGTCGTTGGCACGGTGTTGATCCGGCACTGGATGCCCACGTCGGCCCACTGCTGCGCCATGACGGTGACGGCGTTCGCCTCCCAGGCGGGAGAGTTCCGCACGGTGATCTCGACCGCCAGGCCGTTCTTGAACCCGGCCTCGGCCAGCAGCGTGCGGGCGCGGTCCGGGTCGGGCTTCACCTGCGGCAGCTTGGCGTACTCGGGGTGGATAGGGGCGACGTGGTGGTTCTCGCCTGGCGTCGCCTTGCCGCGGAACACCACGTCGATGATCGCCTGCGGGTCGATGGCCAGCTTGAACGCCTGGCGCACCCGCTTGTCGTCGAACGGCTTCAGGTTGGCCTTCAGCCGGGCGACACCGGTCTGCGCGGTGACGACCTCATACACCCGCACGTCCGGCAGGGCCTGGATGGCGTCAAGCTGCGCGTCGTCCACCTCGTACAATCCGTCCACCTGCTTGGACGCCAGCGCCGCCAGCCAGGCCGAGGGGTCGCCGCCGAGATCCACGAACTCCACCGTGCCTACCCCGGCGGTCTGCCGCCAGTGGTTGGGCACCGCGCGCAGCACGGCCTTGGAGCCGATGGCATGCTCGGCCAGGGTGAAGGGGCCAGTGCCGTTGCTGCCGGGCTTGAAGGCGCCGCCCTCCGCCGGATCGATCATCATGAAGGGGTAGTGGAACAGGTGCTCCGGCACCGCGAGCTGCGCCACGCGGCAGTTCAGGCGCACCGTGAAGTCGTCCACCTTCTCGATCGCCTGGGCGTCCCAGAGACGGGTGGCCTTCTTCGACTTCCCGTCGGCGTCAGTTCCGTCCTGGAACTCGGTCAGCATGTAGGGCTTCATCAGGCCGAGCACGGAGGAGCCGGTGGCAGCGTCCAGGACGTGCCTGACGTTCCAGGCCACGTCGTCCGCGGTGAAGGCCCGGCCGCTGCGCCAGCGGGCGTCCCGGCGGACGTGCAGGGTCCAGGTCTTCAGGTCCTCGCTGGCCTCCCAGCGGTCCAGCAGGACGGGGTGGGTGATGTTCTCGCGGTCGGTCCGCGTCAGGTAGTCGCAAGCCTGACGCAGGATGTTGCTGCCCTCCACGGAGGACGTGGCGTGAGCCTTGCCGATCTCGTTCACCCGCATCCCGATCCGCAGCCGCCCGGCCGGCGCTGCCGCCTGCGCCCGGGCGGCGCTGGGTGCAGCCAGGCCGGCGGCGGCGTAGGCAGCCGCGGCGGACACGCCCAGCAGGGTCGCGGTCCGCAGGAAGTCGCGGCGATCGATCCGGCCGTCCGCCAGCTCCTGCCTGAGGGTTGGAACGTAGGCGTGCTCACGAGGCTCCGTCATGGCGTACTTGGCTCCAGGGAGGGTGCGGTCGCGTACGAGGCTGGATGCAAGTTCCGGGCTAAGTTGAAGAATCCCTTGTAGTAGGCTGCCAAGTCCATGTTGGCGCGGGTGACGATCAACTCGTCGTCCAGCGACTGGCTGGTCGCCACCACCTGGCCGCTGGGGGCGATGATGCAGCTATGACCCAGCAGCGGCACGCCCTCCTCGACGCCCGATTTGCCCGCGGCGACAATCCACAGGCCGTTCTGGTAGGCGGCGGCCTGCATGCACACCAAGTGGTGGAACACCCGCAGCTCGTTCTGGTCCGGCCAATCCGGCAGTTGCGCCGGGGTGTTGTAGCCCAGCAGCACCAGGTCCGCCCCGTTCAGCGCCAGGGAGCGGAACGCCTCCGGCCAGCGGCGGTCGTTGCAGATGCACATGCCGATCTGCGTGCCGAAGGCGGGGAACGCGGGAAAGCCGAGGTCCCCGGTTTCGAAGTAGTGGGGTTCCATGTGCTGGGACGGCAGCGCCGGGTCGAACACGCGGTTGCCGAGGATGTGGACTTTCCGGTACTTGCCCACGATCCGGCCCGCCTGGTCCACCAGCACCGAGGCATTGAACCGGCGCTTGCGGCCATCCTGCCAGTCCAGCTCGCAGTAGCCGAGGTAGAAGCCGACGCCGAGCCGCGCGGCCTCGTCGAACAGGGGTTGCGTGTCGGGACCGGGCATCGCGGCCTCAAAGAAGCTGTCGATTTCGGCATCATCCTGCAGGTGCCAGCGCGGGAAAAAGGTGGTCAGCGCCATCTCCGGGAACGCCACCACGGCGCAGCCGGCGGCCTTGGCTTGGTGCAGCAGGTCCACCAGCCGCGTCACCACCTGACGCCGGCTGTCGGTGCGGGCAATGGGGCCAAGCTGCGCCGCACCCAGGGTGAGCCTGTGCGGCATCAGGACTCCCGCGCGGCGATGGCCATGATCTCGACCCGGTAGCCGTTGCCGGCTAGCCGCGCCTCCACCGTCGCGCGCACCGGCATGCTGTCGCGGTCGAGCCATGCATCCCAGGCGCTGTTCATGGCGTCGAAATCGGCGATGTCGCGCAGCCAGATAGTGGCGCTGAGCAGCATGGCCTTGCTGCTGCCGGCCAAGGCTAGGTGGGTGTCGATCTTGGCCAGTACGGCACGAGTCTGCTCCGCCGTGCCCTGCGACAGGTCGTCAGCCGTCATGCCGGACAAGTACACGGTGCGGTCGTGCACCACGGCGCGGCAGAAGCGTGCGCCTAGGGCCAGGCGGGTGATGCTCATGCAGCGGCCCGGCGCGGCAGCAGGTCGGCAGCGAGCAGGCCGAGCGCCGCCAGGTCCCCAGGGAACGGTCGGCCGAGGACTGCGGCGGCGCAGACCCGTGACAGGGCCGGGGAGGTCTTGATGCCGTAGCCGCCCTGGCCGGCCAGCCAAACGAAGCCGTCCACCCCCGCGTCCGGCCCGACGACGGGGTTTCCGTCCGGGACGAAGGTCCGCAGTCCCGCCCAGGCCCGGCGAACCCGGCTGACGCGCAGGGTCGTGGCGCGCTGCATGCGGTCGATGGCGGTGGCGACGTCGATCTCCTCTGGCTGCGCGTCGCCCGGCGCGGCGGGGGTCGCGTCCGCCGGGGAGACGAACAGCGCGCCGGCGTCGGCCTTGAAGTAGAACTCGCCCCCGGCATCGTCGATCAGCGGCCAGTCCCGCACCGGCACGCCCGGCGGCGCATCGACGGTCACAGCGGTGCGGCGCATCGGTTGCAGCCCGAGCGGCGCCACCTCCGCCAAGCCCGCAACCGCATCCGCCCAGGCCCCTGCGGCATTCACCAGGATGTCCGCCCGGAATGCCCCGGCGCCCTGGGTCCGCACCGTCCACCCGCCGGCATCCCGGTCAATGCCGCTGATCCTCGCCCCGGTGACCACCTGGCATCCCGCGTCCCGAGCGCCCCGCAAGTAGCCCGCGTGCAGGGCGTTCACGTCGATGTCCATGGCGTGCGGCTCAAGCATGGCAGCGGCGACGTAGCCAGGGCGCAGGATCGGCACCCGGCGGGCAGCCTCATCGGGGCTGATGGCGTGGACGCTCGGCGCCAAGTCTCGGGCCTGGTCCAGCAGGGCGGCCAGCGCATCGAGCTGATCGGCGCGGGCGATCGTCACGGTGCCGCGCGGCGTCAGCACCGGGTGGTCGGAAAAGCCCGGCGGCGGCGCGGCCAGGAACGGCCGGCTGCCAATAGCCAGGCGGCGGATGACCGGGGTGCCGTAGGTTTCGGTGAAGCTGGCCGCGGACCGCCCAGTGGCGTGGTAGCCGCAGTGCTCCTCCTGCTCCAGCAGGGTGACGCCGGCCTCGGCCGCAAGGACGCAGGCCAGCCCCGCCCCTGCGATCCCGCCGCCGATCACCAGGACAGCAGGCTTAGTCACGTCAGCGCCACGGCCTGGGGAGGGGATCGCATCGTGGAACGCTACGCCGGGCGGATGCAGCGGAGATAGCGGATGTTTTCGATGGCTTGCATCGAAGTTTCCGATACGGTCCGGCATGGACCTCGACCGCCTGCGGAGCTTCCTGGAGATCGCCGACGCCGGCAGCTTCAGCATCGCCGCCGATCGGCTGCACGTCACCCAATCCACCATCAGCAGCCGCATCCAGAGACTGGAGGCGGAGGTGGGCCAGCGCCTGCTCCAGCGCGGCCGCGGCGGCACGGAGCTGACCCGGGCCGGCGCCGCGTTCCAACCGCAGGCCCGCCGCATCGTGCAGCTCTGGGAGCAGGCGCGGCAGCAGGCGGCGCTGCCGCCGGGCATCCACGACATCTTCCGCCTTGGCGGCCCGGTAGCGCTGTGGGATGGGGTGATCGCCCGCTGGGTCGCCTGGATGCGGCGGAATGCGCCGGTCGTGGCGCTGCATCTGGAGGGCAGCTACTCCGAGATGCTGTTCGACCAGCTCTCGAACGGGCTGCTGGACGCCGCCATCATGTACCAGCCGCGCCACCGCGCCCACGTCGTCGTCGAAACGCTGTTGCAGGAGGAGCTGGTGCTGGTCGCGCACCCGGCCTTGCAGGGGCCATGGCACGGCAACTACGTCCTGATCGACTGGGGCGAGGAGTTCTCTGCTGCCCATCAGCAGGCGTTCCCCGGCATTGGGCCGCCAGCCGTGACCGCCGGGCTGGGCGTGCTAGGGGTGCGCTACATCCAGGACTTGCGGGCATCGGGCTATATCCCGGCTGTCACGGCGCAACCCCTGATCGCGGCGGGCAGCCTGGTGCTGGTGGGCGGCGCGCCCCGGTTCAGCCGTGCAGTGTACGCCGCCTACCCGGCCCAGCCGCGCGCCCCGGAGGTGCTGGCCCTGGCGCTTGCGGGATTGCGGAGCTTGAGCCAGACCGCATCTCCCGGCTCAGCCTGATGGAGAGACCCATGCGCGTCCACATCCAGAACCTAGACGGCATGGTTGCCGACGCTGTCACCTTGCAGGACTGGCAGGCAGCGGCGGCCCGCGCCGGACTGGCGGACAGGCAGCACACCGTCAGCGTCGGCGAGACCCTGGACGACTTCGCCCGCGCAATCCCTGAGACGGAGGCGCTGGTGACGGCGACCCGGGCCACGAGTGCATCACAAAACGGGGGCAACTGGCCTGTCGGGGTGGTTAAGCAAACGAGCTGTTTCTGTCCGTCACCTCAGCTTTGAGCGGAGGGCGGAACGCCGGCCATCGGCGCCGGAAGACGTCCTCCAGCTCGCCGTTGAGCACGCGCGTTCTGGTTTGTAGCGTCAGGTGCGCCCCGCGCTGGGTCCATCGCATGGACTGGCGTTTGGAGAAACGCTTGGACACGAC
>JAABUX010001446.1_pt1 | contig 35972 bp, 34 predicted proteins | sample 5561851 | NCBI WGS metagenome assembly JAABUX01 (sample SAMN10711883, study PRJNA513361) | rock metagenome | isolation source: Antarctica rocks | place: Antarctica: Victoria Land, Richard Nunatak red sandstone | collected 2016-01-03
GGCGAACACCGTCGCCATGGCGTTGTTCACCCAGACGGTGATGGGGCCTAGCTCCTGCTCGATCTTGTTGGCCGCCGCGTCCACGGCATGTGCATCGGCCACGTCGGCCACGTCGGCCACGTCGGCCGGGGTGACGCAGGCGCGGCGGCCGGCAGCCCTGACTTCGGCCGCCGCTGCCTCCAGCCGTTCCGCATCGCGGCCGATCAGCCCGACATCGTAGCCGGCTTTGGCGAAGGCCCGAACCGTGGCGCGCCCGACGCCCGCCCCGGCTCCTGTGATGACAACGACCTCATTCATCGGCGCATCCTCACCTGCTATCCCTTGGTTATCGTAGAAGGCCCAACCTGGTTCCTTCCCCCTCTCCCTCCGGGAGAGGGCCGGGGTGAGGGAAGCCGAGAGGACCATACTTCACGTAGTAGAAAGAGAGTTTCGTCCTCACAGGGCGAACCAGGCTCCTGCGGCCTCCCTCACCCCGACCCTCTCCCGAAGAGAGAGTCAGTCCTGCAGGGGCAGCCAGCTTCGTCCGTCCTGCGCCAGCAGCTTGTCAGCCCCGGCAGGCCCGTTGCTGCCGGCGGCATACGGCTCCGGCTCGCCCTGGCCCCAGGCGTCCAGCAACGGCTGCACCGCCGCCCAGCTCGCCTCGATCGCATCGGCCCGCTGAAACAGCGTCGTGTCACCCGTCATCACATCATACAGCAGCGTCTCATAACCGACGTTCGAGCCTTCCTTGAAGAAGTCCTTGTAGCGCATCGAGGACGTGACCCGGCCCAGCTCCATCTTCGGCCCCGGCACCTTTACGTCATACTGCGTGTCGATGCCCTGCTCGGGATCGATCAGCAGGCGAACGACGTTGGGCGTCGTCTGCTCCACGGGCGTGTCGCGGAAGATGCGGTAGGGCGCGGGCTTGTAGTGGATCGAGATCTCCGTCTGCCGCCCAGACAGCCGCTTGCCAGTCCGCAAGTAGAACGGCACCCCGGCCCAGCGCCAGTTCTCGATGCCGATTTTCAGGGCCACATACGTTTCGGTCCGGCTGTCGGGCGCAACGTGCGGCTCCGTGCGGTAGGCGGGCACGGGCTGGCCGAACTCCTCCCCGGCGCCATACTGGCCGCGCACGGCGTCCTCAGGCTGGATGGGCCGCACCGCCTCGATCAACTTGGCCTTCTCCGAGCGCACGTCCTCGGCGTCGAACGAGTTGGGCGGCTCCATCGCCACCATGCACATCAGGGTGAACAGGTGGTTGGGCACCATGTCGCGCAACGCCCCGGTCGGCTCGTAGAACGCGCCGCGCTCCTCGACGCCGACCGTCTCGGCGGCGGTGATCTGCACATGGTCCACGTACTCGCGCCGCCACATCGGCTCGAACATGCCGTTGGCGAAGCGGGCGGCCATGATGCTCTGCACCGTCTCCTTGCCGAGGAAGTGGTCGATCCGGTAATACTGCTCCTCGTCCGCCTGCCTCAGTATCTGTGCGTTCAGCGCCTTGGCCGACGGCAGGTCGGAGCCGAACGGCTTCTCGATCACCACGCGCCGGAAGTTGCCGCCCTCCTGCTTGAGCAGCCCGGCGCCGCCCAGCCCGTCCACCACCGTCCCAAAGAACCGCGCGGCGACGGCCAGGTAGAACATCACGCTGCCAGCGCCGACCATATCCTTGATGTGCGCGAACGTCTCCGGCTTGGTGAAGTCGCCCTCCAAGTAGTGCAGCCGGTCCGTCACCCAGCCCCAGGCGGCGTCGTCGATCTTGGGGGTGTAGAACTCGGCCGTCTTGTCCCTAGTGAACGACTGCATGGCGTCGCTCAGCGACTTGCGCCAGTCGTCGTCGCTGGACGCGCCGCGGTCCACCCCGATCACCTTGAAGCCATCCGGCAGCAGGTGGGCGCCGGACAGGTTGTACAGCGCCGGCATCAGCAGCCGCTTGGTCAGGTCGCCACCCGCGCCGAAGATCACCATGGTGCAGGGTGGAGCCGGATCGTTGCCTGGAGTTCCCTCCCCGACTGCCTCGTTGTGCACCGCTGGTTGATTTGTGTCAGCCATATGTCAATCTCCTGTGCCTGCTGCCGAACCGTTACGGTCGGTCGTCATCAGCTTCCCGGGTGGGAACCCGCAAGAACCCGCCGGGTTCCGGGCCAGCCGATGTCGGAGCAGGGCAGCACCGCGCGAGGGCAGGCGGTCGTCTTGGACCTGGCACCCCCGAATCCCTGCTAAAATGCGGTTTACCGTTGCGCCCTGGGCCTGGCCTGCGCCAACGTAACGTACAGTCGGCCTTTTCAAGAATTCGAGGGAACAGTCGCATGGTCAAGCTGGACGTGAACGGCCGCATGCACGAGATCGATGTGGACCCGGAGACCCCGCTGCTGTGGGTGCTGCGCGAGCAGCTCGCCATGACCGGAACCAAGTATGGCTGCGGCATCGCGCAATGCGGTGCCTGCTCGGTGCATGTGGACGGCCAGGTGGTGCGGTCCTGCCAACTGCCGGTCGGCACCGTATCGGGCAAGGTCGTCACCATCGAGGGCCTGTCCCCCAGCAACTCTCACCCGGTGCAGGCGGCCTGGCTGGCGCACCAGGTGCCGCAGTGCGGCTATTGCCAGAGCGGGCAGATCATGGCCGCCGTGGCGCTGCTGAACGAGAAGCTGCAGCCGACCGACGCCGACATCAACGAGGCCATGACCAACATCTGCCGCTGCGGCACCTACCAGCGCATCCGCACCGCGATCCACTCCATCGCCAGCGGGAAGGCGTAGGACCGTGGGCATGATGGACCGCCGCCGCTTCCTGGCCTCAACGGCAGGCGGCGCCTTCGCGCTCGGCTGGGCGCTGCCCGGCGGCGTGATGGAAGCCATGGCGCAGACGGCGGGCCCGCTCACCCCGGCTCCGCTGACCCCGGCTTCGGCGGGCGGCACGCCGGTAGGCATCTGGGTCGTCATCAAGGCGGACGACACGACGGTCATCCGCATCGCCCGGTCCGAGATGGGGCAGGGCACCCTGACGGGCCTGGCGCAACTGGTCGCCGACGAGCTGGGCGCGGACTGGAGCAAGGTGACGACCGAGTACGTGCCGCCCGAGGCCAACCACGCCAGCAAGCGCGCCTGGGGCGAGATGCTGACCGGCGGCAGCCAGGGCATCCGGCAGTCGGTGGACTACGTGCGCCAGGGCGGCGCGGCGGCGCGAACCATGCTGGAGCAGGCAGCCGCCGGGCAGTGGGGCGTCCCAGCGTCGGAGTGCCGCGGACATGAGGGCGCCGTGACCCATGCCGCCACCGGGCGCAGCCTGCGGTATGGCGCGCTGGCCGGGGCGGCGGGCCAGCTCCCGGTGCCGAAGGACGTGGCTTTGAAGGCGCCGGCGGACTGGACCATCATCGGCAAGCCCTTGCCGCGGCTGGACACGGCGGAGAAGACCAACGGCGCCGCGCAGTTCGCCATCGACGTGAGGCTGCCGGACATGCTGCTCGCGGCGATCCGGCAGTGCCCGGTGTTCGGCGGCAAGACGGCAAGTTTCGACGCCGCGGCCGTGCAGTCGATGCCTGGCGTCCGCCATGTCCTGCCAGTGGGCGACGACGCCGTTGCAGTGGTCGCCGACACCTGGTGGCAGGCCAAGACCGCGCTGGAAAAGCTGCCCGTGACCTGGGATGAGGGCAAGAACGCCGCCGAGAGCAGCCCGGCCATCGCCGCCCGCCTCGCCGAGGGGCTGGACGCGGCGACAACAGCGGTCGGCAACAAGGCCGGCGACGCCCTGGGCGTGCTGGCGGTGGCCAAGCGGACCGTCACCGCCACCTACGGCGCCCCGTTCCTGAACCACGCGACGCTGGAGCCGATGAACTGCACCGCAAAGCTGGAAGGCGGGGTACTGGAGGTCTGGGTCGGCACGCAGAACGGCGACGCGACCCTGGCCGCGGCGGCCGAGGCCGGCGGAGTGCCGTTGGACCAGGTGCGCGTCAACAAGTTCCTGCTAGGCGGCGGTTTCGGCCGGCGCGGGCAGCAGGATTACACCCGTCAGGCGGTGCTGCTGGCCAAGCAGGTGCCGGGCCGCCCGGTCAAGCTGATCTGGTCGCGCGAGGAGGACATGCAGCACGGCTATTACCGCCCGGTCACCCAGTGCAAGCTGACGGCCGCGATGGACGACGCCGGCAACGTGGAGTCGCTGCACGTCCGGCTCAGCGGGCAGAGCATCCTTGCCTATCTGGCGCCGAACCGGGTGACGAACGGGCTGGACATGCTGCAGTTCCAGGGCCTGATTCCGGCCGAGTTCGGCTACAAGGGCATCCCGAACCTGCTGATCGACCACGCGATGCGCAACACCGGCGTGCCCGTGGGCTTCTGGCGCGGGGTGAACCACAACCAGAACGCCGTGTACATGGAGTGCTTCATCGACGAGCTGGCGGCGGCGGCCAGCAAGGACCCGCTGGAGTTCCGCCGGGCAATGCTGGCGAAAAGCCCGAAGCACCTGGCCGTGATGAACGCCGCCGCCGACCGGGCCGGCTGGAGCACGCCGCTGCCCGAGGGGGTGTTCCGCGGCATCTGCCAGAACTGCGGCTTCGGCAGCTACACGGCTGCGGTGGCCGAGGTGTCGGTCAGCAAGGCGGGCGAGCTGAAGATCCTGCGCATCGTCGCGGCGACCGACCCCGGCTACATCGTGAACCCGGACCAGGTGACGGCGCAGGTCGAGGGCAGCTTCACCTATGGCATGAGCGCGCTGCTCTACAGCGAGAGCACCGTTGAGAAAGGGCGGGTGGTGGAGGGCAATTTCGACACCTACCAAGTCGCCCGGATGGAGGACACGCCACGGATCGAGACGGTGCTGGCGCCGACCGGCGGCTTCTGGGGCGGCGTGGGCGAGCCGACCATCGCCGTGGCCGCCCCGGCGGTGCTGAACGCGATCTTCGCCGCGACCGGCAAGCGCATCCGGTCCCTGCCGCTCAAGAACGCCGACCTGAGCCACGCATGATGACCCGCTCCGCACCCGCTGCCATGCTGCGCCGCCGTGGCTTCCTGGCGGTGGCGGGCGCGTTCACCTTGGGCTGGACCGTGCCCGGCGGCGTCGTACGGGCAGCGCCAGGCCAGGCGGCCGAGGTCGGCATCTGGGTGGTGATCCAGCCGGACGACATCGTGATGGTGCGGATCGCCCGGTCCGAGATGGGGCAGGGCACCCTGACCGGCCTGGCACAGTTGGTGGCCGAGGAGCTTGAGGCCGACTGGGCCAACGTCCGCGCCGAGCTGGTGCCGCCGCACCTGAACCTCGCCCACAAGCACGCCTGGGGCGACATGCTCACCGGCGGCAGCCGCGGGCTGCGGACCTCGGTGGGCTACGTGATGCAGGGCGGCGCGGCGGCGCGGACCATGCTGGTGCAGGCCGCTGCCAACCAGTGGACCGTGCCCGCCGGGGAGTGCCGGGCCAAGCTGGGCGTCGTGACCCACGCCGGCACCGGGCGCACGTTGCGCTACGGCGAGGTGGCGGACGCCGCATCCCGCCTGCCGGTGCCGCAGGACGTGCCGTTGAAGGCGGAGGCCGACTGGACCCTGATCGGCAAGCCGCTGCCCCGGCTGGACACCGCGCCGAAGCTGGACGGCTCGCTGAAGTATGGCATCGACGTGGTGCTGCCCGGCATGCTCTCGGCCGCCATTGCGCAGTGTCCGGTGTTCGGTGGCAAGCTGGCGGGCTTCGACGCCGACGCCGTGCTGCAACGGCCCGGCGTGCGCCAGGTGGTGCCGGTGTTCGACAACGCCGTGGCGGTGGTGGCCGACACCTGGTGGCAGGCCAAGACGGCGCTTGCGGCACTGCCGGTCCGCTGGGACGAGGGGCCAGGTGCCACCATCGATAGCAAGCAGATCGCGGACCGCATGGCCGGTGGCCTGGACGCGGTGGATGCCGGCGCGGGCAACGTGATCGGCAATGCGGCGGCGGCGCTGGCGGGCGCGGCCCAGCGCATCGAGGGCGTTTACAGCGCGCCCTTCGTAAACCATGCCACGCTGGAGCCGATGAACTGCACCGCCCGCGTGGCAGATGGCGGCGTGGAGGTCTGGGTCGGCACGCAGAATGGCGACTCGACCCTGGCCGCGGCGGCCGAGGTGGCAGGCGTGCCGCTGGACCGGGTGCGCGTCAACAAGTTCACCCTCGGCGGCGGCTTCGGCCGGCGCGGGCAACAGGATTTCGTGCGGCAGGCGGTCGCGGTGGCCAAGCAGGTGCCGGGCCGCCCGGTGAAGCTGTTGTGGTCGCGCGAGGAGGACATGCAGCACTGCTTCTACCGCCCGGCCAGCCAGGCGAAGCTGGCTGGCGGCCTCGACGCGGCGGGCAACCTCACGGGCCTGCACATGCGGATCAGCGGCCAGAGCATCAACGCCTGGCTGCGCCCGGACGGCAACCTACCCGGCACCGACCTGCGCCAGATGCAGGGTGTCGTGCCGGAGGAGTTCGGCTACATGGCCATCCCGAACCTACTGGTCGACTACGCCATGCGGAACACGCATGTCCCGGTGGGTCCGTGGCGCGGCGTGAACCTGAACCAGAACGCCTTCTACCTCGAGTGCTTCATGGACGAGCTGGCGCACGCCGCCGGGCGCGACCCCTTGGAGTTCCGCCAGGCGCTGATGACCCGCAACAGCCTGCATTTGGACGTGTTGAACGCCACGGCAGCGCGGGCGGAATGGGGCAAGCCGCTGCCGCCCGGCCTGTTCCGCGGCATCGCGCAGAACTGCGGCTATGGCAGCTACACCGCCGCTGTCGCGGAGGTTTCGGTCAGCGACAAGGGCCGGCTGCGCATCCACCGCATCGTAGCCGGCACGGATTGCGGCCATGTGGTCAACCCGGAGCTGGTGGCGGCGCAGGTCGAGGGGTCGTTCGCCTACGGCCTGGGTCCGTGCCTGATGTCGGAGATCACCGTGGAAAAGGGCCGGGTGGTGCAGGGCAACTTCGACACCTACGAGGTGCTGCGGATGGAGGATATGCCGCAGGTGGAAACCGTCATGGCGCCATCCGGCGGGTTCTGGGGCGGCGTGGGCGAGCCGACGATCGCAGTTGCGACACCTGCGGTGCTGAACGCGGTGTTCGCGGCGACGGGCAAGCGCATCCGCAGCCTGCCGTTGAAGCAGCACGACCTGGCCAGGGCTTAGGGGATGCGCGCCCTTCTGCCCGTGATCGCCGTGATGCTGGCCGCAGCCGGGCCGCCGAGGCTGGAGCCGGCAGGGCCGGAACCGCTGGGGGCCGAAAGCTGCACCGGCTGCCATGTGGCGGGCGGTGGCGTGGGGGTGTTGCAGGGCCGTCCGGCGGCGGACACGGCGCAGCAGATGGAGGCGTTCCGCTCCGGCGCGCGGCCGGCGACGCTGATGAACCGCATCGTCAAGGGCTTCTCCCCGGACGAGGTCGTGGCGCTGTCCGCCTGGTTCGCCGCGCAATGAGGCGCCGGGCGGTCCTGGCCGGGGTGCTCGCCGCGCCGTTCGTCGCGCGGGCGCAGGGCGCGGCGAAGATCGTCGTGGTGGGCGGCGGGTTCGCCGGGGCGACCGCGGCCCGGGCGCTGGCGGCGGCCGGGCACCAGGTCACGATGATCGAGGCGGAGGCGCAATATCTGTCCTGCCCGTTCAGCAACCCGGTGGTGGCGGGCCTGCGGGAGCTGGATCAGCAGCGGTTCGGCTGGAACGCAACGGAGGCCGCCGGGGTCAAGCGGGTGCAGGCCCGCGCGTCCGGCGTGGATGGCGCGGCCCGGCGGGTGCTGCTGGATGGCGCTGCCGTCGAATATGACCGCCTGGTGCTGGCGGCCGGCGTGGACATGCGGCTCGGCGGCGATCCCGGGGCGCTGCCGGGCTACGACCAGGCAGCGGCGCTGCAGATGCCCCACGCCTGGAAGGCCGGGCCGCAGACCCTGCTGCTGCGGGACCAGCTCCGCGCCATGCCGGATGGCGGCACGGTGGTGGTGGCCATTCCCGCCAACCCATACCGCTGCCCGCCCGGCCCGTATGAGCGAGCGAGCCTGATCGCCTGGTACCTGAAAGCCAACAAGCCGCGCAGCAAGCTGCTGGTGCTGGATGCGAAGGACCAGTTCAGCAAGCAGAAGCTGTTCCAGCAGGCCTGGGCGGCAATGTATCCGGGCCTGCTGGAGTGGGTGTCGCTATCCGATGGCGGCAAGGTCACGCAGGTGGACCCGGCGGCGATGACGCTGGCCACCGACTTCGGGGACCACAAGGCGGACGTGGCCAACGTCATCCCGCCGCAGCGGGCCGGCGCCATCGCGCAGGCGGCCGGCGTCGCAGACCGCACCGGCTGGTGCCCAGTGGACCCCGTGTCGTTCGAGAGCAAGCTGGTGCCGGGCATCCATGTCATTGGCGATGCGGCGGTGATGGGCGCGATGCCGAAGTCGGCGTTCGCCGCCAACGCGCAGGCGAAAGTCTGCGCCCAGGCGATCACCGCCCTGCTGGCTGAGCGGACCCCGGCGGAGCCGAGGCTGATCAATACATGCTACAGCCTGGTGGCCCCGGGCTACGGCATCTCGGTGGCAGGGGTGTACCGTCCGGTGAAGGGACAGTTGACCGATATCGACGGAGCCGGCGGCACCAGTCCGCTGGACGCCAGCCCGGCGGTGCGGGCGCAGGAGGCGGACTACGCGGATGTTTGGTATCGCACCATCACTGGCTCTGTTTTCGGCTAGCCTGTTGCTCGTTGCCGCGGCCCCGGCATCGGGCGACCCGCAAGCACTGGGCGACCCGCAAGCACTGGGCGACCCGCAGCGCGGCTACGCCGTAGTAGTCCGGCAGACCAGCACCTGCACGCTGTGCCATGCGGGGCCGTTCCCTAACCCGCACCTACAGGGGACGGTCGGGCCGGACCTGCATGGGGTCGGGGCGCGGCTGGATGCCGGCGCGGTTCGGGCGCGGCTGGTGGACGCCGCGGCGATGAACCCGGACACGGTGATGCCATCCTTCGGCACGGTCGGCGGCCGGACGCGCGTGGGAGCGCAATGGGAGGGCAAGCCGATCCTGTCCCCGCAGGAGATCGAGGACGCGGTGGCCTACTTGGCGGGGCTGCGGTGATCGGGCGGCGGCAGGTGGTGCTGTTCGGCGCCTTCGCGCTGGTGGCGACATCGGTCCGGGCAACCCCGCGGGAGGTCGCGGACAGGATCGCGGCGGTGACGGGCGGCAAGACGCCGCAGCCGGGCCAGGTGCGGCTGGACCTGGCAGGGATGGTCGAGAACGGCAATGCGGTTGGCGTCGTCGTCAGCTCTGACGCGCCGGCCGGACGCACGGTCGCCAGCCTGCACCTGTTCGCCGAGGGCAACCCGAACCCCGAGGTGTTCCACGCCACCTTCGGCCCGGCCGCGTTCGCGCCGAGGCTGTCCACCCGCATCCGGCTGGCGACCTCGCAGACGGTGGTCGCGGTGGCGGTGATGGATGACGGGTCCTGCTGGACCGGCAGCGTGGCGGTGATCGTCACGCTCGCGGCCTGCCTGGAGTAGAGCCATGCGGGTGCTGATGCCATGCGGGTATTGATGAACGTGCCCAAGACGGCCAAGCGCGGCGAGGCCGTCGAGATTAAGCTGCTGATCAGCCACCCCATGGAGAGCGGCCAGCGCCGGGACGAGATGGGCCAGGTGGTGCCGCGCATGGTCATCCACGACTTTCTCTGCACCTATAATGGTGCGGAGGTGGTGCGGATCGCGCTATTCCCGGCCATCGCCGCCAACCCGTTCCTGTCCTTCTCGGCCCGCGCGGACGCCAGCGGCACCTTCGAGTTCAGTTGGGCGGACGACGGCGGCGCGACGCAGGCCGAGACGGCGCACATCGAGGTCGTTTGATGTCGGCGAGTGGACGCATCGACCCGTCATTGCGAGCCGCCCTTGCGGCGTGGCAATCCAGGGGCGGCCAGGGCAGGGGCGGCCAGGGCAGTCCCCGCGGCTCTGGATTGCCACGTCGCAAGCGCTCCTCGCGATGACGGGCAACGACGCGATGCTCCTGGCATGATGCGGCCGGGGCTGCCGGTGCTAGCCCTGCTGCTTATGGCCGCCGCCCCGCACAGCGGACGCGACGACGCCAGCCCGGCCGTCCGTGCCATGCAGGACGACGACGCGGCGAACCCGGCCATGCTGTGGGTGCAGCAGGGCGCGGCGCTGTGGGACCAGGGTTGCGCATCGTGCCATGGCCAACCGGAGTCGATGCGCGGCGTGGCGGCCCGCTACCCGCAGCTTGATCCCCGCCTGGGCCGGCCCATCACCCTGGCGGGTCGGATCAACCAGTCCCGCACCGAGCGCGCCGGCCAGGCCGCCTGGGCGCTGGACAGCGACGAGATGCTGTCCGTGACGGCGCTGATCGGCCTGCAATCGCGCGGCCTGCCCGTCGCGGTCGAGGGCGGCGGCCCGGCGCAGCCGTTCATCGAGCAGGGCCGGGCGCTGTTCAACCAGCGCCAGGGCCAACTGAACCTGTCTTGCGCGCAATGCCACGACGGCCTGGCCGGACAGCGCCTGGGCGGGGCGCGCATCCCGCAGGGCCAGCCGAACGGCTACCCGCTGTACCGCTTGGAGTGGCAGTCCATGGGATCGCTGGACCGCCGCCTGCGCAACTGCCTGACCGGCGTGCGGGCCGAGCCGTTGCCCTCCGACAGCCCGGAGATGGCGGCGCTGCAGCTCTATTTGGGCTGGCGCTCGAATGGCCTGCCGGTGGAGACGCCTGCCGTGCGGCCTTGACCGGCGGCCGGCTTACGGTTCGGCCTCGGCCGACCGGGCGCGGATCGCCCCAATGATGCCGGAGAAGTCCACCCCGCCGTGCCCTGCCGCCTCGAACGCGGCATACAGCTCCGCCGCGTGCCGGCCCAGGGCGGTGTCGGCGCCCGCGGCTGTGGCGGCCTCCTGGGACAGCCGCAAGTCTTTCAGCATCAGCGCCGCGGCGAAGCCGGGCTTGTAGCCCTGGTTGGCCGGGCTGGCAGGCACCGGACCCGGCACCGGGCAGTAGCTCGTCAGCGACCAGCACTGGCCGGACGAGGTGGAGGCGACGTCGAACAGCGCCTGGTGCGACAGGCCCAGCCGCTCCCCGAGCACGAATGCCTCGCACACGGCGATCATCGAGATGCCCAGGATCATGTTGTTGCATATCTTGGCCGCCTGTCCGGCCGTCGCCTCGCCGCAGCGCACGATGCGCTTGCCCATGGCGGCGAGCACCGGCTGCGCCCGGGCGAACGCGGCCTCCGTGCCGCCCGCCATGAAGGTCAGCGTCCCCGCTGCCGCCCCGCCGGTGCCGCCGGACACCGGGGCGTCCAGCGACGCCATCCCGGCCTGGGCTGCCGCTGCGTGCGCCTCCCGCGCGCTGTCCACGTCGATGGTCGAGCAGTCGATGAACAGCGCCCCTGGCGGCGCAGCGGCGAGCAGCCCACCCGTATAGGCCGCCACGACGTGCCGCCCGGCGGGCAGCATGGTGACGACCACCTCGGCCCCGTCCGCCGCCGCCGCCGCGTCCGTGGCCCAGGCGACTCCCGCCTGCTCGGCCGGGGCACGGAGGGACGGGGCAAGGTCGAACCCGCGCACCTGGTGCCCGGCGCGCACCAGATTGGCCGCCATCGGCGCGCCCATGTTGCCCAGGCCGATGAACCCGATCACTGCCATCCCAATCGTCCCCTTCGCGAGCACCCGGCCATGCCGTCCGCCGAGGCTAGCAGGACCGGCACCGGCGGCAACCGCGGCGCTGCGTCCACCTCACTCGCAGGGCCGCCGCACATGGCATGAGGACAGCCTTCTCCCTCTCCCTTCGGAGGAGGGAGAAGGCAGGCAGGCATCAGGCTAGGCCGTGCCGGGCTATCCCAGGAACTCCTGCAGCAGCTTGTTGACGGCCTCCGGCGCATCCTGCTGCACCCAGTGCGACACGCCGGGCAACCGCTTGATCGCCAGGTCGCGCACGTAGCGCTCCGTCCCGTCCAGGCAGATCAGGTCGAGCGCTACGTCGTTCTCGCCCCATACCACCAGCGTCGGCATCTCGATCACGCGCGACAGGTCCGGCATCTCTGCCCGGTCGGGACGGCGCGCGGCGCGGTACCAGTTCAGCATGGCCGTCGCCGCGCCGGGTTCGGCGATCTGATTGGCATAGATGTCCAGCACGTCCGGCGGCAGCGCCACGCCGGCGAACATGCGCCGCACCGAGGCCCCGCCGCCCGCCGCCAGCAGCCGCTCCGGCAGGACCGGAATTTGGAAAAACGCCACGTACCAGGACTTGCGCCGCTGCACCCAGTTCTTCAACGCCGCGCGAAAGCACAGCGGGTGCGGCACGTTCATAATCACCAGCCGCTCCAGCGGGCGCACCTGCCCGGCGGCGAAGCACCACGCCACCATCGCCCCCCAGTCATGCCCGATCAGCGTGGTGCTCCGCGCCCCCGAGGCGTCGATCAGCGCCGCCACGTCGGCGATCAGGTGTGGCAGCGCGTAGTCCTCCACCCCGCCCGGCCGGCTGCTGCGCCCATACCCGCGCTGGTTCACCGCCCAGACGCGGTAGCCCATCGCAGCCAGCACCGGCATCTGGTGTCGCCACGAGACCGCGTGCTCGGGGAACCCGTGCAGGCACAGCGCCAGCCGGTCGCCGCTGCCCTCCTCCTGCACCTCGAAGCGCAGTCCGTTGGCCTCGATGAACCTGGTCTGCATATCCTATCTCCATGCGCCGGGGCGTCCGGCTCAGTCCCGGCTGAGAAACTCCAGCACCGCGCCATCGAACCGCTCCGGTCGCTCCAGATGCGGCATATGGCCGACCCCGTCCAGCACCAGCACCCGCACGTCCGGCATCGTGGCCGCGACGCGGACGGCGTTGTCCGCGTTCCGCCCCATGCCGGCGGCCAGCTCCGGCGTCGTGTAGGGCTTGCCCGGCGCATTGTGGTCGTTGGCCCCCATGACGAACAGCGTCGGCGTCCGCACCAGCGGGTATTCGTGCACGACCGGCTGGTCATGGATCATTTGGTAGATCTGCACGAACGACCTGACCCAGCGCGGGCATTCGCCGCTGCCCTTCAGCCGCTCCCGCAACACCACGAACGGCTCGATGGCCTCGGGCGGCAAGGACAGCGAGTAGACTACGCCGGGGTCAGCCGAACCGGCAGGCTCTGCAGACCGCGCAGGGTGTTATTGCAGCGCCGGACCGGCTCCCCTGCCAGCTCCATCGTCCCGGCCTGCCGCGCCAGCGCCGTCAGCAGGCACTCGCCCTCCAGCCGCGCCAGCGCCATGCCGACGCAGGCATGGATGCCCACCCCCCAGCCGACATGCCCGGCCACCGCACGGCCGACCTCGAAGGCGTCCGGCCGCTCCCACCGCCTGGGGTCGCGGTTGGCCGCCCCCATGAACACCAGCACCTTGCGCCCCTGCGGGATGCGGATGCCCGACACCTCCACGTCCCGCGTCGTGGTGCGGAAGAAGGTCTGCACCGGCGTCTCGTAGCGCACGGCCTCCTCGAACGCCGCACGGGCCAGGCCGGGGTCCCCGCGCAACGCCTGGAACTGCGCCGGGTGCGTCGCCAGGCACAGCAGCGCGGCGCCCAGCCCGCTGACCGTAGTGTCCACGCCTGCCGTCAGCACCGACCGCACGACCTGCGGCGCCTCCTCGGCGGACAGCTCGCCGGTGGTCACCGCCGCATGGATCTTGGCGCCGAAGCCGGTCCCCGACAGGTTCTCCCGCTGCGACTGCGCCTGCACCCAGTCCAGCACCGGCGCGGCGTCCTGCACGGCGTCCTGGAAGAAGGCGTTGTGCGGCCCGAACGAGTTGAACACCATGTTGCCATACGGCAGCAGGTGCCGGCGGTTCTCCCGCGGCATCCCCACCGCGTCCGGGAAAACCCGCAGGGGATAGGCTTCGGCCAGGTCCGGCACGGCGTCGAACGTGCCGCGGCGGACCAGGCCGGCAATCATGCTCTCCGCATCCTCCTGGAACCGCGCCCGCAGTGTCCGCTCCGCATCGCCCCGGCCGACAGCACGCGGGCCAGCACGCGGCGGGTGCGGTCGTGCAGCGGCGGATCGGTTTCCAGCACCAGGCTCGGCAGCCGCCAGGGTTTCTCCTTGCGGAAGTCCGCCAGGCCCACCCCGGCGGCGGACGAGAACGCCTCCCAATCCTGCAGCACCGCGCGCACCTCGGCGTGCCGTGCGACGGCGAACACCCCGTAGCGCGACAGATAAGCCACCGGCCCGGCCTCGCGCAGGCGCTCGTGGTCAGGGAACGGGTCCTGCAGGAAGGCGCGGGAGAACGGATCGACGTCCAGCGCCGCGATGCCTGCATCCATGCCGTCCATCGCCTGGTGCTCCCTGTTACTTGGCAGGCATCGCGCCAACCCGCATGCGCTGCAGCTCGGCCTCGCCGTCGATCCACTGGTGCTTCAATGCGCCCAGGATGTGCAGCGCCAGCAGCGCATACAGCGCATAGGCCGACCAGGCGTGCAGGGCATAGAACTGGTCGTGCACGGCCTCCTTGGTCACCGGGTCGAGGTTCTGGACGGCGGCGATGCGGAACCAGGGCACCACCCAGAACAGCCGCAACGGATGCGCGGCGGCAAACTTGAACGCGCTGTCGTGCAGCCAGCCCGAGATCGGCAGCACGAGGATCAGCCCATACAGCACCAGGTGCGCCGCATGTGCGCCCAGCCGTTCGAGCCGCCCGTACTTGGCCGGCAGCAGCGGCGGCGGATGGGCGATGCGCCATAGGATGCGCAGCAGCACCAGCCCCAGTACAGTCAGCCCAACCGACTTGTGCAGATCGATGGCCGGGCGGATGAAGTCGTCCGGCAGCGACTCCGCCACCAGCGCCAGCGCCACGTTGGCGACGATCAGCACCGCCACGCCCCAGTGCAGCACGGCGGCCACCCGCGTGTAGCGCCCGATCGGCTGCCGGGTGGCCGGGACGGCGGCTGGGATGGCTTGGGGGAGCGCCTGGGACATAGGCTGGCATATCCGGGCAGCCGCGCCACTTGCAAGCCTTCCGGAGCCGCCAGCGCGAGCATTGCATGACCCGACTGACCGCCGACCCAGCCCTGGGATTGGACCTGATCCGCCATGCCGTCTCCCCGCGCCATGCCCCGCCGCCGACGCCTCTGCGGGCGGTGCTGATCCACGGCGGCGTGACGCTGCTATGGCTGCTGCTGTTCCTCCGCGCCTTTGGGGCTGGCGGGGTGCTCGCCTGGTCGGTGGGCCTGGCCTACGTCGGATACGACACGGTGCTGCTGCTGTTCGTCTTCGTCCAGACGCTGCCGCTGCTGCGGCCCGCCGCACCCGCGCCGGACGGTCCGCTGCCGAGCCTCGGCGTGATCATCGCAGCCCGCAACGAGGCCGCCGGCCTGCCCGCCACCTTGGCCGCGCTGTTCACCCAGGCCGCGCCGCCCGACATGGTGGTGATCGCCGATGACGGCTCCAGCGACGGCACGGACGCCATGCTCACGCAGACCTACGGCCTCGCCGCCAGCCCGGCCGGGGCAATCGGGGGAGCGTCGCCGCTGCACCCCTCGCTGCACTGGTTGCGGCTGCCGCCGGGCGGCAAGGCGTGCGCCCTGAATGCCGCGCTGGCTGGGATGGCGCAGGACCTGGTGGTGACCGTGGACGCCGACACCCTGCTTGAGCCTGGCGCGCTGCTGGCGATGCGCCGGGCCTTCGCTGCCGACCCGGCCCTGGTCGCCGCGACCGGGGTGCTGTTCCCGGTCTGCGCCAGGGATGCAGGCGGGCGGTTCTTCCAGTGGTTCCAGACCTACGAATACATGCGGAACTTCCTGTCGCGCTATGCCTGGGGGCGGCAGGACGGGCTGCTGCTGATCTCGGGCGCGTTCGCGGCATACCGGCGGCGGGCGGTGCTGGATGTCGGCGGCTTCGACCCGGACTGCCTGGTGGAGGATTACGAGCTGACCCACCGGCTGCGCGACCATGCCGCCCGGCAGGGGCTGGGGTGGCGCACCGACGTAATCGGCGGCGCGCGGGCGCGCACGGAGGCGCCGGGCACCCTCGGCGGCTTCCTGCGGCAGCGGCGGCGCTGGTTCGGCGGGTTCCTGCAAACCCAGCTTTGGTACCGCCATATGGTCGGCAACCCCGCCTATGGCCGGCTCGGCACGCGGATGCTGCCGGTGAAGGCGCTGGACACCATGCAGCCGCTGTATGGCCTGACCAGCATCGTGCTGCTGCTGGCGGCGCTGGCGGACGGCAATGCTGCCGTGGCGCTGCCGGTGGCTGGGGTGATCGGGGCCAAGATCACGCTCGACCTGGCGTTCTATCTATGGTCGCTGCTGTTATACCGCCGCTGGCTTGGGGACGCGGCCCGGGTGGGTCTTGGTTGGGCGGTCGCTGCGGCGCTGGTCGAGCCATTCACCTTCCAGGTGCTGCGGCACGGCGGCGCGGCGCTGGGTTGGGTGTCGTTCCTGACGGGCCAGCGCGCGTGGGGCCGGCAGGCGCGCAGCGGACTGGTCGCGCCTAGTCGGCAAGGCGAGGCGTAGCCCCGGCGGAGGCGGCCAGCGACGCCCGCGGTACCTCCACCTCCATCGCCAGAAGGCGGAAGGAGTGCGACTTGCCGTGCCCGTCCAGGTTGAGCGCGGTGTTGACCCCGCCCTCCAGCACGTCGTCGATCACGAAGTTGAAGGCATGCAGCAACGGCAGGTCGTAGCGCACCACCCGGATGGCGCTCCCACCTTGAACGAGGCGATGGCGGAACAGCTCCAGCACCCGCGCCTCGGTCACCTGCCCGGCAAGCACGGGATACAGCGCGGGGTCGTAGGGCATCAGGCTCAGGTTGACCCGGTTGCCCTTGTCCCCGGCCCGGGAGTGCGCCACCCGGTGCAGCAGCACGCTAACGAGGCCGCTCATCCGTTGGTCAGCTCCCGTGCTGTAGCGACGCGCACACCCGGCCTGACCTGGCCGCGCGGCACCAGGTAAGACCGGGTGCGGATGCGCGGCACGACGCTCCAGCGGGCGCCGCAACTGCCAGCAGGGCCGCAGCACAGCATGGCGAGCACCTCCCGCGCCGCCTGCTCCACATCGTCGCGCTCCGCACCCTCTGCAGCCAGGCGCACGCGGACCTCTGCTGGCTCCGGCCCGGCATAGGCCTGCGCGAGGGCGCCGTCGTCGGAGTCCAGCACGCTGGCGACCCCGATCAGGTCCACCCGGGCGCGCACCGGCAGGCCACGTTGATGCAGGCGCTGCAGCAGCACATCGCGCGCCAGACGGGCGCGGGCGAGGCAGTTGGGGCCGGCCAGGGAGAACTCGCCCTCGCCGAGGAAGCTACCCTCGAAGCAGGCTGTCACCTTCAGCCGCTCCGGCGCCGGGTGGCCGCGGGCGCCCTGCACGGCAACGCGGTTGCACCCAGCCTCGGTCACGGTGACCCCAGTGATGTCGAGCACCACGTCCGGCGTCAGGTAGGCGGCGGGGTCGTGCAGCTCGTACAGCAGTTGCTCCTTGACCGTCTGCGTGCTGACCAGGCCGCCGGTGCCCGATGCCTTGGTGATGACCATGCCGCCGTCGCGGGATATCTCGGCAATGGGAAAGCCCAGGTTGGCCGGGTCGGGCACGTCCTTGACGCCGGGGTCGTAGAACACCCCGCCCGTGACCTGGCTGCCGCACTCCAGCAGGTGCCCGGCGAGCGTCCCCGCCGCCAGCCGCGCCCAGTCATCCCACGCCCAGCCGAAGTGGTGCACCAGCGGCGCCAAGGCCAGCGCGGGGTCGGCGACCCGCCCGGCGACCACCACTTGCGCGCCCTGCGCCAGCGCCTCCACCAGCGGCGCGGCGCCCAGGTAGGCGTTGGCGGCCAGCAACGCATCCGGACCGATGGCGGCGATGGAGGCGTCGGCCTCGTGCACATCCAACGCCGCAAGGTCGATGCTGCCGCGCACGTCGTCGCCGTCCACGATGGCGATGCGGAGGTCTGACAGGCCGTGCCGCAGCGCCATGCGGGCCAGCAGCGCCGCCGCGGCGGACGGGTTGGCAGCGCCGAAGTTGCCCAGGATGGGGATGCCGTGCAGGGCACAGGGGGCCAGCACCGGGTCGAGCAGGCGCTCCAGCATCGGTTCGTAGCCGCGTGACGGGTCGCGCCGGCGTTCCAGTTGCGCCAGGGCGATGGTGCGTTCGCCCAGCACCTCCAGGAACAGCGCAGCGGGGCGGCCAGAGGCGATCAGCGTGTCTACGACGGGGCCGGGGGCGTCCACGCGGTCCCCGGAGAAGCCGGCGCCGTTGCCGACGTGGAAGGTGTCCGTTGGGGTCATGCCGGCAGGCTCCCGTTGGGGTAGAGGTACTGCATACGCCAGGCGTGCCGGCGTCAACGGCGGCGGGGCGGCGGCGGTCAGGTTTGGTGCGTCGAGGGTGGCGGTGTGGTAGACTCTAACCCATGAACGTCGCACTCCGCACGCCGGGCATGACCCGCGAACAGTTCTTCGACTGGGTGCAGCACCGGGAGGAGCGGTATGAGTTCGACGGCGCGCAGCCGGTCCCCATGGTCCGTGTGACCAACAACCATAGCCAGATCGCCCAGAACATCTATGCCGCCCTGCGGTCCCGGTTGCGGGGCATTGGTTGCCGGGTACTTGGTCCGGATGCTGGCGTGGCGACCATCGGCGCGGCGGTGCGCTATCCGGATGCGCTGGTCACCTGCACCAAGCCGCCGGGCGCCGAGCTTCTGGTGCCCGACGTGATTGCCGTATTCGAGGTGCTCAGCCCAAGTTCCGGCCAGACGGACCGGATCGTGAAGGTCCGCGAGTATGGCGTCATCGCGTCCATCCGCCGCTACGTCATCCTGGAGTACGCCAGCCCCGGCCTGACCGTCTTTGAACGAGCCGGGGAGGAGCAGTCCTGGATCGCCAGCACGCTGCTGTCTGGCGACACCCTGCCGATGCCGGAGGTTGGCATCGAGGTTCCAGTTGAGGAGTTCTACGAGGATGTGGAGCTGCCCGGCACCTGATCCGAATCGGACCGCGACGCGGGCCGTCAAGTAGGATTTGACAAGGCTGTGATCGAAGCTGGCACCTGATTCAACGGCGCCTCGCAACCCGCCGCCATCCGGCGTTCCGAAAAGCCAATCACGCCAACGCCGATGCCCGCGCTGCTCATCCACCATGGCATCCGCACCCCCGGCCGCAGGCGTCGCCAAAAGGCCACAAGTATCTCTCTGACACCGCAACTAGTGTCCGGAGGCAGCAGACACACTAGATACGGTGTAGGGTCTGCATCCAACCAACGCCCGCCGATTCGCACCCCGGCGCGCAGACAGCGAAAGAAGGCCTGCTGATGGACACGATGGCGGAACACCTCCGGCTCCCCGCAACCGAGCGCATGGCGCCGATCTCGCGCCAGATCTGGGGCCAGAAGTACCAGTTCAAAACCGCAGACGGCACCCCGGTCGATCACTCCGTCGAGGACACCTGGCGCCGCGTCGCCCACGCCCTCGCCGCCGTCGAGCAGCAGCCGGAGCTGTGGGAACCCCGGTTCTACCAGGCGCTGGAGGACTTCAAGTTCCTCCCCGCCGGCCGCATCGTCGCCGGCGCCGGGACCGAGCGGCGCGTGACCCTGTTCAACTGCTTCGTCATGGGCGACATCCAGGACGACCTGGGCAGCATCTTCGCCCACCTGCGTGAGGCCGCGCTGACGATGCAGCAGGGCGGCGGCATCGGCTACGACTTCTCGACCCTGCGGCCGAAGGGCGCGGCGGTGAAGGGCGTCAGCGCCGACGCCTCGGGGCCGCTGTCGTTCATGGACGTGTGGGACAGCATGTGCCGCACCATCATGTCCGCAGGCTCCCGCCGCGGGGCGATGATGGCGACCATGCGCTGCGACCACCCGGACATCGAGGCGTTCATCGCCGCCAAGCGCGAGCCCGGCCGCCTGCGCAACTTCAACCTGTCGGTGCTGGTGACCGACGCCTTCATGGCCGCCGTGGATGCGGGCGCCGACTGGCCGCTGGTGTTCGGCGGCACGACCTACCGCACCATCAAGGCGCAGGCGCTGTGGGACAGCATCATGCAGGCGACCTACGACTACGCCGAGCCCGGCGTGCTGTTCATCGACCGCATCAACGCCCGCAACAACCTCGCCTACTGCGAGGCCATCCACTCGACCAACCCCTGCGCCGAGCAGCCGCTGCCGCCGTACGGGGCCTGCCTGCTGGGGTCGATCAACCTGGCCAAGCTGGTGCGCGACCCCTTCACCAGCGCCGCCCACCTGGACGAGGGCGAGCTGGCCGAGCTGGTGGGCGTGGCGGTGCGTATGCTGGACAACACCATCGACGCCTCGGGCTTCCCGTTGGAGGCGCAGCGGCAGGAGGCGATGGCGAAGCGCCGGGTCGGGCTGGGGCTGACCGGGCTGGCGGACGCGCTGATGATGGTGGGGCTGCGCTACGGTTCCGACGCGGCGGCGGCGGCGACCGAGCGATGGGCCGGGCTGGTCAGCCGGGCGGCGTACCTGGCGTCGTCCGGGCTGGCGGCGGAGAAGGGGGCGTTCCCGCTGTTCGACCGCGATGCCTACCTGGCGGGGGAGACGGTGCGGGAGATGGACCCGGACGTGCGGGCCCTGATCGGCGCGCAGGGCATCCGCAACGCGCTGCTGACCAGCATCGCGCCAACAGGGACGATCTCGCTGCTGGCAGACAACGTTTCGTCGGGCATCGAGCCGGTGTTCGCCCACAGCTACACCCGCAAGGTGACGGAGCGGGACGGCAGCAAGCGCGAGGAGCTGGTCGAGGACTACGCGGTGCGGCTGTACCGCGCCAAGTTCGGTGCCGACGCGGAGCTGCCAGAGCACTTCGTCACCGCACAGACCCTGGCCCCGGCCGAGCACATCCGGATGCAGGCAGCGCTGCAGCGGCATGTGGACAGCGCGATCAGCAAGACGGTCAACGTGCCGGAGGACATCGACTTCCAGTCGTTCCAGCAGGTTTACCGCGACGCCTACCGCAGCGGGTGCAAGGGCTGCACGACGTACCGGCCAAACCTGATCACCGGCTCCGTGCTGTCCGCCACCCCGGCGCCGGCTGCACCTGTCGCTGCCGCGCCGGCGGCCCCGGCGCCCGCGGTGATGCATGCCCCGCCGAAGCGGCCATCCAAGCTGACGGGCAGCACCTACAAGCTGCGGTGGGCGGATGCGGAGCACGCGCTCTATATTACGATCAACGACATCGAGGAGGAGGGTCGGTTGCGTCCGTTCGAGGTGTTCATCTCGTCGGCCAACATGGAGCACTTCAGTTGGGTTGTGGCGCTGACGCGGATGATCTCGGCGGTGTTCCGGCGGGGCGGGGACGTGGGCTTCGTTGCGGAGGAGCTGCAAGGCATCTTCGACCCGCGCGGCGGGCAGTGGAGCGAGGGACGGTATGTGCCGTCGCTGATCGCAGCTATCGGCGGCATCCTGGAGCAGCACATGATCGGCACCGGGTTCCTGCCGGCTCCGGAGGGGGTGCCGGTGATTGGCAAGGCTGGGGCTGGAGTGAAGGCGGTGGGGTTGGGGTCGATATGCCCGAAGTGCAACCAGCCGGGGGTGCAGAAGGAGGGGGCTTGCCTGACCTGCCATGATTGTGGGTGGTCGCGCTGCGGATAAAGTAGCAGGTGGCTTTGGGAGGCGTTGGGCTGGATCACGCCAGCTCAACGCCGTAAGCGAGCAGGACGCACCCAGCCTGCCGCCCAAGGAACCGCCATGTTCGACACCAAGATCGCCATCGTCGTCCGCGACGACCTCGCCACCTGGCAAAAGCTGAACGTGACCGCCTTCCTGACCAGCGGCATTGTCGGCGCGGGCGAGGGCCTGCTTGGCGAGCCCTACGAGGATGCCGCCGGCAACACCTACAATCCCCTCGTCGTCCAGCCCATGATCGTGCTGAGCGCCGACGCTGACGCCTTGAAATCCATTTACCGCCGCGCAATGGACCGCGGCGTCCGCCTGTCCCTGTATATCGAGGACATGTTCACCACCGGTCACGACGCAGCCAACCGCGCAGCGGTGCGCCAGTATCTGCCCAACGCCATGAACGTTGTCGGCCTGGCCCTGCGCGAGGACAAGAAGCTCGTGGACAAGGTCACCAAGGGCGCCCGGATGCATGCCTGACCCGGCCCCCATGCTGACCCGCCCCATCCCCGCCACTGGCGAGCCGCTTCCCGTCATCGGCTGCGGCACCTGGCGCACCTTCGACGTGCGTCCAGACTCCGGCCACCGCCCCCCGCTGCGCGCCGTCCTGCAAACCCTGTTCGACGGCGGCGGCACCATGATCGACAGCTCCCCCATGTACAACCGCGCCGAGGGCATCGTCGGCAGCCTGCTCGCAGAAATCCCCGCCCACCCCCGCCCGTTCCTAGCCACCAAGGTCTGGACCGAGGGCCGCGAAGCCGGCATCGCCCAGATGACCCGCTCCCTCGACCGCCTGGGCGTCCAGCAGATCGACCTCATGCAAATCCACAACCTCATGGACTGGCGCACCCACCTGGCGACCCTGCGCGACTGGAAGGCAGCCGGCCGCATCCGCCTCATCGGCATCACCCACTTCAAGAACGAGGCCCACCCGGCGCTAGAGGCCGTCATGCGCGCCGAGCCCATCGACTTCGTGCAAGTGAACCTCGCCCTGGGCAACCGCGCCGCGGAGGGCAGCCTGCTCCCCCTTGCCGCCGCCCGAGGCATCGCCGTCCTGGTCAACCGCCCCTTCGGCAAGGGCGCCCTGACCCGCCGCCTGGCCCAACGCCCATTGCCGTCCTTCGCAGCGGAACTAGGCTGCACCACCTGGGCCGAGCTTGCGCTAAAGTGGGTCCTCGCCAATCCGGCCGTCACCTGCGTCATCCCCGGCACCGGCGAGCCTACCCACATGGCGGCCAACGTCCGCGCCGGACACGGGCCGCTGCCGGACCAGCACATGCGGGCGCGCATCCTGGCAGCGGCAGGGCTGTGACACCCGCGCCAAGCCCCTGAAGCGGAACAGCGAAGCGCCCTCCGCCGGCCTGCAGCCCCGGCCGAGGACGCCCCGCCATCCCGTCCTACATCGGCCCATCCGGCACATCCGCCGCCCACAGCGAGCGCAGCCCCGCCCCGCCCGGCACCTGGTAGTGCCACCACTCGGACGCAATGTGTTCCCATCCCGCCGCCGCCATCGTCCCCAGCAGCAGGGCGCGGTTGCGCACCGCCTCCGCCGGCAAGTCCAGTGCCGCATGCGCCGACTGCGGCACCATGGCATCGAAGCCGGTGCCCATGTCGAGATCCCGCCCGGCCGCCGTGTCCGTCAAGGTCAGGTCCACCGCAGCGCCGCGCGGGTGCAGGCCGGTCTCCCGCGCCGGGTCGGCCACGAACCGCGGATCGGGCAGCGCCCGCCACAACGCCCACTGCGCCTCCATGGGCCGGAAGGCATCGAACAGGCGCAGGCGCAACCCCAGCACCGCAGCCCGCGCCGCCGCAACCCGCAGCATGGCATGGGCCTCGGGCCGCAGCAGCGCCACCGGCCGGGTGTAGATAACCCGGCCCGTCAGGTTGTCCGCTGTCGCGTAACGCAGATCGATCAGGACGCGGTCGTCCTCAGTCACCTGCAGGAGCAACGTCAGATATACGGCAGCAGCAGCCGCACCGCCGCATCGCGCAGCCGCTGCGGAAACGACCGCCCGCCCAGCACCGCCTGCGTCAGCGCCGGGCCGCGGCAGCCCCGCATCAGCGCCTGCAACGCCCCTGCCAGCTCCCGGTCGTACATCTCCAGGCACAGCTCGAAATTAAGCCGGAACGACCGCATGTCCCAGTTGCAGCTCCCCACCAGGCACCACTCGCCGTCCACCACCATCGCCTTGCTGTGCCGGAACGGCGGCGGGCAGCGCCAGACCCGCACGCCCTCCCGCAGCAGCGGCCCGGTGTTGGCCCGGCTGGCCCAATCGACGAAGCGGTGGTCGCTCCATTCCGGCACCACCACGTCCACCGCCACCCCGCGCATCGCCGCCAGGGCCAACGCCGTCAGCAGCCGCCCATCGGGCAGGAAGTACGGCGTCATCACCTGCACCGCCTCCCGCGCACAGGCGACCGCCTGCAGCATCGCAAACTCGATCTTCTCCAGATCCTGGTCCGGCCCGCTGTCGATCACCCGCGCCGGCACGCCGCCCGCCTCGGCCAGCTCCGGGAACCAGGCGCCGCCGCGCAGCTCCTCGCTGGTGGCGAAGGCCCAGTCCTGCGCGAAGTTCTCCATGAGCTGCCCGACCACCGGCCCCTCCACCCGGAAATGCGTGTCCTGCACCGGCGCCTTCGGGTGCATCGCCATCACATTGGCGTCGCTGATGTTCATGCCCCCCGTGAAGGCCAGCCGCCCGTCGAGCACCAGCAGCTTCTTATGCGTCCGCAGGTTCAGGAACGGCATCCGCCAGGGCAGCAGCGAGTGCAGGAAGCGCTCCGCCGGCACCCCCTGCCGCCGCAGCGCATGATAGGCCCGCGACAGCAGCCACCCGCCGCCGATGCCGTCGATCAGCACACGCACCGCCACCCCGCGCGCCTGCGCCGCCGCCAGCGCCGCGATGAACCGGCCGCCCCACTCGTCGTCATGGAAGATGAAGCTGGTCAAGCCGACGCTGTGCCGCGCTGCGGTGATGGCGCCCAGCATCGGCGGGTAAGCCTCGTCCCCGTTGTTCAGCACCTGGATGGCATTGCCCGGCAGCACCCGCCGCGCAGTGATCCGGCTGATTCCACGCCGCAGCGGGTCCAGGTGCTCGTCATCGCCCGGCGCCGGCCGGGCTGCACTGCCGCCGCACCGCGCCTCGGACGGGCGCTCCAGCCGGGCGCGGCGCCGCACCCGGTTGATGCCCAGCAACAGGTAGGCCACCGTCCCCGCCACCGGCGCGAACCACGCCAGCCCGATCCAGCCAGCAGCCGAGTCCACCTCCCGCTTCCGCAGCAGCACGTGCACGGTCACAAGCGCGGCCAGCACCACGCCCACGGCGAACACCAGGTCCGTCCGCAGGCTCAGCAGCCGCGGCCACAGGTCGTTCATGAGGGCTTGCTCACGAAGCCGGGCCGGGCGGCGGTCATTCCATCCCGGCCTCTTCGCGCTTCAGCAGGGCGTCGTCGATCTGCACCAGCAGGCGCGGGAACTCCACGGGCTTGGCATGGTAGTCGTCGCACCCGGCGGCGATGGCCTTCGCGCGATCCCCCGCCATCGCGTGCGCCGTCAGGGCAATGATCGGCACGCCCGCGATCGCCCCCTCGCCCACGACTGGGTCCGCCCGCACCGTGCGCGCCACCGTCCAGCCGTCCATCACCGGCAGGTCCATGTCCAGCAGCACGACATCCGGCTGCTCCGCCCGGACCTGGTCCAGCGCCTGCTGCCCATCATGCGCCAGCACGACCTCGAAGCCGTGGCGGCGCAGGCGGCGGGACAGGAACTCCCACAGCTCTTCGTGGTCCTCGACCAGCAATACCTTCGTCACCCGTCGCCCCTGTTCGCTGCGCCGCAGACCCCTGTTCGCTGCGCCGCGGAAAGGTGTAGCCGGGCGCGGCGATTGCATCCAGGTGCGGGACGGGCCACCTCTCCCCCGCTATCCTGGCACCCGGACTATCCTGGCGCCCACATAGGACCCGTCATGTCGTCATCCCACGCGGACCGTCCCGAGACGGCGATGCTCCCCGCCTCGCTCCCTGGCTCGCTCCCCGCCTCGCTCCCCGCCCCGGCGCGCACCGGCCTGGCCGTGCTGAACGCCGCCGCCGTGCTGGTCGCGGCGCTGTATTTCGGGCGCGAGCTGCTGGTGCCGCTGGTGCTGGCGGCGCTGCTGGCCTTCGTCCTGGCGCCCATCGTCGTGCTTCTGCAGCGGGCGCGGCTGGGCAAGGCGCCGTCGGTGCTGATCGCCGTCGCCCTGGCGTTCGCGGTCATCTTCGGCATCGGCGCGGTCGTGGCCGGGCAGGTGACGGCGCTGGTGACCAGCCTGCCCAGCTATCAGGCGACCATTCACCAGAAGGTGGCGTCGCTGACCCTCGGCGGCGACCTGATCGAGCGGTTGAACGCCACCATCCAGTCCTTCATGGGCGGCGGAGCGCCTGCCGCCGCGCCCCTCGCCGCCGTGCCGGCCCCCGTGGCGCAGGCAACAAGCGTCGATGCGGCGACCGCGCTGTATGTCGCCCGCACCGTGGTGACGCCCTTGTTCAGCCCGCTGGCTACGCTGGGCGTGGTGGTGGTGTTCCTGATCTTCGTGCTGATGTCGCGGGAGGACCTGCGGGACCGCCTGGTGCGCCTGGTCGGTCGGCAGGACCTGCACCGGACCATCCAGGCGATGAACGACGCCGCGCGCCGCCTGTCCCGCTACTTCCTGATCCAGTTGGCGCTGAACACCGGCTTCGGCACGTTCATCGGCCTGGGGCTGTTTTGGATCGGGCTGCCAAACCCGGTGCTGTGGGGGATCCTCGCGGGCCTGATGCGCTTCGTGCCGTTCATCGGCAGCTTCATCGCCGTCGTGCCGCCGGTGCTGCTGGCGCTGGCGGTGGCGCCGGGCTGGTCGCTGGCGCTGCTCGTGCTGCTGCTGTTCATCGGCAGCGACATGGTGATGGGCCAGGTGATCGAGCCGCTCCTGTACGGCCACAACACGGGCCTGTCCCCCTTGGCAGTGATCCTGTCGGCCGCGTTCTGGGCGTTCCTGTGGGGTCCCGTGGGGCTGCTGATCGCCACGCCGCTCACCGTGTGCCTGGTAGTGATCGGCCGCCATGTGGAGCCGCTGGCCTTCCTGAACGTGATGCTCGGCGACCAGCCGCCGCTGGACCCGCCGGAGACGTTCTACCAGCGCGCCATCGAGGGCAACGGCGCGGAGCTGGCCCGGCAGGCGGCCAAGGCGGTCGCCGTATCCTCCCTGGCCGACTACTACGACCACGTAGCGCTGCCCGGACTTCGCCTGGCTCAGGCCGACCTGTCGCGCGACGCGCTGCCGTTCGAGCAGTTGGAGGCCATTCACAAGCAGGTCGCGTCCCTGCTCATCGGCCTTGGCCAGGCCGGTCAGCTTGGCCAAGCTAGTCAGGGAGGGGCCGGACCAGCCTGGAGTGCGGACGGCAGCGTCGTCTGCATCCCTGGGCGCGGGCCGCTGGACGACCTGGCCGCGACGATGGCGATGCAGGTGCTGCGCGGCGCAGGCTTCGGCGCGGAGTGCCTGGCCAACCAGGTGCTGGGCGCCAACCAGGCCGGGCGGGACCTGGGCGGCGCCCGGCTGTGCTGCCTGTCCGTGCTGGACCAGGGCAGCAGTCCCAGCGGCATCCGCTACCTGCTCAAGCGCATCGGACGGCTGATGCCGAATGCGGCCGTCGTGGTCTGCCTGTGGCGTGCGGAGGGTGCCAGCCCCATGCTGGCGGCACTGCGGTCGGAAGGGGACCAGGAGACCATCGTCCTGTCGCTGGGCGAGCTGGCCGCGCTGGTCAAGGCGGTGTCCGCCCGGCGGTCGGAGCCGGTGGCGGCGTAATGCCCTCCTGGATCAACGGCTGCGCGGGAACGCGGCCGTGAACGCTGCGTAGTAGCAACTTCTCCAAGGGCACGGCCGGATGGACCAGACGACAAGGCAGGACGACCCGACGCACGGCCAGGATGCCTCGCAAGCTTCCGGCTGGCTCAACGTGGCTGCGGGCATCCTGCTGGTGGCCGGATTGGCGCTGGCGGCGTGGTCGCTGATCGGCGCGCAGCGCGGCCGTGCCTTCATCGCCGAGCAGAACCGGGTGCTGGTCGCCGATGAACGCCTGCTGTCCACCCTGAAGGACCTGGAAACCGGCGAGCGCGGCTTCGCCCTAACGGGCACGCCATCCTACCTGGAACCCTACAACGCGGCAGAAGCCGCCCTGGATGAGGCGGCCGCGGCGGTCAGCGGGGCCGGACCGGGCGCGCAGGCGCTGGCCGCGCTGGTCACGGTCAAGCGCGCCTTTGCCAGCCAGGTCGTCGGCGCGCGTCGCGACCAGGGATTGGACGCCGCCATCGCCCTGATCCGTACCGGGGCGGACAAGGCCTCAATGGACAGCATCCGGGCCACGGTCGCCGACCTGCAAGCCACGGCCCGCGACCGGATCGCCGCCAGTGACCGCGAACAGGCCGTGCAGACGCCGCTGCTGGCCGCCCTGGCCGCCCTGGCGGTCCTGGCAGCGTTCGCGTCCCTGGCGCTGCTGGCCTGGCGCCGCCGCCGGGCAGCGCGGGACAGCGCGGCCTTGCTGACCAGCGTGCTGGACAACGCGCCGATCGGCCTGGGCTTCCTCGATCCCGACCTGCGAGTGCAGCACATGAACCGCGCCCTGACCGGCATGGCCGAACGGGTGCTGGACGCCGACGTGGGCAGCAGCCTGTGGGACATCCTGCCCGGCACCCGCGGCACCCTGGAGCCGCGGGTGAACGAGGTGCTGGACGCCGGGCGCACCACGGCCAACGTGGACGTGGCCATGCCCAGCCGCATCGACCCGGCGCAGTTGCGCGAGTTCCAGTTCGGCTTCTTCCCCCTGCCGTCGTCGGGACGCAACGTGGCGGGCGGGGGCGCGGCAGGACAGCGCGCGACGGCCGGCGCCGGCCTGGTCGTCACCGACATCACGATCCGCAAGCGGGCCGAGCGCCGCCTGCGCGAGAGCGAGGAGCGGTTCCGCATCCTGATCGAGACCATCGCCTCCATCGTCTGGACCGCCAGCCCCGGCGGCGAGTTCACCGGCCTGCAACTGGGCTGGACCGCCTTCACCGGGCAAACGGAGGAGCAGTACGCCGGGTTCGGCTGGCAGCAGGTCATTCACCCCGACGACCGCGACGCGGCGCTGGACCTGTGGCGGCACGCGATGGCGGAACGCCGTCCCTATGAGGGCGAGCACCGCCTGCACCGGGCTGACGGCGAATGGCGCATCATGGAGGTGCGCGGCGTGCCGCTGATGGACGACGACGGCGCGGTGCGCGAGTGGGTCGGCAGCCACACCGACATCACCGGGCGCAAGCGGGCCGAGGAGGAGCTGAGCGCCGCCAAGGACTCCGCCGAGTCCGCCAACCGGGCCAAGAGCCAGTTCCTCGCCAACATGAGCCACGAGCTGCGCACGCCGCTGTCCGCCGTCATCGGCTACAGCGAGATGCTGGAGGAGGAGCTGGAGGACGGCGGCGACAAGGGCCTGCTGGCCGACGTGCAGAAGATACAGAGCAACGCCCGCCACCTGCTGAGCCTGATCAACGACGTGCTGGACCTGTCGAAGATCGAGGCGGACCGCATGACCACCTACGCCGAGACGTTCGCAGTGGATGCGCTGGTGCAGGATGTCGCCAACACGGTGGGAACCCTGGTGAGCCAGAAGGGTAACACCCTGATCGTGCAGGCGGACCCCGATCTAGGTACGATGCACACCGACCAGGTGAAGCTGCGGCAGTGCCTGTTCAACCTGGTCAGCAACGCCGCGAAGTTCACCCAGGACGGCGAGATCACCCTGCGCGCCTCCCGCGTGGCCGACGACGTGGTGTTCAGCGTGACCGACAGCGGCATCGGCATGACGCCGGACCAGTTGGCCCGGCTGTTCGAGCGGTTCACCCAGGCCGACAGCTCTACCACCCGCAAGTTCGGCGGCACCGGGCTCGGTCTGGCGATCACCCGCGCCTTCTGCCGCCTGCTGGGCGGGGACGTGACGGTGACCAGCACGGAGAACGTCGGCTCCACCTTCACGATCCAGGTGCCGGCGACCCTGCCGGACCAGCCGTCGGAGGAGGTGCCCGCGGAGCAGGCCGAGCCAAGCCGGCACTTGGTGCTCGTCATCGACGACGACCCGTCGCAGCGCGACCTGCTGCTCCGCTTCCTCGAACGGGAGGGCTTCTCCGTCCGCACCGCGCCGGACGGCAAGGCCGGCATCGAGCTGGCGCGCGCCCTGCACCCCCGCGCCATCCTGCTCGACGTGATGATGCCGAAGATGGACGGCTGGTCCGTGCTGACCGCCCTGAAGGCCGACCCGGCACTGGCCCTGATTCCGGTGGTGATGGTGACCTTCGTCAACGAGCCCGCTCTCAGCGCCTCGCTCGGCGCGGCGGAAACCGTGCTGAAACCGGTCGAGTGGGACCGCTTGAAGCAGGTGATGGAGCGGTTCCACGGCGATGCCGGGGACATCCTGGTGGTGGATGACGACCCCGACGCCCGCGCCCGGCTGCGGACCGTGCTGACCCGCAACGGCTGGACGGTGTCCGAGGCCGGCAACGGGCAGGAAGCGCTGGAGGTGGTGGCCACCGCGCCGCCGCAGCTTATCCTGCTGGATCTCACGATGCCGGTTATGGACGGCTTCACCTTCCTGCGCGAGTTGCGGGCGCGGCCCGGCTGCGCGGACATCCCCGTCGTCGTGCTGACCGCGCGCGACCTGGATGCGGAGGAGCGGCGGCAGCTTGGCGGCGCAAGCCGGGTGCTGAGCAAGGGTAAAACCGACTTGCGCCAGCTTGCCGGTGAACTTCGCACGCTGGCGCCCCCACATGCTGCGACTGAGGCCATCTCGCCATGACCCCGTTTCGCAGGACTTAGACATGCGGCTGCTGCTGGTTGAGGACCACGAAGAGATCTGGGATTTCCTGTCGCGCCGGCTGACCCGGCGCGGCTACGACGTGACGGTCGCGACGGACGGGCAGGCAGGTGCCGACAAGGCGCGAGCGGACCTGCCCGACGTGATGCTGCTCGACATGAACCTGCCGGTGCTGGACGGCTGGTCCGTCGCCCGCGCCTTGAAGTCCGATCCGGCCACGGCGCGCATCCCCATCATCGCCCTGACGGCGCACGCCATGTCTGGCGACCGGGACAAGGCTCTGGCGGCAGGGTGTGACGACTATCACCCCAAGCCCATCGACTTCACGAAGCTGCTGACGCAGATTGAGGCCCTGGCGCCGGGCGCGGCAGCGGCGCGTTGAACGCCGAGGCGCCACCCCAGGGGCTGCGGGCAGCGGGTCCGCTGGACGGCGCGGACGAGAGCACGTCCAAGGCGGCAGCGACCGATGCCCTGCTGCTCATCGCCGGGCAGGCCGTGCAGGTGGACGGTCAGCCCGGCAGCTTCGATGGCGCGGACGTGTCTCCCGCCGGGCTGGGCGAGCGCGTGCAGGGCGCGCCGTGGTGGGATGCGGGACGCGGCGGCGTCCGGCTGGCCGGTTGCAGCCTGGCCGGCGCCAGCCTGCGCGGGGCCGACTTGTCAGGTGCCGACCTGGGCGGGGCCGACCTCAGTGGCGCCTCGTGCAGCGGCATCGTGCTGCACCAGGCGCGGCTGGAGGAGGCGAAGCTGCGGGAGGCCGACCTGATTGGCGGCACCCTGACCGACGTGGATGCCGGCGAGGCCGACTTCAGCGAGTCGCTGCTGGAAGACGCTGTGCTGGCCGGCGCCCGGCTGCGCTTTGCCAACTTTTCCGGCGCGGTGATGGATGGGGCGGACCTGTCCGGCGCCGACCTGTGGGGCGCCAAGCTGCAACGGATTGAAGCGCAGCGGGCTGGGTTCCGCCGGGCGCGGCTGGACGAGGCCCATTGCAGCGGCGCCGACCTGACGACGGCGGACCTAACCGGGGCGACGCTGCGGCGGGCGAATCTGGCGGGCGCCCGGCTACGCGGCACCATCCTGCGCGATGCGGTGCTGGACGGCGCCAACCTGTCGGGCGCGGACCTCGGCGGCGCCGTGATGCCGCATGTGGAGCTGACGAGCTGCAACCTGCACCAGGCCCGGTTCGCCGGCGCCTGGCTGGACCGCACCCGGCTGCGTGCCCACCAGATCGGTGGGATGATCGGCGAGGAAGCCGCCGGGGAGTTCGAGGCCGCCCGCGAAGGCTACATCGTGCTGGAGCAGAACTTCCGCACGCTGGGGCTAGGCGAGGATGTACGCTGGGCCTTTCGGCGGCGGCGGCGCATGGGCAAGCGGCTGCACGCCCAGCGTACCCGTACGGCGCTGGCGCAGCGCGACCCCCGGGCGGCGTTCCGGCCCGGCCTGCTGTGGTTGGCCGATCTCAGCGCGGAGGTGATCTGCGACTACGGCGAGAGCCTGTGGCGCGTCCTCCGCACCCTCGCCGTCGTGCTGCTGGCGTTTGCGCTGGCTTATTGGCTAACAGGCGCCCTGGTACCGCGCGACCCGGCCGCAGCGAGCGTCCGCTTTGGGGTGATCGACTACTTGCTGTTCAGCCTAAATTCGATGACGACGGTCGGCACCGGGGAGTTGGGATTGAAGGCGAGCGGCCTGCTCGGCCAGTTGATGTCCAGCATACAAACCGTCCTGGGCATCGTGTTGCTGGGCCTATTCGGCTTCGTGCTGGGCGCGCGCATGCAGAGTTGATCCTTGGCAGATGCCCTGCGGTCAGGACCGATGGCGCAAAGGCTGTCCTTGCCTGCCTCCTCTTCCTCCGGGAGAGGACTGGGGTGAGGGAAGCGGCAAGGGCCTGACTCGCCCATCCGAGGACGAAACCCGCTCCCGAACGGGCCGGACTTGGCGCTTGCGGCCTCCCTCACCCCGACCCTCTCTCGAGAGAGAGGGAGCTTAACCTCTGCTGAGATGGGCAGGGCCAACGCCGGCGGCCTCGATGCTCACGGCGGCATCCGATCCGTCCTTGAGGCCGACCCCCGATGCCCCACCGGCGCGCATGGCCCGCAACAGGAACGCCAGCCGGAACGCCGCGTCGTCGTAGCCCAGGCCTGCCGGACGGATATTGCTCACGCAGTTGCGGTCCGCGTCGGTGGTGGCCGGGTGCGGTGCCCAAGTGGCGTAGGCGCCCAAGCTGTCCGGCGCGGACAGGCCCGGCCGCTCGCCGATCAGCACCAGCACCGCGCCCGTGCCTAGGGCTGCGGCAACCGCATCCCCGGCTGCCACCCGGGCCTGCCGCAGCACGACCAGCGGCGCCAGGAACCAGCCTTCCGCCCGCAGGGCTGGCAGCAGCCGGGTCAGCAGCGGGACGGCATGGCGCTCCGCCGCCGCCGCAGAAAGGCCGTCCGCCACCACCACGGCCAAGGCATGGTGCCGGGCATGCGGCAGGGAATGCAGCGCCAAGGCGGCGGTGGCGTCCTGCTGCAGGCGGCGGCCAAGGTCTGGGCGCATCAGGTAAGCGTGGCGGTTCTCCGCCAAGGTTGCGGCGTGCAGCACCGGCAGGCCCAATGCGTCGAGGCCGGGCACATCGCCCAGTGCCGCATGGACGGCGTCCCTCGCCCGGGCATGGGCCAGGCGGAACTCCAGCAACGGCAGGGTGGCAAGCGAGGCGCCCGTGCGCTGCAGCCCGATGCGCGCCGTGGTCAAGCTGCGCAGGGCCGGCCACCCCGCGTCGGCTGCATCGGGGGTCGCAGCCGGCTCCGTCACGCCAACAGAGCCTGGAATCGCGACGGCAGGCCCGGCGGGCGTACCCGGCCGGCGCGGTCCAGCAGCCCCTGCGCGTCCAGCCACGCCTCGAACTCCGGCGCCGGGCGGCGGCCCAGCAGGTCGCGCATGGCGAGCGCGTCGTGAAAGCTGGTGCTCTGGTAGCCCAGCATGATGTCGTCGGCGCCGGGCACGCCCATGACGAAGCTGACGCCGGACGCCACCAGCAGGGCCAGCAGGGTGTCGGCGTCGTCGCCGTCGGCTTCCGCATGGTTGGTGTAGCAGACGTCGCATCCCATCGGCAGGCCCAGCAGCTTGCCGCAGAAGTGGTCCTCCAGCCCGGCGCGGGTGATCTGCTTGCCGTCGAACAGGTACTCGGGGCCGATGAAGCCCACGACGCTGTTGACCAGCAGTGGGTTGTAGCGGCGGGCGACGGCGTAGGCACGGGCCTCCAGGGTCTGCTGATCGACGCCGTGGTGCGAGCCGGAGGACAAGGCGCTGCCCTGGCCGGTCTCGAAGTACATCACGTTCTGCCCGACCGTGCCGCGCGCCAGGGACTGCGCCGCGGCGTGCGCCTCGTCAAGCAGCGCTAGGTCGATGCCAAAGCCGCGGTTGGCGGCCTGCGTGCCAGCGATGGACTGGAACACCAGATCGACCGGGGAGCCGCGGCGGATCAGGTCCAGCGTGGTCGTGATATGCGCCAGCACGCAGCTCTGGGTGGGGATGCCGAGCTTGACCCGGATGTCCTCCAGCAGGGACAGCAGGGCGTGGGTGCGGTCGGGGCTGTCGGCGGCCGGGTTGATGCCGATGCAGGCGTCGCCGGAGCCGAGCAGCAGCCCGTCCAGGATGCTGGCCGCGATGCCGCGCGGGTCGTCGCTGGGGTGGTTGGGCTGCAGGCGGACGGACAGCCGGCCCGGCAGGCCGATGGTGGTGCGGTAACGGGTGGCAACCTGCACGCGGGCGGCGACCACCATCAGGTCCTGCAGGCGGCAGACCTTGCTGACCGCGGCGGCCATCTCCGGCATCAGGCCCGGCGCGAGGGCGGCAAGGGCAGGGGAGGTGGCGTCGTCCGACAGCAGCCAGTCGCGCAGGCCACCCACCGTCAGGTGACGGACCCCTGCGAAAGCGGCCGGGTCGTGGGTGTCCTGGATCAGGCGGGTGACCTCGTCGGCCTCATACGGCACGACGGCGTCGATCAGGAAGGTGCTGAGCGGCAGGTCGGCCAGCGCCCACTGCGCAGCGACGCGCCGGGCCTGGGTGTCGGCGGCGAGGCCGGCGAGCTGGTCCCCGCTGCGCAGCGGCGTCGCCTGGGCCAACAGGGCGGCCAGCGACGGGAAGCGGTGGCGTTCGCCGGCGACGGTGGCGTGGTACTCGCCTATAGCGTGATCCCTCCATCCACATGCAGGCACTGCCCGGTAATATAGCTGGCATCCGGCGACAGCAGGAAGGCGATTGCGGCAGCGGCCTCCTCCGGCTGGCCCATGCGGCCCATGGGGATCAGGCCCAAGGCCTGGCGGCGCGTGTCCTCTGTCAGGGCGGTGTGCTGGCCCGGCGCTTTCTGGATGAAGCCCGGGACGACACAGTTGGCGGTGATCCCGTCCGCCGCGACCTGCGCCGCCAGGGACCGGACCAGCGCCACCAGCGCCGCCTTGGACGCCGCCGTGGCTGGAAAGCCCAGGCCAGGCCCCAGCCGGAACACCGCCGACAGAAACGACCCGGTCGCGACGATGCGGCCCTGGCCGAGGTCGCGGCCAGCCTCGCGCAAATAGGGCAGCGCGGCGTTGGCGAGGCTGAGAAAAGCGCGGGCATTGACCGTCATCGCCGCGTCAAGACCGGCCTCGTCCAGGTCGCCAAAGGCCCGGCGGTCGGCGCGGCCGGCAACGTGCACCACTTGGTCCAGCCGGCCGAAACGGGCAACGGCGTCCGCAACCAGGCCCGCGCCGGCTTCGGGCTGGCCAAGGTCCTGGACCGCGACGGCGGCCCGTCCGCCGGCAGCCTGGACCGTGGCGGCGACCGCCTCCGCATTGGCGCGGTTGCTACCGGTATGGACCAGCACCGCCCGGCTCGGCCCGGCGATGCGCCGGCACAGCGCCGCACCAATGCCGGAGCCGCCACCGGTGACCAAGGTGACGACGGGGGTGGTCAAGGCTGCACCCCTCTCCCGCTTCGGGAGAGGGAGCAGGGATCAGGCACGCGCACGCATCTGCGGGGTATCCTGGGCCGGCATCTCGATGTCGATCTCCAGCATGGACACCTCGGTCCCGCGGTCCAGCTTCACCACCACCTTGTCCCGGTCGATCTGCATGTGCTTGGCGATCACGGCCAGGATTTCCTCTTGCAGCACCGCCACAAGCTGCGACGCGCTGCCCGACCCCCGTTCATGAGCCAGCAATATCTGCAGCCGCTCTCGGGCGACCGGGGCGGTGTCGCGGCGGCGGAACAGATCGAACAGGCTCATGCGACCCGCCGGCCGAACAGCTTGCCGAGCAGGCCCTTGCGGTCGCTGGGCACCGACATCTCCACCGCCTCCCCCATCAGCCGCCGCACGGCGTTCGTATAGGCGCGGGCCGGGGCGCTGGCGGGATCGGCGAGCGTCACCGGGGACCCAAGGTTGCTGGCCCGCAGCACGTCTGGGCTTTCCGGGATGATGCCCAGCAGCGGGATGGACAGGATCTCGAGGATGTCCTCGGTCTTCAGCATGTCCCCCCGGGCGGCGCGGACCGGGTCGTAGCGGGTCAGCAGCAGGTGCTTGTCCACGCGCTCCCCGCGTTCGGCACGCTCGGTCTTGCTGTCGAGCAGGCCGATGATGCGGTCGCTGTCGCGCACGCTGC
>JAABUX010001447.1_pt1 | contig 35961 bp, 22 predicted proteins | sample 5561851 | NCBI WGS metagenome assembly JAABUX01 (sample SAMN10711883, study PRJNA513361) | rock metagenome | isolation source: Antarctica rocks | place: Antarctica: Victoria Land, Richard Nunatak red sandstone | collected 2016-01-03
CGACGCAATCAAACAATCAGCGTCTGCCTCGCGGCGGCGCATCTTTGTCGTCGAAACCCAGGGAGGACGCTCAGGATACATAGCCACCATGGCCGGTCTGGTAAATTTTCTCCAATTCCGTCTCGTACTAAAGCGGCTTCTAGTAGCCTATTTCGCAAGCAGCTACCCCTTATATATATCGTCATAACTCAAGGTCCTTACATTTATATACAACTACTAACCACTCATTCACCAGGGCATCGGCGCCCTAGCCGTCTACACCCCCGAAGAAGGCATAACAATGTCGATGCTAACCCGCGACATCAACCACCTCAAAGCCAGCTTCGCCAAAGACCAAGGCCAAAACCGCGCCGGCAAACTCATTTTGAACAACGAACATGCCAACGCAACCTACACGACCCAAGTCATCGCCGACATGATCAAAGAGGAGTCGAAAGGCCGCTTCGAATCCCGCTTCGCCATCCCCGGCCACGTCCAACAAGGCGGCACGCCCTCGCCCATGGACCGCGTCCGCGCCGTCCGGCTCGCCGTGAAATGCGTCCAAGCTATCGAAAAGTACGCGGGCATGTCGAAAGATGAGATCGCGGCGGATGAGATGTCGATGGCGGTTATTGGCATCAAAGGCGCTAGTGTGGTGTTTGGAGCCATGGAGCGGTTGGAGAGGGAGGAGACGAATTGGCGCGATCGGAGGCCGAAGGCGGAGAGTTGGTTGAAGTATAAGTTGATTGTCGATACGTTGAGCGGGAGGCCGAGGAAGGAGGATTGCTGCGGGGAGTGTGGGCGGGCGTTTGTCAACTAGAACAGGGTAATATAAGGTAGAAAGTAGAAATTTAGATGAAAAAGGGGCAGGCAGGCGCAGATATTATGTACATATACCCTAGGGAGAGAAATATCCTATCCCTATCCCATCCTATCCTCTTAATCCAATCAATCCATCTCACTAACATAAAAGCTGATTGTCGATACCTATATTAAGCGGCAGGCCGAGGAAGGAGGATTGCTGTGGCGAGTATAGGAGGGCGTTTACCAATTAAAGGGGTAACATGTATACCCTAGAGTATTAAGAACAGAAATTTTAGAAAACCTCATCCTCTTAATCTAATCTAATCAATCCATCTCATTAATATAAAAGCTGATGGTCGATATTCTACATTAAGCGGCAGGCCAAGGAAGGAGGATTGCTGCGGCGAGTGTGGGAGGGCGTTTGTCAGCTAGAGTTAGCATTTCATCAGGAGGAACGATTATCAAAGGCGGGGGAAGAGGAGTGTATAATATATATAACCTATTTATAAAAAATCTATGGTAAATTTAATCCTATCCTATCCCATCCCATCCCTTCCCCTCCCATCCGATCCGATCCGATCCGATCCGATCCGATCCCTTCCTATCCATCCCATCCCTTCCCATCCCTAACACCTCACCTCATCCCTAACAACACCTCACCCCAAACCAACGCCAACGCCAACCTCAATACCGCAAAAAACTCCCAATGGAGGAAATATCTATAACCGGGCGTATTCTATATTCCGCCATCTGAAAAGATAAATCTAAAGACTACCTACCTACCTTAAGGTAAGATAAAAAGGACGAAAAGGCAACGGAACGATTACGGAAAAACATCCCGTCGCCCGTCGCGATGGGATTCCTCAAACCTTGAAAGCATCGGCACTTCCCTTCATCTACCTCGGCAGCCCCGCAATGAGAGCAGGCTTGCAATTTACGACTACAGCGAGAGATATAAGTGAACGGTTGCAAAGGCTGACTACTCTACGGCCCGTACTACGCGCATAGAACGTAATCGGTGGACGACAAAGATACAATGTTCACGGATGGTGATTAGTTGTTGTACAAAGGTACGATCCACAAGCGTGAAAGCGCGTGGACTTTTTGTATTTTTGTCTAGCCATGTACTCGTAAAGCATTAACGCGTTGTTCCATTACCTCCAAAAGCATTACCATCGCGCATTGTGAATTCAACATCTATTGTTATTACAGCGCAGCGTCCCTCAACCAGCCATGTAAAGACCCAGGGCGACGATGTGCGGGTTCAGCATCGAAGTGTTGAACGGAGTGACGAAAAGGTCGAGGTCTGTGAGCATGACGGCCATGGTGCCATTGATGACACCATCATTGCTGTAGACAAAACCTTCTGGCTGGAAGGTGTAGCCAGTATTGTTGCCAGTAAGTGTGAGGGGGCTGTAGGCTGTTGGAAGTCAGTCTCAATGCTCTCGATGATGACACGATAAGACTTACTCAGGTTGAGCTGCTGCGACCAACCGACAAACTTGGGAGCCCCAGCAGTAGTGGCTGTCACATAGGAGTTGTTAGGACCAACGGCCTGACCTGGTGCTTCCCACGAAAGCAGGATCTGCTTGCCGGCGAATGACAGGGGCTCCGTCTTGTTGTGGCCGACGGCTGGGCCGCATCCGTATCCAATTGCGGTTATGTTTTGACATGAGCCGGTAGTGAGATTGGAAATGGATGGGTCGGCGACACGGGGACCGACCTGCTCGCTGCCGTCTTGAGCTGTGTCGTTGGGTGAGTAGCGGTTGATGTTGGGATTGTTCAGGATATGGAGGACGGGGAAGTTCTGCCATGCCAGACGGGTCTGGTTTTCAGGACAATAGCTGATGTAGGGCGCAAGCATAGACCACGCCCACGACTGAGGCCAACCGTTCTCGAATGACACGTCCATGGGAGTCAAGCCGCTCATTTGGCGGAAGATCAATTGTTGACGGGCTTCCGTAGCGATGGACTGAGCCAAGAGCTGACCAACCTCTCGAGCATCGAGATGGTTGATGAAGCCCCAAACACCCGACTCGCCGAAGCGGGTCAGGCGCTGCATGAAGTCGAGCCACTCGCGGACGGTATTGTATGGGTAATTATAGTAGCACTGCTTGGGGGCCCGTTCGCCAAGCATATTCGTGAGCAGGGTTGCATGATCGGTTTCCTGATCTGCCATGAATTCGATCAGGGATTGGTATTCAGGACCAAGGCCAGCCGCGAGCAGATCGTCTTGCGAGAATCTTGCAAGGCCATCGTGGAAAAGGTCCAGTTCGATCCACTCTTGGTACAAGCCTATCGATTCAACGTCAGCATATTCTCCACGATCCCTTCTTGTCTCAACGTACCCAAGGCTATCGACTCGAAGTCAAAGTCGCTGTTGACCATGTATCTCGGGAGGGTCCCATTGGTGCCCAATCCACCTGCGGGTGTGTATGGCGCCGGGAAAGGGTTCAATGGAACACCAGCGGAGTTGTAGTAGGTCGCCGTTGGGTTCAACGGCTTAGGGTCGATAGAGGCAGCAAGAGTTGTCGGCCCTGGCACGGCACCAGTAGTGGTGGGGGTGCCGGTGTATGGGCCGTGAAAGGAGGCGCTGCTATACCCATTTTGCTCAACCACGATGGGGTAATCTGGACCAGCAGTGCTCTGGGGAGCGTATGAGACCTGTGAGTCGGGCCCGAAGGAAGTTACCTGTGGTGCTGGAGCGGCGAAGACAGCTGGGGCCACTGCCAGCACGGCGGCGGCAATTGGGTGGGTAAACATGCTGAGGTATGTACCGAGTATGGGGGAATGTCGGTGCTGGCGGTATTTGATGTGGGGACTGTCGAAGAAGTTACAGAGCGGTGAGTGTTTGCCATTATATAGCTGAAGTGGCGAACGTCACTGCTTATTGAGACGGGTCCCAACGCGTAATGCTCCCACGAAGCTGGACCGAAGGCAAGAACTCCCGACATGTCGGGCTTAAGCCACTGCTGAGGTCATGCAGTATTCGCACATTTGCACCTATGAGCAAAGAAAGCATAAGGGTCTCATGTGGAGCTGGCTTCTGTTGACGCGGCTCATGCAGCTGCGGATGATTTGGGCGATCTCGAGGATGCAAGGGATTGCCCGCTATTGGAAGCTTCCCCAGCTCCCCATGTCGTCTCCACCCTTGAGCTCTTCCCAGCATCCAATCAAATGAGATGGATTGCTTTTGATGGGTTGCCATTGGAGGTGAAGTTGTCGCAGGTACGGGAATAGCGGCAATTATGCGATGTCTTCTCTTCAGATGAGATCTTTTTTCTCCACAGGATCGACTCATGATGTCATCCCTTCTCGGCCTTGGCTGCGCTAACCATAATGCGTATGGTTCCATCTGCCACGGCCACCGACATATGTCCGAAATACGAACATAACGTCTGTCCCTGTGTCGCGAGACGCACCCCGTCGCGAGACAAACCACAGGTACTTTGATTTCAAGCGACTCTAATTTTGTGAACGCATGGTAGTCTCCCGTAGTTTTACAGCAGTCCTTTGATGCGGCCAATCCTAAACTATTCTATAAGCAGTTACTGGAAATTTACATTCGCATCGTCGCCGCCGCCCTAATTTACGGCCAGCCTTATTTTTATAGTGTAATTATGCTCATCCGCTATAGTTCCACCATCAAGCTTTTATAATCCTCGGAACTCATAAGTGACCTTTATTCGAGTCTTAGAATCCTCTAGGGAGGCTGAGAAGTTATTATCAGCCTTATGGCGGCTGTAAGGCGCTATGTGATGCGAGCTCGCCATATCGGTTGGTACCTTCATTCACGCGATCAAGGATCCTGTGCCCGGGTAAGAAAACTCGGGTACACCCCGCGTAAGGAATACGCTGTATTTTACCTTGATAAATAAGCGCAATCTCAATCGTGGCTGAAGCCTGTGGCTGCGAATTTTCTTGCCTGTTATTCGTACGATCATTGCGCCCGAAAGTGCGACAAAGTATAAGACTCTAATTACTCAAACAGTATTGCGTTCTCGTCCAAGAGAATCGCGCGGTCAGCGAAAGCCTTCTCCGCAGCATTCGTCACCTTTCGACGCCTTGCGCAAGATCACTATCGACCGTTTCTCCCTGTATGATACCCTTCTCGGTATCTGTACGCAGAGATTTAAGGGCCTCTGAGTTTGTAAGGGTTTGGAAGGGTTGCATTGGTGATAGAGGGACATCTGTCTTGATAATAGCAGGATCGCAATACTTTCCTCTTTGCGGCGGTTGAATTTCTCGCAGCACCCCGCTCCGGATTGAAAGGCCGAAGTCCTGTCTTGGACCAGCCGGACACGATATTTCAGCGCCGAATCTATTCTCTGCAGAATAGCCGAACCTATCAAGAGCTGCTGGATCATCATTTGTTAGTGTGGTTATGGGCTTGATTATCGTCTTCTCTGCTATAGATCTCATACATGATCCCAGTTCATTGGCTCGCTAGACTGGCGTTCAAATAGTGCCAAGCCTTTGCCCCGCTCTGCACTTCGCCTTTTCTGATCAAGACGTTCGACCGATATCCCTTGTTAACGCTATACGATCATCGGCTATCAATAGGAGCCTAATCGGACGAAATGCTAGGCGTCAACCGAATCGGTTTCACCAAGCTTTCTAATGGCGAAGATGCCGGAGACCATTTACAGGGAAGTAAGAGAGTAAAGTATAAGGCTTATAGATTAGAGATATGCTTATATTAACGGAAAGTAGCATCGTTCTCGTACACGGCTTAAGGGGATATCTATTTTAGACGTAGGCGAGTAATCTATAAGTAGGCGACGACCGCGTAGTCGGCCCGTTAAGTCGACGCTAATATATCAGCTCCTTTTTTAAATCTATAACTCCCCCTTTAGAAAGTAATAGTAGCTAAAAAACTGCAACCTTACGACCGTAACAGGTCTTCTAGCCTAAAGAATATCTCGTTAAGGATATTTCTCAATTAAGAGTATAGATATACGGATATAATGCGGACGTTATTAGGGGTCTATTCTAGGCGAATAATAAGAACAGCGTATCGGGATATAGGCGCGACCTTAAGGTTCGAGTTAAGCGTGATATAGATAACGAGGTAGACCTAGTTTTCTCTAATAGGCCGGCATAAAAGGCTTATTATATATCAGGATCCTATTATTTTCGTGGCTTATAACCTTAGCGGTATTATTATTAAAGACGTAAGATAACGGCGCTACCCCTAAATTAAATAATATATGGTCTTAACTATTATTATAAGTATTATAAAGATCCGAAGCGTATCGCGAGCGAACGAGACTCGTCGTCTTCCTAGGGACGCCGTATTGAGGTAGTATACTAGCGAGCTAGGGAGAGATCGTATTAAACCTTACTCGACTCGCGTTATAAGACTTATAAAAGAAGATTATCAAGACTCTAGAGGTAGATAGCGAAGTACTAGATAATATCTACGAGTAATTTATCGAGATAGTATTTAAATATAGCATCCGTATTTATTCCTTCTAGGAGGGGCGAGGGATATCCGGGATTAAAGGGCTAGATAGAAAGGTACGCTATCCGTCTCTTAAACATGCTATTAGTAATTATACTAATCTATATAGGAAAATTCAGGTAGTTAGCGATTTCTCGTCGAAGCTCGGTTTACCTACGATTAAGAGTGTTAAAAGTATTAATATAAATTATATATAAATGGCTTGGTATAGAGACCGGTTAGATGAAAGCTATCGTTTTATCGCGGGGGTATTAAAGCAGTTCCTAAAGAACGTAAATCTAGATACGAATTCGCCGGTTAGGCTAACCACGTACACGTAGCGAGAAACATCTACGGAAGTACACGAAGTCGAAGCTCGTTAGTATTTATTAAGACTCGTTAACTCCAGCCGTTCGTGGGCTGCTAACGAATTACAGCTTGCTCCACGACCTCGTCCTCTTACCTTCCCTTCCTCCGGAATCGGCGTTTCACCGGCAGGACCGAAAAGCTAAAAGAGCTGGAAAAGAGGCTGATAATCCGTAGGGACTGCTAGAAGCTAGTAGTGGTAGGCCTTAGCGGAGTGGGCAAGACGCAGGTGGCGCTAGAGCTTGCCTATACCGTTAAGGAGCGTTAGCCTGCGTACTCGATTTACTAGGTGCCGGCTATAAGCGGCGAGGGCTTTAAGTAAGTATATAAAGAGATCGCGACTTAATACTCTATCCCGCTAAATCCGACGGAGGAGGACCTGAAGGAGTTAGTACGGCGGTACTTAAATAGCGGCTCGGCTAGTAAATAGCTGCTTGTCGTTAATAACGTAGACGACTAAGAGGTTCTATTTAGAGTATCGGGCGAGTTAGGAGGCGTAACAGGTTACCTACCCGAGAGCGAGAACGGATTAACTTTATTTACCACCCGCTATCGAGAGATAGCGGTGTCCCTAGCAGGTAGTAAGGTTATAGAGATCTAGGAGATGGATTATTAAGAAGTAGAATCTTTTCTAACTAGATTATTAATTTAGAAAGACTTGCTTAATAACTAAACGGTTGCTATAGAGTTATTAAACGAGCTAGCATTTTTACTACTCGTAATCGCGTAAGCTGCAGCGTATCTCAACGCGATATAAATCTCTATTCAAGAATATCTATCTCTTCTACGGAGTACGGAGCAAGATACGGTAAGCCTTTTAAGTCGAGAGTTCGGCGATAATACTCGATATAGGAATTTAAGAAATGCCGTCGCCGTGACGTAGCTAATCTCGTTCGATTAGATTCGTAAATTATATCTTATTACGGCGGATCTTTTGTCCTTTATATCGTATATCGAGAATAAAGCAATTCCTCGGTCGATACTACCTGCTATAAAGCTAGAGGAGCGTATAGTACATGCTATTAGTACCCTCCGTGCGTATGCTTTTATAATAAAACGGAGTGATACCGATATTTATAATATATATCGGCTCGTCCATTTAGTAATAAAGGTATAGTTAGATAAGTAGGATGCTTTATAGAAGGTAAAAGAAGAGGCGGCTATACACCTTACAGAGATCTTTCCTTTAGATGACTATACTAATCGGGCTACCTGGCGGGAATACTTCCCTTATACTTTTTAGTCTCTTCGAAATACTAAAGAGCTGGATATTAAGGCAAGGTTCGACTTATATATAGCCGTTAGAAGATATATTTTAAGTTGATAGACGCGTTAGAGAAGCCGTCGTTTAGCTATCCGAATGTTTCGTGTGGAGGCAGGGCCGGTTCTAGGAAGATAATCCCTTTCGACTATCGTCGTAGCACGCGCTCGCAATGGCATACCAGGCAGACGGGCAGGTGTTAAAGGTAGTCATACTACTCGAACAGGTCGTCGTAATACGGGAAAAGATACTTAAAGAAGATTATCCCGACTAACTAGCGTCGTAGTATATACTCGTAATGGCATATCGGGCAGACGGGTAGGTATTAAAGGCAGTTACGCTACTCGAAGAGGTCGTCGTAATACGGGAAAAGATACTTAAAGAAGATTATCCTAACCGACTAGCGTCGTAGTATATGCTCGTAATGGCATATCGGGCAGACGGGTAGGTGTTAAAGGCAGTTACGCTACTTAAACAGATCGTCGTAATAGAGGAAAAGATACTTAAAAAAAATCATCCCGACTAACTAGCGTCGCAGTATAAGCTCGTAATGGTATATCGGGCAGACGGGTAGGTATTAAAGGTAGTCACGCTGCTCGAAGAGGTCATCGTAATAGAGGAAAAGGTGCTTAAAGAAGATCATCCCGACCGACTAGCGTCGTAGCATGCGCTCGCAAGGGCATATCAGGCAGACGGGCAGGTATTAAAGGTAGTCACGCTGCTTAAATAGATCGTCGTAATAGAGGAAAAGATACTTAAAAAAAATCATCCCGACCGACTAGCGTCGCAGCATGAGCTCGTAATGATATATTAGGCAGACGGGCAAGTGTTAAAGGTAGTCACGCTACTCGAACAGGTCGTCGTAATTAAAGAGAAGGTACTTAAAGAAGATTATCCCTCTCGACTAGCGTCGCAGTATAGGCTTCTAGGATTATATACACAGCAACGTACTAAAGCAGAGCGTCAAACTAAAATCAGTACATAATACTGAATTTAACGCTCTGTAAAGCTGGTTACAAGACATAGAATAACCTTGATAAAAAAAAGAAAAACTAATACCTACTAGGAGAAAAGACAAGGAACTTATAATGGTAGTATAATTCTTTTTAGCTGTATATAGGGGGAATATAAGGATTATATTCCTCTGGAAAGGAGGGGCAATGCAAATTGTAATATCAACCTATAGAGTTAGTCCTAAAACAGACTTAAAGAAATGCAGTCGAACGATATAGAATGCTAGTATCTGCTAACCATCGATTTTCCTTGACGAGAATACAATACTTTACACGCAGATTAACAAGAAAACCCATCGTAAATTAACCGAGGTGACTCTCGTAGGCAGTACGAGATTTCAGTTTATAAAGACACGATTAAGGCATGGTAAAAGCGTAAAGCAAAGGAAGCTGAGGTAGAAGTAAGCCGAGATCAACGACATTTAAAGCGCAAATTATTAACATCTACGCAGGTTTTAGGAAGAAGGACACGCAGTCGGGAAAGAGAAGAAGCTGTAGAATAGATTGCGGCGTTAGAATTCGATGATTTCTACTCTGTTTTAAGATTTAAATAAATTAAGTGCAATGATAAGGTTTATATTTTCAGTATAGAAGAGTTCACCTAGTAACCGTCTACACTTAGTAATCGTCCGGCCTTATAGGGCTGAACCCCTATAAGCGTACCCTAGAATATTATAAATATAGTCTATAACGTCTATTTCATGCTATAAATCTATAAAGCGACTGTTTCTAAGCTATTTAAATTATCCTTTACGAGGTTTTCTTATTCGTATACCTTATCCTAATTAGCTGATTCCTCTAATCACGTGTCCTTCCTGTCCTTCCTATCCTTACTAGCTATTTTGCCCTCGTAGGCCCCGTTCTAACTCCGCCGTAGTTATTCTAATAGGTAACCTGATAATAAGTCTTTTTAGTCGCTTAGTCGTTATACGGGCGATGGTATAGTCCCCCTTACTTAGTATTTCTTCCTGTATCGCCGTCGTCGGGGGTGCTCTGGTTCTATATAGGATCGCTGTTACGGACGTAGCTATAAGAGACCTGAAAGGGGTGACGACTACTAGCCTAATTACCGGGGGTAATAGCTTCTTCCTAGGAGTAGGACGTGATTTAGGACCGGGTTTTTCCTTCGGTTTAAAGATTTCTGGACCGAGTCTATTCAGGGTAGTAACGATAGCTTTCCACGCTTTATTAGCCTAATTAGTCTATTATTCTATAAGTACCGCTTTGTTTATAAATCTAGCAGCCTTATAATTCCCCTTTAGATAATTAGATTTCTATTACTTCCGTCTATTAAGTTCTATAAGTTCTATATTAGTAACGCCCTAGATTATAGACTCAGCTATTACTTAAATAGCCGCTTTACCTACTTTTTATAGAATATTTAACAGATTAGGTTATTACGTCTTAACTCCGGTCTACGTGATATACTATAGGATTTATTAAATATATAGAGCATTAGCTAGTATTAATACGAGGTGAAATTTCCCGTTAGGGCTAATTAAGGTAATTATTACCTTAGGAGGTATAGTAGGGCGGATCTCAATATTATACTATTGAGGTAGCTGAGTCGTAGGAAAATGTTATAGAATTAATTCAGGCCTGAATAGTAATAGTCCTATTATAGCCTAGGCCTTCTTTATATTAACTACTATTATCGCTTCTTACCGGGCCTATTAATAGATATCTAAGAAGTCTACCTTATTAATATAATAGCTTGCCCCTAGACGTATAACTCGCTAGACGTAGGATTTATAAGCTATCGCTAAGGGAGAAAAAATACTAACGTCTAATAGCTGAAGTAGATATATTATATATAGCGGTAAGTAAAGAAGAATAATCTTGTAGTCTATATAGTACTAAATCGCTATAGTTATAATATAAGAAGTATAGCTATTAACTAGTAGTATTTAATATTCTCCTTTTTAGTACGCTCGTATCTCTTAATTAAATCCCCTTTAAAGCCATTTAAACCCGATCGTATTATTAGTCTAACTATTCTCGCTAATATAAATTTCACCTAATTTAAGAGCTTCTTTCCAAGATTTCTAGATTAATTTACCTTTAAAAATAATCTAGGGGGGTAGAGATCTACTATCTATTAAGACGTACTTAATAAGTGATACCTATTTATAATTCCTATATTATATTATATAAGCCTTCTTCTTATTATACTTAGGTATTATAACTTTAAGCTTGGCGATTACCCCTTATATAAAACCTTTCTTATCTATATTATAGATATCCCTCTTATCTACCTCGTACTCTATCTTAATACGTAGGTAGAGATTAAACTAGCCTAATAGTACCTTAGGATCCTGTATTATAGCACGTTCCTTGTCGAGTAGCGGAATATAAGCTGTCTTTACCTCCGGGTGTCGTAATATAAATTTCTAGGGCTAGTTCAGTCCGATTAGGGTTTTATTATCCTTTATAAGAAGGATTTTATTCGTTATAAAGCGTATTTACTCTATCCTTAGTAGCTAACCCTATATATAAAGACGGAGAACCTAGGCTAGAAGTACTACTTCTTCTCTAGGAGTAATTCGCTATTAGCCTTTATAAGTATTAGATATTAGTTTACGGCCCCTAATCCTATCGGCGAGTATACTCTTTAATATACTATATTACTTAGCTGCCTTCGTAATTAATAGGATTCTATTACCGTGTCCCCTAGCCTCGATCTAGGCCGTGTAGGCTAGTTCTATGCGATCTTCCCTGCCTAGTTCGGTCTCGCATAATGGAGGAATGGACGGTAGCGGTGCGTTTGACATGCTAAATAGATTTATAGACAGCGATTTTACAGAATTCAGGTCATAAGAAGTTATAAATGATAAAATCTGAAGCTCTAGGGTAGCCTTATAGGGTACTAACCCTATAAGGCCGGACGATTACTAAGTGTGGACGGTTACTAGGTGAACTCTTCTAGCGGGATTTTCGCATCGCCAGGATGCCTTACTGTATAGCAACAGGTCACGACCCGCGCGAGCCTCCCTCTATCGTGCGGCAATCTCATCTTCCGCATTCTCCGCTACCACATCTGCGCCACTGGGGCTCTCCATGGTTCTGGCGCGATCTTATCCTCCTCAGTCGGCGCTTCGCTTGTCAGTGCAACTTCTTCCGGGCTCTTGCGCTTCCGACCACGTTTCCTTGTTCCCTTCGCTTTTTCTTATTCTTTCGCCTCCCTCTCAGCGCGCTTCGCGATAAGGTCCTCATAGCTCATGACCTTCGCTTTTCCTAGTACTACTGGCTTGGTCGATCGTCGAACTTTGGCTTCGTCGTTGATTATGGTTAAGAATCGGATCTGGTCCTGCTGGAGGGCACCCTTGGCAAAGGACATTTGGGTGGCATTGGTGAGCTTCTGTACGTGTCTCTATAGGCTCTGTTTAGTCGTCTTATCAAGCGTATAAGCATCCTGTTTGATAATCTGGTTTTGCAGTGAGATCAAAGCCTCCGCGGACACTGGTGTCACGGGCGTTTGCAGTATTTCGTCTCGCGCATAAGGCCCCACCACCACTTCATTAGCTTTCGGAATTGTTAGTTCGGCGGGGGGCTTCGGTATAACTCTGAGGACTCTGTCTGGGTTGAATGGCACCAATCCACTTGCAGCGAAACCAGCCTTGATATTCTTAGGCGTGAACGCTGTTTCCCTTGCAGGGCTGTATAGAGAGGTGAAATGCTCTTTTCTAATTATATTTACACCTCCTCGTTCTAGTCGTTCAACCTGCTCGCGATAGGCTGATTTCAGTGGGGTAAACACGGCGACGTCACAGGGCTGGAGCTTGTGGGAGGTGTGGGAGGGTAGTCGACATAGAATAATATTGTGCTCGAAACAATACTCTAGAATTTCGAGGGTCTCGTGCGTTCCGAAGCCGTCGCAAATTAGTACTCGTGGTTTCTAGTTAGCTTGTTCCTTAGTTTAGGGATCAAATATCTGCTTTAGCTACTCCAAACTAATCTTGGAGTCGGTATATCTAGATTCGGAGCACGCATACTGCCATCCGGGGGTAGGAAATATGGTCTAGTTGCTTCGATGAGTGGTGGCTGGCCAGATAATCATAGGTGTTAGATACCTACCGTCAGCGCTAATATACTCGATCGTAGTTACGGTCGTTCGCTTGATTCGCGCGCCTCGGTAACCTCGGACGTCGTCCTTACTTATAAGGACTTTGACGGAGCCTAGTATAGATAGTATAACTCTAGTCTCGTCCATATTATATACATTTTCTACTAGAATAACTGGATCTTATAATACCTTTCCGATTACTTTAAACTAGTATGTAATCTTTATATAGATGTTTTTCTCATAACGGTTCTAGTCGAGCGGCCTTACTCTTCTCGCTTGGAGTACTAAATGGCGCTTCTCGAAAGCCTTCGCCTAGTTCCTGCCTAGAGGCTTAAGTGGTCTGTCCCGCAGAAGGCGCTGGTGGGTGATCCTAAAAGCTAGTAGAGGTATATAATTCATTCGCCAAGGTTGTCCTAAATTAGACATCTGTAAGAGGAACCTAACGAGGGCGCGCTCTTCCCACCGGGTGAGATACTATTAGCCCTCGGCTTTCTCTACTCGCGAGCGTCGTCTACACGCACGATAATTTAGCGTCGAGCGAGTAACCCCGCTCTTATCTGCTAGGGCACGGTAAGACACGCTAAAAGGGACGCCTCCTGCTAGTACCTGACTGGCTCTATCTATGTTAGCTTACTGTAATAATAGTGATAAGAGGACGGAAATGAGTGAAAGGCAGCATCTCTAGTCAGTACCTGTGACTCACATAATAATAACCGAGAGGCCGCGCTAAGTACAAGAAAAAGCGGGCACGTGACTCCCTATAAACACTTCTAGAACTTCCAGTAATGCGCCACAGTTATCCTAGAAGCTATATCGAAAAGGGGATAGCTTTAAAGAATACTAAAAGTACGGTATCTTATAGGTAAGCTAATATATGTCTAGGTACGCTAAAATATCACTGGCGCGAGGCTATCATGCCATCATGCTTCTTACGGCGAGACTCTCAGGATATTCCGTTTTTATAGCTTGGCTATATTCTTTCTTAATGGGACTTTCATACTATGGCTCTGAAAACCGAAAATATATGGTCGGTCGTGATTTAGCAGGGGGGAACAGCTAAAGCGGCAATTGACGGCGTTAATGAAACGAGCGACAGTATAACTAACACCGCGGTAATTTTCGTTGCAGACAGGTGTCTAGGAGGAGAAATAACTATGGAAAAGTCCTTTACCAACGATATATCTATAGACTTGCGAGGGAGAGACTTCAAAGATCCCAATTATTGGTTTGTCTCGCCACGGGGTGCGTCTCGCGACGCAGGGACGGACGTTACTAAAGTAGTTTGCGACATTCGGCTCTCACGGAATTTCTCATCTCAATCCTTCGAACCGGATCCATGGTCTCCTATCGATTCTTCCATGCAACCACATAGAATTATCCGAAGGCCATAGCCATGGCCATGGTTGACGATTTTGATGTCCAAGCGTACCGTGGTATTTCCTCCACTTCATCCCATGGTGCTCCTCCACTCTCTTTGAGACCGTCGATTTCGTTGGACGATCTTCCTTCGATGTGGTTCATGACGCTGACTGCTCATGATGTCCACACTGATATTTATTTCTATCAAACATCTAAAGAACATCAGAAAGTGATTCAAGATCTGTTTTTCCTTCATCGCCCGCTCATTTCAAGTGATTCTTACGCGGATCTATACACCGTTCCAAAGCATGATCCTCATTACTTCACACTGCTGCAGACCTTCCGCGGATGTTGAGCAAGTATCGTTCACTTATAATGGGTCTTGGACTCACACCGGATCGAGAACAAGCCTGCTCTCTGCAGTTTCTTCTCCCTTACTGATGCGTGATGTTGTGTCTCGATTATTTCTTTGGGGGCATTTCTTCAGTTCAGTAACGTTGAGGGACTGCGCTCATCATTTTCTCTTGTTTAGGATGCTGGGTGAAGGGATATGCGACCCGTCCTTGACATCAGCTTCTTCTTCATTCCTCAAATGGAGATGAAGTCATCGCAATATCAAATTTGTGGACTTCACTCCATTTCAAGACCGGATCACCAATTAAATGCAGTTTCATATCTCAGCCACTACCTAGGATCAGAGCAGAGCTCATTAAATTGGAGGGGATTACTTGGAGCAGGGTGCACGGTATGCAATGTTTACACATGCAGCTTAAAAGTTTCTGTATGTCGTCCTCTGTCGATCATCAATCGCTTGAAGTCGTTATCCCCCCGGTTTTGGGCTCTCAGCTCGAATGGGGTCATCGGAGGCTCCGCACAGGTAATTTCCCAGGGTCAAACGCTGATGCCCAGCATATGCAACAACCTCATCGGGGATCAAACGGTTATACTTGGCATATGCACGGAGATCATCGGGTGTCAAGACGCCGACGTTATGCATATGCGGTGACTCGACCCACGTGAGAAATTACTGACTCCATCCGACCTGGAATTCGATCGAAATTCTCCACATACATTGAAGCTAACGTCGATAATAGGCCAGAACAAGGATCTCTTAGCATTTGGACATATTTTTGATCAGGCTGAGCTGATCAAGCTGACGGTTCTGTCCCAAGCAGATCGCGGTCTTAGCATATCTGATGACTGTAATGATAGTGGCGACCTGAGCGGTTTTCTTCCTCGGCCACAGAGTCATGAGCGAGAGGAATTTAGATATCGTGGTCTAGAACGTTGCTCCAACGCTTACTTTCCAATATTTTCTACAAGACTTTCGTCAATCATTCTGTTAGTGTCAGACAATTCAGATTCATCGTTATGATACAACTCTGCGCCCTTCTCAACGTGCATCTATGCTACCGTGCAGCGTCCTGTTGGCTCTGGTGTTTCTTCACAAAGCTGAGAAGCAAGCACAAGCGCAAGCATTTGAGCGTGCCTGTTTGCGCGCTATTCGGTTCAGTATGCATATGTTCTTTGTATTACCCGAATGAGCCATGTCGAGGGCGATAGCTTTCCTCTTGGTCAAACATTCATTTCTAGATTTTGTACCTGGTAGGGGAATACTGGCGTACAAACCATGACGCTGAGATATACCACTGACTCCGAGAGGTGACATGTACAGCAATCAAGACTCGATAGCTTCTTGGAAAGTCTAATCGTGAAATCAAAACATCAGTCCAGATCAACACTGATTCGAAGAGATAGCCTGTCAGCACTAACCATGGCATTATATGGAGGAAGTTCATTGTCGCATTTTGACCGCCCAAAGTGCTCGATATTTGTCGCCACCTGCTGCTTCCGTGCAGTCGTATTGATTCCTCCACGCTTCAATCCGGAAGAACTAACCAGCGGTCAATTTAGACTTCACGTTCCGAATTAAATAAGTCATTATGACCGAGTAAACCTCCCGGAGAGTCTCAGCAATTCTACCTCGAAAGGCTTATCATTGACTTATTTACCTCGGATCATTACCAACATCGTTACTCTGCGTTCACTTTCTTTCCCCCACGGCGAGCCTCGCACCACCAGTGCTTCAAGCATTGCTCATTTCTACATATCCGGAGCTTCCCCCTCCACGATAGGTCGCGATTGATTTACTACCGACACCGACGTCGCCGTTACCGAAGATGAATCCACTAGCTGGCTTCGACTCCGCTTGGTTCGCGATTAGGGCCTGGACCTACTCAATCCGCATAAAAGTGAAGAAATCAAAGCACTATTCCATTAGATAACAATTCAAGGCCAAAGCCATTTTGGAAACATTCGATATGAGACAAACTCCCAGTGACAGACACAGCTCGACGTTTCGAATGAAGCTCATGATACTCCATGGACTTTCAGTCCTCAATTCCAGTCACAACACATCTCACTGAACGAGTGACAGGTTGCTTCAAGGATAACGTGTTCGATCCCTCCAACTGTTCATTTCCGGAGTGAAGTACTTGCGGATCTGCCCCTGGACATATTATAACATGGACGGTTGTCATCGGTCACCATTACTACAGACGTTTTCCAGTACATCAATAAATATGAAACCGCAGTCATCACCTTGTGTAACATTGTCCCATTTCCTCGCTGTGGGTAGAGTTGATCCTAGTGTGCAGAGTTATACTGCCATCGACGCCAGCTGGACAGTCATCGGCGACGTTCGTTTCAGCTGACAGCGGACATGAGTGAAGAGAAGTGTTATGTTTCCTAGAACTCACCTCCTCAGTTTTTTCATTCTTTTTCTTCAACATCCTTACACTTACCCTCATTTTTGTCATTCAATCATTGCTTCCGTTCGCCGTCTCATTGGATACTACCCATTTTCGTTGCATCGGCTCTATCAATCGCAACTCCCGCAAGCTGTAGAAAACCATGAAGGCAGTAGATGTGAAAGAGAAAGGTAAAACTAAAACCGGCCCACCAGCTAATAAACCCTCAGTCAAGAAACCTATGACAAAGCTCCAGAGACGGAGGCCTCCCCAAAGTCTTTACCAGATGACAGAATCAACACGTCCCCCTTGTTTCGAAGTCAAGATATTGACATATGGTGTCTGGACTCGGATCGAGAATGTTTTGCCAGAGTGAAATGCTTAGCTAAGACTATGTGGCTAGTGCTGTGTAACATGTATCCGGCAATAGACTACCTGGATCATGGAACGCTACAACCTACATGTTTACTCCGCTTCGAGATATCAATTACGCTATAGTCTGCCCTCCTTGACCCGCATCTTTTCTTACTTCATATATATATACATACGAATCCTATTGAGTATCCTTCGGTGATAGTGCCAGGCTAGTGGTAGATTTATCTACGTCCCTGGGCTTCCGCTTTCATATCTTTCTCTCTACTTTGACCTATTGGGCCTTACTCTATCAATAGTAAGGGAGATTCTTGTGATAAATATTCGGTAAGCACATCAATCTGCAATATGTCTGAAGCAAACAGTATAGGATGGCGGTGACCTACTGGTGTAGGGTGGGCAGGCACCCCAGAATTCATCAGGGATGTCTGGCCGAGTCCACAAGGTGCCGGCATGGGCGTTCCGCTCAACCTCCGCTTCCAGCTCGCTCGCAGCCCGCCCTCGCCCTCCCTCGTATTGTTTGTCTTCGTTGCCCAATGTATCAATCGAGAGGACCGTGAGTCCAACGTTTTAATTAAGGCCTCGCTGACTTTTTCAGAGAAACGCTATATGCCCACGCCTCCCCCGGGTCTACCAGGTGTGGTCGGTGCAAGCGATTGAATGCTACTTGTGACTGGGAGATCCCTCCTGCCACCCGTCATACTTATACTCATGTCCTCCGCGCCTCCAACGCTGTCGCCGCTTGTGGTAAGGCCGATCTTACCCAGCTTACCAGTCTCTAGCGCACGTTCAATGGAATGATTCGGTAACATCGCCACCACTTACGCCGCTGCTCCATCCGCCGTCGGTGCTCCCGCCGGGGTCGATCCTGCTCTCGTCGGTCGCATTGCTACCGCCCTTGAGGGCATCCTCGATGTCTTGCGCTGGCGTGTATGTACTGCTCTATCCCCCCTTCTGAAGCCGCACTGAATTACTTAAGAGTACGCGGAGGAAGCTCGACATGCTAAGTTTAGCACATCGGTGTATCAACAGTACTCTTAAGAATATCACCTCTCGCAGCCTGTACACAAAACAGCCTCAGGCAACACAAAGGTCGAGAAAAGTCGACGATGAAGTGATAATCGCCGAAGTGCTCTTGCACAGTGAGGAATCAACAACTCAACAGCCAGTATACAATGCTGGACGGATTTCTAGATCTTACCTTGACTGATGCAGAACGCTAGACGATCGTTTGCCAGCCTCGCTGAGCAGGAACATCACATTGTACGACAAATCATAAGTCGTATGGAGAACGAAAGATTTGGGCCGACTGCGATTTAACCCTTTCCTTTGCAACATTACTGTGGTTGGTGTATGTGGTATTGGGGTGCCTTTGCCTTCTGCATTTCAAGACATTTACAGAGTCCCTGCCGGAATCACGAAGCATTCACGAAAAGCTCCATCAGCACATGAATATTGTGACTTATCCTATACAAGTATCTGGGCTGCTGATGATATCCACAGCAGCGACCTTATTATTATATGGCCGATCTGAATCTACAACAACACACGCAACAAATTTCCCAGCATAATAATTCCGCAAGTCACTCTCGCATTCGATGCTCGTCACCTGTCCGATCCCAAAGGCCAATCAAGATTTCCAAATCTATCACTCTACACTTTACACTTTCCTATCCCTCCTCTCTCATCCTTTCTCCCTGCCTCGCTAACAAAAGCGCCGAATGGAAGGCAAAAGATAGACTGGGGCAGACCTAGAGCATCAAGTGCTTGTGTTTGGATTTGTGTCATTTGTATTACTCATATCTTGTGCCTATTGTTGAAGTATACGGTTGAGTGATACAGTTTATTTATACGACAAATACTTTGTTGTGAAATCTCAGATTCCGCAAGAATATCAATTCTCTCCCCTTCCATGCGACCGGTACTGTCAGGCTCAAAGCTATAAGTATAGGAAACGATAACTTTACCGAGCAGAGTCCGCCACTATCAAAGACTTGGCCGGTCTTCAGCACAGACGTCCGGCGACTGAATCGAGGCGGTACATAGGATACTTTTCTTCTTCCCTAACCTCACTCTACGGCTTGCGAGTACTTCGCATAGCTGTAGCTATCAGTTCTCCTTTATAGGACATTGATACAAGTACTATGCCCTCAGCATGTGCTAAGACGACGTTTGCGGGGATAATCCACCAACAGCTCCGTATAATTTCCTCGCCACCTCCATATGCTCTTCAGAGATTCTCATCTCCGCTTCGCGTTTCTCGTAAGGAAAACCCTGACGCGGAAGGCGGGCGAGCTGATCAGGTTGTGACTTTTGAGGTTGATACAGAGAGATGAGACTACGTTTGCGGGGATAACACACCACAAGCATGCCGTCGTTTGATGGCCGCCTTCCTTGTCTCTTGCAAGATTATTTTTCTCATCTTGTCATTCGGGTACTTTCTGCAGTTACCACGCATTTCTCATAAGGTAAAAGCTTGATGCGGTATTGACATTGTATACGACCGAAACGGAAAGGTTGATGCCGAGAACGGCAATGGTCTGAGACTACGTTTCAAGGATGAAAACGCCGGTGGAATCTTATTTTCTATTTATATATATATATATAAATGTACCTCCCTCTTATTCCAGGTTTTCAACTCTCATATTATCTTTCTCTTTTCCTCCAGCCGCCACGCAAACCCTGCTGGGGTTTGCGAGCTGATCGAGTTGTAGATATTTGAGATATTTACGTTGGCCGACAACGGGCTGAGATTACCATATCTTTAGGGCTCAAGTGCCATTGGGGTCTTATTTCTAATATATATATATCTCCCTCCTATTCTTGTTTTCATCTCTCATGTCATCTTTCTCCTTCCCTCCAACCGCCGCGAGTAAAGAGACTCCTGGCGCGTTATCAGAACTAGAAGGAGGGATATAAATTACGGTGGTATAGAGGAAGGCAACTTGTTTAGGCAAAGATTTTAGCATCTATTGGCCTGACGTCAGTGACGGGAATCCGCTCGTCCCAAGCACCAAACAAGTCGACGAGCAGACCTAACAAACTCTTTAAGAGCAGGTAGAAGGGACGCCGGAAATAACGACTCACCCATGAGGCCATCAGCTCTGAGGTGCTGGGCGACGCCTCCCACGTGGACGAGCATCTGCACCTCGACTATCTCAAGCTCCAAAGCCAGGTGAACTCCATCACCTCCCCCTGCCCCTTATATCTCGACGCTTGCCATCGTCTGGCCATCGATCCCCTGAATCCTATACTCGCCTTCCTCCTAGACAGGAAAAATCCCCCCTCGCCTCAGTAAGCTCCAACGGCGGCTGAAGCCCTGGCAGGTGCAGTTCCTAGCATGGGCCTAGGATATGGAAAAGACGGACTTGGGTTCCTGGCTCTTAAGTGATGAGATGGGACTACTTAGGGAAGACGTTGGCCGCGCTTAGTTGACAGGTGGAGTCGGCTCGTGCCAATATGTGTTAAACGGTCTCAGGGGTCTGATGGATGATATGATAGCTATGCTAGATGTCTGAAAAGGTGAAAAAGGTGTCTAGGAACAAGACAACGAGACAACAAGACTTTGTAGACGTGGCCACTCGCTTATTCTCTTGGCAGAAGGGCTTATTTCCAACAATATGTACGGGCAAGGCCGTTGGAGTTTTATTTCTTTATTTATATATATCGACTTCCCTCTTGTTTCTTGTTTCTAATTCTCATGTTATTTTGCTTTCCCTCTAGCTGCTATATATTATTCTCAAGATACGTCCTGACACATCCTCCATACTCATCCCCATACGAACCATACCAGATCCCCAATGAGACCTCAGTGCCACCGTACGGGCAGTGCAATGGTTTGCTACTCGGCGGACTGGAATAATGAGGCTAACATTATTGGCAAACACCGTTCGTGGACCAATTGCGCAAGATACAACTATCAGCAGTGAATTAATTGATGAAGCTACCTCTAAAATCGAGGGGACCAGGCTGAGATTACGTGTTGAGGTACTATGAGCTCCTAACCGATCAAGCTCTTTTGCTGACAGGCTTAAAGGTTAAAAGACTAGATGGAGGTCAATAAGACGGTAGCGATAGATAACGTACTAGCAAGATGGAATCTTCTACGATAGAGAATCCTTGTTTGGAAAGTACTCCATCCCGTTTCGAGTAAATCGGACGCAAGCTTATCGTATGGGTATGGTGTGGCACATAAGACCCCAGATCATTGGCAAAGCACTCGAGAGGTGGGAAACCCTCACGAGGTGGGGGGAGCTAACAAGCCGATAGGAGGCAAGAAGACGGTAGTGCGAACGGGTGATATGATGAAATGTAATCAGCTAACTCTTTACAGTCAGCAGTAAGCCTGCCTCGAAAAAATCCGAGTGATTGCCATATACATCGGTATAAGGCGCTCTTGCCATTCATCAAAGATGGCAGTCACAGGCGGTATATCGTCGATCAAAACAGATTCTTCACTTTCCTGCTTCTTTTTCCCTCCGATTGACATGTCTTTACACTTGATAACTCTCCTCGGGACACTTGAAGGTTGGTTGGGGGGGATAGCTGCACATTTGATCGCTCTGGTCCTCGCTCCGGTGTTGGTTGGACGCTGTGCGTTTGCGTCTCTACCCTCCCGCTCCCCCCGATCGTCTGGACATCGAAATTCCCAATCTATCAACGGAGATAGAAACGCTGGCGAAACAGATTGAACTCCTCCGGAAGGGGTACCGTCAAAGCGCAAGTACAGAGTCAACCAAAATCTCAAAGCTCTTCGCGAAATCAAACGATATCAGAAGGATGGGGAAAATCTCATACCAAAATTACCATTCAGTCGGGTTGTCAGGGAGATTTATGGCGGATATCACGGGGAGTGGTGAACAGCCGTACCGCATTCAAAGTAGAATAAGGCTTTAGAAGTATTGCAGGATGCGACGAAAGCGTTCATGGGATCATACCTATCGAGTAAGTGCATTACCTGTTTGCATTACCATTCAAATCTGAATCTCACGATTATCACTAACATACCCGGAGTTCATTGCTATACTATGGTTAGTACGCATCCGTCTCTCGAGAAATTCTAGAGGTTACGAACTGCCGCAGCGACTTGCTCGCTACTAAATCCTCCCCATCATGTTTTCCTCCGTCGATTTAAGCCGCGATAACGGCGGTGTTGGTATGGATACGACATGTTTGAATACACCAATCCGGTACAGCGTGAGGCGGAATTCTCGCCATTAAGATCATCACTGAATCATCTACACCCATCCTGGTCGTGCGCGAAACCTCATGGTGCGATATGTCGCCCGCAAACAGACAGCCTACAGGGAGCGGACTATAGCTGAAGCCAGATACCCACTAAAAGGTTACATACTTTACGAATGTCAAAAGAAAAACGCCATCTCCGCAGGTGGAGCCTCATTCGTTAAGAATTATGATTACCTGTGCAAGCATCCATTTCTCCCAGCTATCATTCATACTAATCATAAGCCTCTTACCTATTTCCTCAGTTCCGATTTACATAAAGGTATTAACGTCCACTGGGTAGATCAGCTCCGTCGCCTCAATATCAAAACCAAGTACATCCCTAGGCATCGCGATAAGGTTGCTAATGGCTTATTAAGGACTTTATATAATACAGATGATTACTCTTCAAGTAAATAAATTAATCTCGTCCGACAAGAGCTTAACACTCGAGGCCCCTCGTAGGTCTGGAAAGATGGTAAAGGTGGATTCGAAGCACTTCTTACTTCATTAGATCCCTCATATCAATCTGAAGTACGCGAGCATGGTACTATTAATGGCCTGTCTGTGTTTTGCCTCGAGGCGGCTTTGACGACTTATATTGACAGACATACCACGGGTCTCTCTGCTATCTCCACTATCATAGCGTTTACGATTTAGGACCTACACTAGGACCGTCTTCGGAGACTTTATCCTTGAGCGCCCTGCCTCGGTGACAAGGCCCGGACATAGCAATGGCGAGCGAGAAGACGCAGTCGACGCTGAAGCTTTTCGCAAGAATTGACATTCAGCCAGCCATGTTCTTCACTGGGTGTCTCAATGACCCTGAGAGGCACTATTGGCTTATAAGATTAAAGATCGCAGGGATTGTGAGGGTCGTAAGCAAAGTAAGATATATGATCGAATCTAATTTGTAACCGCCCGTGATTATTTACATAGACCGTTCTGCCGTCATTCTAGGAAAAGAAAATTACATTATTCAAAAGTTATATCGAGACAAATTACTTTGAGGACCACTAGTACCGACCAGCTGAGTTTGCGGCTTGTACATAATCTCCGAGACCACGAATAAACGTATCGATATGGAGAATATGGTGAAAGATATTATCATCCAATGAACGGTCATCTGGGAATCCTTCTTACTATACTAGGGGATGCACAGCCTTTCAGTACCACTATGACACACCTCAGCCACGGTTCCGAAGAGGTTACACAGCGCGAGGATCACTGTTCGCATTATCACGAAGACTGATCCGATGCCAACACCTAGGTGTACGGACGGGATCTGTGTGGTAAAGTAAAGCGATCAAATGGGGAACAACATTCACGACGAGGATTTCGAAGTCGCACGCTCCGAACGATGCTCGAAATCATAATGCCAACACGAGCGGCGTTATCGGACTTTTTGACGGGGACGAGACTTTTGTAAATCTTTTAATTCGACGAGGTTTGATGGGATGGAGAGTGTCTCTTGTAGTGAAGTATCATCTCCCTCCGATTCATTCTTTCTCTCCATCATTCCTCTTTATCTAGATCGAGGTCGACGATAGCGTTGGGTCGTGGCACTGCTGCGTTTGCCGTGCGGAGCATAGGCATATACGACACGGATGCCAACAAAGATCCTCAGCTTTTACGGGACTGAATGCAGGACTCCTGGCTAGGCGTAGTGGATCTTATCATGTCTTCTTTATCATTTGATCTCTCTTTTTCTTTTTCTCTCTATTCAACACTTTTGTATACTCCTATCATCCGCTGAAAAACATGAAATTCCCCTGACTATTAAGACCGGCATAGACTCCGTACGTAAGCATTCCATATTTTGTTTCTCACAGACGCCATGACATCCCCTACGAAACGCCTCTCGCGGGAACACTCATCGTATTACATAGTTTTCGGACATTCTATATGTATTTTTAAGTATTATTCATATTCCTAGTAGATACATGTTGTGAAGCCTTCACTCTGTCAGTCCATGACGAAGAAACCAGGGCTGGAAACCCATGGTACAATTTTATTCAAAACGAACTCTAGAAGATCATTGACAGTGACCATGGGCATAATTCAACACATATATAGGCGAAGGAGCTGCTAGCTAGCAAGTTCGCTATGGATCGAGGTAAAATATCATTTCTTCGGTTACGAGACCGACGCTTGGACGAGGAGGTCATTACTGTTGGCCGACGTACTACAACATACTCATGACCTCCTCACAGGATAGGAACTCTCATCTTTCAAATACAAGACTCAGCACCTCCTTTACCTTCTCGTGAATCGGGGTCCTTGATTCTTACTCTAAGATGCAATGGTCCCTATTCCCTTCTATGTCTTATCTTTCAACCAATTCACAGCTTCATGTCCCAATAAGTCAGAAGAAAGACCTCAGCGCGGAGTTATACAGAGAGGTCTTATACCTTTATTGAATACACTCTTGAAAAAGGATTCGCGAAGGTCGAATATGGTTTTCATGTGTTACTCGGTGCTTTGTCGAGACACAACCTCATAGCAAAGCAACGGTTAGCGCAGCTGGGAATTGGAATTCCGAATCGGAGGGCTGGGTATGTTGTATTTTGACCGGAGGTGTGGTGATGCACATTAGGACTTATATGTTTTAAGGGATATGCGATCCTTGCCTCCGTCCGATAGGAAGAGGTGATGATCTACTAAATCCTGGGTCCCATCGATGATCATGATACTTGGAGGATGGAAGTTTTAAAGACAGCGAGGAAGAAGTAGCATTCAGTCCTAGCTCAGATTAGTAATATATCGCCTCATGTGGATTTCCTTAGACACGTCGTCTTCGCAAGCGTACATTCATCACGTGAGCGAGCACCTAGCTAAATGATGTCTGTATGTAATATATCATTATTTGGCCGCTAAGCAGCTAGTCTGCTACTATCAGGCCCATGCACAACGAGTGTGAGGTCTTCTGCAGCAGCTCTAGTACCTACAAACACCTTATATCTAGGCGACACGGTCCTAGGGTAAGCCTAGCTATGTAATAGTCTAGAGGTAGGCCGATGGGAAATGCTAGATACACGGATTTTCGAGTTCTGAATGGATGAGAAAGACAAGTATCTTTCTGGGGGGGTGGAACAGTATGTACTAATAGTACCTGCGTTCTCCTGATTGATAGTATTAGTCTCCCCCTCACTAACCTTAGCTAAAATAGCTCGAACTGTGGCTACTCGTTTGGATTTTGCAGGTGAACCGCTGGGAAAAGATATCGAGAAAGGCAGTCGAGCCGTGCATTCACTTCGAGATTGTCATGAAGGGATTATGGACGGGGAAATCAGCCTGAGAATGGTCCCTCGGAAACCAGAAGTGTGGAAGCATCTAAATGTGATGTGCTCTGGAGATTTAAGAAGGTATATCTCAGGATTCGGAGGTTGAGGATCTACCAACTAAGACCAAGAGATGGGAAGGAGGCAATTAGAGGTATCTGAAGAGATCGGCTGTATAGATTGTTGCTCTACCTACTTGCTACTGTACGAGCTCACCCGCCCGGTTGTAATTGGCTTCATGAAGAAAAGATTGACTGCTTTGTCCTATGACGTTACAATAACGCATGACTATTGATGCCCAAAGGTAACCGTTTATAGCATTCTTTCGGGCCTCAATGCCATGAAGAGATCATGCAGAAAATGCTTTGTCTGGAGGATGCCTGATTTGATGGGGCCGTTTCCTCGATAACAACAGATTCGAGGGCCTACAGTCTGTGGCGTCGACAGTCTTCGCAGGCCAGCATATGGCAACGTTTGCAACACAGGATGTACTTGCGATGTCTCGTGCCACACATCTCGCAGACCTTGCCGTGGCGCGATCCTTCGAGTTTAGTGAACTTGCCACTGTGGTCGCATTCATGGTTTGTTTGTAGCTCCTGCGCCATAGCCACCACGCGTTCTTGACGGATAGCAGGTTCCAAGGGCCATGGGGCCTCTCTGTCAACAACCTGCTGAGCTCTTCGATTGAGTAGTTCCGGCACCCAGTCGCTACATAGGCATTCCTTCCACTTTACACCGCATCTGTAGCAGAACTCGGCGCTGCATCTACAGCTGTTTTTGGATCAGCTTTTACTTACACGACCGGTAGCAGTAGGTATCACTCACGTCATGTGGTCACAGCCCTCATACCGAAAAACCATTTCACCGCATCCAAAACAGGGCTTCCAGCCTTGCTCATCCGCGAAATTAATAAGGCTCTGCCTTGCTTCATCTGCTGGGCAATCCCCATCATGTGCTAGTGTCTTGCAGTGCATACAAGTTCTACCACTACAGGCCTCACAGGAAGCACTATCCCGGGTTCGCTGCGGCATGGGGATAAACTTGGCGCACTCTGGGTTAGCGCAGTAGATTCTGTCGGTGCTGGTAAATTCCAGCTCAGCACGTCGATAGGCGGTCAGATCTTCGACTGAGAAGTCTGCTTCAATGGTTGAGATATCGATTAGTCGGCGGTGACATTTTGGTGGGAAAAGGCTTTCGTCCTTGGCAACATGTAGGAAGAAGGACTTGAGGCACGGCTTGCAATATACATCATTGCATACCAAACGCACTATGGAATGAGGATGGACGGACTCTCCACAGACAATGCATTCGACTTTGAGCTGGGGCAATTGCTCAAGGACAGCTCTCTGGCGGTGAGCGTAATGGGCGGAAGGGCCCGCAACGCTGCTACAGGACTATATGCTGAGAGTCGAAGCTTCTGTAGCTCGCAGGACGTAGTCCCATTCAGCCGACTCCGCTCCGAGGCGAGACATCCCTGGCAAATCGGTGACATCCTGAGATAGCAGATTTTCATCTTCATTCAAGCTTAGGGCGAAGTCTCGATCTTGAACAGACTGTGTCTCCTCGACCCTTGATTCTTCGATGGCCACAGCATCAGAATCAACAGCTTTAGCAATGCTGTGAGCGAACTTCAGATCCTCGACGAGAGCAATCGCCTTCTTGAGCTCGGCCTCGAAGTCATCAAATGCCAAGGCAAAATCTGGAGGACTATCTTCAGTCCATTTGCCGGATTGAAGCTCGCGCTGAGCGTCGATTTCTTCGCGTTGAAGCTGCAAAGCAAAGCTCTGGTCGTCGAGTTGGAGGAAGGGGTCAGCGCATGCCATAACTGAGGCTGGTATGATTTGTTGGTCTGAGTTTGGTTGTTGGTCCTTATTGGGATACAGTCTGGGTCAACCAGAAAAGATGGAGTCTATCTTGTTGCTATTAATGGGGTTGCTAAAGAGCATGAAGAATGGAGGCAATTGTCCCTTAAATACGGTACGTGCTCCCCAACGCTAGTCCAGTTACCCCTCATTTAGCGTGTGTAAGACCATTAAGAATACTTATCGCTTTAAAATAGCCCCCCTTAATTTATTTTTAAAACTATGTAATAGTTAGCTACTATAAATATATTAGTATTAGTATCTTTATTAGACTAACTATTAAGTTTAAAATTAGTTCTAGCTTTTAGTACTAATTAAATATATAGATTAGAATTATACTATTAGTACTAACTTTAATACCTAGTACTAGCTTTTAGTATTAACTTAAAATAGCCTTAATCTCTTAGTAATCTAACTTAGACTAACTTAAATTACTAAGAATATATTAAGAATTTATAAAAGTAAGAGGTATTAGAGTTTCTCTAATTTTATCTACTAGCTAGAAAGATATAGGATATCCTATAAGATATCCTATATAAGATAGTATAGGACTATAAGATAGGATAGGTAAATTAGATTCTAATTCTATATCTTTATAATAGTATAAGATAGGGATAGGATAGGATTTCTATAAGACTACTTTATAAGATAGGATATTTTTAGGATATCTTATAATTAGTAAGTATATAACATAGTATTTTCTATATAAATATTCTAGAAATCTTTCTTATATAGAAAGATTTCTAGAATATTTTTTTAGAAAATACTATATTATATACTTACTAATTATAAGATATTCTAAAAATATCCTATCTTATAAAGTAGTCTTATTAAAAATCCTATCCTATAAGATTATCTTATAAAAACCTATACTATTCTAGAATAGAATAGAACTAAAATAGGTAATTTTATACTATATTATAGTATAGCTAGTAAGACTAATATCTTATACTATCTTATATCTTTCTAGCTAGAAATTTTATCTATATATTAGAAATAGAATACTTTTTAATATAATATTAATAGCCTCTTTATTTCTATTAGAATTTAGATTACCTTTTTATATATCTTATTTACTTAATAAGAATTACTCTTATAATAATTATAACTAGTAATATAATAATTTATATTATATATAGTAAGAGGTATAACTATAAATAGAAAATATTACTATTATTATAATTCTTATTTTTATAAAGAATTATATTACTTATTTATATTACTTTATTTATACACGGCTAGGCTGGCCATGAACTTGAGTTTCGGGTATAGTTCTACGGCAGTAACCGCAGGTCTCTTCACAACCCTAGCATTCGTCTTAGCAGCATCTTCATCGTAATTAGGCAATGACAGCAGCTGGTCGTTGACTAGACCGACGCGATAAAGCCCAAGGGAAGCCTTAAATGCAGCATCCATTCGAGCCCATCTTTTAGTAGACCACAAGCATGTGCTGCAAATTTCTCGGACCATTGAAATAACACTATTAGGAAGAACCATTCTGCATGAAACGTTCCCATTTACCGTGTGATCAAAGGTAAAGATTGGGGCGAAAACGGTGTAAGGGGTTGCAGGCAAGGTATTGTAAAAGTGGTACAACATAGAGATGTTGCAAGGCATCTCGAAGAGTCATCTTCACACTGCACATTGACAGTCAGATCAGATTAAAAACCAGGGTCGATGGATATTCACGCAGTTGACTCAATCAAAAACTCCGGGTAGCCATCTTCGTCAGCTTCCAATCTCTCAATCCCTTCTGAATGCCTCATATCGTCCATGTATTTCTCTTTCATCTCTACTCCGAGTTTTCGCCACTCGAGAAGTGCCTTCTCTTGCCCCTTCGGGAATATGACAATAAAGGTGGACCTTTTGCTCCTTGCCCTTCCCCTTCTCTGGATAAAAGACTTCAAGTCCGGTAGCTGTTCGAAGCATATCACGATGTTGCAAGCAGTAATGTCTATGCCTTCCTCACAGACGCTCGTTACGATGATCGAATTCTTCGTCCAGTTTCGTAGGCCATTCAATGTTTCTTACTGGGTCATTCACTGATGTTGATGAGATCACCGAGATTTGAAGCACGAGCCTGGTTATCCGATGTGCCAACAAACATTCCGATCCGGAGGATATCCTCGAGCACGGGATGCATTATCAACAGTACAGACAATAATTTCACAGCGGTGCGAATCTTCATGAAATAATACCTGCAGATCCAGGAGACATCTCATGGGCTAGCAATCCCATGACTTGGCGGGCCTTGGGCGAAACACCGCGGTCTTGCGGCTTCAATTGCATATCGATTACAGGAACAGAGAGAGATGCAAAGAGATTGTTTAGGTCGACCTTTTCACCCTCGTTCATGTCCTCGAGGATGCTGAATGCAGCTCGCCTTTGAGCCTGAAATCTGAGTATGCACTGACAGATGTAGAGCTCTGACTTCCATGGGCCAAGCTCATTGTTCACTTCAGTAGCCATGCGGACAAGTCGCTTCGTCTGATCCTGACAGTATGTCTTGCGACTCAAGCGAACCTTGACGTACTTCTCTACATCCTCGCTTTGGAGACTGGACACATACGGATCTTGTTCTATATTAAGGTTCGAGTACAATTGAGAAAGCCTTTGAAGGAAACGCGGGGTAGGACCTGTTCTTCAGGGTGGACCAAAACGGCCATCTCGGGTCCGTGGACAAATCTTTGTAGCTCGTCGCGACTTTGTTTCGGTGTCTTACTGACAGCGCTGAGGTCCTGCCCTCTCGTTCTGACTCAAGTCAGCTATGACGAGGCATCGTTCCTGCAATCACCTACTGCAATCCTTCCCTTTCCTTCTTCCAACAGGGCTGGCAGTCAACCCTAGGATATTTGGAAGCTCTCGTTGCCCCTTTCGCCTCTTTGCGTGATAGAAATTCTGCATGATCTTTAACCACCGGATGACTCCGCACGAAGTGATGGGCTTTGTCGAAAATGAGAAGGGCCATCAAGTCCAGGTGCACGAAGCCATGGATCAATGCACCCAGGAGCACTTGGAGCGTCCAGACGACACTGTTCATGTTTCTCAGGGCAGCGTTCCACATGCCTTGCTCGCTCCACAGATCGATCCCGTCATGACCAATGAGCATTCTGCTCTGGAAAGACGGGAGCTGAGTGGAAATAACATTGTACTGTTGCTCCGCGAGTGCCACTATTGGGCAGAGATGCCAGACAAGCTACTGGAGGCTCTCAGCAGCCAGCCGAGGAAGTTGGAAAGTATTCAAAGCACCTTTTCTGGCGTACCCTCGAGCTCCGCCGCGATTCGTAAAAAGGAGAGTGAAAGTATTCAGCTCATTAATAGCATATCAGCGGAACGAAGCTGTGCAGCGAAGGCCATGGACGATTTGGGTGTGGAGGGGCAGACCTGATTACCCCGCTCGCAAGTTTGACCCTCACGCAAGTTGCAGCCTGATTGTGACGGTTTCTTCCAGCAACCCTTACAGTTTCCTCACGACTAAAACTTTCACCTGAAAATTGCACTGGAATGTCAGGCCGAGATCGAGGCAACCGGGGCCGCGGTGACCGCGGTGGTTACGATAGTCGTGGAAGAGGTGGCAGAGGCAGAGGAAGAGGGGACGATCCAGGATACCGAGGCGGGCGAGGTGGAGGACGAGGCGAAGGGGCTGCGGCGGAGGTTTTTTCGTCAGACTCTCCTTCCCATATCGATAAACTTCCGACTCACTTGGCCATACTAGGACTCCGGATCATTCCATCCCTCCTCCTAGCACCCAAGTCACGAAAGTCGAGGATCTCTTCCAGAAAAACCTTTCTCCTGACGGATCGCTGGGCATCGGGGGCCTTCAGATAGACGCGAAGTTTCCTTGCCGGCCCGGATACGGCACCAGAGGGCAGAAGGTTATACTTTGGGCGAATTACTTTGAAATGATTCCCAGCTCAGATCTCCTCCTCTATCGCTATAACGTTGCCGTACAGCCTGCTGCAGTAGGGAAAAAGTTGAGTCAGATCATCAGACTATTACTGGAACTCCCGGGGTATAGCGAATTTCGCCATGACATAGTCACTGATTTCAAGTCTACTCTCGTCTCCCGTCGGAGGCTTAGCCCTGACACGGCCGAACCAGCAATTCAGTACCGAGCGGAGGGTGAGGATGAGCCACGAGCCAACGCACAAACTTATAAGCTACGCGTCGAAGAAACGGGAACCCTCACCGTCTCCGAGCTCACAGACTATTTAACTTCTACCAACGTGAACACGGCTTATGCGGACAAGCTACCTGTGTTGCAAGCTCTCAATATTTTTCTGGGTCATTATGCCAAGTCCTCTCCTGCATTAGCCACGGTTGGGAGCAGTAAGAGCTTCTCTCTGACTCAAGACTCTCCGAGATGGGACCTTGGAGCCGGTCTGACCGCTCTTAGAGGATTTTTCTCAAGTGTTCGAGTCGCGACCTGCCGCATCCTCGTCAACGTCAACGTCAGTCATGGTGCCTTTTACGATGCCATACCGTTAGATCAGTTGATCCAGAAGTACGGCTCAGCACATCAATTCAACCACGTAAAGCTGCAGTCCTTCCTCAAGGGAGTGCGAGTCAGGGTGATCCACCTGAAGGAAAAGAAAAACAAAGCCGGCCAATCTATTGCCAGAGTCAAAACTATCTTTGGGCTTGCAAACAAAAATGACGGTCACGGTCTGGATCATCCACCGCGGGTGCAGAAGTTTGGTGCAGGACCGAAGGATGTAGAGTTCTTCCTCAATGATTCCTCCGGAGCGCCGTCAAGTTCATCAACAGCTCAAGCTGCCGGGACACCAGGCAGCAAAAAGAAAGGCAAGGGTAAGAAGGGCGGCGAGTCAAGTCAGGGGCCAGGCCAAAATGTCCCCCAGGGCGGCAGGTATATCAGCGTCTACGAGTTCTTTAGAAGTGGTATTTATTCCATCACTGCTCAGCTCTACTCTCTAGTAACCAGATGAGTAGTCCACAACCGGTCGATCGCGAACCCAAATCTGCCCGTTGTGAATGTTGGAAACAGGGAAAATCCGAGTTATCTCCCGGCTGAGGTTTGTATTGTAATGCCCGGACAGAACTCACAGGCAAAGCTTGAACCCGCGCAAACGCAACAGATGATCCGATTTGCCGTCCGCAAGCCCGCGGAAAATGCAAACTCCATAACCCAAGAAGGTGTCCGTACTGTCGGCCTTTTACCACAGGGAAATGTCAATCTGGTAAGATCCATGTCTGGGCCCGTGACGGCCAATTGCTCGATGAAGGCTGATGCTTCTAGGGTCGTTTTGGTATATCGGTGACCGCGAATTTGATTACAGTCCCGGGACGTATCCTGACCGAACCAAAGATTAGATACAAACAGGATAAATCACCTTTCGTTCGAGGTGGAAGCTGGAACATGCAAGATATCAAATTCAATACCGGAGGGACATTGCGGAACTGGTCCTACTTGATGATTTCCATGGGTGGTTTCCCGGATGCATTCGATCAAGCTGGTCTACAATCTACAGTGGCCCAGTTCCACAAAGCTCTCCAAGATATGGGTATCACGGCTGCTGCACCAACCCCAGGATCGAGGATTGTAGTCAATACTCCCGATGACATGCGAATTGACACCGCACTCAAGAATGTTGCTGGTGATCCGAGGCAGACCAGGCTTGTGCTCATTATCATACCAGTCGCAAACACACCCTTGTATAATCGAATCAAGCACATTGGCGATGTCAAGGTTGGCGTCCACACAGTCTGCGTGGTCGGTTCCAAATTTGCCAAGTCATCACCCCAGTACTTTGCGAATGTCGCTCTCAAGTTCAACCTTAAGCTTGGTGGTATCAATCAGTTGGTTGACAACTCGCGACTTGGTATCATCAACGAGGACAAGACTATGGTCGTCGGTATAGACGTGACTCACCCTTCTCCTGGTTCCGCATCCAATGCGCCAAGTGTAGCCGGCATGGTTGCAAGCGTTGACAAATGGCTTGGACAATGGCCGGCGGATCTTCGCGTTCAGGAATCTCGTAAAGAGATGGTGTCTGAGCTCGACTCCATGCTCAAATCCCGTCTCCATCTCTGGAAGACGCAGGGAAAGCACAAAGTCTTCCCCGAGAACCTCCTCATCTACCGTGATGGCGTTTCCGAAGGCCAGTACACAACGGTCATCGACACCGAGCTCCCGCTCTTACGCAAGGCTTGTGCCGAGCTATATCCGCCTCCGGACACGAAGAAGGGTCTCCCGCACATCACCATCATCATAGTCGGTAAGCGCCACCACACCCGGTTCTATCCCACGACTGCCAGCGACGCCGACCGCTCCTCCAATCCCAAGAACGGCACCGTAGTCGACCGCGGCGTCACCGAGGCCCGCAACTGGGACTTCTTCCTGCAGTCCCACACCGCGCTCCAGGGCACCGCCCGCCCCGCCCACTACTACATCGTGCTCGACGAAATCTTCGCCAAGCGCAAAGTTCCACCTCCCTTCCAGAACGTCGCGGACGTGCTCGAAGATCTGACACACAGCATATGCTATCTTTTCGGTCGCGCCACCAAAGCTGTTAGCATCTGCCCGCCCGCTTACTATGCAGATATTGTGTGTGAAAGGGCCAGATGCTATCTCAGTGGGCTTTTTGATGCTATCACGCCCTCGGGAACTCCAGCGCAAAGTGTATTGGGCGATGGAGGACATCCAGAGGCAAGGACGGAAGACGTGCTGATTCATCCTAATTTGAGGGATACGATGTTTTACATCTAATAAAACGGAGAATAGCAGTTGACGGTATTTCATATGCTGCATCTCATGTAAACGTCAGGGAAGTGGTTTTTGGATATTTACTTCTGATCCAGAAGCTTTATGACTCTTCTCCTACCAATAAACTCCTCATTACTCAAAATCTAACCCCTGGGGCCCGTGCTTTCGCGATAGATTGACCGCGAGGAATCGAATTTGGAATCGAATTCATAAATTTATGCAACGCTTAACTTATAAAAGGTATAAGCTAGCTATAAGTAGTTTAGTAATTCAAGCTAATACTAAAAATAACCTCTAAGTACTAAAAAATAGTTAGTCTATTTTATAAAGGCCCCTAGCCGCTAGATAAGGGCCTTAATAAAAAATATAAGATGTTAATATATAATCTAAGTACGTATAATACTATTAATAATAAATAGTATATTTATTACTATATAGAAAGTAATATATAAGGAAATCTATTCTAGTATATATTATACTAAGACCCCTTATTCTATAATAAATTAAGCTTAATCTAGACTAATTTCTAATAATATATATAAGGTAGTAGTACGCGTATACCCCGTACTAGTCCGCGTATACCTTATCTTAGTACGCGTATACCTCCCTCTATTTAACTTAAGGGCTATATTAGGATATCTTAATATATCTAGCTAGTATAATACGGCTTACTAGTAATATCCTAGCGGTATTAGTTTAGCTTCTTATTATCCTAATAGATATCCTTTTATCTAGATATCTAAGAGACTAGGTAGCTTCCTTAAGGGGTATTTAAATAGTCCTCCCTCTACTTCCTTAAAAGGTAGAGATTAATTCTTTTATAATTATAAAGTTATAAGAGTATTAAGTCTACCTTTATAATATTACCTACTCGTTAGTAGTTTATACTATCTATTCTAGCCCTTAGGAACTAGCCTTCTAGTTTAGTTCCTAATAGTTCTAATCTCTCTACCTCTAAAGGGGGATAGTCTAGATTATAATAGTATAGTAATATAAAGATATCTAACGCTAAATAAGATAAAGATATATTAGAAGTCTAGTATAATAAAATTAATATAATATTAAAGTCTAATATAAGAGATATTAAAGTAATAAATAATATACCTAATAATAGAATTTCTAATAAAACCCTTACTAGTATAATTATACTTAATAAACTTATTACTACTATTAAAGTTAAAGAAGAGTAGTTAATAAAGGAAAGAAAGCTTTAAGGTATTTAAGAAAGAGTAGCCTAATTATAAGTAAAAGTAGATATAATTATACTAGATCTATATTAGATTACTAGTAGATTAATAGGAGGAATATAATAAGGGTTAAGACTAGGCTAAATAGAGGACTACCCTCTAAATTAGGGTATTAATATATAAGGTATATTAGACCCTAGGGTAGGATCTATCTTTAATAGTTTTACCCTAAGTTAGTCTACTAGAGGCTAGTTAGAAGAACCTAGTAATTATT
>JAABUX010001448.1_pt1:0-32500 | contig 35958 bp, 29 predicted proteins | sample 5561851 | NCBI WGS metagenome assembly JAABUX01 (sample SAMN10711883, study PRJNA513361) | rock metagenome | isolation source: Antarctica rocks | place: Antarctica: Victoria Land, Richard Nunatak red sandstone | collected 2016-01-03
CGAAAGCCACCAGACCGGATAGCCAAGGGAAAAAATGGAGCGGGAGATGGGATTTGAACCCACGACAACCACGTTGGCAACGTGGCGCTCTACCACTGAGCTACTCCCGCCCTGATTCGGTCCGAACCGACCAAGGACGTCGATCCAGTCTGTCTTGCGTTCCAGCCGTTTGGTTGGGGCAAGGACTAATCTACGAGGTCTCGACCCCGAATGCAAGCCTCCCAACCCGAAATTTTTCGACCCGATCATCGTCGAGACCCCGACGGCTCTCAGCCCGAGGATTTCGGGGAGAGTCGAATCATCCCTCTCGCGAGGTGAGTGCCCCGAGTCCGACGATAGAGGGTCGGGAAGTCGATATCCCGACCATCCCGGTCGACGAATCCCGTCTTGGCTTGGCCATAATGGGGAAAGAGTTCGACCCGGTAGTGGTGGTAGAGGGGCAACCTCAAATGACCGCTCTCGTCGGCGCTTCGGTGTTCGTTCCGCCATGTCCATGCCTTGAACGGGTCGAGAGCGTTCAAAGCATTGTGGAGTTGGCGGCTCTTGTAGGCGGTGCGATCGCAGACGAAATATCCGTCGATGTCGGCGGGATGATCCTTGGCCTCGACGAACGACCCGCCGATGTAGATCTCCTCGATGCCGACCCGCCAAAGCTGACCGGCGAGGATCTCCAGGTTGTCGACCAGGTGCGACCGCCAATCCCGATCCCACTTTTCCCTTGAGGGCGGACCCAAAACAAGGTCCGACCGTAGGAGATCATCGATCGACATTGGATGGTCGCCGGGGGCCAACATCGCGTCCCGGCCCAATTTGCGGATGATGGTGTCGATCATGGTCTTTCAAAGGTTCAGGATGACCGCATCCGCGCCTGTGACCCAGATGCGGCCTGACCGAAGGGATCGCCAATCGACCGCCGCTCAGAGTCATGGCGGATTTCTAAAGCTGACGTTTCCCCGGTCGTCGCGGGTTTCTAGGCCCGACAGCCCGTGGCCCCAGACCCCGGCGGAGACCCGCAACTTGCCTTGCTCGTCGGAGACCTTCAAGCCGACGTTGCCCAACTGGTCATTCAATAGGGATGCCTGGGGCTTGTGCTCTCGAGGGTCGTAAAACTGCAACCCCGCCTGATCCCTGGTGACTTTGCCGATAAACAGGCGCTTCTGATTTTCACCATCGAAGATGTAGAGACCTGCCGTCCGGTCGTTCCCGGCCGCGAGGTTCATGATGTTAGTCCCTCGATGATCGCAGAAAGCGATTATAGGTGCTTGTTCTTTAGCCATGAAGAGCGACAGCCGTTTGACGCCGTTATCGTCCCGCACAGTAAAACTGCGGGCAACGACATCAGTGGTTGACGGGTTGAATAACGCGATCCGAGCGGCGAACGGGACAAACAGGGCGGTCAGCGCGATGGCCAACGTAATTGCATGCCACGACTTGGCCGACTGGTACGCTTCGTTCAGGCGGCGAGTCAACTCTCGATTACTTCGTTCCAGAGCTTCGACGCGCTCGATGAGCTGGGACTCAAGCTGGTCATTGGACATGATCGCTACGCTTCGCCTGGAGCAGACCACTGAATGGCCTTGGGTCGTTCGCTCAGAACTAAGGGTTCCTAAAGCTGACGTTTCCCCGGTCGTCGCGGGTTTCTAGGCCCGACAGCCCGTGGCCCCAGACCCCGGCGGAGACCCGCAACTTGCCTTGCTCGTCGGAAACCTTCAAGCCGACGTTACCATTTTGATCATTTGCTAGAGAGGCCTGGAGCTTGTGGTTCCGAGTGTCAAAAAGCTTCAAGCCAGCCTGACCACCGGTGGATTTAGCGATCATCAACCGTGTTTGGTTTTCATTATCGAAAATATACAGACCCGCCGTCCGGTCGTTCCCGGCCGCGAGGTTCATGACATTGGCCCCTCGATCATCGTAGAAGGCAAGGACAGGAAATTGTTCTTTGGCCATGAAGAGCGACGCCCGTTTGACACCGTTGTCGTCCCGAACGGTGAAACTGCGGGCGACAACATCCAAAGTTGATGGATTGAACAACGCGATCCGAGCGGCGAACGGGACAAACAGGGCGGTCAGCGCGATGGCCAGCGTAATTGCCCGCCATGACTTGGCCGATTGGTCCGCCTCGACCATGCGGCGAGACAGTTCCTTGTTACTTTGTTCAAGAGCTTCGACGCGCTCGATGAGCTGGGACTCAAGCTGGTCGTTGGACATGATTGTTTCGGTTCGCCGGGTGTAGACCACTGAATGGCCTTGGGTCGTTCGCTCAGAACTAAGGGTTCCTAAAGCTGACGTTTCCCCGGTCGTCGCGGGTTTCCAGGCCCGACAGCCCGTGGCCCCAGACCCCGGCGGAGACCCGCAACTTGCCTTGCTCGTCGGAAACTTTCAAGCCGACGTTGCCCAACTGGTCATTCAATAGGGATGCCTGGGGCTTGTGCTCTCGAGGGTCGTAAAACTGCAACCCCGCCTGATCCTTGGTGACTTTGCCGATAAACAGACGCTTCTGGTTCTCACCATCGAAGATGTAGAGACCTGCCGTCCGGTCGTTCCCGGCCGCGAGGTTCATGATATTAGTCCCTCGATGATCGCAGAAAGCGATTATAGGTGCTTGTTCTTTAGCCATGAAGAGCGACAGCCGTTTGACGCCGTTATCGTCCCGCACAGTAAAACTGCGGGCAACGACATCAGTGGTTGACGGGTTGAACAACGCGATCCGAGCGGCGAACGGGACAAACAGGGCGGTCAGCGCGATGGCCAACGTAATTGCATGCCACGACTTGGCCGACTGGTACGCTTCGTTCAGGCGGCGAGTCAAATCTCGATTACTTCGTTCCAGGGCTTCGACGCGCTCGATGAGCTGGGACTCAGGCTGGTCGTTGGACATGATTGTTTCGGATCGCCCGTTGTGAACCACTGAGAAAGGTCATACCTGGGACCGTACGCAAACGGTCCCAGGTAAGACGACAAACGATGCCCGGATTGCAAAACTAGCGACCGAAGAGTCCCAAGATCTGATCGGAAAGGCCCAGAGTCAAGTTGGACAAACTTGATGGACCGGGGATAGAGCCGGTTGGAGCCGAGGATGAACTTTGTCCGGTCGACCCACCAGCCAGGTTTGACGGATACCATCCCGGATCATCGTTGGAGGGACCGAAAGTACCGGGCGGGTAGTTTCCGCTCATGCCGCCCGAGCCGGGATCGGCGGACGATCCCGAGCCGGTGTTAGCCATCTGAACGATCGTGTTCATCACTTGGACGGCCATCATGCCCGTCGAATCCTGGTAGGTCGGGTCCGGTTCCTCATCCCAGGTGAAGGTGAACTGCGGGCCTTCGGAGATGTCGGGGACGTTGTTGTTGGGATAAACCCCGTCGTTGGGGTCGGGGTCCTCGGGAATGTCGGGACCATCGGAGCCGGGGCTGCTGCCGGGGAGGTCGATGGAGATGGTTTGGCCACCGCCGAGGTCGATCGACCCGGACAAAGGGTTGCCAGACGGGTTGCTCGGCGTCCAGGTGATCGGCCCGTTGATGAGTTGCGGGCCGCCCAGAGTGTCGGTCCCGAGCGATCCTCCACCACCGATCGGCCCGGTGACCGTGATCAGACTCGAACCGCCACTCGGAGTCAGGTTGAGCAAGAATCCGTCCGTGTGCATCCCATCGAACAAAACGACCGGGGCCGGACTCGACGTGCCGGTGGGGATGGGGATGACCAATGGGTCCAGGACGCCAGAACCGTCCTTGGCCGGGACGGCGACCACGAGGAATTCGGTCGGGGGCGGAGCGACGGTACCTCCGGTCGAGAGCAGTCTCCGCGAATCTAGGGCCTCGGCCGAGGGCTGGAGGGCTGGAGGGATCGTCGCTTGCGGGAAGATAACGACATCGTCATCGATCCTCTCAGGGTGCGAAACTTGTTGGGACCAGCGGACTGGGTTCGGTTGGCCCGACGTGGGTCTGGGCCGGCCGTGCTTGTGATGCGGCTTGGATGGTAACGCCCGACACAACATGCCGCAAGGTCGGTGGGACCGTTTTGACCTGTTGTTGCTTAAAATCAACCAAAACGATTCGGGTTGACCGCTCGGGGCGACTTCCCTACGATCCCGCCTTGCCGCGAGGTGTTCGGGCATTCGGTTTTTGATCTCAAAAGGCGGAGCCTTCATCCATGCGGATCGGGATCATCGTCGGGGTCGTCGCCGTGGCCGCGACCTCGCTCTGGCTGGGCATCGAGACCCGACGCAACCGCCTGGTCTGGGACCACTTCGACGTGGTCAAGCCCGACATCCTCTACCGGAGCGGCCAGCTCACCGGCGGCCAGTTGACCCAGGCGATCCGGCGCTACGGGATCAGGACCGTCGTCAACTTCCAGAGGACCAGCCCCCAGGTCACCCGCGAACGCCTCTTGACCAAGCAGCTCGGCGTCGACTTCCTCAACCTACCGATGACCGGCGACGGATTCGGCCACGAGGATCAGTTCCGCGAGGTTCTCAAAGCCTGCGACGACCCCCACCGCCGCCCCGTCCTGATCCACTGCGCCCGGGGGACTTGCCGGACCGGCGCCGCGACCGCCCTCTACCGATTCGAGCGCGACGGCTGGACGATCGACGACGTTTCCGCCGAGATGAAGCGCCAGTCCTATAAGGATGGTTGGCTCCCCGGCTACGTCTACGAGATGGTCCAGAACCGGCCCAGCGACCTCTTCGCCGACCCGATCGTGACGCTCGACAAGAACCTTCCCGCACCGCCGCCTCGCACCTCGAAAAATCAATTTTCGCCACGGATGGAACACGGACGAGACACGGATCAGAAAGATTTGGATTGATCCATCCGTGCCCTGTCCGTGTTGATCCGTGGCTAGAGATTTTCTGAAATCTTCGATCGCCGACTGCTCGGAAGGAGCCGACAGATGCCCGTGGAACCCGTACCGGCGACCCGCCCTCTGAGGCTCCGAGCCGACTTGCCCGAGGTCGCGGCGTACGACTCGGCTTCGACCTTGGTCGAGGTCGGCGGCGACGCTCGATGGTTCGACCGGGTCGGACGCCCGAGCGTGGTCGCCCTGGCCGCGTTCTTCGTCCTCCTGGGCGCGGCGAACCTGGACCTGAGCGCCACCGAAGCTCGGCTCGGGCTGGCGGTCGGCGACGCCTTGGGACCTTTGGGCCGGGTGGTCGGCTATTGGGACCCTTCGGTCTGGCCGCTCCCCGTGGCGATCGGCAAAATCTGGGGCTGGTTCGAGGAAGAAGGTCCGACCCAGAACGCGGTCCGCTGGCCCTCCGCCATCGCCGCCTGCCTGATCGGCTACCTCTTGACCCGTCGAGCCCGGCTCGATTTGACCGCTCGCGCGGGCTTGATGGCGGCCCTGGCGTGGTTCGGCTCTTTGGCCCTGCTCGACCGGTCGGTTGGCGTCGGGGGTGATCTGATCGCGGGCTTGGGCACGGTCGCGGCGCTGGATCGGTTGCTGGCGAAGGGGTCGGGCTGGTCCGTCGGGTTCTGGGCGAGTTGGGCCTTCCTGGCGGGGGGCTGGCCCCCGGTGGCGGTCCTGGCATTGTGCACGGTGGTCCTGGGCCGGTCGGGGGCGACCTGGACCTGGAAGATGTCGATCCCGATCCTGGCGACGGTCGCCGCCTGGTCGGCCTGGGCCTTGGTCCAAGCTCCCGCCGCGGCATGGGCCTCGGCGGTCGGGTTGCCGATCACGCGGCGTTCCGCCTGGTTCTTGACCCTGGCCGTCGTCGGGGCGGGTTGCCCCTGGGCGCCTTTCGCCGGTTTGCTCGCCGCCCGGTCGGTCCGAGAAAGCTGGGCAGGGCCGGGCCGGTCGCTGGTGATGGGATGGCTCCAGGTCGTCGGGGCTTGCCTCGTGGTCGGCTCGATCGTCCCCGGCCTGGGGACGGCGAGCACGGTCCCCGCGCTGGCCGGGCTGGCGTTCGTGTCGGCAAGCGTCTGGGACCGGGCCTGGATCGTCGGCTCGACCTCGTCCGCCGCCCGACGGACCTTGCTCGGGTTGACCCTGGCGATCGCCGGCCTCTGGCTGGTCGTGGTCGTGGTCTGGGGCGGTTATGTCGCGTTCTCGGTGGCTTACTACCGGTCGACGATGATCGTCACCTTGATCTTGAGCGTGGCGGGGTTCGTCTCCGCGACCGAGGCGATCCGCTGGTCCGACGCCCGCCGGGGGTTCGCCGCGATGGCCTTGGTGGCGGTCGCGCTCAAGCTGGCGCATTGGGGTTACTACGTCCCCGAGATGAACTACCGGACGAGCGCGGGGCCTTGGGGCCGAGCGATCGGCCAGTGGGTCCCCGACAAGCATCCGATCTACACCTTGCATGCCTGGCCGACCGACCTCGCCTACGCGATGGTTCGCCCGGTCCGCCAGCTTGCCGCCCCGCAACTGATCGAGTTCCAACCGGGTGAGGGGTCGAAGTTCGTCCTCCTGGCCGACTCCGAGTACGCCGAATACCAGAACTGGCCCGACGGCTGGCCCAAGCTGATCAAGGTCGCCGAGTTCTCCGACGAGCTTGGCCTGGGCCGTCGAGTCTTGACCCGGACCGAAGGCCCGATCGTCCTCGGCCACCCTTACAAGAGCGGTTCGGCGACGGAATGACCGATCAAACCGGCTTGGGCGGCCTTGACTCCTTCTCGACGATCCCGCCGACCCCGAACCGGCGGCCCAGCTCGGCCTCAACCTCTTGCCAGGGCACGTCTTTGAGGCCGAGCATCACCAAGGTATGGAACACCAGATCGGCCACCTCATGGACCAAATGCGCCCGCCCCTCCAAGCCCGACTCATCCGCCGCCTCGACCACCTCGGCCGCTTCCTCGACGATCTTGCCGCCGATCTTGGCCACCCCTCCCGCCAGGAGTGACGCGACGTAAGACCTTTCCCTAGCCGGATTTGCTTTGCGGGATGCGATCACCGCCATCAACTCGGGCAGGATCGAAATTTCGGACATGAAAATACATCCAAGAAATATGATTTGCGGATTTGTCCGATGAACTTCAATAGCTTGCGATCTGGTCCACGGCGACCCCGAGGCGGGTTGCGATCGCGGCCAAGGTCTTGCCCTGGATGTTGTCGACTTCGTTCCGCTCGATCCGGGCGATCGTCTTCGCGGTGATACCCGGGAAGTCGCCTTGCTTCAACCGCCGCTGCAATCGGAGTCGCCTGAGCGAGGCGCCAAACGTCTTCTCGCTGCCTTGACGGTCTTTGTTGAGTTTCCGGCGGTAGGTGGGGTCATTCTCATAGAGGATCGAATCCGCCGAGGCTTCGTAGTCGCCAAGTTCGACCGTGTGGCCGTAGTCGGCGAACGCCAACTTCTCGAAATCCGGTTGAATCCCATTGCCTGATGGCTCGAACGTCGAGAAGGGAAGGACCATCGATTGACGATCGCCTCGGATCAGCGTCAAAGTCGCCATTTCCAAGTCGGAGGCGCCGCCGATGAATCGGCTGGTCGGGTCGCTGCCCGCGAGGACTCTGACCAACTCCTCGACCGGCAACCAGCGATAGTCCGCTCCCAGCCCGAGAACCAACCCAAAAACTCCGACCAGCGCGGGAACGCTTTGGGCCCGAGGCGGCTCGATCGTCAACAACTGTGCCAGTTGGGTTCGAGGCCCAGCCCCAAGGCTCGCTTTCAGGAGAGCGTCGGCCGAGGTCCGGTCGAAACAGATCAAAACGTCCTTGGCTTTGGCTTGGAGCAAAACCTGGCTCACCTGGTCCGATCGACAAACGACGACGCCGTCTGGAATTGGGTCGAGCGAATGACCCGAGGTGCCAAAAAGGTAGAAGCTAGCCGAAGATTTCGAGGGAGCGGATCGTTGTGCCTCAATCATGATCGTTCCCCTCGGTGCTCGAAACCGGGTTGCTCGGATACCTTTGGTCCCAGGCGTTGCGAAGCTGTTCCCAATGATCCTCGTCCTCGATCAAAGTCCTCACCTCTTGATCGATATCCTTCCAACCGCCTCCTGGTGGGACCAAAAACCTTCGATCCCGAAGCCCGATCCGCCAGACTTCCTCGCCGTGCCAGACGGTGACGCGGGGCGGTTCGAGCCTCTCCTTTTCCTGGATCTTCACCTTCCAGCCTTTCACCCTCAAGCGTTTCGGCAAATCCAGCGAGAATGGCATTATGTCCCTTTCTTCGAAGCGAAAGAAGAGGACATTTTCGAGAATCGGCGCGTCCAACGTCGTTGGGATTCTCATCGGAGGTCGTCCAGACGGAACGAACCCAACTCGGAAGAGGCGCTTGGCGGAACGAACCCATCCGATTGGGCGATCGACCACACTTCTCACCCTGGAACATCGGTGGCGGAACGAACCCAACCGCGTCGGAAGTCCTGTTCGCTGTTGCATTTGAACCGTCGATTGGCCACAGAAAACTTTCGGGCGGAACGAACCCAACCTACCTGGCGGCGACATCGAATTTTCGGTTGAGTCTCCCATTACTATCGCCGGAACCTGGGGGGCGTTAGTCTCCTTTTTGCCGGGAAGCGCCGGGAATTGGTCCTGTCTCGGCGACGTGTTGGATCTCGAAGCCAAGAGGGCTGGGTGGGTCGGCTTCGAGGCGAATCGATTCGAGGTCGTCGCCGAGGGTGAGGGTTCCGCCTCGGGCGAGGTTGATCCGAAACGAACCCAATGGGGCGGGCTGGAGGTGCCATCGTGTCGAGTCGTCGATGGCGATCGAGTCGGCGACGACTTCGCCCGATGGGTGGGCCGCGAGGTATCGCCCGTTCCAGGCTCGGAGGGCGATGACTTCGCCCCGGCTCGATGGTTCGCAAGCGACGATACCGAACCGCTCGCGGCCTCCGGATTGGTGCCGGCTGGGGGTCAAGGTGATCCGACGCGAGCCTTCCGGGCAAGTCAGCCGGCGGTCGGCCTGGGTTCGAAGCGTGACCTGGCGCGTCACCAGGCTTGCCGACGCGATCCCCGGAACTTCGTCGAGCCGGACGAAGCGGTAGCCTCGGCCCTGGAGGATCGGGACGAGCCGGCGGGTCATCTCGAAGCATCGGTTCCCCCGACGCATGGCCTCGGTTTCCGCGCCGTCGTGGAGCAGGACGATCCCCCGACCCGTGCCTTCGATCGCTTCGAGGTAGCTCCGGCCGCATTCCTCGGCGGTCCGGCCGAGCTTCCAGAAATTCCAGTCGGCGCGGTCGATATCCCAGCCGACGGGGCCGACCAGGTGGGGGAACCGACCCGAGGCGTTGAGCCGGGCGGCAACGCTCGACGAGGGGGAGGAACCTTCGCGCCAGTCGCCGTAAGGGGGTCGAAAATAAGTGACCCCGCCCAAGCCGATCGCCAGGTCGGTTTGGGCGAGTTCCCCTTCGACATCGCCGCCATCGCGGGCGAACGCCACCAGGGGAGGATGGGTCTCGGTGTGATTGCCGACCAAGTGCCCCCCGGCTTTGAGACGGGCGACGATCTCGGGGTAAGCTCGGGCGTGCGAGCCGATCAGGAAGAACGTGGCGGCGATCCCCTGGCCGGCCAGGTAGTCGCCCAGTTCCGCCGTCCGAGGTCCCGGTCCGTCGTCATAAGTCAGGCACAAGGTCCTTGGGGACAGAGCATCGCCCCGGAGGTCGAGATCGAAGAACATGACAGCCCTTTGGCTCATCTTGGCCGATCCGAACGGTTCACTCGTCGGTCGACTCGAAGAGGACGATGCTGGCGGTGTAGCCGTGGACGAAGTTCTGGCCCCCGACGGGGCCGAGTTCTCCCATCGCGAAGAACCCCGCGATCGGGATCGCGCCGTAGTGGTCGTGGATGGCGGAAACGTCGTGGTCGGGGGATGAGAAGAGGCGGGTCCCCCGGCCGTTGCAACTGAACAGCAACGCCCCCGAGATCCGGGCGCGGGGTCGGTCGAGCCGCTCGTTCTCGATCAGGGTCCGGAGGTCTTCGTCGGCGGTCTCGGCGTCCCTGACGTGGAACTGGACGGTCTGCCCGACCCGGACGAGGTCGGTGATGGCGATCCCGCCCGAGTCGTCGGCGCCCATGACGTTGCTGACCAGGAAGTCGCCCCGTTCGAAGGTGTCTTGGTACTCGTTGATGACCCGACCGAGGTGGAGTCCGGCCTGGACGCGCCGTTGATCGTCGCCGGAAAGGGTCTCGAAGACTTCGCGGAGGACTTCGAGGGCGGGGCGTCGGCCGAGTTCGCGGATCACGTTTTGCTCGGCCTTGGTGACGATCATCGCCCGACCGATCGGGCGGCAACCTTGGCTGACGAGGGGGTGGAGCGCGACCATCCCCCCGAGGACAAGCCCGACCGCGCCGTCTTTCCAGACCCGACCGTCGAGGAGGAGCCGGTTCCCCCGGGGGACCTGGCTGGCGCTGGCCATCCCGCCCAGGACCCGGAGGCCGGGGACCTCGCGGTCGAGTTTCTTGAGCCAGGGGCCGGGGTCGAACGTGAACGGGTCGCCCAGGAGGAGGATCGTCTCCTCGTCTCGACGGTTTTCCTTGAGCCCTTCGATCCCGTCGCCGTCGACGCGGTTGTCGATCCGGATCGCCCGGAACCGCGCCTCCGGCAGCTTGATCGCCCAGACCGAGAGCGCGGGGCCGTCCTCGACCTCTCGGCCGTCGCCGACAATGGTCTCGCCGGTGCAGCCGAGCGAGTGCCGGGTCAGGCCGGATTCATGGAGGATCGTCCCCAGCATCCCCAGCGCCTCGGCATGGTGGCTCGAAGCGAACGCGACGACGAGGTCGGCCTGGTTGGCCCCGTCGTCGAACGTCTCGGACAACCGAGCCACGACCTCTCGGACGGCGGTCTCGCTGGACTCCACGGTCGAAAACGCCGAAGCGCATCGCATCGATGACCTACTTCCTGGAAAGCCGGGTCGATCCAAACCGACCGCGACGAAACCTCGTCAAGCCGGTCATCCGACCATCTTAATCGAATCGCCTTGAAGCGGGAAAGGTGCGGCGGTCGCCCCGGGTGTCGCGGGGTGTCGCTTTCGAAAACTCTGGAGATTGCGGATCGCAAATTGCTCGATCGCAAATCGCAAAAAAGTCGGAAATCGAAATTCCCCAATCCTTTGCGATCCTGCGATTTGCAATTCTTGCTCCTGAAAGGATCTCCACAATCGAGGGTTATGCCCCCAAAATCCGAACTCACACCCAGTCGGTCGACAAGTTGTTGGGCTCGCCTTGATCGCGTGGTAGTCTGGATGGCCATCTCCGCCTCAACCCTGACCGAACACCCACTAGGGATCTCCGCCGTGAGCGTGACACTCGGGATCGACATCGGCACGTCGGGCACGAAGACCATCGCCATCGACGAATCGGGCGCGATCCTGGCGACCGCTTCGAGCGAATACCCCTGCGAGCACCCCAAGCCGGGCTGGTCCGAGCAAGACCCCGAACTCTGGTGGCGGGCCTCGGCGGAAACCGTCCGCAAGGTCCTCGGATCGGGCAAGTTCGCGGTGGATGACGTGGTGGGGGTGGGCCTGAGCGGGCAGATGCACGGGTCGGTCTTCCTCGACGCCGAGGGGAAAGTCGTCCGCCCCGCCTTGCTCTGGAACGACCACCGCACCGGGGCCGAGGCCGCCGAGATCGAAGCCAAGGCCGGTGGCCGCGAAGGGTTGGTCCGCCTGGCCGCCAACCGGGCCTTGACGGGGTTCACCGCCCCCAAGCTCCTCTGGCTCCGCAACCATGAGCCGGCCCACTGGGATCGCGTTCGCCAGGTACTCTTGCCGAAGGATTACATCCGATATCGCCTGTCGGGGACGTATGCCACCGAGGTCAGCGACGCCGCCGGGACCTTGCTTTTGGACGTGGCCAACCGGCGATGGAGCCGGGAGTTGCTCGGCCTGCTCGACCTCGACCCGAGCTTGCTCCCCGACTGCTTCGAATCCCCCGAGGTTTCCGCCGTCGTCAGCCCGGTCGGCTCCGAGGCGACGGGCTTGAAGGTGGGGATGAAGATCGTCGGCGGCGGGGGCGACCAGCCCGCCGGGGCGGTCGGCAACGGGATCGTCCGCGCCGGGGTGGTGTCGGCGACGATGGGAACCTCGGGCGTCGTGTTCGCCCACACCGCCGAGTCGGGCTTCGACCCCTTGGGCCGCCTCCAGCGCGGTTGCCACGCCATCCCGGGCGCCTGGTGCGCGATGGGCGTCGTCCTGGCCGCCGGGGGGAGTTTCCAGTGGTTCCGCAACCAGCTTGGCCAAGCCGAGGTCGAAGCCGCCAGGGCCAGTGGCGTCGACCCTTATACTCTGCTCTCCGAAGAAGCGAGCCGGGCCGAGCCGGGGTCCGAAGGCTTATTCTTCCTGCCTTACCTGACCGGCGAGCGCGCTCCCCACTATGACTCCGACGCCAAAGCCGCCTGGATCGGCCTGACTGTCCGCCACGGCCGCCCGCACCTGGCCCGGAGCGTCCTCGAAGGCGCGACCTACGCCATGCGCGACAGCCTGGAGCTGATCCGAGAGATGGGCGTCCACATCGAGCAGATCCGCCTCTCGGGGGGAGGCGCCCGAAGCCCGCTCTGGCGGCAGATCCAGGCGAACATCTACGGGGGCGACGTCCACACCGTCAACGCCCACGAAGGGCCGGGCTTCGGCGTGGCCTTGCTGGCGATGGTCGGCGCGGGAGTGTTCAGCACCGTCCCCGAGGCGTGCGACAACACGATCCGACTGGCCGACCAGACCGCCGTCGAACCCTCGGCGCGAGCGATGTACGACCGAGGCTACAAGATTTATCGGAAGCTCTATCAAGACCTCCGCGAGTCGTTCGCCGACATCGGCGCCCTGGTCGGCCGCTGATGGATCGTGGTCGAGGTGATCCGATCGCAAGATCCCGAAACGGAGCTTCCCGTGCCGGCCCCCACCATCGACGTCGCGACACCACCAACTCCGAACGGCGGTCCGGCCACGCTCAAAGTCGCCCTCGCCGTTGTGGCCCTGCTCGCGGTCCATGTCGCCCTGGCGGTCCACAGCCTGCTCGGCGAGAACCCGACCGTCGACGAGGTGGCCCACCTCCCCGCCGGGGTGAGCTATTGGCAAAAAGGGACGTTCAAGCTTTACCACCACAACCCGCCGCTGGTGAAGCTCGTCGCGGCGATCCCGGTGGTCCTCGCCAACCCGGTTACCGCCCCGCTTTATGGGCTGAAAGCCTGGACGGAGGACTCGCAGTCGACGTTCGGCGAGAGGTTCGCCCTCGCCAACGCCCCGCGCTACCTTGACCTGTTCGCTCGGGCCAGGATGCTGATGCCGTTGTTCTCGGTCTTGGGCGGCCTGGCGGTTTTCGCCTGGTCGCGTCGGCTCTACGGGACGTGGGGCGGGCTGCTCAGCCTGACGCTCTGGGTGTTTTGCCCGAACATCCTGGCGCACGGCCGGCTCGTGACCAGCGACATGGCCGCCGCGTCGTTCGCCGTCGCCTCGACCTACTTGTTCGTCCGCTACCTCGACCGGCCCACCTGGCAAAGGGCGGCGCTTGCGGGGTTGGTGCTCGGGCTGGCCGAGTTGACGAAGTTCAGCTTGATCCTCCTTTACGGCTTCTGGCCGACCTTGGCGCTGGTCCGATTTGGCTTGAGCCAGAAAGTCCCGGGGTGGACGCGGAGGGTGGTCCCGAGCCTGGCGCAAGCGCTGGCGATCGTCACGCTCAGCGTCCTGGTGATCGACCTCGGTTATGGTTTCGAGGGGGTCGGGCAACCGCTGGGCCGGTTCGAGTTCGCCTCGAAGTCGCTCACCGCGCCGAGGCCGCCCGGCCAGTTCAGCCCGACCAGCCCGAACGGCCTGCTCAACTCGGCCTGGCGGTATCGGGTCAACCGATTCCGGGGGACCATCCTGGAGAATTTGCCGGTCCCGCTGCCTCGCCACTACGTCCTGGGGTTCGACGAGCAAAAGATCGAGACCGAGGGGGTCCCTCGATACTTCTTCGACTCGACCCTGCCCCAGGATGACTCGGTGAAGTCGGGCTACTCCGTCTACCTGAACGGTGACCTCCGAAGGTCGGGCTGGTGGTACTTCTACCTGGCGACCCTGGCCTACAAGGTTCCCGAGGGGACGTGGCTGCTCGTCGGCCTGGGAGCCTTGCTCCTGGCGACGACCCGCCGACCCCTGGCCGCCTGGGGGGATGAGTTCGCCGTCCTGGCCTTGCCAGTCGGGGTCCTGGCGGCGATGAGCTTCCTCACCGACATCTGCCTCGGCCTCCGCTACATCTTGCCGGTGTTTCCCTTCGCGTTCGTGGCGACGGGCAAGGTTGCCCCGTGGGCCTTGGGCCTGGCGAAGACCCCGAAGCGTTGGGCGACCGGGTTCGTGGTCGCGGCTTTGGGGTCGAACATTGTGGCGGCCGCCCTGATCCACCCGCATTATCTGGCTTATTTCAACCAGGTCTCCGGCGGACCCGACCGGGGGTCGGAACACCTGATCGACAGCAACCTCGACTGGGGCCAGGACCTCGTCACCTTGGGGCGTTGGCTCCGGGCGAACCATCCCGATCGCCGGGTCGGACTTGCCTATTTTGGCCAAATCAATCCGAGCTTGCTCAAGCTTAGTGGTGACCAAGCGGGGTTCGACTGGTTCTTGCCGCCCGCCCTGGGGACGGTCCGGCCGATGTCGACCAACTCGTCCATGATGATCGGACCGGCCAGGCGCCTGACTCCCGGGCTGTATGCGGTGAGCGCCTCGATCGTCCGGGGTCTCCCCTGGCGGTTCTACGACAGCGTATCGCTGGTCGCGCCCGAGCTTGCCTGGCAAGCGGCTTGGGCGGCGGACGAGAATGTGTTCGCTTATTTCGCCGACTTCAAACCAATTGCCAAAATCGGCCATTCCATCTTCGTTTACGAAGTCACAAACGAGGATTGCGACCGTTGGACAGGGGTGTCGAAGCGGGCTAAACTCAAAGAGTGACCCTCGAACAGTTTGGCGAAATCTGATGGGTTTGGGTTGACCGTTTCGCGGCGAACGGCGATATTCCCGTCATGAACGGCATGCTGACCGGCCGATCGATTGGCAACAGAGGACGCGGCGACGCGGGTCTCTCGGAGCGGCGACGTTGCCGACCGACGTTCGAGGGTTCAGGAGATTCATCGGTGACGTTCGAACAATGCCACGCGAACTTGGCGTCGATCCGGCGGAAGCAAGGGACTCGATGCCCGGCGGTCCGGGTCGCTTACAATGGCGTCATCTATTCGGGTCGAGTCAAGCGAGCGGATAGCGACCCCGAGTCGCGCCGGTCGCCGTCGTCGCCCTTCGGGTTGATCGTCCTGGAGAACCTGGGGCTGGTCCGGTTCCCGGAAACGATCCTCCAGATCGCCAGCATCCCCGAGGACGGCATCCTCGGACTCGCGATCGCTTGAGTCGGGAAAATCTTGAGCCACGGATTAACGCGGACGGGACACGGATGGATTTTTGGGTTTTTGTCCGATCGCCGTCAGGGCTTTTTTCGTGGCTCTTCAGATTTTCCTGAGACTTATCGAGGGATTGGAAGCTCGGCGACCACCGCCACGGCTGGTCCTCCATCTTCCTTCGAGATCGAGGAGATGGTCAACCGGGTTCCCGAGTTCGCTTGGGCCACCCGGACGTAGCCGAGGAACACGGGCGCGCCTCGACCGGTCGAGAATGCCGCCGAGGTGATCGCGCCGACGCTCTTGCCGTCGTCGCCGACCAGGGGAGAGCCCACCGGGGGGACTGTCGACGTCCCCTCGATCCACCCCCCTCGCAAGATCCGATTGACGTGGCCCAGGGCGTCGAGTCTGGCGACCGTTTCTTGCCCGAGGTAGCACCCCTTGACGAAGTTGATCGCCCGCGCGTCGCGCCCCACCTCCTGCGGGAGATTATTGCCCTGGACGTCGACGCCCGAAACCGGCGTCCCGGCCTCGATCCGAAGGGCTTCGAAGGTCGACGGGTCCCCAACCACGCCACTCCAGGCGGCGAGCCGATCCAACACCGCCTTGGAGGCGTCCATCGGGCCAAGCCAGGTCCACCCCGGTTCGCCGAGCGGGCCTTCCCGGACCAAGCGGACCGGGTGGCCGGCCAGGTCGACCTCGACGTGGCGAAGCGGCTTGCCCGCCGCTTCGGGGTCGAGTCCCAAGTCGGCGATGAGAGGATCAAGCCCCGGCCCGACGAGGTGATATTCGAAGGTGGTCGGCGAGATGTCGTCGATGCTCACGTCGTCGAACACGCCGTATTTCTGGAGGTGCGGGACGAACGAGTCGGCGGTGCCCGGGTCGGTCCGGAGGAGGATCGCGCGGTCGGTCGCCAGCAAGGTGACGTAAGCCAGGGTCTTCCCCTGCGGGCTGGTCACGAACGACTCTTGCCCGGAACCTTCGGTCAACCGCTTGACGTCGTTGGTCGTCAAGTTATGGAGAAACTTAACCCGATCCGGCCCGCCGACTTCAAGACGGACGCGGCTCGACCGGTCAAACCAAGTGAGGCGATCAATAACAGGGTGCGACATGGCCACTTTCTCGATAAATCCGAAATCATTTCAGCCACGGATGGAACACGGATGAAACACGGATCAGAGTGACATGTTTTATTAAATCTTATCCGTGTCCCGTCCGTGTTCCATTCGTGGCTCAATTGAATTGTATTAATTGTCGTCGAGGGCCGCGCATCGGGTCCGCTCGGCTTGGTTGACGACGATGAGCGACGCGGCCGATTTGGCCAGCTTTCGGGCCTCCTCGGGGCGGCCGAGCGGGATGATCGCCAGGTCTTCGACGGCGTCGGCGTCGAGGTCGCTGTAAAGGTAAACATCAGCCCAGGCGATAGTTGTGGCGATCTGGCGGGCGGCGACGTAGTCGGCCTCGCCTTCTTGGCCTCGGAGGCGGTTGAGCGCGGCTTTGGGATTTTCGACCCCGGCGAGCCGGCGGACCGCCTTGCCGATCGGGCCGTCCACCCGCGCCAGGGCGACGATCTTGCCGCCTCGCCGGACCAGATTCGCCGCCGAGGCGAGCGCTTCGCCGAGGTCGTCGATCGAGGCGAATCGGACCGAGCTTCCGACCCCGGCGATCACCAGATCGGCGCGCTCGGGGACCTCGAACGTCCAGACCTTGTCGACCGCCGCCACTCCCTGCTCTCGGACCAACGACTCCAGCCCCGCGATCACCTCGCCCGAACTCCCCGAACCCGTCGGCAAGACGCCGACCTGGAGCTGGCAGCCGATCAGCCAGCCGACCTCGGAGGATTCCGCGAAGCCGGCGGGAGGTTCGTCGGTGGTACTCGCGGTAATGGCGGCCATGCTTCGGTAGCGAGTCTGGGTTTCGTGGTCGCTTAGAGTCGGGTAAACGGCCGACCAGGGGCCTCGGTAGCCGGTGGCCCGGTCGAAGCCCAAGGTCCCGATCGGGATCACGAGGTCGGCGTCGGTGATCGCCCGGTTGAGGTAGACCCTTTGCCCATCCCGGGTTGTGGCGAGGTAAGCGATCTTTGACTTGTCGTCGGGGTCGTGCCGCTCCCAAGTCACCCCGGCGGGGAGTCGGTCGGGCGCGGCCGAAGTCGAGACGACCGTGAAATCCTCGACGCCCGCCTCGGCGAACACCCGGGCCAGTTCGTTGATGGCGACCTCGGCGGCGTCCGCTCTCAGGTCCATCGCCACGGCGACCCGGTCCCCCGGCACGACCGCCATCGCCAAGGGCGGAAACTGGCGGGGGGCGGCGATCGCCTCGGCAAACCGGGTCGCGAAGTCCGACTCGTCCTCCGCTACGGTTTCGACCGGCCCCGACCAGATGCCGACAACGCGGTCGTCGCTCGAATCCAAGTCGAGGTCGAGGTGTTTGCCGCCGTACTGGACCGCGATCTTCATGATAACCGTGACGCCTTCCCGACCAACCCGCCTCACCGCGCAAGTGAGCCAGGACCGCAAACCCTCCACTCCGATGGGTCATCATAGGCCCGCGAACCCGGGACCGGCAAGAATGAGGTCGGGTCGCTTCGCGAGCGGGTCTTGGCTAAGCTAAGATGAAACGATCCGGCCCCGGACCTCGCCCAACGGTCCGGGTGTAGCTTTTGAATCTGGAGATTCGGATTGCAGATCGCAGAATCGCAAATTGCAAAAAACTCGGAAAATGAGATTCTTCAACCCTTTGCGATTTGCAATTCTGCGATTTGCAATTCTTGATCTCGAAGAATCTCCAGATTTCGAAAGCTACACCCCGACGGTTCGGAGGTCGAGCGAATTGGGGGCTGGAAGGGAACTCCTTTCCTCGAACGGGCGTCAAAGGTTGCCGATGACCGGGTCGGACGACGAATATTTCCTCATCGAGGCCTGTCGAGCGGGGCGGACCGAAGCGTTCGGGGTGCTGGTCCGGCGCTACCAGGACCGGCTCTACCCGACGATGCTTCGCCTGACCGGCTCGGTCGACGACGCCTTGGACCTGCTCCAAGATGCGTTCTTGCGGGCGTTCGAGAAGCTCGACAGCTTCCACGGAGAAAGTTCGTTCTACACCTGGGTCTACCGGATCGCCGTGAACCTGGCGCTCAGCGGGCGAAGGCGGAAGCGGTCGCTCAAGGTCGGCGGTTTCCAACGAGGCGACCTGACGATCGACCCGCCGGGCGACCCGAACGTCACCGACCCGACTTTGCCGATCGAACTGCTTGAGCGCGACTCCCTGATCCAAGCCGCCTTGAACGCCCTGGCCGACGACCACCGGGCCGTGGTGGTCATGAAAGAGTATGACGGCCTTCGTTATGAAGAGATCGCCGCGACCCTGGGGGTGCCCGTCGGGACGGTCCGAAGCCGACTCCACCGCGCCCGGCTCGAACTCCGCGACCGACTCAAAGGGATCATGGCGACGGCCGAACCCGAGGTGGAATCGACCTCGACCCCGGCCGCTCGCAAGGCTCCGATCGACGTGAAACCTGGCGTCCCTTGAGGCAAGAAGCCGATGTTTCCTTGGCCTTAACCCCGCCGAAACCGACATGAACCTCGACGACGAATCGCAGATATCCGCGTTCCTGGACGACGAGCTCGACCCCGGCGAACGCCTCCTCGTGGCCTGGTCGATCGAGTCGTCGCCGGACTCGGCCCGGCAGTTGGCCGACCTCAAAGCCGCCGGGGCGCTGGTCGGCGGGCTCGAACGCCCGGCCATCCCGCGCGACCTCTCGGTCGCGATCGCGCTGGAGATCGCCTCCTCGAAGAAACCCAGGCGCCGATCCCTCACCCAAGCCGGGCGGTTCGCCGCCGCGATCGGCGGTGTGGGCGCCTTGGCCGCGAGCTTGATGCTCGCCGTCACCTTGTTGCATCGGTCACTCCACGACGACCCGAACCCTCGGCTGGTCACGCTCGACGCCCCGCCCGCTCATCGCACTAATCCGAATCATTCGTCCGAATCGATCCCCCAGGCGCCGAGTTCCCACCCAGCCGTTTCGACTCGTCAAGGTTCGACCGACCCCATCGCCCCTTCGGTCTCGACCGCGTTGGCCCGATCCGGCCAGGATCAGGGGTTCGCCAAGTCGCGCGTACCCGTCGAGCCGGCCGGGGTCGAAGGCCCCGAACCGGCCCGCCCCGCCCAGGTCGACGCCATGCTCGGGCACCGCAAGGTGTTGCGGGCGTTGATCGTCACCGACGTCCTCGAACGGACAAAGACGCGGGTCCGGTCGTTGATCGAGGGCGATGGCGGCCTCGAAGCGGAGTTCGGCCAGATCACGCTCGCGCAAGGGATCGTCGTCGACCCCGACCAACCGGGCGAGGCCGAGGTCTACTCGGTGGTCATGGATTCGCAGGGTTGCCAACCGTTCCTCGACCGGCTCCGCCGCGAGTTCCCTTCGATCAAGGTCGAGGACGAACCCGAGCCTTCGCTGGTCACCCAACTGACCGAAGTCGGCCAGGTGGCGCTGTTTTCCAGGGTCCGGCCCGCCCAACTCGGCTCGCCGCCCGGCGAGTTTTCCACGGTCGTCGCCGCCAAGGCCGCCTCGACCCCGGACCACTTCCCCGCCCCGAGCGTCGTGCCGATCGACCCGACGCTCCCCCGGACCGCCGACCTGGCGAAAGCCGAAAGTGGCCTCTCCGGCGTTGGGGGCGAGATCCGCCGATCGGACCCGCCGGCCGCGCCGCGTCACGACTCGGCGCTGTCGCCGTTGAGGAAGGGGAGTCTTCTCCCCCGCCTTCGTTCAAAGACCAAATCCGATGATGAACCGGTGACCGTCCTGGTCTGGATCACCCGTCCCCCCAAACGCTGATCGCGGGCGGTTGATTCAGAGGACCGGAGGAAAGTGCGGGATGATCGACGTTGTCGGGTTGTCGAAGCGGTATGACACGGTCCAGGCGGTCGACCGCGTGTCGTTCCGCGTCGATCGCGGCGAGATCGTCGGCTTCCTCGGCCCCAACGGGGCGGGGAAGACGACGACGATGCGGATGTTGACCACATTCCTGACCCCCACCAGCGGTCGAGCCACCCTGGCGGGGTTCGACGTCCTCGACGACCCGCTCGAAGTCCGCCGCCACGTCGGCTATCTGCCCGAAGGGGTCCCGCTCTACCCCGAGATGCGGGTCCGCGAATACCTCAACTTTCGGAGCCAGATCAAGGACGTCCCCCGAGCCAAGCGCCGAAGCGCGATCGACCGGGTCTTGGAGCGCTGCCGGTTGCTCGACGTCGATCGCCGGGTCCTGGGGCACCTTTCGAAAGGATATCGCCAGCGGGTCGGCCTGGCCGAAGCGATGGTCCACGATCCCGACATCCTGATCTTGGACGAGCCGACCTCGGGCCTGGACCCGATCCAGATCCGCGAGGTCCGCGGCTTGATCCGGGAGCTGGGGGATCAGCATACGATTTTGCTCTCGACCCACATCATGTCGGAGGTCGAAGCGGTTTGCGGCCGGGTCGTGATGGTCGTCAACGGTCGGATCGCGCTGGACCAGCCGCTCGACCGGCTGCAATCTCAGAACGTAATCCTCGTCGAAGCCCGAGGACCATCGCAGGCGATCAGGCACATGCTCCAGGGCGTCCCCGGCGTGCTCGGGGTCGAGGCGGCCCCTCTGGACTCGGACTGGACCCGGTTCGAGGCGACGGTCGCGCCCGATGGCGACCTCCGCGAATCGCTGGCAAGCCGGATCATCGCGGCGGGTTATGGTTTGCGCCGGCTCGACCTCGCCAGGTCGTCGCTCGAAGACCGCTTCGTCCGCGCCGTGCAAGAGGCTTCGATGCAACGCCACCTTGAGCCTGGCGACTCCGCTTCGCTTCCCTTCGAACCTTCGAACGACGCCGTTGGGGCCGCTTGAACCATGCGACACGTCGTCATCCTGGCTCGCCGCGAACTGGCGACCTACTTCCTCGGGCCGATGGCCTTCCTGATCCTCCTGGCGTTCCAGGGGATCGCCTGGCTCAACTTCTGGGACCTGGTCGACAGCCTGGCGCGAAACAGCCGCTCCTTGTCGGGCATCCGCGACCCGCTGAACAGCTACATCACCGGCAGCACGCCGTTCTGGATTGGGATGCTCGTCGCCGTCCCCGCCTTGACCATGCGGCTCTTGGCCGAGGAGCGGCGGTCGGGGACGATCGAGCCGTTGCTGACCGCCCCCGTCACCGAGGCGCAGGTCGTCGTCGCCAAGTGGCTGGCGGGGGTGTTCATGTACCTGGCCCTCCTGGTCCCGTTCGCGCTTTATCTTCCGTTCCTGTATTACCAGGCCAAGTACCACTTCGACCTCGGCCCGGTGGTGTCGCTCGGGGTCGGGTTGACGACGCTGGGGATGATGTTCGTCGCCATCGGCCTCTTCTTCAGCGCCTTGACGCGGAACCAGATCGTCGCGGCGATCTGGACGTTCGCCGTCTTGTTCCTGCTCGTCCTGCTGACGACGGTGCTGGCGAACTATGCCGCGTACCGCCGGTCGAGCTATGCCGAGGCGATCCAGTTCGTCTCGGTCCTCAACCAGATGGGGACGTTCGGCTCGGGGCGGCTCGACCTCCGGTTCCTGGCGATCCACCTATCGACCTGCGCCTTGATGCTCTACCTGACCACCAAAGTCGTCCAATTCCGCCGCGAAGGGTGAGCCTCGACCATGTCCGAGCGTGTCCTCGAATTCCTGGGCCGGACCGACGTCTGGGCGGTGGCCGCCGCCTTGGCCGGCTTCTTGTCGTTGACCTGGATCATCCGCCAGGCGCCCTTGGGTCAGGCTAGTCGGCCCGAACCGGCCGATGCCCCCACCGCTCCCCAGCGTGACCGGGCGGTGGTCCTGGCCGTCGTCGGCTTCCTGGCGATCCTCCTGGGCGGCTACCTCGCCGTCGAGGTCGGCGTCCCGGCGTCGATCCCGGCGTTCGCCATCGGGATCGGCCTGGTCCAGTGGGTCTTGCGGACCTATCGAGGATCAAGGCACGAAAGCCCGACGATCCGCCGTCTGGTCGCTTTCTCCGAAACCGCGCTCACGGCATCGTTGATCGCGGGGATCTTGCTGGTTGGCAACGTCCTGGCGTTTCGCCTCGGCGGTCGGCCGATCGACCTGACGCGCGACCGGGCGTTCTCGCTCTCCTCGCAGACGATGAATCAACTCCAGACCCTCGATCGACCCGTACTCTTGACGGTCTTCTTCGGCAACTCCGAGCGCTCGATCCGCCAGCTCGACCGGGTCCGCCAGTTGGTCGACCTCTACCATGCCGCCAACTCGTCGAAGGTCCGGGTCGACTACCTCAACCCATTCACCGACATCAAGGAGTTCGAAGCCCTCGCCCAGCGGGTGCCCGACGTGGCGACTTCGGCGGGGGACGGCCTGGTGGTGACCTTCGGCGAAGGGTCCGACGCCCCCCGCGCCGTGCTCGGGACTCGCGAGCTGTTCGACGCCGGGGCGGCGGCGACCGGCTCCGGCCCGGACCGGTTTCTCTCGACGTTCCGGGGTGAGGACGTGATCACCTCGACCTTGATCCGGCTCCGCGAGGGGAAGCGGTCGAAGGTCGCGTTCACGACCGGCCACGGCGAACCGTCGACGGGCGAGAATGACTTCAGCCGCCCCGGCTACGGTTTGTGGCGATCCCGCCTGGCGTCGGTCGGGTCGGACGTGGTCGAGGTCAACCTGCTCCGCGACGAGGTTCCCGGCGACGCGACCTTGCTCGTCATCGGCGGCCCCAAGGTGCCGTTCCAGGACGCCGAGGTCGAGCGGGTCAAGCAGTACCTCGCCCGAGGGGGGCCGATGATCGCGTTGGTCGACGGCGGCGGGTCGACCGGCCCGCTCGGCGACTTGCTCCGGGTTTACAACGTCGACTTCGGTCCCGGCGTGGCCGCCGACGCCAAATACCAGCTTCCCGGCTATCCGAAGGTCATCTACGCGCCGATGACCGCCGGCCTGACGCATCCGATCGTCGCCCCGACGTCCGGCCAGGCGGCGCTCCTCCAGAACGCTAGCCCGATCAGCATCGTCGGACCCGGCGCGGCGGGGGGTTCGCCGCCAAGCCCGAGCGGATCGAAGTCGACCCGGCCCGCCAACCCGGGGATCGTGACCTCGCCGATCTTGCGGACGTCCACCGTCGCCTGGGCCGAGTCCGACCCGGATACGCGCCCGTTGCAGTTCGACCGGGGCAAAGACACCGCCGGCCCGCTCGTCGTGGGGGTCGCCGCGACGACCCGGCCCGCGATCGCTTCCGAGCAGCCCATCCCGAGGATGGTCCTGTTCTCCAGCCCGAGCCTGGCCGACAACCGCTTGCTCAGGACCGAGGCGACGAACATCGACCTCCTCATGAATGCGGTGTCGTGGCTCCGAGGCAAACCCGAGTTGATCGGGATCGCCCCCAAGACCCACGAAGCCTTGATGTTCGCCGCCGACCCCGGCCTCCAGCTTCGACTGGTCATGGTCCCGACCTTGGCGGCCGTCGTCGTCATCATCGGGCTGGGTCTGGCGACATATCTTGCTCGCCGCGACTGATCGCCCATTTCTTCCAACCGTCGGATCGAAGCCCTTTCGGACCCTTGAGCCGCCGATGAAAAACCGAGGTACCACCGCGCTGATCGCTTTGTTCTTCGCCGGGCTGGTCGGGTTGTGGCTGGCCGACACCTTGAAGGTGCCCACCGCCGCCGAGCGCGACCGGATGAAGGGTCGAATCCTGGTCGGCCTGATCGACGTCAAGCCCGACGACCTCCGGAAGATCGAGATCGAAGGAGGCTCGGGGCCGATGGTGTTCGAGCGCCGCGACGAAGGCCGGCGCTGGCAGATGACGGCCCCGATCGACGTCGCCGCCGACCCGTCGATGGTCGAAGGACTGGCCTTCCGTCTCAAAGAGCTGACCCGAAAGCCCCAGGCCGACACCTTGAAGGGAGACCCGGCCACCTACGGCCTGGCTCCCGCCTCGACGATGATCCGGCTCTGGGGGCGAAGCACCGACGCCCCCCTGGCTTCGTTGGAGCTGAGCAAGGCCGGCCTCGATCGCCGGTTCGTCCGGGCCGGGTCCGGCAAGGGATCGGGGATCGGCCCGGGGATCGAGGTCGTCCCGGCCCAAGGGTTGGAGGTGGTCGACCTCCCTCCGGCCCGATGGCGCGACCGCGAGTTGTTCCGGGTCCCGACCTTCGAGGTCGACGCCGTCCGGATCACCGAGGCCGGGCGCGACCTCCGGCTCCAGAGGAGCACCGATGCCTGGCGGATCGTCGAGCCGATCAAGGCCCTGGCCGACGAGTCGAAGGTCGAAGGGCTGGTCGCCAACCTCGGGTCGCTCCGGATCACCAACGACTCCCAATTCGTCGCCAACGACGTCCCGGTGGCCGACCGCGAGCGGTACGGCCTGGGCAAGCCGAGCCTGACGATCGCCGTGTCGGCGGGCCGGGGGACCGAGCGCCGCCCCGAGCAGGTCCTCGAAGTCGGCAAGCCGGTCGAAGGCCAACCCGAGCGGCTCTACGCCCGACTCGCCAACCAGGACGACGTGGTCTCGGTCGACGCCCGGGCGTTGGAAGGGTTGATCAAAATCGACCCCAACCAGTTTCGGAACGCGAAGATCGCCGACATCGCCCCCAACCGGGCGACGCGGTTCCGGGTCGAAGAGGGGGGCCAGGCGTTCGAGGTCGCGCGGTCGGGCAACGATTGGTATCTGGTGAAACCTTCGATCGGTCGCGCCGACCCGAAAGCGGTCCAGGAGTTTTTCCAGACCTTGGAGGGGCTTCGAGGGGGGCTTTACCTTCCGCCCAGCCCCGATGCCGACCGGGTCTCCGGCCTGAAGACGCCCTCCGAGGTCATCCAAGTCTGGCAGGCCGACGATCCCAAATTAGCGTCCAAGGCAAATTCGAGCGAAAAGCCGACGTTCACGATCAGGATTGGCAATAGGGACGCGGGCAAGAAGATAGTTTACGCCCAAATCGAAGGGGATACGTCGGTCATGGCGCTCCCCGAGTCGTCGATGGTGAACTTGCACAAGAACTCGTGGGCGTTCCGCGACCGGTTGATCCTCACCGCCCCCACCGAACAGATCGAGCGAATCCAGTTCGTCGGCCTGGGGAAGCGGGTGACGATCCAGGCGCCCATCCTCAAGATCAACCTGCTCAAGAACGCGGCGGTCGGCTGGTGGATGAGCGAGCCGGTCGCCGCCACCGCCGACGACGAGTCGGTGGGTCGGCTCCTCAAACTCCTCGCCGCGCTTCGGGTCGACGGGTACGCCGCCGAAAGCCCCGAGAGCCTGTCGGTTTACAGCCTCGACACGCCATCGCTCAAGGTCACCTGGTCGGTCCCCTCCGTGCCGCCTTCGCCGATCCGGCTCGCTCCGGCCGGTGATCCGATCACCCGGGCGCTCCGATTCGACGAACAAACCCTCTTGATCGGCGGCCTCGTCCCCGACCGGAAAGGGATGAGGTACGCGATGCTCTCCGGGCAACCGGTGGTGTTCATGCTCGGGGGCGAGACCCTCGCCACGCTCGACGCCGAGTGGCACAACCACCAAGTCTTCAATTTCGACCCGGGCGCGGTCGACAAGATCCACCTGACCTGGCCCGGCTCGACCTGGTCGTTCGACCTCGCCAAGACCGGCGGCGCCTGGTCGGTCGTCGGGCCGATCGACGTGCCCGGCTTCGATCCCGCCGCCGCCGGTCCGATCGTCCGGGCCGCCTCCGAGTTGTCGACCACCCGCTATTCGCAGTACGAGGGCAAGGTCCCTTCGGGGATCGGGCTGACCCCGCCTCGGCTGGAGATCCGGTTCTCGGGCCGGGCGATGGCCAAACCGGTGGACCTCGCCTTCGGGGGCGTGATCGACAACACCCGGGGCTATGCGATGGCACCGGCGTCGCAGCCCGGGGCGGTGTTCCTCCTCGCCATCTCGCCGTTCGCCCCCTGGCTCCAGGTCCAGCCCCCCTCGCTCGACGAACTGCCCTCGGATGTGTTCATGGCCGAACCCCCGGGCGCCGCAAGCCCCGGCCCCAACCCGGTCGACCGACCTGGCAAGCCGGGCGGCCAACCTCTATAATCTCGAACTGGATCACCGCCAGAGGTTGCGTTTGTCGCCCGTGAGTGTTTGGGAGCGTCGCCCGTGCTTCGGATCTTGACCATTCCCCACCCGGCGCTCCGGTACGAGTCGCGCCCCGTCACCCGGATCGACGACGACCTCCGGGCGACGATCCGCGAGATGTTCACCCTGATGTACGAGGCCAACGGGATCGGCCTGGCCGCCAACCAGGTCGGCATCCCCCTCCGCTTCTTCGTCCTGAACCTCACGGCCGACCCCAACCAGCCCGACCAGGAACTCGTCTTCATCAACCCCGAGATCGTCAAGCGGCACGCGTCGACCGAGAACGAGGAAGGCTGCTTGAGCCTGCCCGGCCTCTACGCCAAGGTCCGACGCGCCCGGAAGATCCGGGTCAGGGCCTTCGACATCAACGCCAATTCGATCGAGATCGAAGCCGACGACCTCCTCGGCCGCGCCATCCAGCACGAAACCGACCACCTCGACGGCCGATTGTTCATCGACCTGGTCGGACCGCTCACCAAGCCGACCGCCCTCGCCAAGGTCCGCGAGATCGAGACCAACTTCCGAAGGGCGCAAAACGAAGGCGAATATCCCCCCGACGACGAGATCCTCCGCCAACTCGACGAGATGGCCGGCCTCGCCACCAGCCCAGCCTCCAAAGTCTCATGAAATTCATCGAAAATCGAGGGATCGCAAAGAGTATCAAGGGCCAGAGATGAAACCCGGATCGATCCTGTTCCGGTCTTCCCATCCGTGTCCCGTCCGTGTTCATCCGTGGCCGCTTTGATCTCCTTCTCCCTTCCAGAGCCACGACTCGCCCATGCCGCCGCCACTTCGACTCATCATGCTCGGCACGGGCGACTTCGCCTTGCCCACCTTCGAACACCTCGTCGGATCGGGCTTCAACGTCGTCGCGCTCGTCACCCAGCCCGACCGCCCGCAAGGTCGCAAGCAAGAGCTGATCCCGAGCCGGATCAAGCAATCCGCCCAGGCTCACCAGATCCCGGTCGAGCAGCCCGAGAACGTCAACGCCCCCGAGTCGCTCGCCGTGATCCAGGCTTACAATCCCGACCTCCTGGTCACGGCGGCCTACGGCCAGATCCTCTCGCCCGAGTTGCTGGGCATCCCTCCCCTCGGCGGGATCAACCTCCACGGCTCGATCTTGCCCGCTTACCGAGGGGCCGCGCCCGTGGCCCGAGCGATCGAGCGCGGCGAGAGAGAGACCGGCGTCACGGTGATCCGGATGACGCCTCGGATCGACGCCGGGGGGATGCTCGCCTTCGCCCGGACCGCGATCGAGCCGAACGAAACGGCGGGCGAACTCGAAGCGCGGCTCGCCCTCCTCGGCGCCCCCCTGATCGCCTCCATCATCGAGGCGATCCATCAGGGGACCGCCGAGGTCTTGCCCCAGCAAAAATCCAAGGTCACCAAGGCCCCCAAGCTCAGCAAGGACGACGGCACCATCGACTGGACCAAGCCGGGCCAGACGGTCCACAACCTCGTTCGGGCCATGCGGCCCTGGCCGCTCGCCTCGACGTCCTGGCACCGGGCGGCTGGCCCGGTCCGGCTGATCGTCCACCAGTCCGAGGTTGTCGAAGGGCACGGCCGGCCCGGTCAGGTCCTCGAGGCGACGGGCGATCGCCTGATCGTCGCGGCGGGCGAGGGCGCGGTCCGGCTCCTCGTCGTCCAGATGGTCGGCAAGAAGCCCTCGCCGGCCACCGAGTTCCTCCGGGGCCACCACCCGTTCGGCGACTTCATGGGGCCGCGGGCTTAGCCTGAGCGGCGGCATGTGGCTACCCCGGCTACAGGCTCGATTGATCCCAGTCCGCATTCAAGCCTCGATCATAATCCAACGACCCGCCGCGACCAATCACCCGATCCCTCGAACCCGCCTTGACCCGCCTTCGACGATCTTCTACCCTACCGGGCCGTTGGAGTCGCGCCGCGCGACGATCCATCAGCGAAGGGCCAAGGATGGCCCGACTTCGACCGGAGGGAATCGGCGATGCGTCCCCAATCAGCCTGGACAGTCTCGGTGATTGCGTCGCTGATCGCCGCCTTCGGCGTCATCGGTTGCGCGACGACCCGATCGGGCGAGGCCCGATACCCTGGCGTCGTCGAAAAGAACCCCAACGCCACGGTCCGGACCTACCCCGCTTCGGCCACTCGGGTGGCCTGGGCCTTGACCGAGGTCATGAAGAAAGACGCCATCCTCGAAGAGGTCAAGATGATGGTCGACCCGCAGTCGAACGACTCCCGGCCGCTCTCGCACGCCGAGCGGCAATCTCTGGGGCTTTCGGGCTTGAAGTCGATGCAGCGCGACGTCAACTACAACATCACGGCGAAGTCGAAGGACGGCCAGCGTGTCGGCGTCTTGGTCCTCCTCAAGGGTGACTCGAGCGCCGAGGTCAGCATGCTCTACGGGGCGGTCGGCGACACCGAGTTGAGCAAGGTCCTCCTCGACCAGGTCGAGGTCGTGATGGCCGGCCCGCTCAAAGATCCGGGGATCTCGCAAGCCTCGGCCACCAAGCCGGCCTCGAAACGATCGGTCGACCGGTAGCGAACCCTGGCACGATGGTTGCCGCTGCCCTAAGCTAGACAACTCGGGGGGTCTTGGAAAATCGTCGCGGCGACTCTCTGCCCTCCCGCGACGGTCCCGGTTCCGTTTCGACCCCTCGATGTTGTCCGATCCGGGGCGCAACCGTGATGATGGCCTCTCAGTCGGAGTCGACCGTGCTGCTTCGGCAACACCGCTCCGAACGCTTCCTGACCACGCTCGCTTCGTATCGTCGCGTCGTCCTGGTCTCGCACGTCAACCCCGACCCCGACGCTTTGGCCAGCATGCTCGGCCTCCAGGCCCTCATCGAGGCGAAGCAGCCCGACAAGGCGGTCATCCTCACCGTCGACGGGATGATCGCCCGAGCCGAGAACCGGGCGATGGTCGAACTCCTGGCGATCCCCCTGGTCCCGATCGAGCAAGTCGTCATCGGCACCGACGACGCCTTGGTGATGGTCGACTCGCAACCTGGGACCGGCCGCCACGCCCAGCGGGTGGTCCATCCCGTCGCCGTCCTCGACCACCACGAGACCGGGGGGAACCTCGAAGGCGTCCTCTTCCGCGACGTCCGGGCCAACCTCGGCGCCACCAGCACGATGGTAACCGGCTACCTCCTCGAACAAAACGTCGCCTTGAGCGACCACCTCGCCACCGCCTTGCTCTACGGGATCGACTCCGAGGTGTCCGGCTACCCCCGAGAATCCGGCCCCCTCGACGACGGGGCCTTGGTCTGGCTCTTCCCCCGGGCTGACAAAGACCTCCTGGCCCGGATCAAGAATCCCAAGCTCCCGCAAAGCTACTTCGCCACCTTCCAGGGCGCCTTGTCGAACGCCTTCCTCTACAGAGACGTGGTCGTCTGCTGGTGCGGCCAGGTCCCCCAGCCCGACATCATCGCCGAACTCGCCGACTTTTTCATCCGATTCGACAAAGTCAACTGGTCGCTCTCGGTCGGCCTGTTCGACGACCTCCTCAAGCTCTCGATCCGGACCGCGCATCTTGGCGGCCACTCGGGCGACGTCCTCCGCGAAGTCATCGACGGCATGGGGACCGCCGGGGGCCACGACAAACGCGCCGGGGGGGCGATCAAACTCGCCGACGTCCTTCCCGAGACGATCGAGCAAACGCTCCGGACCATCCGCCGCCGACTCCTCGACAAGCTCGACATCGACGAACACCAAGGCCACCGCCTCCTCGAAGCCAGCCCGATCATCCAGGCCCCTTGAGGCGATCGCCCCGAGCCGTCATCCTTGAGAGATCGTGGGCCCATTGTCCGATCCGCGAAGGCCCGGCGGCTCCGTTCACGCCGATTTCTTCCGAGCCAAGACGAAGATCGTGTGAGTGTCACGCCAGGGGGCGAGGGCGAGCGCGAGGAGCTTGAGCACCGGGAAGAAGAGGACCGTGAGCAGGTCGATCCTCGATCCGAACAAGCCATGCTGGATCTTGGTCACCGCGGTCGAGCCGAGGGTCCCGAAGCGGAGGCGGTCGATCGGCTCGAATCCGGCGTCGTCGAGGATGGCTTCGAGTTGCTCGAAGGTGTAACCGTTGCGGACGTGCCAGCCGTCCTCGGTCCGGCTGACCCGGCCCTTCGAGGCGTTGCCCTGCCAGTCGCGGTTGGGCGTCGTGATGTAGACGAACCCGTCGTCGTCGAGCAGGACGTGGACCTGCCGCAGCGCGGCGCCGGCATCCATGATGTGCTCGATGACGTCGAGCATCAGGACCTGATCGAATTGTCGGTGATTTCGCGGGTCGTCGGCGAACCGGTCGAGTCGTCCCACCTCGAAGCTCATGCGGTCGGCGGAGATGCCGAGGTATTCGCGCATCTCCTCGCAGTTGCGTTGCTCCCATTCGTAGATGGTGATCCCGCGGCAGGTGGCGTCGCGGCGGACGGCCTCGTAGGCGAAGTAGGCGTTGCCGCACCCGCAGTCGAGGGTCCGGACCGGTCGGTCGGGCCTACCGACGAGCAGATGGCGGACGACCTGCGACTTGTCGCGGCTCACCCAGTTCGTCCCCGGCCACATCAGCTTTTTGACGGCCAACCGGGTCCGGCCCAGTAGGCCGGGCCGCGTCCCGGGCAGGTTGACGTCCTTACGGGCGGCTCCGCCATGCTCATGGCTTGGTCGATCGGTGCCAACGCTCAGGCCCTCGGCCGGTGTCTCCAACGTCTCGACACGTTCGCTCCGCACGGCGCCACCTCATAAATGCTTTTCACGCCGCGTGTCGGGGCCGGCCCGTCCGGTCGGGCCGATATCTCCGATGACGACCGCCGATTGACGCTCCCTAGCCTAGCTCGATCATCCCGCGGTCGCGGCTGCCCTCTGTTGCTTCGAAAACGACCGACGCCGGGCGACCCGAGTCGACTTGAAAAGGGGTCAGTCGATCGAGAAGCGGTCAGGAACCTTATACTCCTCGCGGCTCAAGATTGAGGTTCGCTCGCCGCGAGTCTTCGACCGATCAGCCGCGAGGCTCAAATCGGAAACCTCAAGTTGATCCCGCGAGGAGTATAACAGATCAAAAAGGTCTGTTGGCTTCTTTTCGTCGCACCCCGCTTTGCCGCCGAACTGTCAATGCCGAAGCGTCAAGTCGATCCCCGACCGCGGTTCGCACTCGCCGCCGGTTCGGCGTCGAACCATCGGGGCCTCGAAGCCCGTCCCTTTTCGCCGGCGACCTGGAGTTGGGTCGTTGATCCTCAAATTTTCTCCAAATGGTCAAGACAGATGGGCATCTCTCGAAGGTCCCGAACCGCGGCGATTGATTGGCGTGCAAAGGACTTGAGCCACCACCATCGATGGAAATCTTCCGGCGATCTCTTGGTTCAACCTCGCTCGGATTGCTCTGGCGGCGTTCCACCAGTTTCGCTCTTGGCTTTCGCGTTTCGGCCTCGCCAGAGTAAGATGACGGCCCGAACGGCATAGACACGAGTGGTCGTCACCTGTCCTCGCTAGGAAAAAGCTCATGAAGGTCGGTTTATTGACTGGTGGCGGAGACTGCCCCGGCCTCAACGCGGTGATCCGGGCGGTCGTCCAGGGCATCAGCAACGAAGGCGGAACCTGCGTCGGCTTCATCGAAGGCTGGCGAGGGTTGGTCAAGGGGATGAGCCGCCCCCTGGATGTCGCCGAAACCGACGGGATCATCGCCCGAGGGGGGACCATCCTCGGCTCGTCGCGGACCAACCCGTTCAAGAACGCCGCGACCGACGTCCCCGCCGTCCGCCAGAACTTTCAGGCCCTGGGGTTGGATGCGCTTGTGGCCATCGGCGGCGACGACACCTTGGGCGTCGCCAACCGCCTCTACAACGATTACCAGATGCCGATGGTCGGGGTGCCGAAGACCATCGACAACGACTTGATGGTGACCGACTTCACCTTCGGCTTCGACACCGCGATCAACATCGCCACCGAGGCAATCGACCGCCTCCGGACCACCGCCGAGAGCCACCGCCGGACGATCGTGGTCGAGACGATGGGCCGCCACGCCGGCTGGATCGCCTGCTTCACGGGGATCGCCACCGCCGCCGACTACATCCTCGTCCCCGAGTTGCCGATCGACATCGACCACGTCGCCGAAGTCCTCAAGCGGCAACGCGCCGCAGGCAAGAACTACAACATCGTCGTCGTGTCCGAGGGCGCCCAGTTCCCCGACAAGGGCCACAGCACGATCGCCGAGGAGACCGACGCCTTCGGCCACGTCCGCCTCGGCG
>JAABUX010001449.1_pt1 | contig 35885 bp, 37 predicted proteins | sample 5561851 | NCBI WGS metagenome assembly JAABUX01 (sample SAMN10711883, study PRJNA513361) | rock metagenome | isolation source: Antarctica rocks | place: Antarctica: Victoria Land, Richard Nunatak red sandstone | collected 2016-01-03
GAGCTACACTGCCATTGTCGATGCCTGCTGCGATGCTTGGACCGGCCTGATGAAAGACGCCGAACGCATCGCCTCCCTCACCACCCGCGACTGGGCACAGGTCAAAACTTAAGGCGGTTGGTATAAGTCCTCCGGGCCTCCCTCACCCTGGCCTTGGTCCGCTTCGTGGCTGATGCCCAGAGGGAGCAGGTCGGTTGACACCCAGGGGATGGCCGCCCACCGTTTACCCACACCCAAATTCTTCACGAGAACACCCAGGAAACGCCCGCATGCCCGACGCCTCCTCCCCCAGCCGCCGGCTCCGCAGCCGCCGCTGGTTCGACGACCCCTCCGATCCCGGCATGACCGCGCTCTATCTTGAGCGCTACCTCAACTTCGGCCTGACCCGCGGCGAGCTGCAATCCGGCCGCCCCATCATCGGCATCGCTCAGACCGGCTCGGACCTGTCGCCCTGCAACCGGCATCTCGTGGACCTCGCCAGCCGCGTCCGCGACGGCATCCGCGACGCCGGCGGCGTGCCGCTGGAGTTCCCGATCCACCCCATCCAGGAAACCGGCAAGCGCCCTACGGCGGCGCTGGACCGCAACCTCGCCTACCTCAGCCTGGTCGAGGTGCTGCACGGCTACCCCATCGACGGCGTCGTGCTGACCACCGGCTGCGACAAGACCACCCCCGCCTGCCTGATGGGCGCGGCCACGGTCAATATCCCCGCCATCGTGCTATCCGGCGGCCCCATGCTGGACGGCTGGTACGGCGGGCGGCTCGCCGGGTCGGGCACCATCGTCTGGGAGGCGAGGAAGCTGCTTGCCGAGGAACGGATCAACTACGAGCAGTTCATCGACATGGTGGCAGCCTCGGCCGGGTCGGTCGGGCACTGCAACACCATGGGCACCGCGCTCAGCATGAACAGCCTGGCCGAGGCGCTGGGCATGTCGCTGCCTGGCTGCGCCGCCATCCCCGGCCCGCACAAGGAGCGCGGCTGGATGGCCTACGAGACCGGCCGCCGCATCGTCGGCATGGTGCACGAGAACCTGCGCCCGTCCGACATCATGACCAAGCCCGCCTTCGAGAACGCCGTGGTCGCCGCCGCCGCGCTGGGCGCCAGCAGCAACTGCCCCATCAGCATGATCGCCATCGCCCGGCACATGGGCGTGGAGCATACCCTCGATGACTGGCAGCGTCTCGGCCAGGACATCCCCCTGCTGGCCGACGTGCAGCCGGCTGGACGCGTGCTAGGCGAGGGCTTCTTCCGTGCCGGCGGCGTCCCCGCGGTGATGCGGGAGCTGCTGGACGCCGGCAAGCTGCAACCGGACGTGATGACCTGCACCGGGCGCACGCTGGGAGAGAACCTGGCCAAGAAGCCCGCCGTGGACCACGAGGTGATCCGCCCCTACGCGCACCCGTTGAAGGAGAGCGCCGGGTTCGCGGTGCTGTCCGGCAACCTGTTCGATGCGGCGGTGATGAAGCTGAGCGTGATCGACCCCGAGTTCCGCGACCGCTTCCTGTCCGACCCTGAGCAGCCCAATGTCTTCGAGGGCCAGGCCGTGGTGTTCGAAGGACCCGAGGACTACCACGCCCGCATCGAGGACCCGGACCTCGGCGTGGACGCACACAGCATCCTGGTGATCCGCAACTGCGGCCCCGTCGGCTACCCCGGCGGCGCCGAGGTGGTGAACATGCAGCCTCCCGCCGCGCTGCTGAAGGCCGGCATCCACACCCTGCCGACCATGGGCGACGGCCGCCAGTCCGGCACCAGCGGCAGCCCGAGCATCCTGAACATCTCACCCGAGGCGGCGGTTGGCGGCGGCCTGGCGCTGCTGCACACCGGCGACCGCATCCGCATCGACCTCAACAGCCGCAAGGTGAATGTGCTGCTGCCGCCGGGCGAGCTGGATGCCCGACGCGGCGCCTGGGTCCGGCCGGTGCCGCAGAACAAGACGCCATGGGAGGAGATCAGCCGCAGCATGGTCGGCCAGCACTCGACAGGGGCGTGCCTGGAGCCAGCGACGCTGTACCTGGACATCATCGAGGAACGCGGCGAGTCCCGAAATAATCACTAGTCACAACCACTAGGATTGGCGGAATGGCAGGCAGGCTTGCGGGCAAGACCGCGTTCATCACCGCCGCCGCTCAGGGCATCGGCCGCGCCACCGCCATGGCCTATGTGGCGGAAGGCGCGAGGGTGATCGCCACCGACGTGAACCACGACGGCCTGGCGTCCCTCGCCGGGCCGTCCACCGCGGTGTACCGGCTCGATGCGACGGACCCGGCCGACATCGCCCGTGTGGCTGGGTTAGCCGGGCCGGTGGACGTGCTGTTCAACTGCGCTGGCTTCGTCCACCAGGGCACCATCCTGGACGCGACCGAGGCGGAATGGGACTTCGCCTTCGGCCTCAACGTCCGCAGCATGTTCCACACTATCCGGGCATTCCTGCCGGGGATGCTCACCCGCGGCGGCAGCATCATCAACATGTCCAGCGCCGCCAGCAGCATCAAGGGCGCGCCCAACCGGTTCGTGTACGGCACCACCAAGGCCGCGGTAATCGGCCTTACCCGGTCGGTGGCGGCGGACTTCGTGAAGCAGGGCGTCCGCTGCAACGCCATCTGCCCCGGCACCGTACAGACCCCGAGCCTCGACGACCGCATCGCCGCCAACGCCGCCGCGGCCGGGTCGCTGGAGGCGGCGCGGACCGGCTTCATCGCACGCCAGGCCATGGGCCGTCTGGGCACGCCGGAAGAGATCGCGGCGCTCGCGGTCTATCTCGGCTCCGACGAGACGCAGTTCATCACCGGCCAGGCCATCGTTATCGACGGCGGCTGGACCCTGTAGAGGAAACCACCATGAAGCTGATGCGCGTGGGTGCCCCCGGCGCCGAGAAGCCCGCCCTGCTGGACAAGGACTGCGCCATGCGGGATTTGTCAGGCGTGCTGCACGACTTCGACGCTGCCGCGCTGTCTCAGGCCGGCCTGGCGCGGCTGGTGGCGCTGGACCCGGCCAGCCTGCCCATGGTGCCGCCCGGCGCCCGCATTGGCCCGCCGGTACCGCGCCCGATGAACTTCATCTGCATCGGCCTGAACTACGCGGACCATGCCGCGGAAAGCGGCCTCCCCATCCCCAAGGAACCCATCATCTTCCTGAAGTCGCTCGGCAGCTACCAGGGCCCGAACGACGACGTCCACCTGCCCCGCGGCTCGAAGAAGTCCGATTGGGAAGTCGAGCTGGCCATCGTCATCGGCGAGCGCGCGACCTACGTGCCCGAGCACGAGGCGATGCAGCACGTCGCTGGCTACTGCATCGTCAACGACGTGAGCGAGCGCGAGTACCAGATCGAGCGCGGCGGCACCTGGGACAAGGGCAAGGGCTGCGACACCTTCGGCCCCACCGGCCCCTGGCTGGTCACCGCCGACGAGGTGCCCGACCCGCACGCCCTGTCGATGTGGCTCGACGTGGACGGCCAGCGCATGCAGACCGGCAACACCAGCACGATGATCTTCAACGTGCCGAAGCTGGTCAGCTACTGCAGCCACTTCTTGACGCTGCACCCCGGCGACATCATCACAACCGGCACTCCGCCCGGCGTCGGCATGGGCAAGAAGCCGGAGCCGGTCTTCCTACACGGCGGGCAGACCATGCACCTCGGCATCACCGGCCTAGGCGAGCAGACGCAGCGCGTGGTGGCTGCCTGATCCGCATTGCCAAAATGCAGGAATGACGCGCGGAAAGTGGTGACGGAACCCAGGAAAGTACTCTAACGTTTGCCATTCTCAAGCTGGGAGGACGCCATGACATCTGCCACCCAAGTGATTCTCAGTGGCGTCCTGACGTTCGGCGTGCCCCTTGCCCTGGCCGTGCGGGAACTGGTGGCCCTGCGCCGTCCCCCGCGCGGCGGCTGGGGCGGCGACGAGCCGCGTGCGCCAACCCCGGTCCCGCCGCCGCTGGACCTGTCGCCGGTGCAAAAGCCACTGCCCGAATGCCTGATCCCCAAGCCGATGGTCAACGCCCCGCATCGGCCCCGCGTGCTGGAGCCGGCGTAGCCGCTTACCGCAGCCGCAATTCCTGCCAGCGGCGGGTCCATCCCGCCATTCGCGCCATGCGCCGCAGCCCTGCCCACTGCTGCTGCAGGTATGTGCCGCTGGCCAACGCCTCCTCCGCCGACGGGTCGCCCGTCCGCACATAGGCCCTGTCGAAGTCCGCCGTCCGGAACAGCATGTCCCACCACGGCAGGATCGCGCCGTAGTTGGCGCTGCGCTGCCCGGCCGCCAGCACGCCGTGGTGCGCCCGGTGGAACCGGGGCGAGATTAGCAGCCGCTCCCCCAGCCAGCCGAACGACACCCGGGCATTGGCGTGCGACAGGCTCTCCAGCAGTCGCAGCAACAGCACCAGCAAGGGGAACTGCAGCGGCGGGATGCCGATCAGCAGGGCGATCAGGGTAAACCACACGAAGCCGATCAGGTCGTCCAGCACATGATTGCGGTCATCCGACCAGAACGTCATCTGCCGCTGGGCATGGTGCAGCGAGTGCAGCGCCCACCACCAGGCGAAGCGGTGCGACAGCCGGTGCCGCCAGTACTCGGCAAAATCCAGGATCGCCGCATAGGCGAAGAACGTCAGCACATGGTGGCCCAGCAGCGCCGGGAACATCCGCTCCAGGGTCGGCGGCACCCAGCCGTGGTCGGTCATCCAGCCGCTCGTCGCGACCTGCAACTGGTAGAACAGCACGAACGTCACCAATGGCAGCACGCCGACGCGGGAGATCAGGGTGTACAGCACGTCCACCCAAACCGCCTTCGCGTCCGGCCAGTGCTCCACCGGCCGCCAACGTTCCAACGGCAGGCAAATCGCGAAGGTGATGACCACCTGCGCCAGCCCGTAGCAGGCGAACAGCGCCCAGCCGAACGAGATCTCCTCCCACTGCATCATGTCCAGGCTGTACAGCGCCGGCAGCAGCACGGTTTCCTGCAGCCACCCAGCAGCGAGGCTGAACGGGTCGGTCATCGTGCGGCCACCGCCTTGGGAACGCCGGTCGTAAGGAAGATGCCGTGCGGCGAGCGCCCGACCTGGATGCTCTGGAGCGCGCCGCTGACCGGGTCCAACACCGCCACCTTCTGGATGAAGCGCTGGGTAATCCACAGCTTGCCGTCCGGCGCAAAGTCGATGCAGTCGGGGCCACCGGGCACGCGGTAGGTGCGCTGGATAGCGTAGGTGTGGCTGTCCAGCGCCACCGTCGTGCCGTCCACGCGGTTGTTGACCCAAAGCGTCCGCCCGTCCGGCGACAGGAACAGTTGGTGCGCGCCGCGGCCGGTGTGGATGCGCTGTTCGACCCGACCGTCCACCGGGTCCACCACCGCGAAGAAGTCAGTGCCCATGTCGGCCACCAGCAGCTTGCCGTCGTGCCACATGATCCCGGCAGGCGTGCTGCCGACCTCCGCCGTCCACACCACCGCTTGCTGCTTCAGGTCCAGCGCCGCAACCCGGTTGGTACCTTGCAGGGTAATGTAGGCCATGCTGCTGTCGGGCGAGTAGGCCAGGTGGCTCGGCATGGTGCTGAGCGGGTAGCGGTGCACCAGCGCCATGCTGGCCGCGTCATAAACGTCCACCTGGTTGCGAGCCAGGCCGGTGACGGTCAGCCACTTGCCATTCGGGCTGAACGCCAGGTGATAAGGGTCGGCAACCGGCACGCGCCGCTTCACCTCACCGGTGTGTGGGTCGAGGAACAGCATCTCATTGCCCCCGGCGTCGCCCACCAGCAGGTCGCGGCTGTCGGGGCTGAGCACGACATGGTGCGGCTCGCGCAGCACCGGGATGCGGCGCAGTTCCGTTCGGCTCGTCATGTCGATCACGCTCAGCGAGGCATCCCCCGAATTGAGCACGATGGCGACGTCCGCGGCCCGGGCAGAGGCAACATCGAGCAGCAGCAGGAGCAAGGGGAGCACGTAGCGCATGAAGGTCCGATCGAGGGTGGCCGAGTTGATCTGTCTCCGACACTAGCACGTTCAACCCTGCGCTACCGCGGCGTTCCCATCCGTCCAGGGGCGGGCTGGACCGGCGTTGCAATCATGGTACAGCCAGTGCAGACGAGGCAGGATGCTGGCCGCGGCCGGGTACGGGCCACTGGCGACGCTGAACGCGGCCGACCGGGACCACCTAACTGGGTTCGGCATCATGGGATCGGCGAGTCGACCGAGCAGCCGTCAGGCCCGGCGGCGATTCCAGATGCAGACCTGACGATCACGTTTCGTTGATAGGGCGGCTTTCCGCTGCCGCTTGCCAAAACTCTTCGTGAACCGCATGGGTCATAGCATGTCAGAGCCTCACACTTCCCCGATCCGAGTCCTCGTGGTTGAGGACGAGTTCCTGATCCGGCTCACCTTGTCCGAGGCGCTAGGCGATGAGGGCTTCGAGGTGCTGGAGGCGGAGACCGGTGACGACGCCTTGCCGCTGCTGCAGGCCGGCTCCGACATCCGGCTGCTGCTGACCGATATCCAGCTTCCAGGCACGCTCAATGGTCATGCCCTGGTGCAGCGGGTGCGGCAGACCCTGCCGAACTTGCCGGTGATCTTCATGACTGGCCGGCTGGAACAGAACATGGGTGCATCGGCCTCGCCGCTGGATGTGTTCATTTCCAAGCCCTATACGCTGACCGCGATCTGCGACGCGGCAAAGCGCCTGACCGCCGCTGAAGCAGCCTGACCGCGGCGGCGGCGGCGGGTGTGTAGCAGTTACGGCGCCACCAGGCCGCTGTCCTGGCCGCTGCCGGCCAGGGCGCGCGCCACGAAGCCGAACGCCTTCACGTCTTCGACGAACGCACGCAGATAGCCCGCCCCTGCGCCGCGCCCGTGCGGCACTCCCATCGCCTGCTGGATGGACATGAAGCGGCCCGGGATGGCGCGCAGACCCGGCGCGGCCCGCACCAGAGCATCGTTGGGCTGCCGCACCCCGGCCAGCACCTCGGCGCCGCCGTGCAGGAACAGTTCAGCCGACGCCTCCCCCGTGGGTGCCGTCACCAGCGCCGCATGGCGCAGGGTACGGGCCAGGAATAGGTGGTAGGCGCTGGCCTGGCCGACGGCGACGCGAATGCCGGGGTGGTCCACGGCTTCGACGGTTTGCAGCGGCGACGCCTCCGGCACGACGTAGGTGCCCTCGATCACGACGTAGGGTGCGGTGAACTCGATGTCGGCGGCGCGGACCGGGTCGATGGCCATGAACGCCACGTCCCAAACGCCGGACCCGGCAGCGTCGGCCACCTTGCCGGCGCCGTCATACTCCAGGAACGCCACTGGCACCCCCAAGCGACGGCCCAGCTCCCGCGCAAGGTCAACCGTCGTGCCCCGCGGCGCACCGTCCGCGCCGCGCTGCACCAGCACGGGGTTGCCCAGGTTCAGCGCCGCCCGCAGCGTCCCGGTGGGCGCCAAGATGGATGCGATGCCGGGTGGCGTCACAGCCCCGCCCCGTCCAGCCGCAGGATCGCCCGGGCGCACGCCTGGGCGCGGGGCACCAGGCTGTCCAGGTCCAGGAACTCCTCCGGGCTGTGCGCGCGTCCGCCGACCGGCCCCACGGCGCAGATCGTCGCCGTGCCCACGCCCGCGGTGAAGCCGCTGTCGGCGCAGCCGCCGGTGAACTCGCCGGCCGTCTGGAAGCCGCTGCTGGCGGCGGCCTCGACATACAGGTCGAACAGCCGCTTGGCGGCGGGGCTTTGCGTCATGGGCAGGAACTCACCCTTGATGGTCAGCTCGGCCCGGGTGCCCGGCACGAAGCTGCGGTCCACGATGGTGCCGATGCGGGCCATCAGCTCTTCCCGGTCGGCAGGCTCGATGTAGCGCAGGTCGATCTCGCCCTCGGCCCAGGGGGCCACGGTGTTCACGCTCTGCCCGCCGCGCACCAGGCCGACGTTGACGGTGATGCCGCGGTCCAGCTCGGTCAGGGCATGGATGGCCTGCACCTTGCGCGCCAGCTCCTCGATGGCGCTGATCCCGGCCTCGAAGCTGCCGCCAGAATGGGCGGCCTTGCCGGTGATCCGCATGAGTAGGAACACGCCACCCTTGCGGCCCGTCACCACGTTGCCGGACGTGCGGCCCGGCTCGCTGTTGAACACCACGCGGGCGTGGCGGGCTTCGGCCTCGATCACGGCGCGGCCTTCGGGGCTGCCGATCTCCTCGTCGCCGGTGAACAGGCCGACCAGCGGCGCCGGGCCGCCGCCGAACCGGGCGAAGGCGGCCAGCACAAAGCAGTTCATCACCAGCCCGGCCTTCATATCGGCGACACCGGGACCGTAGGCGAGGTGGCCCTGAATGGTGAAGGGCCGCCGCTGAGCCTCGCCGTGCGGGAACACGGTGTCGCGATGGCCCATCAGCACGACGTTGCCGCCCGCGTTGGCGCCGCGGTTCTGCTGCGGCCCATCCCAGGGCACCGAGGCGCGCAGGCAATCGCCGTGCTTGGATTGCGGCAGCGTCTCGACCGCGATGCCGTGCCCGTTCAGGAAATCGCACACCACCCGGCCCACGGCGTCGATGCCGGGCTTGTCGTAGCTGCCGCTGTCGATGTCCACCATGCTGCGCAGCAGGTCCACCATGGCGCCGTGCTGGGTGGCGAGCCAGGCGGTGATGGCGGCTTCAGGCGATTGGATGTTCATGGATGCTCCTTCGGCAAGCGGGCCAGCGCCGGTTGAGCCGCCAGCAGGCCAACAAGAACGCTATTTGCCAAGCGTGACCAACCCTGGTGTGACCAACCCTGCATCTGGCAAAACGCAGGGCCAATCTAGGCCAACGGCGCCAGGGGTACCGGCACCGCCTGCTCCAGCACGCGCGCGGCACGCAGCACCAAGTCGTCCCGGTACAGCGCCGCGGCGAGCTGCACGCTGCGCGGCAGGCCGGCGGCGGTCAGGCCCAGCGGGACGGTGATGGCCGGCTGGCGCGTCAGGTTGAACAGCGCCGTCCAGGGCGCCCAATCCTGCAGCAGCGCGGCAGCCGGGTCGGCCGTAGGCGCGTCCGCCAGCGGTGGCGGCCCGGGCACGGTCGGGCACAGCACCAGGTCGAACCGCCGGTGGAACAGCGCCATCCGGTGCGCCGCCTGCACCCGCGCGGCCTCTCCCTGCATCAACGCGACGCCAGTCATGGCGCCGAACCCGGCCGCGACCTCGGCGATCCCAGCATCCAGCAGGCCGCGCTGCTCCGGCGCCATGGCCTGCACCAGCGCGGCCAGCGAGGTGCCCCAAAGCTGGCGGAACACCGCGCCGATGTCCGGCAGGCCCGGGTCCTCATCAGCGACTTCCGCCCCGGCGTCGGCCAGCAGGGCGGCGGCCTGCTCCACGGCGGCGATGCCGTCCGCATCCACCGGCGCGTCAAAGCCAGGTCCGCGCAGGACGGACACGCGCAATCCGGCCACCCCGGCCTCGATGCCATCCAACCAGTTCCTGGGATCGTCCGGCAGGCTGTAGGGATCGCGCAGGTCGTGCCGCGCCAACGCGCCCAGCATCAGCGCGGCGTCCCGCACCGTGCGCGTCAGCGGCCCGGCGCAGGACACGCTGCCGAACGCGCTCAGCGGCCACTGCGGCACCCGGCCGAAGCTGGGCTTCAACCCCACCACGCCGGACCAGGCCGCCGGGATGCGAACGCTGCCGCCGGCGTCGGTGCCCAGGTGCAGCGGCCCAAACCCTGCACCTGCCGCCGCCGCTGCGCCGCTTGACGAGCCGCCAGGGGAGTACGCCGGGTTCCAAGGATTGCGGGTGATGCCGTGCAGCGGGCAGTCGCCTGGGGACTTCCAGCCGAACTCCGTCGTGGTGGTCTTACCCAGGATGACGGCGCCGGCCGCCTTCAAGCCCAGCACGGACGGGCCATCGGCGGCAGCAGGCTCGGGCGATGTGGTGCGGCTGCCGCGCCGGGTCGGGAAGCCCTGCAGGTCCACCAGGTCCTTCACCGTGCAGGGCACGCCGTCCAGCACCCCCAGGGGACGGCCCGCGCGCCACCGCCCCTCGCTCTCGCCCGCCGCCTGCAGGGCGCGCGGGTTCAGGACGGCGAAGGCGTTCAGCGCCGGGTTGAGGCGGGCGATGCGCTCAGTGACGGCCTGCAGCACCTCGACGGGGCTGAGCGTGCCGCGGGCGTAGTGCGCCAGCAGCGACTCGGCCGGCATCTGGGCAGGGTCGGTAGCTCCCAGGCCGTCGGACGTGGCCTCGTGCGTTGAGGTTGAGTTGTGCGTCAAGTCGGGCATCAGCGGCCTCGGGCGGTGCGGTGCGGGGTCAGCCAGCCCATGGCGGCGCCGGGTTCGGCGTCGGTGGACGGCAAATAGGGCTTGATGTCCAGCAGCGGCGTGCCGTCCATGCAGTCCAGGTGGCGCACCCGCAGGCGGCCCGGCGCCGCGCTGCCGTCATATGCCACGACGGACAGGCCGACCGGGTTGGGCCGCAGCGGCGCACGGGTGGCGAACACGCCGCGGGCCTGGCCGTCGAACGGCGGGGTGATGTGCAGGCCGGCGTCCTGCGGCCCCAACCAGTACAGCAGGATCAGGTGGGAGAAGCCGTCCAGCGACAGCAGCCCACCCAGGAATGCGGGGTCCACGACGGCATGGCAGGCCGGCGCCGGGTCGATCTGCCGGCCGTTGCGCGGACAGTCCGCGATGGTGCGGAACGGCGTCTCCAGGTGGCCGATGGGCCGGAGCTGCATCATGGGAGCTGCATCAGGCTTGGGCCACCGCGGCGGACCAGGGAGACATCACGTCGCTGATGCCGGTGCGCTGGCCGTCCTGGTCCAGGATCAGGTTCGGGCAGGCGAAGTTCACCGGCAGCACGCCGTGCTCCACCACCTCGACCGGGCCGTCGGCGCGCAGGGCGTCCAGCACGTCGGGCGGCAGACGCTGATCGGCGTGGACGGTTTCGGAGTCCGACACGTCGATGCGGGGCTGGTGCGCCGCCGCCTGCGGGTCCATGCCGAAGTCCTCGACGAAGGCCAGCATCTGCACCACGGAGGCCAGGATGCGCCGCCCGCCCGAGGCGCCCGCCGCCAGCACCGGCCGGTCGCCGTCGCGCAGGATGACCGGGCACATGTTGGTCAGTGGGCGCTTGCCCGGCGCGATCGAATTGGCCCGGCCCGGCCGCGGATCGAACCACATCACCCCGTTGTTCATCAGCACGCCGGATTGCGGCAGCACCACGCGGCTGCCCATCGAGGACAGCAGCGTCGTCGTCATCGCCACCATCGTGCCGGCGGCATCGCAGACCGTCAGGTGCGTGGTGCAGCTTTCGGCAGCTTTCGGTTCGGCGTCGCCCAGCCCGGCCAGGCGCTCGGTGTACGCGGCCTTCATGCTGCGGGCCAGGGCGACATACCACCCCGGCTCCGGGGCGGCGCCCGGAGCCGGATGGGGCACGCCCGCCATGCCGTCCAGCACGCGCGCCAGGGTGGGCGCGGCGGTCAGGCCACCGGCCATCTGCAAGGTGCGCCCGCCCCAGGCCACTTCCTGCGCCGGCACAACGCGGGCCTCGCACCGGCGCAGGTCGTCCCGGTCGAGCACGCCGCCCAGCGCCACCACGTCCTGGGCAATGCCGGCGGCCACGTCGCCCTCGTAGAAGTCCCGCAGCCCGGCCTCGCCCAGGTGCTGCAAGGTGTCCGCCAGCCGGCCCAGCGGGAAGAAGCCGGGGTTGCCCTGGTAGGGCGGCACCGGGGGCAGGCCACCCGGCAGGTAGATGCGCGCGCTTTCGGCATAAAGCCGCAGCACCGCCGCGGCATTGGCGACCTTGAGCGTCGTGAACCAGTCCTGCGCCAGCCCGCGCCGGGCCAGCGCCAGGGCGGGCGCCACCACCTGCCGCAGCGGCAGCGAGCCCCAGCGTCCATGCATGTGGGCATACCCGGCGACGGCGGATGGGATGGCGAATGACAGCGGCCCGTGGATGTTGGCGTCGCCCTCCACTGCCGGCCACGCGAACAGGTCCTGCGCCGTCTTCCCCGTCAGCTTGAACGCGCCAGGGTCCAGGCGGCCCGGCGCGCGCGGGCCGAAGTCCACCACCTCCGCCCGCGGCTGCCCGGCGCGGTGCACCACCGCGAATCCGATGCCGCCGAGCCCGCTGTTCCAAGGCTCCACCGCCGCCAGGGCCAGCGCCGCCGCCACTGCGGCATCGATGGCGTTGCCGCCGGCGTCCAGCACCGACACGCCCGCCAGCGCCGCATCCCGCGCCTGCGACACCACCATGCCGCGTCGGCCCGTGGCCGCAGGCTTGGTGACCTGCCAGTTCTGCGTCAGACGTGGGCTCTGCGTCAGACGTGGCGGCTGCGCCAGGTGCGGCGGCGGCGTGCTGGGCATGGCGGCTCCTGCGGGTCCGGGCCACGCTATCCCAACCTGGCCCGGCGGAGCCAGGGGTGGCGCAATTTCGGCGACGCTGGCAAAGGTTGCGGTCATGTGACACAGAAATGTTGCTGGACGCCGCCACCCCCCAATGCCAGCGGACGCCAGCAACCGAGGGAGCAAGCCCGAATGACCCCACCCGCCGCCGAGCGTCCGCAGGTCAGCTTCGTCGTTCCCGCCTACAACGAGGAGCGGCTGCTGCCCGCGTGCCTGGCGGCGATCCGGGCGGAGATCGCGCGCACCGGCTGTACGGCGGAGGTCCTGGTCGTGAACAACGCCAGCACCGACAGCACGGCCGCGGTGGCTGCGGCGACTCCGGGCGTGGTGGTGGTCGATCAGCCGGTGAAGGGGCTGGTGCAGGCCCGTAGCGCCGGGTTCCTGGCATCCCGCGGCGTGCTGATCGCCAACATCGACGCCGATACGCTGATCCCCGTGGGCTGGCTCGACCGCGTATTCCAGGCGTTTGAGCAAAGCCACAAGCTGGTCGTGCTCAGCGGTCCCTACGACTACTACGACGTGCCGCTGCACATTCGGACCTTTGCGCGCGGGTTTTACTGGATGGGCTATGCGACATACAGCTTCAACAAGCATGTGCTGGGCGTCGGCAGCATGGTGCAGGGCGGCAACTTCGTGCTGGTGCGGGACGTGCTGGAGCGCATCGGCGGCTACAGCGACGCCTTCACCTTCTACGGCGAGGACACCGACATCGCCCGGCGCATGAGCAAGGCGGGCGACGTGCGGTTCACCTTCGCACTGACGGCCAAGTCGTCGGGCCGGCGGCTGCGCGGCGACGGGCTGGTCATGACGGGCATCCGGTATGGGGCCAACTACCTGTGGGCGACATTCTTCCGCAAGCCGTTCACGACGGCCTGGAACGATTATCGCTGATCCCCTGTCGATGTTCCGCAACTTTAACCGATGACGGCAACACCGTCATTGCGATCCGCGCTGGCGGCGTGGCGATTCGGGGGCGCACGCGCAGTCCCTGCATCCTGGCCTGCTACGCCGAAACCGGCCCGCAATGACAGGGTAGGCTGGGGTGAGGTATGCCCAAACCCGAAAGCGTCTGGCGCCGGGCCGAGTGCAGCAGCATGGCCGATTGCAGCATGATCGGCGTCGATTGGGGCACCAGCAGCTTCCGCGCCTTCCGCCTGCGCGGCCAAGCTGTCACCGACCGGTACGCGTCGCCCCAGGGCATCCTGCATGTCCCGTCCGGCGGCTTCCCTGATGCGCTGCGCACTGCGATTGCGCCCTGGCTCGCAGACGGCGAACGGCATGTCCTGATGTCCGGCATGGTCGGCAGCCGCCAAGGCTGGCAGGAGGCGCCCTACCTTCCCTGCCCCGCTGGCGCCGCCGAACTGGCCCGTGCCCTGGCGCCGGTGCCATTCGATGGCGCACAGGTCCTGCTGGCGCCCGGCCTGATGGTGGATGGCGCTGTTCCCGAGGTGATGCGCGGCGAGGAGGTGCAGATCGTCGGCGCCCTGGACGCGACCGGCCCGGACGCCGTTGCCTGCCTGCCCGGCAGCCACTCCAAGTGGGTGCGGATCGCCAACGGCCAGGTCGCGGGCTTCACCACCCACCTGACCGGGGAAGCCTTCGCCGCATTGCGCGAACACACCATCCTGGGCCGCCTGATGCAGCCCGGCGCCGCGCCGGACCCGGACTCCTTCGCCCGCGGCGTCGCACGCTCCGGCGATCCCGGCGGATTGCTGCACCACCTGTTCGGCGTCCGCACCCTGGGGCTGTTGGGCGGGCTGGCGGAGGCTGCCGCCGCGTCCTACCTGTCGGGCCTGCTGATCGGGCACGAGGTCCGGGCCGCCGCACCAGCCGGCACGGTCCACCTGATCGGCGACGTGGTGCTGTGCGGCCTGTACGCCCAGGCCCTCGCGCTGTGCGGCGGCACATCGCAGCCGGGCCCGCCGGACGCCGCCGCGCGCGGCCTGGCTCGCATCGGAGCGCATGTGCCATGGACCTAGCTCACCTTCTGGCCGCCTGTCCGCTGGTTGCCATCCTGCGCGGCATCCGGCCGGACGAGGCCGAGCCGGTCGGTGACGCCCTGGCCGCTGCCGGGCTGCAGGTGGTCGAGGTGCCGCTGAACTCGCCGGACCCGTTCGACAGCATTGCCCGCCTGGCCCGGCGATTCGGCGAAGCGATGCTGGTCGGCGCCGGCACGGTGATGCGCGCCTCCGACGTGGACCGTGTGGCCGACGCGGGCGGGCGGCTGATCGTCACGCCCCACGCCGACCCGGCCATCGTCCGTGCCGCCAAGGCGCGCGGGTTGCTGGCGGTGCCGGGCTTCTTCACCCCGGCCGAGGCGTTCAGCCTGCTGGACGCCGGAGCGGATGCGCTGAAGCTGTTCCCGGCGGAGGGCGGCAGCCCCGCCATGCTGCGCGCCCTGCGCGCCGTGCTGCCAACGGGCACGATGGTGCTGCCGGTCGGCGGCATCGACGCCACGAACCTGGCTGCCTGGCGCGCGGCGGGCGCGGCAGGTTTCGGCATCGGCTCCGCGCTGTATAAGCCCGGCGACACCGCCGCGACAGTGGCGGCCAAGGCTGGCGCGCTGACTGCGGCGCTGGCCGTGCGGGAGGACTGACGCCATGTTCCTGAATGCCAACGGCCTGACGATGCACGTCCAGATCGACGGCCCCGCGGCCGCCCCGGTGCTGGTGCTACTGCATTCGCTCGGCACGTCGCTGCATGTGTGGGACGCGCAAGCGCACGCCCTGTCGGGTCCGTTCCGCGTGGTGCGCCCGGATCTGCGCGGCCACGGGCTGACCGAGGTGACGCCCGGCCCCTACACCATCGCCGGCCTGGCTGCGGACGTGATCGCGGCACTGGACGCCTTGGGGATCAACCAGGCGCATGTCGGCGGCCTCAGCATCGGCGGCATGGTCGCGCAGTCGGTGGCGCACCAGGCGCCGGCCCGGGTCGCCAGCTTGATCCTGTGCGACACCGCCCTGGCCATCCCGCCCGCGCAGGGCTGGCGGGACCGGGCGGCGCTGGTCCGGGCGGATGGTATGGAGGCCGTCGTCGATGTGGTCATGGCCCGATGGGTGACGGCCCTGTTCATGGCCGCCCCGGCCGCCCTCGGCCTACGCGCGATGCTGCTCCGCACGGCCCCAGAGGGCTACGCCGCCGCCGCCGAGGCCATCGCCGCCGCGGACCTCACGGCCGAGACCGGCGCGCTGCAGGTTCCCGCCCTGGTCCTGGTGGGTGACCAGGACCAGGCGACGCCGCCGGCCAGCGCGGAGGCGCTGCGGGCCGCGCTCGGCGGCAGCCTGACGGTGCTGACCGGCGCCGCGCACATCCCGACGGTCGAGGTGCCGGACCAGGTGTCGGACGCCATACGAAGCTTCCTGCTGCCCGAGATCGTCGATGTCCTGGCAGCCGGCATGGCGGTCCGCCGCCGGGTGCTGGGCGACGCGCACGTGGACCGCGCCACGGCCGCGGCCACCGACCTGGACCGCGACTTCCAGGCGTTCATCACCCGCACCGCCTGGGGCGGCGTGTGGACCCGGCCCGGCCTGGACCTGCGGACGCGCAGCCTGCTGGTGATCACGATGCTGGCCTCGCTGGGCCACCATGAGGAGCTGCGCCTGCACGTCCGCGCCACCCGCAACACCGGCGCGACCCCCGACGATATCCTGGAAGTGATGATGCACGTCGCCGCCTATGCCGGCATCCCCGCCGCCAACAGCGCCATGCGGATTGCCAAGCAGGCGCTGCTGGAGGACTAAGTGCCCCCATCGCACCTCCGCGGCTTGATTTGGCACCGTTTGATTTGGATGACAGCATGACGACCGAACAGTGGCTCAGCCTTGGCCTGATCGAGACGGCGCGGGCCGTATTCGAGGCCGGGAGCCTGCGGACCATCGAGGCCGCCGACAGCATGATCGTCGGCATCCCGAAGACCGAGGATGGCCATCACCTGCTCGGGGAGGCGTCGTCCCGGGAGGAGGCGGTCGTGGTCGCCACCATGCTGCGGATGTGGAACCCGAACTGACCGGGCAAACCCCCGAGTCCATGGCCCCGCCACGGTTGCCATCTGGCCCATGCTTGTGACCGCTCGCACCTGGCTGCATTGTCGCAGGCGACCGGCCGCGACAGGCCGGCGGGGCGCAGACCTCTCGTAGCCCGGCCAGCCCTGCCATCGCTGGCCGACAGGGGCGCGATGCACCCGAAAAGCGGCAACTGGGAGGTTTTATGATGCAGGACATCACGGGACAGGCGGTGTGGATCACCGGGGCCGGCACCGGCATCGGCCGTGCCCTGGCCCAGGCCTTCGCCGAGGCCGGCTGCCGCGTGGCGCTGACCGGCCGATCGCGCGGCAGCCTGGCCGAGACCCAGCGCCTGGTGCAGGACGCCGGCGGCAGCGCGATGATCGCCATCGCCGACGTGGCCGACGCGCACCAGGTCACGCAGGCGCACCTGGCCGTGTCCGGGGCACTCGGCGATATCGACATCCTGGTCAACAACGCCGGCACGAACGCCCGGCGGCGCCACTGGGCGGACCTGTCGCCGGCCGACCTGGCCTCCGTCGTGGACGTGAACCTAAAGGGGCCGTTCCTGTGTAGCCTGGCCGTGCTGCCCGCCATGCGGGAGCGCCGGGCCGGGTTGCTGATCCACGTGGCCTCGGTCGCCGGGACCGGCATCTTCGCCGTGTCGGGGCCGAGCTACACCGCCAGCAAGCACGGTGCCGTCGCCATGTCGGCCACCATCAACGCCGAGGAAGGCATCCACGGCATCCGCAGCGTCTGCATCAACCCCGGCGAGGTCGCGACCCCCATCCTGGACACCCGCCCGCGCCCGCCGAGCGCGGAGGAACGCGCCATCATGGTCCAGCCCGAGGACATCGCCGCCGCCGCCGTGTTCGCAGCCAGGATGCCGGCCCGCACCTGCATGGCGGAGATGACGATCACCCCGACCGACAACCAGTTCTACCGCGCCACCGCCCAGGCCATCGCCGGGATGCCGCGCTGATGGATGCGGTAACGGTCTCTGCAGAGACCCTGCAGACGTTCATCGCCGAAATCTTCTCCGCCGCCGGCTGCGATGCCGAGGAAGCGGCGCGGATCGGCCTGCACCTGATATCCGCCAACCTGGCCGGGCATGACAGCCACGGCGTGATCCGGGTGCCGCGCTACGTGGAGTGGCTCGGCAGTGGCCGCGTCCGCGCCGGGCAGCAGCCGACCGTGGTGGTCGAGAGCGCAACCCACGCCGTCTTGGACGGCAACCTGGGCTTCGGCCAGACCATCGGACCCGCGGCGGTCGATCTCGGCATCGCCAAGGCGCGCGCCGCCGGGCTGGCGGTGGTCACACTGCGCAACAGCGGGCACATCGGCCGCATCGGCGACTGGGCGGAGCGGGCGGCAGAGGCCGGGCTGGTCAGCATCCACTTCGTCAACGTCGGCCTGGGGGAGATCGTGGCGCCATTCGGCGGGGTGGACCGGCGGTTCGGCACCAACCCGCTGTGCATCGGCGTGCCGCAGCCAGACGGTCCGCCGCTGCTGCTGGACTTCGCCACCAGCATCGTCGCGGAAGGCAAGGTCCTGGTCGCCAGCAACGGCGGCAAGCCCATCCCCGAGGACGCGCTGATCGGCTCGGACGGCGCCCTGTCCGGCGATCCCGCGGTGCTGTATGGCCCCATCGAGGGCACCCGCGTCCGCGACCCCGGCAACGGCCCCGGCGCATTGCGGGCGTTCGGCGGCCACAAGGGGTCCGGCATCGCCTTCATGTGCGAGATCCTCGCCGGCTGCTTCGCCGGCAGCCCCACCGCCAGCCCGGTGCCCGGCGGCAAGCGCGGCGGCATCGTCAACGGCATGGTGTCGATCTACCTCGACCCCGGCCACTTCGGCGCCGCCGGATTCGCGCAGACGGCCCGGGACTACGCGGATTGGGTGCGTGCCTCTCGCCCCGCTGCCCCGGATGGCGAAGTCCTAGTCCCCGGCGACGCCGAGGCGCGCACCCGCGCCACCCGCCTGCGGGATGGGGTGCCGCTGCAGCCGGAGACCTGGGCTGCGATCAAGGCGACAGGAGCGGGGCTGGGCGTGACGCCGCCCGAGTGACCGCCCCGGGTGACCGCCCCGAGTGACTGGGCCGACGCTTCCTTACAGAACACTGCGATAATCGGCTGTTTACCCCATGCGAGGCACCATAGACCACCTGTTGGTCAGGTTAGGATGGTCGGCATGGTCGAGTTTGCGCTTGAAGGCCCCAAGTGGACGACCCCCGTCGTCACTTGGAGCTTCGCCGCAGCCGGGGGCCTGTTCACCAACAGCATCACCCCGGCCTACCAGGCCTTGGTGCAGCAAGCCGTTGCCGAATGGGACGACGTCGCCGGGATCACGTTGCGGCAAGTGGCGGACAGTGCCAGCGCCGACATCAGGATCGGCTTCGGCGAGTTCGGCGCCGGCGCGGGCGAAATCGGCGAAACCGGCTACTCCTACTACGCCGGCACGCCCGAAACGTTTGCACCCGGCGTCACCGTGCGGGCTGAAGACCCCTTGGAGCACGGCCTCAGCGCCGGCACGCCCATCTACACCGGCACGCAGACGGGCCTGTACCAGGTCATCCTGCACGAGGTCGGCCATGCACTCGGCCTGAACCATTCGACCGACGTGAACGCGGTGATGTACCCATCCGCCGGGACGGCGAACCGGGACCTGGATGCGTCCGACATCGCCGGCATCCAATCGCTGTACGGCGCCCCGAACTTCGCCATGACCGACACCACGACCGGCGTCGCCAACCATCCGGACGGCGCCGCCTATTCCGGCCCGGTCGGCTACTTGCAGCAGCAGATCATCCTCACCGGCGCCGACAGCGTGGCGGTTGCGGCCAACGCGCCCAACGTGTTCATCCACACCGGCAGCGGCGACGATGCCATCAGCGTCAGCAGCGGGCGGAATGTGCTGGACGGTGGGGAAGGATCCAACTTCCTGACCGGCGGCGGCGGTGACGACACGTTCTACGTCGATGGCCGCGGCGGGCAGGTCAGTTGGGGCACCCTGGTCAACTTCCACCCGGGCGACACCGCAACGCTGTGGGGGTTCACCGCCGGCATCTCGGCGCTAACCTGGGCCGAGGGGGACGGCGCGGCTGGCTACACCGGAGCGACGATCCATGCGGACCTGACGGGCGGCGGAGACGTGACCACCTCCATCACCTTCGCCGGGCTGGCGGCCGCGGACACCACCCGGTTCGCCGTCACCACGGGCAGCGTAGGCGGCAACCCCTACCTGGCGATCACCAACCCCGCGTAACCCCGCTGCTGCGCTGCATCCGTGGCGGACTACTCCGCCGCGTCCGCCGCAGGCTGCGCCTCGTCCTGCGGCTCGATGTCCACGCTCACCTCCAGCGTGTGCTCCCCGCCGCCCAGCAGCACGCCCAGCACCGGGCTGACATCGGTGTAATCGCGTCCCCAGCCCAGTACGACGTGCTCGTCCCCCACAATCAGGTCGTTGGTGGGGTCGAGGTCGATCCACCCCAGCTCCGGTCCGAGCCAGCAGCCCACCCAGGCATGCGACTGGTCCGCCCCGCGCCGCCGCTCCTGGCCCGGCGGCGGGCGGGTCCGGATATAGCCGGACACATACCGCGCCGGCAGCCCCAGCGAGCGCAGCCCGGAGATCATCAGGTGCGCGAAATCCTGGCATACCCCAGCCTTGAGCTGCAGCACGCGGGCGACCGGGGTGGACACCGTGGTGACGCCCGACTGGAAGCGGAACTCGCGGCCGATGCGGGCCATCAAGTCGAGCAAAGCCGCCAGAATCGGCCGGCCCGGTGGGAAGCTGCTTGCCGCCCAGGCCTCCGCCGCCGGTAGGCAGGGCGCCTTGGCGCTGCCGAACATGAATTCTGCGGCCTCGGCGGCTCCGGCGCGGTGGCACAGGCCCACCACCTGCTCCCATGCCAGCGTCTGCGCCGGGTTGGGCACGGTGCGGCGAACGACCTCGACCAGGCAGTCGGTCGTGACGTGCAGCGCCGCGTGGGCCTCGTCCAGGAACAGCCAGGCGACAGGGTTGCCGAAGTGGTCGGCGCCCCAGGTGATGCGCGACGCCGGCGGGTCGGCCAGCAGCCCAAACCGCAGCACCCGCTGCCACGGCAGGCTGCGCGGGCGCAGGTGGAGTTGGTGTCCGGCCAGCTCCACCCGGTCAGCATAGGCGTAGGCGGTGCTGTGCTGGACGCGCAGGATCATGCTGGCCTGATCATGCGACCTCGAAGCCCACCGCCTGCAGGGCCGGCAGCAGGGCGAAGAAGCGCCGGGTCACGCCATTCGACAGGCCGCCCGTCCGTGCGCCGATGGCGAGCAGCGAGGGCGACAGAGCGGCAGTGCGGGCCACCGGGTCGGCCGCGTGCTGCACGTCGTCCACCAGGCGCTCGGTCCGGTGCTGCAGGGCCTGGGCTTGGGCGGCCAAGACCCCGCAGCCGGATTGCGTGAGCAGCCGGGCCGCCTGGGCGAACTGGTAGGCCAGGGCGCGCGGGTTGTCCGGATCGGCCAGCACAAGGTCCAGCACCGGGGCCGGCTGCAGGGCGGACATATAGCGGTTGCGGTAGGTGATGGCGCTGTCGCACAGCTCCAGCAGCAGCCGTAACGTGCTGTCCATGCGCGCGGCCGGCTGGTTCAGCACGACGGCCAGCATCTGCGTGGTGAGATAGGCCCGCTCGATCCGCCGGCCCAGGTCCAGGAACAGCCAGCCGCCACTGCGGACCATGCCCTCCGACGCCACGCCGGCCAGGGTGTTCGCCAGGCGCTGCAGGCCGGTCATGGCGTGCATCAGCCCGTCCACGCCGGGCCCGGCGTAGCGCAGCCGTATGGCGTCGTCCATGTCCTCACGGGCGGCGCGCTGGGCGTGGGTGATGGCGGCGTGGGTCTCCGGCGTCATGCGGTCGCGCAGCGCCTCGGTCAGCCCGGCGGCGTAGCCCAGCACGGCCCCGGCTGCCCCGTCCGGCGCCAGCGCCAACTGCACGGCCTGCGGCAATGGGTTGCCGTCCTCGTCATCGACCATGCCGGTCTCGGCCAGGCAGGTCAGCAGCACGCCGGATTCCGCGACCTCCCGCGGCAGCGGCGCCCCGCGAGACGAGCGCAGCAGCCCGGCGCGGCCCAGCCGAGCCTGCACGTCCAGCCGCTCGACGTAGCGGCCGAGCCAGAAGAAGTCGTCCGCCACCCGGCTGGGCAGGTCGCCGACGCTGCGGCGGATGGCGATGCGGGACTGCCGCACCGGCTCCGGCCCGTGGATGTCGGAGCGTTCCTGGGTCATGACCCAAACGTCCTTGAACAGGGCGCCGGCGGGCAGCGCCTCGGTCACGTGCTCGCCGGGTTCCAGCACGCGGGCCAGGCCGCCCTGCATCATCTGCCAGCGGTGGCCGTCGTGCATCAGGAACAGCCGCAGCACCACCGGCCGGGGCGCCAGGCCGCCCACGGCGAAGCAGGGCGCCACGGAGGGTGGAACCTGCGTGCAGGCGGCGTAGTCCCAGGGCCGGGCGGCAATGGCGTCGCTCAGCGCGTGGCGGTCCCTGGCGGACAGGCTGGCCAGCGGCACCGGCGGGCGCGAGGGGTCCAGGGCCGGGCGGATGCACCAGCGTTGGAACGCCTGGCAGACCATGTGCTGCGCGCCGTCGTCGCCGAGCCAGACGGTCGGCAGGGTGGCCAGGCGCAGCGCTTCACCTAGCAGGCGGCGGCTCAGGCTGGGCAGGAAGGCGGCCAGGGCGGGCGCCTCGATCAGTGCGGCGCCGGGGTGGTTCAATATCTGCACGGCGCCGTTGCGCGCGGCGTCCAGGAGGCCCGTCACGCCGACGCCGGGGGCGTGCAGCTCCAGGGGGTCTATGGCGTCGCCGGGCAGGCGGCGCAGCAGGACGTCGATGGGCTGTAAGCCGAGCAGGGTTTTCAGGTGCAGGACGCCGGCCCGCACCGTCAGGTCGCGCGCCTCCACCAGGGCGCAGTTCAGGTCGCGCGACAGCGAGAGGTGCTCGGTCCAGTGCGGGTCGGTGACGCCGGGGGTCAGCAGGGCGACATAGGGCGTGCGGCCATCGCGGGGCGTTGCGGCCTGCAGCAGGGCGTCCTGCCATGCCTCGAAGAACGGGCGCAATTGGCGGACCTGGGTGGTGCGGAACAGCTCCGGCAGCACGCGGGCCAGCAGGCGGCGGCTTTCGCGGGCGTAGCCGATGCCGAGCACGCCGCCGGTGCGGTCGGCCAGCACGCGCCACTGGCCGTCGGGGCTGCGGACCAAGTCGGCGGCGTAGGCTTGCAGGAAACGGCCGGTGGGGGCCGGGGTGCCGCGGCAGGCGCGCAGGAAGCCGGGATTGGGGAACACCAGGGCGGGCGGCAGGGCGCCGTCGGCCAGCAGCGACTGCGGGCCGTACAGGTCGGCCAGCACCGCCTCCAGCAGACGAGCGCGCTGGCATAGGCCGTCCTCAAGGGCAGCGAACTCGCCGGGCGAGATCGGCAGCGGCACCGGGTCGAGCCGCCAGGACGGTGCGGCGCCTTCGTCCTCCGCGGCGCGGTTCAGGCGCATGGCGCGGTCGGCCAACTGGCCCGGGTCCATGGAGGCGAACACGCCCAGCACGCCGCGCCACTCCGGCCGGACGCCGCCGCGGCCGTCCACCATCTCGTCCAGCATAGCCATCGCGGCGGTCCTATGCCACCGGGGCCGGGGCGAAACGGCGCGGGCTGACGGCGGGGAGGATCGCACCTGCCGGGCCAGGGTCGCGCCCGGCTATGACATCGGCCACCAACTGACCGGCGGCGGGAGACGTTTGGATGCCGTAGCCGCCCTGGCCGACGCACCAGAAGAAGCCCTCGGCCTCGGCGTCCCAGCCGAAGGCCAGGCTGCGGTCGGGGGTGAAGGTGCGCAGGCCGGCCCAGCTGTGCTCGATGCGGCGCACCTCGATGTCCAGGGCCTGCTGCATGCGGTCGATGGCGATGGCTACGTCCAGCTCGTCCGGGGCCACGTCGTGCGGGTGCATGTCGGTCTCGTCGGCGGGGCTGACCATCAGCTTGGTGCGGGCCTCGGGGCGGATGTACCAGGTGTGGTCCACGTCGTTGACCATGGGCCAGTTGCGGGCCTGCCAGGGCGCGGGGTCGATGACGATGCCGGTGCGGCGCTTCGGCACCAGGCCGATCGGGGCCACGCCGGCCTGCTGTGCCACTTCGTCGCCCCAAGCGCCGGCGGTGTTGACGACGACGGGGGCGGTGAAGGCGTCGCCGCCCGTGACCTGGACGTGCCAGCGGCCGTTCTGCCGGCTGATGGTCCCGGTGCGGCTGCGCAGCGCCAACACGCCGCCGCCCGCGCGCAGCAGGCGCAGGAAGCCCTGGTGCAGGGCGGCCACGTCCATGTCGAAGGCATCCTCCTCGATGGCGGCTTGCACGGCGTAGCCGGGGCGGAGGGCGGGGACCAGGCCGCGGACTTCGTCGATGGAGGCCTCGCGCAGGCCGGTGCCCTCGGCCAGCAGGCGACCCAGGTGGTCGCGCTGCTCGGGCGGGGCCAGGAACACGACGGGACGGTGCGCCAGGATGGGCGAGTCGGCGAAACCTTCCGGCGGATGCTCGAAGAACGGGCGGGACAGGCCGGTCAGCACGCGCACGTCCGGCGGGCCGTAGTTCAGGATCCAGATGGCGGCGGAGCGCCCGGTGCTGTGATAGCCCGCCGCCGCCTCCGCCTCCACCAGCGCGACCCGGCGGTCCCGCGCCAGGTGCGCCGCAACCGTCGCGCCTGCGATGCCGGCGCCGATGACGATGGCGTCGAAGAGGTGAGTGTCCATCGGGGCAGCATCACCGGATGGGGGTCGGGGTGCAAGGCAGGATTGGTCAGCTTATGCTTGACAGCGCACCAATGCGGTCAGGGGCAGTCCTGGGCAGAATGCCAAACGCCTGGGATGTTCACCATATCGTTCCTGACGCGGGGGATCAGGATATAGGTGCGGGCTGCCACAAGCTCGCGGGTTCCCGAAGCGGAACCGCGAGAGCCACGTTCGGGGAAAAGGCTCTCACCTCGACTTTGGCCGTCAGGCAGCATGGCAGAGTGCATAGGTGATGCCGTTTCGGAGCGCTGGCCGGGGTTTTTGCATGTCTGACGTTGTGCGGAACGGTATCTCTCTGGCGAGGGCCGCGGTTTGCTGCAGTCAGGCTGTGGCGGTGGTGTCCTGGCCGGGGTTGCCGATGCCGATGCTCTCGTCCAAGAGATAGCTTGATCTGCCAACGAGCCACCATGCTGGCTTGGTATAACCATGCCTTCGCCCCGCCCACCTGTACCGGAGCTTATTTTGGCGACACACAGCAGGCGCAACCTTCGCTCGGCAGCCTCGGCTTTATCCCGGCGCCGCATCAGGCCGCGCCACAGACGCGCGGGACCAGGATTTCGTGGTTGATCTCCGTCATCTGCACGATCCTGATGGTGATGGCCATGTTCGGCGCCATACAGGCCGGCGCGGGGCTTATTGCCGTATGGACGTTCGCCCGGACCCGTAGCTCCGCACCCGCCAGACTGCCGTCAGTGACGATCCTGAAGCCCATCTGCGGCGACGAACCTTTGCTGGTGGAGGCGATCCAGTCGTTTTGTGTGCAGGACTATCCATGCTTCCAACTTCTGATCGGTGCGCAGGACGCCGACGATCCGGCGCTTGGCGTAGCCCGCCAGCTGCAAGCCAGGTTCCCCGCCTGCGACATCGGCATCATCGTCGATCCGAAGCTGCACGGGCCGAACCGCAAGGTCAGCAACCTGATGAACATGCTGGCAGCGGCCAAGCACCCTGTGCTGGTGATCTCCGACAGCGACACGCATGTGCGACCGGATTATCTGATGCGGGTGGTTTCGGCGCTGGAAACCCCCGGCACCGGGCTGGTGACCACGGTGTGCGCTGGCGAGTCGGCTTTTGCCGGGACCGCAGCCCAACTCGGTGCCATGCATCTTTCGCACTCCTTCTTGCCTGGCGCCCTGCTTGCTGCGGCCATTGGCCGAAGGGATTGCCTGGGCGGCACCATGGCGCTGCGGCAGGAGACGCTGGAGCGTGCGGGCGGGCTGGGTGGGTTGGTGGCGCACCTGGCGGACGACAACGTGCTGGGCCAGCGCGTGCGCCAGCTTGGCCTCGCGGTCAAGCTGGCAGCGACGGTGCCGGTGATGACTGTGCGCGAGCGTTCCTTTGGGGCCGTGTGGCAGCAGGAACTGCGGTGGGCGCGCACGATCCGTGCCCTGGCGCCGCTGGCTTACGGTGCGTCTATCCTGCAATTCCCGCTGTTCTGGGCGCTGTTGGCCATGCTGTTCTCCAGGGGCGGCATCTTGGAAACCGCTGCCTTTCTGGCAACCTGGGTTGTCCGTTTCGGCGTGACGCGGGCAGTTGACAAGGGCTTGCGTGGTCTGCGAGCCAGACCGGCCATGCCCACGTCTGCTCTGCTCCTGCCACTGCGGGACGTTCTTTCGGCTGTGGAGATCATCGCTAGCTTCTGTGGCGATGCCGTGGTCTGGCGCGGCCATGCCATGCGCGCCGATGGCCGCGATATCGCCTCACTCCATGACGGGTCCAACGCGATCACGGCCGAATGGCTGCCTGGCCAGCCCGGCACCCAAGCTACAGATGGCACAGGGTGACGACACGACCGCTTCTGGCCATGCCGGCTGCAGGCGTGTGAGGGTCGTATCGCTCGGTCTGGGCTTCGCAGGGCTGTTGCTCGGAACGGCGGTGATCGGCTGGTTCGGCTTTGGACCCGTCCTCCAAGCGGCCGCTGCAGTCGGCATCTGGGGCTTCGCTGCTGTCTGCGCTTGGCAAGTGGTGCTGTTCGTGCTGCTTGGCCTGTGCTGGTACGTGCTGCTGCAACATGCCTCTGCCTGGAGTTTGCCGGTGGCAGTCTGGGGCCGGATGGTGCGCGATGCAGCCGGCGGCCTCCTGCCATTCTCGCTGGTGGGCGGCTTCGTTCTGGGCGCCCGCGCGGTGACCTTGCTCGGCGTAGCCTGGCCGGCAGCGGCTGCGTCCACCGTCGTGGACCTCACCACCGAGTTCCTGGCGCAGATTGGGTTGGTGCTGATCGGCGTGGTCCTGCTGGTGGCGCGTACGCCCGGCGCCACCCCCGTTCTGCCGATGAGCGTTGGCCTGACCATGGCGTTGGCGGCAGGACTTGCGTTCATGTGGCTCCAACGGCGCGGTACTGCGCCATTCCTGCGGCTGAGCCGCCGTGTGCTGGGCGGTTCGCTGCCGACGGTGGATGCCCAGGCTGCAGCCGTCCAGCAAGCACTGGCGACGATCTACGCGGCACCCTGGCGCGTGGCCCTGGGCACCGTGCTGCACCTGCTCGCCTGGTTCGGCACCGGCTGCGCCAGTTGGATCGCGTTCCGGCTGCTCGGCGCCGACATCGGCTTCGCTGATGCACTCGGCATCGAGGCGTTGCTGCACGCCGTGTTGGCCACCGCCATCCTGGTCCCTGGATATGCCGGGGTGCAAGAGGCGGCCTACGCCGGGGTGGGCGCGCTGTTCGGGCAGCCGGCCGAGCTGGCACTGGCTGTGTCTCTGCTGCGACGCGCCCGCGACGTGGCACTGGGTGTGCCGATCCTGCTGGCCTGGCAGATGCTGGAATGGCAGCACCGGCGCAGGCGCCAGCCTGTCTTGGGGAGGACCGGTTGAACAGCGTCGCCACCCCTCGTGTCGCGCTGTCCGCACTGGTGAGGACCTGCGCCCGCCATCGGCTGCCGGTCATCCTGCTGTTCTTGTGCCTAGCAGCGGCCAGCCTGGCGGCGCTACTCACTCAGGGCTGACGGGTAACACTCACGGCGGCGCGGGAGGGCGCCGGCCGCACCGATCGTGCCGGTGCTGGCCGTCTGGTCGGCTTCCTTGAGGGTGCCCAGCTTCTCCGCGGTAGAAGTCGGCTGTTGCCGCCCTCCGCCAATCAACCCACAACGTTATCGAGGCTGCGGCATCTCGGCGTCGAACTCCGCGGCCTAGAGGCGCATCAGCCAAGCGCGCACTTCTTCATGTGGCACGCTTCTCGGGTCGGCATCGCTTTCGGCAACGGCCTGCCGGATGGCTTCCGCCTCGGCAGCCTCATCATCCACATGGCGTAGCCTGACCACGTTCGACATGGACGCATCCTTAGCAGGACCGCCCACCCGCCGCGCCTACTTCGAGTAAACTAGGTCCGGCAGCCACATTGCGATCCCCGGCGCCACCGCCAGGATCACCACCGCGACCGCCATCAATGCAACGAACGGCAGTGTTCCCCAGATAATCGGCCCCAGCCCGATGTCTGGCGCGATCCGGTTAATGACGAAGATGTTCAGCCCGACCGGCGGGTGGATCAGTCCCATCTCCATCACGACTGCCATCACCACGCCGAACCAGATCAGGTCGAACCCGGCCTCGCGCAGCGGCGGCAGGATGATAGGGGCCGTCATCAGGATGATCGATACCGGCGGCAGGAAGAACCCCAGCGCCACCACCAGCAGCAGGATCGCCAACAGGAGCAGGTACTTCGACAGGTGCAGCCCGACGATCCAGCCCGCCGCCGCCTGGCTGATGTGCAGGTAGCTCATCACGTAGCTATACAGCAGGCTCATGCCGATGATCAGCAGCAGCATCCCGCTCTCGCCCAGGGTGCCAGCGAAGATCGGCTTAAGGTCGCGCAGGTGATACGCGGCATACACCACCGCGATCAGCACTAGCGCCAGCACCGCGCCCAGCCCGGCCGTCTCGCTCGGCGTCGCAATGCCGCCATACAGCGCCACCATCACGCCGGTCAGCAGCAGCAGGAAGGGCAGCACGCGCGGCAGGGAGCTGAACTTGTCGCGCAGGGTGTAGGTGTCCTGGCGCAGGATTTCGCTGCGTGTCCCGCCGCCTGCAGCAAACCGCTCGGCGCGGCTGAACTCCTGCTTCCAGCGGAGCACGGCGTAGGTGGCGAATAGGGCGACCAGCAGCACGCCCGGGCCGATCCCGGCCAGGAACAGGCGGCCCAGCGACTGCTCGGAGGCGACGGCATACAGGATCAGCACGATGCTGGGGGGCAGCAGGATGCCCAGCGTGCCGCCGGCGGCCACCAGCCCGGCGGCGAACCCGGGCGAGTAGCCGCGGCGGCGCATCTCGGGGATGCCGCTGCTGCCGATGGCGCTGCAGGTCGCCGGGCTGCTGCCGGCCATGGCGGCGAACAGGCCGCAGGCGAGCACCACCGCCACGCCTAAGCCGCCGGGCACCCGGTGCATCCAGGTGTGCAGGGCGTCGTAGAGGTCCTTGCCGGCCCGGGACTTGCCGATGGCGGCGCCCTTCAGGATGAACAGCGGGATGGTCAGCAGGGTGATGCTGGCCAGCTCCTCATAGACGTTCTGCGCCACGGTATCGAGCGACGCGGTCGGCATGAAGAACACCATGAACACCGTCGCCACGCCGCCGAGCGCGAAGGCGACGGGCATCCCGGAGAACAATGCGGCGAGGGTGGCGCCGCCGTACAGCAGGCCGAGTTGCAGCGTGGACATGGCCTAGTGCGGCGAGGGCGCTAGGTGCGCGGGCTGGCTGTCGCGGTGGTTGCTCGCCAGCACCTGCAGCAATAACTGCACTGCCAGCAGGATCATGCCTGCCGCCATGCAGCCATAGGGGATCCAAAGCGGCGGCCCCCAGGCGGACGGCGTGGTCTGCCCGTCCTCCAGCGCCTCCATCAGCAGGGTGACGCACTTCCAGGCGAAGAACGACACGAACAGGAAGCTCAGCAGGTCCGCCCCTATCCGGCGCACCCGGTCGGCGGCGGGCGGCAGGATGTGGGACAGCGCGTCGATGGCGACGTGGCCGCGCCGGGCCTGTATCCACGACGCCGAGGCGAAGGTGGCGCCGATCAGCAGGAAGGTGCTCAGCTCGTCCTGCCAGTCGCTGGCGATGCTGAAGAAGTAGCGGCCCGCGACCTCCCACGTCAGCACCGCTCCGGCGGCTGCGATGGCGAGGGACGACAGCACCGCCATCACGGCGTTGATCCCGTCCAGCCCGACCTGCACCACGCCCAGCACGCCCCGGCGCGGGACATCGGCCTCCGGGATCGCGCCTGATGCGGCGCCGATGCCATGGCCGCTCATGCGCCCGCCCTCACGCCGTCATGCCACGGCTTGCGCGAGCTTCAGCAGGCTGGCGCAGGCAGGGCTGCGGGCGGCGAAGTCGGTCCAGGCGGTGCCCTCGGCCAGCGTTTTCCACTTGGCGATGGCAGCCGGGTCCATGTCGCGCACCGTCACGCCGGCCTTGCCGAACACGCGCGCAAGGTCGTCGTCGTCGGCGCGGGCGGCCTGCAGGCCGAACGCCTCCATCTCGGCGCCGACCTCGTCGATGGCCTTCTGGTGCGGCGCGGGCAGGCTGTCGTAGATTTGCTTGGAGATCAGCAGCGGCTCGAACATGAACCAGAAGCTGCCGGTGCGCCCGCTGGTGACGGCCTTGCTGATCTCCTCCAGCCGGAAGCTGATCAGGCTGGTGCTGCTGGTGACGGCCGCATCCAGCGACCCCGTCTGCATCGCGGCGTAGATCTCGTTGCTGGGCACCGAGCTGATGATGCCGCCCGCCGCCTTGAGCATCAGATCCATCTCCCGCGACCCGCCGCGGACCTTCAGGCCCTTCACGTCGTCCGGCTGCACCACCGGCGTGCTGCGGCAGGCGGTGCCGCCGGCCTGCCAGATCCAGGTGACGATGCGGACGCCGCGCTTATCCAGCACGTTCACCAGTTCCTGGCCGATGGGCAGGTTTTTCCAAGCCAGCCCCTGCTCGTAGGTCGTGACCAGGCAGGGCATCAGGCCGACGTTGACCTCCGGCACCTCGCCGCCGGCGTAGGCCAAGGGATACAGCGTCATGTCCAGCGCGCCCCGGCGCATCGAGGAGAACTGGGCGACGGTCTTCATCAGGGAGGAGCCGGGATAGATCTCGAAGTCCAGCTCGCCGTTGGTGCGCTTCTGCACCTCGGCGGCGAAGCGACGCACCAGGCGGTCGCGGAAGTCGCCCTGGTCGATGGTGCCGCCGGGGAACTGATGGCTGATCTTCAGCGTACGGGTGGCGGCGCGGGCGGGCTGGGACAGCAGCGCCGGGGTGGCCAGCAACGCCTCGAGGGTGATGCGGCGGGTGATGGCCATGTTGCTTGCCACGGGCGTGCCTCCTGAAACCCGTTTTAAAACGGTTGGTTGACCGATACCCCCGGCAGCCCGGGCTTGCAAGCCAAGGCCCCGGCGGCCGACAATCTCCATGCGCCGTGTGCGGCACCCCTTGGAGGCTTGACGATGGCCCACGACGCTACCGCCTTCAGGCTCGTTCAGGCCAGCGCCCTGGTGGGCTGCCTCACGCTGCCGGAGCCAGCACGGGCGCAGGGCGCTGCGCAGCAGGATGACCCCCAGACCGCGGCGTGCCACGGGGGCACCTCAACCCTGGACATCGTGGACTGCCTCGGACGGCTTACGGCGCGGTGGGACACGCGGCTCAACGCCGCCTACCAGGCTGCGGTCAGGGCGGCCGGCGGTGGCACAGAGCCGCCCCTGCGCGCTGCGGAACGGGCTTGGCTGGAATACCGCCGGCAGCGCTGCGCCTGCGTGTCCGCCGTGCCCGGGACGATCGCCCAGGTGATCGCAGCCGACTGCATGCTGCAGATGACGAAGGCGCGCGCGGAGGAGCTGGCTGCGGACCTGAGAGGATTGGGCGAACAGGGGTAGGCCGGGGCCGCGCCATGACCGCCCGCGAATACCCCGCCCGCCCCCTGGTCGGCATCGGAGTCGTCCTGATGCGCCCCGGCGCTGTCCTACTGGTCCGCCGCGGCAAGCCCCCCGCAGCCGGCGCCTGGAGCATCCCCGGCGGCGCGCAGAAGCTGGGCGAGACCGCCGAGGCCGGCGCCCGGCGCGAGCTGCTGGAGGAAACCGGGCTGCACGCCGGGCCGCTGCACTTGGCCGCGCATGTGGACAGCATCACCTGCGACCCCGGCGGCGCCGTGCAGTTCCACTACACCATCCTGGACTTCGCCGCCCGCTGGACCGGCGGGTCGCCGCAGGCCGGAGGCGACGTGACGGCGGCTGAATTCGCGCCGTTGAACGGCTTGGCGGCCTATGACTTGTGGAGCGAGGCGCACCGCGTCATCGCATTGTCCCGCCGCCTGCTGGCGATCTAACCCAGCGGCACGCTGTCCGTCGCCCGCCGCAGGCCGTCCAGGTGCAGCCGGGTGTCAAGCGTTGCGTCAGCCGTGGCTAACTAGCGGCCTGTTGCATGGCTGCTGGCTCCATTGTCAGCGTCGATGGAGCCAACCTAACGATGCAGCTTCCAAGGGGCGAAGAGGCTATGCCGCCACCTGGCTCCGCAGCGTGCCGATGCCGTCAATGACGACCTCCACCACCGCGCCAGGACGGAGCGGCAGCACGCCGACCGAGGTGCCGCAGGCGATCAGGTCGCCCGGCTGCAGCGTCATCTCCTGGGACAGCAGGCTGACGATCTGGGCCGGCGGCAGGATCATGTCGGCGACGGGGTAGTTCTGCCGCTCCCGCCCGCTCAGCAGGGTGCGGACGCGCAGGCCCATGGGGTCCAGCCCGGTGACGACACAGGGACCACAGGGGCCGAAGCTGTCGCAACCCTTGGCGCGCGCCCATTGCGGAAAGGACGGATCGGCGTGCAGCAGGTCCAGCGCGGTCACGTCGTTGATGCAGGTGTAGCCGAAAATCGCCGCCGCGGCCTCCGCCTCCGTGGCAACGCGGCAGGTGCGGCCGATGACGATGCCCAGCTCGCCCTCGTACACCACCTTCCCTGCGTAGCCCGGCGGCGGCTGGATCGTGCCGCCTGGCGCGAGCAGGCTGGACGTGGCTTTCAGGAAGTAGAGCGGCTCCGTGGGGATCGCCGTGCCAAGCTTCGCCGCAAGCTCGTGAAAGTTGTTCCACAGGCCGATGAACTTGCCGGGCCGGACCGGTGGCAGCAGCGCGACCTCCCCCGCGGGCAGCATGCGCCCAGACGGGACCGGGGCGAATAGGGTGCCGGTGTGGACGTGGATGGCCGCCGCGGCGCCGTCGGGATGGCCAGGGTCGGGCGCAAGGGGGTCCAGCAGGCCGAACCCCTCCTCGCCGTCGTGCTCGAACCGGACCCAAGCCGCCATTGCCGCTCTCCTCGTGGCAGGCGGACTACCCGCGCCGGCTTCCCGCCCGGAAGACGGCTCCGTAGGACAGCGGAAGGCGCGCCCCGTCAAGTGGCGGCCTGGAGACCATCCAGCCAAAGCTCGAACCAAGGAGCGCACATGAGCACAAGCACCCTGCCCCGCCGTCGTGGCCTGCAGTCGCTGGCGCCGATGTTCGTGGACCTGTTCGAGCGCTACATGCCCGACCCATTCGTGCTGGCGATCGGGCTGACGGCGCTGACCGCGGTGCTGGCGCTGCTGATCGCGCCGCATGGCAGCCCGACGGTGATCGTCATGGAGTGGTACAAGGGCATCTTTGCCATCCTGGCCTTCGCGTTCCAGATGATCCTGATCCTGGCGACCGGCCATGCGCTGGCGCGTGCCCCGGTGATCGCGGCCGGGCTGCGGCGGCTGGTGTCGCTGGCGCGGACGCCCAACCAGGCGGAGGTGCTGACGTTCCTGGTGGCCGCGGCGGCGTCCCTGGTGAACTGGGGGTTCGGGCTGGTGGTCGGGGCGGTCCTGGCGCGGGAGGTGGCGCGGCAGATACGGGTCGATTTCGGCTGGCTGGTTGCGGCGGCTTATTCCGGGTTTGCGGTGTGGGCCAGCGGGTTGTCCAGCTCCATCGCGCTGACGCAGGCGACGCATGGCAACGCGCTCAACATCGTGGAGAAGCTGACTGGGGGGATGCTGCCGCTGCCGGATACGGTGTTCGCCCGGTTCAACTGGGTGCCGACGCTGCTGGTCGTGGTGCTGATGCCGGTCGTGTTCATCGCCATCCGCCCGGCGGACGGCGACGTCGCGGCATTCACGCCGGAGGCCGAGGCGCCAGCCGCCCCGCCGGACCGGCCTGGCACCTTGGCGGAGCGGATGGACCGCTCGCCGGTCGGCAAGCCTGTTCCTGATGGCGGCCGGGGTGGCGGTGGTGGGGGTGCTGTGGACACAGGGCACGTTAGCCTTTGACGTGAACATGGTGATCCCAGTGTTCCTGATCGGCGGCATTGCGCTGCACCGCAGCCCGACGGCGTATGGCGTGGCGATGCGGAACGCGGCGAAGCAGACGGGGGGCGTGATGCTGCAACACCCTTTCTATGGAGGGATCATGGGGATCATGTCGGGCACCGGACTGGCGGACGTGATCTCGAAGGGTTTTGTCGCGGTGTCCTCGGCGCATACGCTGCCGTTCTGGAGCTATGTCTGCTCGCTGTTCATTACGTTCTTCGTGCCGAGCGGCGGCGAGTACTGGGCGGTGCAGGGGCGGTTCGTGGTCCCGGCAGCGGCGGAGCTGCATGCCTCGATGGCGGGGTCCACGATGGCAGTGGCGATGGGGGAGCAGGTGGCGAACATGCCGCAGCCGTTCTGGGCGCTGCCGGTGGTGGCGATGGCGGGGATCGGGATCCAGCGGGTGATGGGGTACACGGTGGTGACGTTCGTGGTGACGGAGGTGATCTATGGGGCGGCGTTGCTGCTGATGGTTTAGCCGGAGGTGGAAGGCTTGCACCTTGCGCAGCAACATGCCTTGTGCAAATATCTGCACAGCATGGCGGATTGTCGTAGCGGTGAAGCTAGAAATCAATCGGGCCAAGATCGTTGCGCGGCTCGAAGCAGAAGGTTGGACGAACGAGTACGGTGGCAGCCATGACAAGTTCACCAAGCTTGGTTCAGCCTATCCAGTGATCGTGCCGCGGCACCGCACGTTGAGTCCGGGCGTCGCCCGAAGCATTGCGAAGGCGGCAGGCTGGGCCTGATCCGATGGGGCAACAGTTCTACCGGCCAGAGGAGGCCAAGGCATTGCGTTACATCGCTCTCATAGACGGGGAACCCGGCGCCTACGGGGTCGTGTTCCCCGATCTTCCCGGCTGCACCGCCATGGCCGGAACGCTTGACGAAGCCATCTCCGCTGCCGCGGATGCGCTGGGCGATTGGGTCCGTACCGTTGAAACTAGTGGCACCCCGCTGCCACCCGCTAGGCCGGTGGACGAACTGCGCGGGGATCCCGAGGTGTCGGACGCCTTGGCCGAAGGCGCAACCCTCGCGGCGGTGCTCCTGGTCCGGGCAACTGGCAAGCCTGTCAGGGCTAACCTGTCCCTGGACGAGGGTGTGGTGACAGCGATTGATGCCGCTGCTCACAGGCGTGGCGTTACCCGGTCGGCGATGGTGGAAATCTTGGCGCGGCAACACTTGCCAGGGTTGGGATGATACAGAGCGCCCGATGCAGCTTATGTTCCGCTTCACGTCATATCTTCAAGACAAGGCAGAAGGCGCCGCAGGAAGAAGAACATGGAAATCGTCACCTTGGCTCACGTTATCCTCAACCGTGTCGGTTCGGCCTCGCAGCCGGGCTTCGTCCACCACAAGGAGCTGTCCGCAATCCGGCAGTTGCCCGATGCCAGCGCGGCGAGCCTGATGGAGGTGGTCAAGACCATCGCGGCGGAAACGGCGAGTCGAGGGACCGGCTGAATGGCCTCGCGCAGGCTAGGGAGCCCTGGCGCCACTCGCCCCAGAAGAGCACCCTGGCATTCGACGTCCACACGTCAAACGTGCAGCACAGTACCCCCCTATGCCCTCTGCCTGGCATTCCCGGCCCTGAAAGCCGACGGCCGCTACTCCAAGCTCGAGGAGATCAAGGCATGAACAGGTTGCTGTGACGGTGACTCTGGGATCAGTCGTATTCGATACCCGCCTGCTTGACAAACTTGGTTCATAGCTTGTCGGTCGCCTGTTCAGGGGTCACGTTGCTGCTTTCGCGGTCAGATATGTCGGAGCGGTCCATGGACAAAAAGATCTGGTAATCATCGTTGGCGACCCGAATGGAGCCATTTGACGTGTTCCGGTCGGCGTGCCTCTGGAAGACGTAGCTGATATCGCCGCCGAAGCCGTAGCTCCTGGACTTAGTGTTGTGGACGGTGAAGTGGGCCTCGCCGCTGCTGCGGCGGGCGCGGTTTACTACGGAGCAGGTAAACGCGGTAGCGTCCATGTCTTCGAATTTCGCGCGTAGGTCGTCGCCGACCTGAGCGATCTCTCCGCAGGAGGCCCGGAAGTAGTCCCGGATGGTTCCGAACGCGTGGTCGGCGTACTCGGCTCGCTGGATAGAGTCGAAGTCTTGCTTGATCCTGGGCTTGTGCACGGCAGACGGGAACGCCGGCATCTCGCCGGCGGATTCGAGCATTCGCCGCAGACCGGATACCACGTTGAGGTAGGCGACGTTCTCGTTGGTGAAGCCAGAGATGGCCTGGCCGTCCTTCGGCAGTGCCGAGAAGTCCTTCAGCGGCGAGGATAGCCAATCGCATGGCTCGACAATGATGGGCACGATCCGCATGCGCCCCTCGGCCGATAGCTCCAGGGCGCGTTTGAACTCCTTCTCGTAGCAGATCAACCGCGCGCGGGGCGCGCACCATCATGGTGAGGAAATGGGGCAGCGCATTGTCGGCCGGCGAGAGGTGCTCCATCTTCTACACCGGTGGCCGCATAGAGGCCGTTGGATACTGG
>JAABUX010001450.1_pt1 | contig 35882 bp, 25 predicted proteins | sample 5561851 | NCBI WGS metagenome assembly JAABUX01 (sample SAMN10711883, study PRJNA513361) | rock metagenome | isolation source: Antarctica rocks | place: Antarctica: Victoria Land, Richard Nunatak red sandstone | collected 2016-01-03
CTCTGTGTGTGTGAAAGAATGATCTCTTTGAAGAAAACACCGGGAGAGGTCATAGAGGGAGCGATTGTGACGCGGTCTCTCCGAGGTCGCATTTCAAACGGCTGATACCCATTGCTTTCATCAGCACAGCAAGTTCCAGTGACTGCGCCTTGCTTGTCAGAGCCAAAGGCCATCGAAGCTAGGATCTGGACTAAGGACTATTCCTGACTCTGCCGTATCCAGCGTCCATCAGAGACGATGTAAATTCGTCTTCATTCATCATCGCCATGGATCACCACCCATGTGTCCATTTTGATCCCTTCCATCGATATCATCCTCGCTGTCGTCTTCTTCCACAAGATCAGTTAATCCATCCCCGTATGGCTTGGGGCTGGTATCTTTCCCTGGCGGATCAACCAGGACCTCATCAGCGGACACAGAAACGCCTCTTGCACCCCAATTACCTCTTTTAATCGGTGCTGGCGCTGATGGGTTGTCACTGCTCCCATCGATACCACCTCTTTCTTCGTCATCCATGCCAGAATCCACCTGACCCAGGACGCGACTGACTAGAAATCCTCGGCTGAGGTCGTCGGAGTCGACAATCCCACCGTTCCGTAACTTGACCCGTTGCCTTGTCCAGTATACCCAGGCGAAGTCGACATAAAAGGCTGTTTGAATAACGCCAAAGAGGACTGCCCGCCATTCGAAATGATGTTCGGCAGCTAGGCGTACTATCCAGTTCAGGATGTAGAACGCTCGGTATGAGCCAAGCGTTAGAAGGTAAAAGGAGTCAATCACAGTTGGCACTGTGGTTTGGCGTAACAGAAGTAGTTGCGGCACGACACAGACCGATTCTAACACGATTGAAAAGCTCCAGAACACTTCGGTGAACCTTCTTTTAAATGTATGATCTGATATCGCCGTAATAATAGGAGCCAGGATAACAGACCCGACAAAGCAATAGGCGCCCAACTTCCAGGCCTTCTCTCGTTCTCTAGTCCGTGCATAGACTCTCATCATCAAGAATATGATGTAGAAGGAGGAAAGGATGTAGAAATTCTTCAGGACAAAGTTCCAAACAGCCAATGTCGAGTCTGAAGGCGAGGTCCAGAAGATATTCAGATATCGTGTGACAAATACGAGAGCGTAAAGCATCTGCGTAATCAAAGACACACCTGGAGGCTGCAGTATCAGCTTCGTTCGTCGTATCGGCCCATCGATGAGAGTACCTACCCTCCGCGCTTCTATTGACATGGATAGCCCAGATTAAGATACATTTGGAAGCAGTATGGGAAACATCACCCAGAATTCGAAAGACGTTCATGACATGGTCCTCCGCCATTGTGATGGTTTTAGACCACACAGGGCTGGATCAGAAGAGTAGATGCGTTGCCAAAGTTGAGATTCTTGAGTGGATCGTGTGGCAGTGCTGCACGGAGACTTGCCCAGAGGCAGCTCAGAAATGAAAACAGCCAGTGCGATTGATATGTTGTAGAACTACAGTTCCTGCAAAAGCCAAAAACAATTGGGGGACACGAAAGGCGCCTTGTTTTGAATTAGGTGGATAAAGTGGGCCGAGTCCAAGCGTTTCAGACATCAAGTACAGGGGTGTTTACTGCAAGATTGGAATGTACTTGGGGGAGTCGCCCCATACACGACCAGTAGTCATTCCGCAGAATAATATCTTCAAATTCCGATGAGGGCCTATCAACCTTCAGACGCCAAAGCAACCGTACTTTCGTCAGGCTATACACCCATTATCTACCTACCAAGGAAGTTATCTCCTCTCGAAAGACAGTTCTACACATAATAATGGCACCAATGCCAGCAGTGATTCGTATCGCCCAAACGCTGGGCATTACGACCTCGGCTTTCATTGCAGGTATACATTATGCCATTCGCAATCAACGCCGCTGACCACAAGCCAGGCAGTATCTTCTCTATGTCCTTTCTCAGTGTCCCATCGCTGCTGCTTGCTCCCAATACTCTTCTGGCCAAGCAGTGGCAAACCTCCTTCGACCGCGGAAACATGATCAATCCTGCTATAGGGCTCGTTTCTGTCATCACCTATGGATTCCTATCTTATAGGCTTTATGGGGGCCTGAACCATCCTAAAGCTGAGATGTACGCGTTATCTTCAATCCTCGTATTGGGCATGGTACCATGGACCCAGTTGGTCATGAGGTCTACAAACGTGGCGCTCGTCCGGAAGTATGATGAGATGAATGACTCAGGTGTTGAGGAAAAGGCTACAGAGATTGGACTTGCGGAACGAGAATCGACGAAAGAGCTTGTGGATACCTGGGGCACATTGAACATAGCTGGGGCCCTATTCCCTCTGGCTGGTGCTGTGTTGGGAACATGGACTACACTGAGCTAGATGCACAGCCACACAGACTTCGAGTTGACAGGACAGCAGAGGAATTTCGCCACTTCTAAAACTAGGAATTCTAGCAACTCATCACACCAAGGGCTAGACATGGGTGCTCCCCGAGGAAGGAGCTTAAAGGGGCGAACGACAGAAAGACCCATACCACCCTTAATCGAACGTAAGGCCCTCCTTGAAAAGCGTTCGTATAGCTAGGCTGTATTTGTCGTCATGATTAGCTCTTCTACGTCAAAAAACAATGTGTACTATAGCTAATTCTCTTTCGGCCTTGTCAAGTGCAAATTCTCCTGGCATTGCAGGTTTAGCAAACCTCTGTTTTTCGTAAACCGTCTTTTCACTTGCTGATCTATATGACGAGATAGGTTAATGACCATTAGACGGGAGTCTTGACCTTTGCGTAACAATCATGATCATGATATCACTTTCCGAATGTCATAACATGAATAAACATCACCTAATTTGATGTAATGCATTATTCTCGTCGTCCATTCAATTTATCATCAGCGACCAGCAGTCAAGCACAGGTGGACCATTCAATCAGTCCATCGTCATCAGCTGACAGCCTACGCAGACGATGGGTGGGCCATTCATCAGATTTGCCACCATCAACCAGCAGTCGAATGCAAGGAAAGGTGACTAAATGAACGGGGAAGCCTGCAAGATTTCCTACGTAAAAGTCGCAAAGTTGATACTCTCAGATGCTCATTCCTCATCACTCCATTTTGCGCCTTCTAGCACTATCAGACTCCAAGTACCGTGAAATACGTCCCCACAGGCTTGGCCAACAGCGGAGCGTTTTCTGCACCAGGTCCGCTATCAGCGCCAAGTCGGTACTGATGCTGCAAAAGCAGTGCTTGGGACTCGAGCGCCTCTGTAGCGTCATCAATTTGATACCAAGGGGCTCTCATGGACAGCTACATTAGTGCTTGTTGGAGCCCCTACGCAAGTCTAACATGAGCCAGTAAAGGTTTTCAAACGCCACAATCGCATACTCTATATCCAACGACCAGCAGGTGATCGATTGCACGCCAACAGTCTCGTATCATCACACCGATATTCTGAACACAATGCATCTTCAGATGTCCTTCTTCGGCTTTCTCTTCACAAATCATGAAACCTTCATCTTTCCGCCAACCTCAACGAACCATTCCACAAGATCTTGGCTTGTAGAGATAACCTCTACTACGATCTTAGCTTCCGCGTCGAGAATAAACCTCCAATCCTCATTCGTGAAAGCCTTGATGATGAAAGCAGGCGAGTCGTTGACCAGTGGGACATTGTCACACCATACGCCGGGAAGTGGAACATAACGGCGAGACGCTCGCTCAGGTTGGTACTGTGGAGTTGCTTGTGGAGGTGCATCCTGAATGGTTTCGGGAACAATATTGTTGTCTTCGGACTTGTCATGATTGCTGTATGGAGAAGCCGGATCCGGATTTGATGAGACGTCGTGCACCGCTTGCAAGTCCACTCCAGTACCGAAAACGTTTGATGGAGTATTTGAATTGTCTTCAACGTTGAAATTTTCGGTGAAGATATCTCTTGATGAGGAGCTCCATGGGCATCTCTGAGCATTCATCTCTGTATATTCGCCAACGATCGTGGATGGACTCCCAGGCTCGTTTTCTGCGTAGCAGTATCCGTCGGAGGTAATGCTTGACGTATGACTATACTTTTGATCCAAGTCGTTACTGTCGCCAAGGACGGTGGAAGGACTTCTGGGTGGTGTTTCGTCAATGTACCACCCACTGGAGCTGTGCGATGAGAGAGGACTGCAAATCTCGGCTAGGTCGATTTCGTCACCGAGGAGCGTGCTGGGACTATCTGGAGCTTTATCGAGAGCGTATTTTCTGCTGTTGCTGACTTCATACTTATAGTTCAATGAAATTAGTGAGAGGTTCTTGGAGGTGACTGGGAAGGCTGTCGAGATGGTGTTGGTGTCTGCTGAAGGTGTTGTGCTGTGAAGATCGAACATAACGCTGCCATTTCCATTGGCTTTTGGGGTTTGTACTGCAGCTGATGCTTTACATGTCTGCTGTCTGGTGTCCATAAATTGCGTGGTGTTACTGGTCCCGTGCATGATTATTTTGTGTTGATGCTTATAGATGCAGTCTTTCTCGAGAGTCCGATTGGGGTCTGTCTCGGGCTTAGATACTTTGTCTTTCGACAAAAATGTTGCTGCTTGTTTTTGATGGCTGGCGCATTTGTTTTGAGAGATCAAGGAGCAATGGCAGTCTGAGCCTTGAGCCTCAGCGGGAACTTTAAGCGATACAGAGTGTGTTAATACAAAGGACACCACAGGGAAAGCCTAAGTATCAAAGAGATTAGCCTAACCAAATATACTTTGCGGAGCACCTCGAAAATTCGCCTTCATCTGACTTCAACAATCTAGCCAGACCTCTATATATATCCTAGCCCGGTCCCCAACTTCCATCGAAGCTATCGAAGAGGGTGACATCGCATAGAGACATATCATCGAAACAGCTCGGCCAGGAGTTCTTCGTTCGAGATTTCGTTCAGTGCCACAGTACGTTTGGGACAACGCTTTTATGTAGCATAGTCACAATACGTCGTCGCCGCAAGTATCTGGCTCGCACAATGCACCTTGGGCGATTTTCTATACATCAGCGTAGACAACATGGCTTTAGTGTTCAATAGATTTGACGGAATAGTAGGAAGCTGCATGTATCCAGCGCAGTGATCATGATAATCTTCCAGAACAGTATAGAGATCAGAAGTCTTTGATAGAATTCAAACATCGGAGACAGCAGGGTTGTATTCGTACCGCTGTGTTGGATTCGATACCTCTTTACATTCTCATCCTATGTCCGCGAACAGGGGTTCGAGTAAGATCTGTGACGTCCTCAAGACCTACTCGGGTCGGTATCGCGTAGTGTAGATGGTTCTAAGGTCGTTTATTAATAAAACCCATGTAAGTTGGCGATACACTGTCATTAATTCAATCATTAATGACTCTCTAGGTCAGAACACGCGGGCTTTCTTCTCATGCCTGGCGCAGATGGTCAGGACCTTGATTGTACCAATAAAAATGGTTTCGCGGCCCAAGATACTGGATCATAATCACGCATCGCCCGTCTCCTGCCAAGGGTACTCTGATCGTGACCATAGAATTGGACCATTCCTGCTGCTACTCACCCAACAGCTAAACAACAGTTGGTGGGATACCTCACTATCGAAGACAATGCAAATATAATCAAGAATAACATCCTCAAGCTTTACACTTCCCAGCTCTAATTCTTACGCAATGATCCGATGCAATTCAAAAGGTATGCTGAAGTTGGATCACTTAGTTGCGAGCGTGCAAAGGAGCAAACGAGACCTGTCTTACTGCCTTGCGAGATTGAAAAATTGGAAGGAGACCATAGGTGAAGTCATGCCTGCGATCAACTACTTTATCAGGCTCCTTATCATGATGGTTGTCAGCAGGCCGACAATTTGGGAGCATCGGAATCTTTTACCTCAGTGACAATGACTCCATGACCCTCACATGCTGTAGATGAGCTTTAGATATGTTGTAGATCGAAGGAAAATATGCATATAAGACAGCTGTCCTGTTCAAGATGCTATAGCATTCAATTCAGACGAGCGTGATCAGTGTTGGAGGAAACTGAGGGCGCTAATCGCGACTTGGACCTCGTGGAAGATGTTCTACGACTGGGGTTATTGGTCTCGATTCTATCAGACAGGGACATCTGCTCAAAGCGAATACCCTTTGAGTCCTTTAACGCCCTTCGTCGAGAACGGCCTCCTTGGAGATAATCGCACTCGGACGTTACTGGGATCAATGAAGAGGGACTTAGGCGCAGCAAGTTTGAAATTAAAAGAAGGATGGGCCAGCGAGGGGTACCGTATCGAATATGCAAGGCCGATTGATGTGTTGGTTCTACGAGTAGAAGCCGATGGAGGTTTTGAACAGCTGTATGATCGAAGGTGCACAGTTAGCTAAACGTAGTAAAGGCTGCATCAGAAATACTTATTGATACCTGTACATGTAGCAGCTGTTCATCAAGTTAGTAGCCAGTCTGTTTTTCATGTTGCTTAAATTGGCACGCGGTCGTATTCTTCCTCGTATTATCAGCTCTGTGAATGTTCATTCATTTCAGCATAAGCAGCAGCCACGTCTTCAAAGCCCGCCTCAGGTATCAGATTCTAGAAAACGGAGGGACAGCTTCAATTGATATCATATGCAATCAGCCCGTGGTGAGCCTTCGATCGACCTATAGGCCTGGTCATGCCCATCATCAAAAAGCCAATCCCCATCGAAACCGTCATCCAGACATGTGCTTTCAACGCTTCTTCGCCTGATTCTCTTTAAGCACCTTCTTCACGATTTTCTGCTCCTCAATCAAAAACGCCCTGACAACGCGATCCTTCACACAATTTGCGCATCTCGATCCACCATAGGCGCGCTGAACGGTCTTTTTGGGCCTTGAGATGTTTGCGTATTCGCGGGGTCGGAGAGCAGGGATCTGAGATTGATGACAGGATCAGTACCACATCCACATGGGCAACTAGAGTCCAATGACTCGCTGTGTGCCTGTAGGCCCAAAGAGTAGTAGAAAGGGGGTCGTACGCCTGGTAATTTAAGACCACAGTCACCGCACTTTGGCGGGGTTCCTTTCTTTTTCGTGTGCTGGTATCGTAGTTTGCCTCCGGGGGTTTTGACGATGCGGACTTTGTTCGAGCGCGTGTTGTATCTGAGGTTCCGCCATCAGCATCCAATCTCAATGAAGGTCTTCGCCCTAAGTAACGACAACATCGTGGGTGCGCCTGCGTTGGTCGATCCGTCTAGGGATATGGAGAGCTCTGAGTAGAAGATTGGGGTCATTCATGGTAGGCTTACGGATTCCTCCGTCGCTGTGACCCGAAGTTAGCAGTAGCCCAATACGATTATCATATGTAAACGTACGTATGTTAGTCGGGTACCCATATTGATGGTTTTATCTTCAACAGCGAGCTATCAAATGTCGTTGTGATTATCGACAATTCGAGTTTCGCCGTGTGTGCTAGCCGAAGCGCTAGAGTCTCACTAGCGTATGTTTCGCCCGTTTTATGTATGGCCGCCACTTTGAGCTACTACTTGTGATATCCTTCATATACAACTTATCGTAGAGATATCGAGCAGGAGAGGTGCATGGTCTTCTACAGAGGTGATTACGCGCACATACCAAGATTCCGCATGCTCGCACAAACTTCGGTGAAGGGATGGCTCTCATATCCTAACGTGCCCAACCTCGAAGCTCAATTGACGCACTAGTGCTTTATACCTCCAGCAAACCACAAACATGTCTTCTCTTCCTCCTCCACCTCCTCCAGGATGGGGTGCTGGACATCATTCGATGCCCTCGGCTCCACCACCACCAGGGTACCAACCACCTCCGGATCCTCAGGTTGCAAAGTTCGCGCAGAAAAAGAAAGAATGGCTTCGGACACAGCGCAACCGCTTTGGCGAAAAGCGAAAGGGAGGTTTCGTAGAAACACAGAAAGCAGACATGCCACCGGAGCATCTACGAAAGATCGTCAAGGATATCGGAGATGTGTCGCAAAAGAAATTCAGCAGCGACAAGCGGAGCTATCTGGGCGCTCTGAAGTTCATGCCTCACGCTGTTCTGAAGCTGTTGGAGAATATGCCTATGCCTTGGGAGTCCTCGAGAGAAGTGAAAGTGCTATATCATGTTAACGGCTGCTTAACGATGGTCAATGAAACGCCTAGGGTCATTGAGCCTATATTTCATGCGCAATGGGCTACCATGTGGGTGTGCATGAGGAGGGAGAAAAGCGATAGGCGGCATTTCAAGAGAATGAGGTTCCCACCATTCGATGACGAGGAGCCGCCCCTGTCTTGGTCGGAAAATATAGAGGATGTGGAACCGTTAGAGCCAATACAGATGGAGCTGGACGAAGCTGAGGATGGACCAGTCTTCGAGTGGTTGTATGAGCATCGACCGTTGCTTGACACGCCTCATGTCAATGGTCCAAGCTACAAGGATTGGAATTTGACGCTACCGCAGATGGCTACACTCTACCGCTTAAGCCACCAATTGTTGAGCGACCTCGTTGACAAGAACTATTTCCATATGTTCGATCTTGACAGTTTTCGGACCGCCAAGGCCTTGAATGTGGCTATACCGGGTGGTCCAAGGTTCGAGCCTCTCTACAAGGATGTTGATCCAAACGACGAAGATTTTGGAGAATTCAATGCCATCGATCGCATCATTTTCCGAGCACCAATCAGGACAGAATACCGGGTTGCCTTCCCATTCCTCTACAATTCGCTACCTCGAAGCGTCAAGCTTGCATGGTACTCTCACCCGCAGGTGGTATATGTTCGGGCCGAAGACCCAAGTCTGCCAGCATTCTATTTTGATCCTGTGATCAACCCCATATCATCTCGCTCCGTCGCACCAAAGAACATTACTAGCAGTCACGAAGATGAGATATTTGGAGAATCTGCTGAAGATGAAGAGTTCACATTGCCTGGCAATATGGAGCCTTTCATGGCTGATGAAGAGCTATATAACAGCGAGACATCATCTGCAATCGCGTTGTGGTGGGCACCATTCCCCTTCGACAGGCGGTCAGGGAAAATGGTGCGCGCTCAGGACGTGCCACTTGTTAAGCAGTGGTATCTCGAGCACTGTCCTCAAGGACAGCCAGTCAAGGTCCGGGTCTCATACCAGAAGCTGCTCAAGACATTCGTTCTAAACGAGCTACATAAGAAGAAGCCAAAAGCACAGAACAAGCAAAATCTGATGAAGTCGCTGAAATCGACAAAGTTCTTCCAGCAGACCACCATCGACTGGGTTGAAGCCGGTCTTCAAGTTTGTAGGCAGGGGTTCAACATGCTGAATCTACTCATTCATAGGAAAAATCTGACATATTTGCATCTCGACTATAACTTCAATCTGAAGCCTGTCAAGACATTGACAACTAAAGAGCGAAAGAAATCGCGATTTGGAAACGCTTTTCACTTGATGCGGGAGATACTGCGTCTCACCAAGCTGATCGTCGATGCCCAGGTCCAGTACCGACTTGGCAACATTGATGCCTTTCAATTGGCGGACGGCATACTGTATGCTTTCAATCATGTTGGGCAGCTCACAGGTATGTATCGCTATAAGTACAAGCTTATGCACCAGATCCGATCTTGTAAAGATCTGAAGCATCTTATATACTACCGTTTCAACTCTGGGCCAGTAGGCAAAGGACCTGGATGCGGGTTTTGGGCTCCAGCATGGAGAGTATGGCTGTTCTTTATGAGGGGTATCATTCCGCTACTTGAAAGGTGGCTTGGAAATCTGCTTTCTCGACAATTCGAAGGACGACACAGCAAGGGTGTAGCCAAGACTGTCACGAAACAGAGAGTGGAGTCGCACTTCGACTTGGAGCTTCGTGCGTCAGTCATGGCTGACTTGATGGATATGATGCCGGAAGGTATCAAGCAAAATAAAGTCAATACTGTGTTGCAACATCTGTCAGAAGCATGGCGATGTTGGAAGAGTAATATTCCGTGGAAAGTGCCTGGCTTGCCCGCTCCGATTGAGAACATCATTCTACGGTATGTCAAGAGCAAAGCTGACTGGTGGATCTCCGTTGCACACTACAATCGTGAGCGTATCAGGAGGGGCGCGACCGTCGACAAGACTGTTGCTAAAAAGAATCTCGGTCGACTTACTCGACTGTGGTTGAAAGCGGAGCAAGAACGACAGCACAATTATATGAAGGATGGACCATACGTTTCATCTGAGGAAGCTGTCGCAATCTACACAACGACAGTCCGTTGGCTGGAGTCCAGGAAGTACTCGCCAATACCCTTTCCGGCTGTCTCTTACAAGCATGATACCAAGATCCTTATCTTGGCTCTAGAGCGCTTGAGAGAAGCGTACTCGGTCAAGGGTCGTCTCAACCAGAACCAGAGGGAAGAGCTTGCGCTCATTGAGCAAGCATACGACTCTCCTGGAACCACACTCACACGAATCAAGCGCTTCCTGCTCACACAAAGAGCTTTCAAGGAAGTTGGTATCGATATGAATGATAACTACAGCAGTATTAACCCTGTCTACGATATAGAGCCTATCGAGAAGATTACCGATGCGTACCTTGACCAATACCTGTGGTACCAAGCCGATCAGCGACATCTTTTTCCAGCATGGATCAAGCCTTCGGACTCTGAGGTACCTCCGCTGCTCACATATAAGTGGGCTCAAGGTATCAACAACCTTGGCAGTGTCTGGGAAACTGCGGATGGCGAGTGCAATGTAATGATCGAGACCCAGCTTTCCAAGGTATATGAAAAGATTGATCTAACATTGCTGAATCGTCTCTTGCGTCTGGTCATGGACCACAATTTGGCAGATTATATCACGTCGAAGAATAACGTGCAGCTGAACTACAAAGACATGAATCATACCAATAGCTACGGTATGGTTCGAGGGCTACAATTCTCAGCTTTTGTCTTCCAATATTACGGTCTGGTCCTCGATTTGCTTCTCCTTGGCCTACAACGTGCGAGTGAGATAGCAGGACCGCCTCAGAGCCCCAACGACTTCTTGCAATTTCGAGATCGCAAAACGGAGACGAGGCATCCCATTCGATTGTACACCAGATACATTGATCGCATCTGGGTTTTCCTGAGATTCTCAGCAGACGAGTCCCGGGATCTCATCCAGCGATTCCTAACCGAACAGCCAGATCCCAACTTCGAAAATGTTATCGGCTACCGTAACAAGAAATGCTGGCCTCGCGACTCGAGAATGAGGCTAATGAGGCACGATGTCAACCTTGGTCGCGCTGTTTTCTGGGATCTAAAGAATCGACTGCCACGGTCCATTACTACCATTGAGTGGGATGATACGTTCGCTAGCGTCTACAGCAGGGATAATCCCAACTTGCTCTTCTCGATGAGTGGGTTTGAAGTGCGGATTCTGCCAAAGATCCGGAACTTGAGCGAGGAATTCCCTACCAAGGACAGCGTATGGTCTCTTGTGGACAATACCACGAAAGAACGAACCGCACATGCATTCCTGCAGGTTACTGAGGAGGATGTACAGAAATTCAACAATCGCATCCGACAAATCCTGATGTCTTCGGGCTCAACTACGTTCACGAAAATCGCGAACAAGTGGAACACCAGTCTGATTGCGCTCTTCACGTACTATCGCGAGGCTGCCGTATCCACAATCAACCTGCTTGACACTATTGTCAAATGCGAAACAAAGATTCAAACCCGCGTCAAGATTGGGCTGAACTCGAAGATGCCTTCTAGATTTCCCCCTGCAGTGTTCTATACGCCCAAAGAACTGGGTGGTCTTGGGATGATATCTGGATCTCATATTCTTATTCCTACCAGCGACAAGCGGTGGTCGAAGCAAACTGATGTAGGAGTCACGCATTATCGAGCTGGTATGAGTCATGACGAGGAGACCTTGATTCCGAACATCTTCCGATACATCATCCCGTGGGAAGCTGAATTCATTGATTCGCAGCGAGTATGGACCGAATACTCCCAAAAGCGCCAGGAAGCTAATCAGCAGAACCGACGCTTAACACTCGAGGATTTGGAAGACAGCTGGGACCGTGGTCTTCCACGTATCAATACTCTCTTCCAGAAAGATCGAAGCACTCTGAGCTTCGACAAGGGTTTCAGAGCTCGCACGGAGTTTAAGACCTACCAGCTTATGAAGAGTAACCCCTTCTGGTGGACAAGCCAAAGGCACGACGGAAAGTTGTGGAACCTCAATGCCTATCGAACAGATGTCATTCAAGCTCTTGGTGGTGTCGAGACCATATTGGAGCATACCTTGTTCAAGGCCACAGCATTCCCATCGTGGGAAGGTCTATTCTGGGAGAAAGCATGTCTTGCCGTTGGGACACAGCTGCTGCGACATAATGGCAGCAAGGTCGCAGTCGAGGACGTCAAAGAAGGTGATCTGCTCCTTGGTCCCGACGGTGGACCCCGTCGTGCTTCGAACATCGTCAAGGGCAAAGACCGGCTCTATCGCATTGAGATTGGCGGTGGAAAGGAAGACCTCGTTGTGACACCAAACCATATTCTCGCTCTTCATCGAGTGAAGACTGGCACAAAGAAGTACGAGGGACCGGCTGTCCGACAATCTGTATCGGAACTTTACGACACTATTGAGATGACAACTGCCGATTTCGCGGCTCTCAACAGACAAGAAAGGGAACAGTATCGACTCTACAGGTCTCCATGCCTCCTCTTACGCAAGCAACCAGTTGAGCGTTTCGTTCCTCAAGCACACAGTTTTGAGATCAAATGTGTCGCGCTCGAGCTCAAGGCGACGAATTGGGCCGGTTTCCGAGTTGATCGAGACCAGCTATACTTACGACATGATTATCTCGTACTGCACAACAGTGGCTTTGAGGAGAGTATGAAATTCAAAAAGTTGACCAATGCTCAACGATCCGGTCTCAATCAGATCCCAAACCGTCGCTTCACGCTTTGGTGGAGTAGCACCATTAATCGCGCAAATGTTTACGTTGGTTTCCAAGTGCAACTCGATCTAACTGGGATCTTCTTGCATGGCAAGATTCCAACGCTCAAAATCTCGTTGATCCAGATATTCCGTGCTCATCTATGGCAGAAAATCCACGAATCAGTGGTGATGGATCTATGTCAGGTGTTCGATCAGGAGCTGGACCAACTGGGCATAGAGACGGTGCAGAAGGAGACGATCCATCCGAGAAAGTCATATAAGATGAATAGCTCCTGTGCGGATATTCTACTCTTCGCGACACACAAGTGGAACGTTACGAGACCTTCGATTCTATTTGACACGAAAGACATCACTGAGCCGACTACTACAAACAAGTTCTGGATTGATGTGCAGCTTCGGTATGGTGATTACGATTCTCATGATGTTGAGCGCTATGTGCGTGCCAAGTATTTGGACTACACGACTGACAGTATGAGTATCTACCCCTCTGCCACTGGTCTGATGATTGGTATTGATCTTGCGTACAACTTGTACTCTGCATATGGTCAATACTTCCCGGGTCTGAAGACTCTAGTCCAGCAGGCTATGGCAAAAATAATGAAAGCCAATCCTGCGCTGTATGTGTTGAGAGAGCGTATTCGAAAGGGTCTACAACTATATGCATCAGAAAGCAATCAAGAGTTTCTCAACTCGCAGAACTACTCTGAGCTCTTCAGCAATCAAATCCAGCTCTTTATTGATGACACCAACGTCTACCGAGTCACGATTCACAAGACATTCGAGGGTAACTTGACCACAAAACCTATCAACGGAGCCATCTTCATTTTCAATCCTAGGACTGGCCAGCTGTTTCTCAAAATCATTCATACAAGTGTCTGGGCAGGTCAGAAACGATTGGGTCAATTGGCGAAATGGAAGACTGCCGAAGAAGTAGCTGCTCTGATTCGATCACTGCCTGTCGAGGAGCAGCCGAAACAGCTCATAGTCACGAGGAAGGGCTTGCTCGATCCGTTAGAAGTCCACTTACTGGACTTCCCCAATATCTCCATTCGAGCATCGGAGCTTCAGCTACCGTTTCAGGCGGCTATGAAGGTGGAGAAGCTCGGTGACATGATCCTCCGTGCGACAGAGCCGAAGATGATGCTCTTCAATCTATACGATGAGTGGCTCAAGACAATATCATCTTACACAGCATTCTCGCGGCTGATCCTTATCCTTCGTGCGCTGCATGTAAATCAAGATAAGACAAAGCTGCTGCTGCGGCCTGACAAGACTGTCATTACCAAAGAGCACCACATCTGGCCTACATTGTCAGATGAAGATTGGATAAAGGTTGAAGTGCAACTCCGCGACCTGATCCTCAACGACTACGGCAAGAAGAACAATGTCAACACATCCAGCTTGACTACCAGCGAGATCCGTGATATTATCCTAGGTATGGAGATCAGCGCTCCATCCATGCAAAGACAACAAGCCGCCGAAATTGAGAAGCAACAGCAAGAGCAACAACAGCTCACGGCCGTTACCACAAAAACCCAGAACGTTCTTGGCGAAGACATAATCGTTACCACCACCTCGCAATTTGAGCAGCAATCCTTTGCTAGCAAGACAGAGTGGCGCACCCGAGCAATCGCCACCTCCAACCTCCGCACCCGCGCCAACAATATCTACATTTCCTCCGACGACATTCAAGAAGAAGGCCACCACACCTACATCATGCCCAAAAACATCCTGAAGCGCTTCATCACCATCTCCGACCTCCGCGTCCAAGTAGCAGGCTACCTCTACGGCTCCTCCCCGCCCGACAACGACCAAGTGAAGGAAATCCGGACCATAGTAATGATCCCCCAAGTCGGCAACACCCGCGACGTCCAACTCCCCCACCACCTCCCCCAACACCCCCACCTCGCCGCCCTCGAACCCCTCGGCCTCATCCACACCGTCGCCGGCAACGAACCCTCCTACATGACCGCCGCGGACGTGACCCACCACTCCCGCCTCATGTCCGCCCACCCCTCCTGGGACAAAAAAACAATCACCATGACCGTCTCCTTCACCCCCGGCTCCGTCTCCCTCGCCGCCTGGGCCCTCACCCCATCTGGCTACAAGTGGGGCCTCGACAACAAAGACCTGGGCTCCGACATGCCCTCCGGCTTCGCCACGTCCGGCATGGGCGAGAAGACCCAGCTGCTGCTCAGCGACAAGATCCGAGGCTATTTCCTCGTGCCGGAGCAGGGGACGTGGAATTACTCGTTCATGGGCGCGAGCTTTGGCGGGGTGGAGAAGAGGGCTCAGGCTGTTAAGGTGGATGTGCCGTTGGGGTTCTATGCGGATGTGCATCGGCCGTTGCATTTCCAGAATTTCGCGGAGCTGGAGGATATTTGGGTGGATCGGGCGGATAATTTCGCGTAGGGATGTGGGGTGGGTATGTGAGTTGGTATGTTGAGATTGAAAACTTTGAGGATGGATGAGTGGGGATGAGAAGATTGGGTGAGGAGGGGTAGGAGATGGGCTTGTATGTACATTGATCATTGATGATTGGTATAGCCAAGGCGAGGATGAGCGGCGTGGTCGACATCTTATATCGAACCTGAGAATGGCGAAAGAACAACGGGAGAGATGAGAGCTCTAGAGCTGACATCGGTCGGCGCTTTACTTGTACAACGTGCAAGAGCGAAATTTTGTAGCAAAAGATGGATATGGAAAACCCATTCATTTTGCCAATTTTCCACTTGTCCGCTCTCTGAGCTTTCGTAGACCCATGACAGGAACTCTCAAGACCTCCATATCATACGACTACAATAATTCCCATACGACCGCTACCCCTCCTCCTCCTCCCCCTCCCCATCCCCTCCCCAACATAACATACCATAGCAAGCCCCCCCTCCCCACAAAAACCCACTTTCCCCTTCAACCAACCCCCCTCATCAATCCAACTTCTCCTCCCCATAAAACGGCTGCGGCGTCCCCAAATACTCAGGCCTCACATAATCCGCAAACGTCTTCGGCTCCTCATACTTGTTCGGATCGTGATGGGCGTGTGGGTCGTCGGGGGGGCCGATGTAATTCATGCGGTAGACGCCGCCGCATTCGGGACAGCGCTCGACGGGGCGGGGGCGGTCGAGCTGGTGGGTGTGGGATGGTGTTAGTATTTGTATGGAGGGGAGTTTGGGATGGGTGTGGGATGGGTGTGGGATGTGGAAGAAAAGGGGGGGGGGTTTGGATGTGGGAGTGGGAGGGAGAGGGGGAGGGGGAAGACGTACACGGAGCCAGCGGACGACGTGGCTGTCGGCTGGGCAGCCGGTACAGCCGGCGAATTGCTCATCGCCGATTGCGTTTATGACGATGGGGTTGTCGAGGGTTCCTGTTGGGGAGAGGGGGGGATAGGTTAGCTGTGCTGTGCTGTGCTGTGCCGTCCATACAGATCATGTCGTCGTCCATCCGATCCAACTCCATACACCCACATCTCCCCTTTCATTCTCATTGACCGAAAAATCCACATACCTTTCCGACTACTGTCCAACGGCCTCATATCAAAAACATCAATCCCCTGCATCTTCCCCAGAATTTCCAACCGCTCCAGACCGGTAGCTTGCTCCACATCCGTAGGCACGGTGCCAGGCTCGGCGCCCGGAGGCAGGAGGTCTTCTTCGGTCTTGATGTCTGTAGCGTTGGGAGACTGTCAGCGATAGCTATGAGATAACCGTAGAGATCATAGTCTCCAGAAATAGATTTCGGAGGACGATTGAGAGTGCTATGTACACAAAGTGCATAGTGCCGGGTGATGAAGTATTCCTGGCCAGAAAGGCATCCATACCTTCAAAAGCAACCATCCTCGGATCTGTCTCTCCAGGCTTAGGAACGACTTCTTTGTCGTCTGTTGATCCTGTCCGCGCATGTTTTGTTATTTCTCTTCAGCACTAGTACGTGGCGAGAGCTTACGGCGTGCAATTGAGGTCGTGAAAGGTCGCGCGGGTAGTGGGAAGACTGGTCTAGCTATGGCACGTCGTGATAGCGCGAGCGCTGAGCGACGGAGGAGTATTGTGGGGGCCATGATGGAGGAGAGTTGGTGTTGTAATAGTATCTGGTGGTCGGAGTCTATGAAGACCTTTGGAAGCTTCGACACTATTCTAGTAGGACCTTACGAGTAGGATCATTCAGGTATGACAGCTAAGCACGGTACGTTTGCTTGCGGGTCACTGAGCTGCGCCTGAGGATATCTACTTTGTCACATGTCCATACTTTCAATTGGTACTTGAGATTACATTGCGGATACATCGTTTTGATTGATTTTGTTACGACTGTCTTATTCCACACTACCTCGTCATACTCCATGTACAATCTGTTCTTCTGCCACCATCAACTGGATAGGCTAGGTCCGACGACCCATATCCATGATTGTCATTGAGAAAGGCCAATTCAGTATGAATTGGATCTCATCTTTCCATCCGCTCAACCTGCCAAACGGCGACATGCCTCCGCGCTGATTGCGGCGGTAAAGCTAACGACATCTGTATATCGCTGCGGTATAGGCTCGGCTGAAGCGGTCATCCAAGACCAGCCCAGATGTACAAAGAATGGAACATTAGTAGAAATAATGAATGTGCTCTAAACACTTGTCCCTCGTATTTGATGACCATATGTGAAACCGGGATCCATCCGGCATTCATCATCGGCGACGACGGGACGACGCAGTCTGTCGTGGTTTGATCTCCTGATATCGGGGCTTCGACTCCTGGTATCTCGGTCTCGACGAATCCACCTGTCGGCGTACTGACTTCTCTTCTTCGCTCTCAGAATCAGTGCTGCTGGTGCAGTCGGACGAGCTCTCGCTGTAACCGCAGACACGACCACCACAATCAAGCCTGACTTTGCTCCCCGAGCGCGTGACGCCGTAGCGATCACATCGACATCCGCTTGCGCTGGAAGGATCACTCAGCGACGATAATGAGCTGGGTGAGCTTCGGTCTGTAGATCGGCTTGACAAACTAGATCCCACACTTGATGGCGGCGAGATGTTGCGAACGTTGTAAAGTGAAGCCCGCTCGAGCTTCCCAGTCAGGTCGTCGAGGCTAGGCGAGGCGCTGTAATCTGCTTCGCGGACGTATTTGGACGCGTAGGGCTTGCTCGGTTTGGGATGGACGATTTTGGAGGGTGAGAGCGAGCGGCCCTTGGGAATTTCCATCGAATACCGGGCTGATGTGGAGCCTCGCTTGTTGAGAGTCGAAGATAGAGGTCCAGAGGAGGAGCTCGACCCTGGAACATTGAGGATGTTGAGCATCCGGCCGGTCGTGGGTTCTTTGGTCGCCGAGGTCGAGGTGTCGTGAGAGACTTGGTAGCCGTCCACGATGTACTGTATGTTATATCAGCAGGGGTGATATCAAGAAGGCAAAGAGCGGAAGTCGTACGTAGTACCAGTATCGACTTCCTGGCTTGAGCGTCGAGGTCGAGAAGCGGAACGTTCCCCTCCACCGGCCCTTATCCTTCTGAGACAAGGGAAGCTGGCCGGAGTAGTTATCCCACGAGCCGAGAAGATGAACTGTCTTAGTCTTGGAGGAGGTAGAGAGGGCGAAGCTGAGTTGAGTAGTAGACATTATCGCTGATTAAAGATAATAGTGTAATACAGGGTTGTAAAAAGAGATTAAAATGTCGTCGGGTTGTTTGAGTGACCGGGGTCTATAGGTAGTCGAGAGACCCAGATGAATTGAATGATGGCTGCGTGAACAGAAAGGCTACCAGAGCTCTTGTTCAAGAATGTTGTGCAGACCCGACGACGAGGTTGTGAAAATAGAATAATAATAAAGCTAGGAATGCCTCATGAAACAAAGTAGGCGATTCGAAGCGCGAGCGAGGCCAAGTGAGCTATGCAAAGACGTTGTCGACCGGCGACAAAGTACAATGTTGACAATAGTAATTAATGCGTGTAAATAGAGCGAGTAAACAGAGTGTCAGTTAAGGATGCTATGGAAAGAGCACAGCTCTATGAAAAGACACGACGACGCAGGAATTTCTAAGGATAGCTCACAGGAGATTGAAGGCTTGCTGAGGGAAGGAACGAATCTTGAGAGTGGGCGCTTCCACCTACTTATGCCCTTCAGACCTGGTGGCCCACCAAGGCTACGCAGAAGCTTGCAATTGGATTCCCCTCCCCACCCTCCATGCTCGGAGCAGGATGACATGCATCACTCCTCGGTTGCTGCAACCTTGCATTTCGCTCTTCTCTCCCAGAGACCACTAACAGAGTCTAGGACGAGTTCGGAATGTGTCGATGTGGTGGGCGCTTAGAGGTGCAAATTGCTTTGATTGATTTCCCGAGCTGGTGTTTTGGTAGGCGGGATAAAGATAGCAGTGCAGCTTTAGGGAGCAGCTAAGGGGAGGGTATGCAGTGTGATAGGCCTATCTCGGGTACGCTACAGGGTACGAGGCGGGGTCACCCTCCCCTAAGGTAGCTACTCATTGGCTAGATGTTCACGGGCTGATCATCTTCCCCATCACACCTCCAATAGCTTCAGCGTCTATCTGCACTCAATACCTAGCTGCCCCTTGCCCGCATTCCCTTGTCATCACTTTTCTTGAAGAATTGCTAGGCTGTCAGTGGGGCGTGCACCACCGTGCAAGGAACATCCGCATATTTGCCCGTCTTCTATCCCGAATCTTGGGGGTTCTAGCCGTACAATTACATGGTGCATTGATGCAGCGAAGACCATCTGCTTGCTGTGATTCCCTGCTTTTACGCCCGCCCGCTCCATGCGACCAGCATGCTATCCTACATGTGGAAAATTGTCCGACCTATCCGTCCAGCGCCGTCGCAATGCAGGAAATCTCCCCCAAAATATAGCTTTCGCATGGCTGAGATGCTGTTCTGAAAGGGGAACAAATAATAAGGCCGAAGTATCGTCGGTTTGACCAGGCGCATGTGGAAGACAAATGGATGTCGGTGACAATGAAGTATGACAATGACTACCGCACAGTAATCCCCGAGCGCTTCGTGTACATCCTGGCCGCAATGTTCATGGACGCTAGCTCTTGGAAAAGTAGCTTTGCGGCGTACGGTATATGGATCTGCGAAATCTTGGTCTTGTTTTTGCACGGCCGACATTCGAAAGAGTTCTTCTTGAGGTTCCTGTAATCCATGTCAGCTGCCGCGTTCCCTACGCGCCCACTCCCCTCGGATAGAGGGCGGTGCAGACTTACGCAACCGGCGTCATCAGCCCACAGATATCACAAATGTGTACTCGGAAGGCATCCGACACCTCGAATAGCCGCTCTTTCAAAAAGGCACTCGCTCCGTGCGAAATCATGCAATCGCGCTCCATCTCCCCGAACCGAAGCCCACCGTCACGTGCTCGTCCTTCCACTGGCTGCCTGGTCAGTATTTGCACTGGCCCTCGGGCTCGTGCGTGGATCTTGTCGTCCACCATGTGCCGTAAGCGCTGATAATATGTCGGCCCCAAGAACACCTGAGCTACTAGCTTTCGCCCAGTGTGTCCATTGTACATGACTTCGAAGCCACGAGAGTGGTAGCCATTCTCTCGAAGCAGTCGAGAAACCGAGTCGACAGTCACCTCCGTGAATGGCGTGGCGTCGCCCTCAAAGCCTCGAAGAGAGGACACTTTGCTCAACTGGCACTCGATCAAGTGGGCAATCGTCATTCGCGACGGAATGGCGTGCGGGTTAATGATGAGATCCGGCACCACACCCTCGCTGGTAAACGGCATATCTTCCTGGCGGTAAGTGATACCAATAGTTCCTTTCTGACCATGCCGCGATGCGAACTTATCTCCAATCTGAGGTATCTTTGTAGTACGCATTCGTACTTTGGCAAATCGCAGACCGTCCGCATTGGTTGACATTAGGACCTGGTCAACAATGCCGTTCTCCGTGCTTCGCAACGGTGTAGATATATCTCGCTTGGTGTGTGCTTTCGTGCGCTGTCCAAGTTCTTCGGCATCAGCAGTTATAGGTGCCGTCTTTCCAATAATGATGTCTTCGCCAGAGACTCGGACGCCAGGGGCCACAAGGCCGTCGTCGTCTAGCTTATCATAAGTGCCATGCTTGAGCTTCAAAGTTTCGCTTCTCATTGGCTTCTCAAATTGCTCGAGAACCGAATGCCCGATTTGCTTCTCCTGGTCGCTGTACGCGCGATAAAATAGACTTCGGAAAAGACCACGATCGATACTGCTCTGATTCATGATGACCGAATCCTCCTGGTTGTAGCCTGTGTAGCAGGCGATGGCTACGATCGCGTTCTGGCCCGCCGGAAGTTCTCTGAATTTGAGAAATTCCATCGATCTCGTCGTAGCCAAAGGTTTTTGCGGGTAGTAAAGGATATTCGCCATGGTGTCCATGCGTTGGTCAAAGTTGGTCAAAAAGACTCCCATAGCTTGTTTACCCATAGCAGACTGGTACGTATTTCGCGGAGACTGCTAGAATGTTAGCATTGCTCGTGACTCACAATCTGTCAAGATTTACCTGATTGTGGTCCGGGAATGGAATGATGCTAGCACATATCCCCAAAATCATGCTTGGATGAATCTCACAGTGCGTCCAGTTCCTTGCAGAGGTGTTGACTTTCGCGGTAACCCGTTTATTGAGCTCGTCATCTCCAGGTTCTGGCAATGTATAACCTTGCAATACCTGCCGCGACTCTTCTAATTGTTGGGGAGTCATGGTAATCATGATTGTCTCTTCTTCTTCCGCGTCAACATACTCGACCACACCCTGCTTAATCAACCGCTTCCAGCCTAGGTCAAGTCTCTCTCGCTCTTCAGGATCCATTCCAATAAGCGTATCTCGATCCTCTTCCACCTGTTGTACTATTTCTTTCGTCAAGACAAGGTTCCCACAATTGCTACTTTTGGGATCATTATCAATCACGAACAATGGCCGACACACTCTTCCAGCATCTGTGAAGATCTTGAATTCTCGGTCCCGTACATCACGGACTAAGCTGACCTCGTGAGAGATCAAGCCATTTCTCCGCAGTGCTTGGACATTACTGACGAGGTGAGCCGGCTCACGATGGACGCCAACCCATACGCCGTTGACAAAGATCTTTGTTGCGTTCGGAAAAGTGAGCGGCTCGTATTCTTCCAGAACGTCCATGTTTCTTTGTACCATGAAATCGATGATGGGATCGCTGGGTGAACCAACGGTGATGTAGCACATAAGCGCCAGGTTTTTGACAAGACCACAAGCTTGGCCTTCTGGCGTTTCCGCAGGACAGACCAAGCCCCAGTGGGTGTTGTGCAGCTGTCGTGGTTTGGCGATCTTACCGTCACGACCTATGGGCGTGTTGGTTCGCCGCAAATGAGAGAGGGTAGAAGCGAAAGTGTAGCGATTGAGAACCTGCGATACGCCAGCTTTAGAAGACGCCGCCTTCTTCTGGTCCCCCCAATTGCCAGTAGCAAGAGAGTACTTGAGGCCATTCGTCAGGGTTGAGGACTTGACGGCCAAGGTCGGGTTGAATTCTTTGCCGTTCTCGACGCATTTCTGTAGGTACTTATATACGTCTTTCGTCAATTTGTGGAAGAGCATCCTGAATAGACCTGCCAGTAATGGACCTGCAAGATCCAGACGCTTCTTGCCAAAGTGATCTCGATCATCGACCTCACGTCGACCAAGCGCGCATTGAAGCAAACGGTGTACCATATAACCAAGGAAGAAAGCCTTCCGCGTTTCGCTACCCTCGGTCTGTGAAATGTGTGGCAGGAACTCCTTCTGCATAATGTCTCGCGCATACTTGATACGCTTGTCACGCGTGATGCCTTGGGAATTACCGCGCTTTCCAATGAAGTCAAGGGCCACCTCTCGATCTTGGATCACAAAGGCTTCTTCGATACAAGGCTTTAACATCTCCAACATTTCGGTATCTTGGCGATCGTAGACGATATGGCTGAGGATGTCCTCATCCGATACCACGCCCAAAGCCCGAAATACGATTACGAGCGGTATCTCGGTCTTGATATATGGCAGGGTGCATTTGACCGTCTGGCCAAAGCCTCCTTTGGAGCCCTCGCCCTTTTCGTATAACTTGATTTGCATGCTTGAGATGAGTCGAGTGCCCTTCTCAACCGCGCTTCGAATCTCAGCTACGTACGGCGTGTTGCTTTGAGACTTTTTGAACACCTGAACGATATTGGCAGCACTCCTCTCCTGCGCGATTAGAACCTTCTCACTGCCGTTTATGACGAAATAGCCCCCTTGATCATATGGACACTCATTGTATGAGTACAGAGTATCATCGGGCAGATCCTTCAGTAGACAGTATTTAGACTTGAGCATGATCGGAAGTTTCCCAACGAATATCTGAACGGGTCTGCCAGTGTCATTCTCTCCATTTTGTTCGCTCTCCCAATGCAAATATGTGCCTCCTGTTGGCTTCTGAATGACATTTTCTAACCCTTGTTCTTGAATTTCCTCATCACTGGGCTCCATGATAGGCCTTTCTCGCGCAAGAGATTTTGTGATCGTCATGTCAAGAAACAGAGGGCTCGAATAGGTGAGATTACGATTGCGTGCTTCTTGTGGTAACAAGCCGGCGCTTGAACCATCACTTTCAGTCATTGACGGTTTTGCGAGGTAAATCGTACCAAACTTCATCTCATATCTCCTCAGGACTGGAGCCTCTGGGTCATCATCGGACTGTGGTAGGTTCTGGTCGAGGGTGAGCAGAGAGTGCTCAGCGACCAGCTCCTGCATCGTAGTTTCGACGAACTCATCGAAAGAATCGAGCTGTTGCGACACCAAACCCTTTGTGTCGAAGAAGGAGGAGACCACCGTCCAGCAATCCTCCGCTGTGATGCCCTCCTCTTCCTCCTCATCAAGGATGTGGTCATTGATATCGTAGTACGACTCCTCGTACTGAGACATGATCGCCGTCCTCCGACTTGTATATTCGCGACCTCAGCAGCAGACCCGAGGAGAGTTGCCCGTGTTTCTGGTATGTCGAAGAGACAGCAGAGGGGGCCACAGAACAGCACAGCGCGACCCAGAGGCCGTCTTCACCGCGCTCAGCAAAGAGGCAGCTTTAGCTATGGCAGCTGTTGGTATCTCTCGCGTTTGTGGTGTGATAGTGATGCTGCGCTCTGGGTGTGCTTAGTGGAGGATTGACAATAAACTCCAGTCAATGTTTGAAGACGATCTTGTCCCTTGGCGCCGATCCATTAGTGCGGCTCTTTCGGCCCTACGGCTACGACTAGCGAGGTTAAGGCTATTTCAACTAAGGTACACGACCGAGTCTTGCCATTTCAGTGCGGGTGCTGTTCACACCTCACTAGTGGTAACAGCATGGCCGTACTCGGCATCCGAAAAACTCATAGCAGACCACAGAGTATCAAGAGGGTACTCGCGGTACTCCACAGGGGCCTGCCTAATGCATCCAAGTGGGGTTCGCTGGTTACCGCCACGAGCCGTTTCCCTCTAGCCTGGGAAAAGGTGGGTTGACTTCTAAGAAAAACTTGTGATAAACCGTAATGGGGTCATCTACCTTTGCTAGCCTGATGGAGGAAGGAAGATACACACTCAGGCAGAAGAAGATACAGAAGGAAAATATACACATACCAAACACAAACTTCTTTCACTGTGGTCAAATCCAGGGTTATAAGTCGCCAAAGTACTATGACGAAGAAGACGCCAAAGACTCGCAAACTCCCTGTGCACCAGCTGCTTATACTATCCATAGCTCGCTTCGCTGAACCGATTGGTAGGTTTGAGAACCCAGTCAGAGAAGCTTGCTGACAGTGTAGCAAGCCCTCACCTCCGTCTTTCCCTACCTTCCTGAGATGATTGAAGGTTTCGACGTACCCAAAAACGCTGTCCCGAAATGGGCAGGCATCACATCTGCAGTCTTCAGCTTATCCCAGGCTGTCACTGGTGTCTGGTGGGGTCAAGCATCTGATCGATATGGGAGGAAGCCGGCCATACTCTGCGCCATGTTCTGTGCCATGAGCACAAGTCTTCTCTTTGGTTTCTCGAGATCACTGGTATGGGCTATCGTTGCTCGCTCTTTAGCAGGGGCCAGCAATGGGAACGTAGGGATCCTCCGAACAACGGTTGCCGAGATGGTACCTTACAAGGAATTACAACCGAAAGCCTTCTCAGTCATGCCATTGGTCTGGACGATTGGGAGTATCTTCGGTCCGGGATTCGGAGGTGCTTTGGCCAGTCCTGCTGCTAAGTATCCCGAGGTCTTTGGGAACAACAATTTCTTAAAGCGATATCGTTTCGCACTGCCAAATATTGCAGCATCCGTGTTCTTCCTTTTCGGTATGACTACTGCTTTCCTTTTCCTCAAGGAGACTTTGGAAACGAAAAAGCACCAACGCGATTACGGTCGAGTCATTGGAAAGCTCATCGCCCACCCTTTCAGTGCTACAAAGCCGCAGCCAAAGTGGGAGCATCACGAAGAGCAGTCGCAATTTCTTCTCAGACATTCGCGCATGTCGTCCCTCTCTTCGACCGGCAACGATTTTCAAGCCCAGGAAGATCGCAAGATAATCCCGCTGGCACCTCCAAAGTACCGAGAGGTCTTTTCTCGCCAGTCGAACATCAACCTACTTACATACAGCCTGCTTGCCCTTCACTCCGTGGCCTATGACCAAGTACTCCCGATCTTCATGCACTATCCTCCGCAAGTCGACCGTTCCTCTAATCCCGACGTACACCTACCTTTCAAATTTACTGGAGGTTTCGGGATCGACTCAGGCCGCATTGGTCTCCTCTTCACCATCTACGGCATTGTGGGAATGTTTATACAATTTTTCGCCTTTCCGCCACTCGCGTCACGTTATGGCGTCTTGCGCTGCCTCAAAACTGTCACTGCCCTGTTTCCAATCGTATACATCCTCACGCCATTTACAGCTCTGTGTCCAACGCCTTTGACACAACAGATCGCCCTGTTCTGCGTTATGATCCTCAAGTGCTGGGCGGCTATCTTTGCATTTCCCTGCACTACGATCCTACTCACCAACAGTGCCGTAAGCTTGCGCGTACTAGGAACTTTAAATGGCGTTGCGACTAGTGTCAGCGCTTTAGGACGAGCAGCGGGCCCCGCAATAGTGGGTTGGACATTCAGCGTTGGAGTTGAGAAAGGCTATGTGATCCTGCCGTGGTGGACACTCGCTGCATTCGCAGTTCTGGGTGCTATCACACCTTGGTGGCTGGTGGAGATGGAAGGGTTTGGGGGTGGGGACGACAGCGAAGACGAGGACGAAGACAGCGATGCAATCAGTGAAGACGAAGTTGAGAGGTCACATCCTACTAATGTCGGCGGTGAAACACTTGCAGAAAGCGGAGAGAGCAATGATAATGCACCGATGAAAGATGATGCACTAAGTGGATTAAGGCATCTATCGAAACCAGCGAGTCACACGAGCGAAACGACCCAATTTCCGCCTTTGAAACGGATGTCAAGTCCGCTTGGCATGAGAGACAATGTCGGGCCTGGCGGTGGCGACAAGTTAAGTAATGGCTTGGGGCAGACAAGGAGCGGATTGGGTGCTGGCGGGGCATCGTACCATTGAATAGCGGTACCGATACAACATACCCAGTAGCTCTCTGGAGATTAGCTCTGAACTATACACAGTATCTACCAACGCATTGTCACTTGATGATAGATGTCTATTGCACCGCGTCTGTCATGCCAAATTCATGACACTGTCACTTCCGCCACAATACCACACCATTAAACCATCCACACCCATATTCCCTCCAATCGCACAGCCAACATCATCAACGATCATATAGCTCCCTATACTGATTCTTCCACAACCATCATCAGCGCCTCCAGAACCCCAATGACGCTGAAGGAAGGAAAGGTATACTATATAGATTCATAAGATGCAAAACTGTTTCTAGATTCTAATTTACTAATGTAGACGCTTAGAAAGTGAATGGGTTGATGGAATCGAAGGGCTTTCTTCTATTACGATACGTAAGGTTTTTGGAGGAAGATTGGGAGGTGGAATATTCACGGATTGGACATCTTTGATGGGCTGTCAGGGGATATTAGGCGGACTTTTGTGATCAACGTCAAGGCGTTTAGGACTTGTATGGGAAACATCTTGCGCCGCCGCCGGCACTCATCTATGAATAGCCATACTGCATATTGGAGAATGTAACTCTTGCTCAAGTCAAATGGCATAGCCGCCCTACCAAAATGTGGATGATGTCAAATAATTCATCACCATAATAGAAAGTCGAGAGGACACCCTTCTCAGAACCTAGATCCTCACCCCTTCCATCCCACTCAACGCCATCGAGCTCGCCCTCCTCCCCTTGCCGCTCGTAAACTCCGGCAAGATCCCCGCACTCGCGGCCACCAGGCCAAGGAAAGGTTTACTAGGTCTCAACACCCTCGACAGGTATTCGGGGTGAAATTGCACACCGACGAAATATGGGTGGTCTTTGAGTTCGAGGACCTCCATACGCTTTCCGCTCACATCGCGTCCGACGAAGTGCAAGCCAGCTCGCTCGAATTGATCGACATAATTCGGGTTGACCTCGTAACGATGACGATGGCGCTCGTGTATAGTCAGGGGAGCAGAGTCTGATGACGATGGAGGCGTTGGCACTGCGATGGTGCCATTAGCGGTACAGGCACCATTTTGCGACGAGGATCTAGAGTCGCCGCTCGAAGGTGTCGTTGTTGTAGTGCTGCCATTTGTGGTAGGTATAGCGGAGCACAAATCTGCACCGTACAGCTGGTAGATCTTCGACCACTCAGACCCCCTCTTAAAGATGGTAGGATGGTTTCCTAGGCGCATATTTGCACCCATCGTGCTTCGGTCAATTTCATCCATGTGAACGATCACATGTACACCCGTCTTCGAACCAATCTCAGTAGGGACGGCTGCGTCCACATCGAGCTCGGTAGGAACCGCGGCCTTTGCATCGAATTCGGCGCTCACTGCTTGCGGCAAGTTACATATACTACGCGCAAATTCAATAGTGGCAAGCTGCAAGCCAAGACATACACCTAGAAAGGGTATCCTCATCTCGCGACAGGTCTTGATTGCAGCGATCATGCCCTCACATCCGCGTTCACCAAAGCCACCAGGGATGAGTATTCCTTGAGCTTGGTGAATCTGATGCCACGCGTTGTGGAATTCCTTGGGAGATGATGCTGCTGTGGCTTCCTCGAGATGTTCAGAATCCACATTGATGAGGTTCAGCTTCCTTGAACAGGCCATTGCAGCGTGCTCCAAGGATTTGACAACAGAATGATATGAGTCTGGGTGATCGGTGTATTTTCCAACCAAAGCGATAGAAATCGATTCATAGATATGGTCTTGGGACATCGTGAGCTCCTTCCAAGCATTCCATGTTTGCCCACCTCTTTTGATGAGCCATGTTGAGGGTTTGACCAGGTCAAGGCGGAGGACCTCGCTGACTAGGCTTATGAGACCTTGTGATTCCAGCAGCAGGGGCACATGATACAGCGACGCGACATCCGTTACCGAGACGACCTGGCTCCGCTCAACATCGCAATACAAAGCAATTTTGTTTATAGTCGCTTCATCCAAGGCTTTCGAACAGCGACAGGCGATGAGATCTGGACTCAAGCCTAAGCTTCGCACCTCTCGAATCGCGGCCTGAGTTGGCTTAGTTTTCATCTCCCCATGGATTACAGGAATCAAAGACACGTGTATCTGTAAGAAATTATCCTTGCCAACTCTCCTACGCAATTGCCGAAGAGCCTCCACGAAAACTGCGCTCTCCATGTCCCCGATGGTCCCACCAAGCTCTATGATGCATACATCCGGCTCTTCGTTCGTGTCGTCTACTGGCACCCGTGACACTTTCTGGACGTGTTCGATGATAGCATCGGTCAGATGAGGTACCATCTGGACTGTGCGGCCGAGATATTTGCCAGCCCTCTCGCGCTCTATGACAGTTTGGTACATCTTTCCAGTTGTGATATTGTTTTCCCGGGTATGATCTTTATGTCAGACGATGCCAAATTAATTGCACTGGAGAAGAAATACCAAGGTGACATTGAGATAACGTTCGTAGTTTCCAAGGTCAAGATCGACTTCTCCTCCATCATCTAAGACACTTTTCTTGTTAGTTTGGTACTCGAGGGCTCTTACTGGTATACATACAAGACCTCTCCATGTTCGCGAGGAGCCATTGTCCCTGCCTGAAACCGATGAGAACTGCCGTAAGTATTCTACAAGAAGTTGGACTAACATCGATGTTCAGATAGGGATCTTGATATGGATCGTCAGAATATGGCTGCAAGAAGTATTGGCAATCGAAGCTTGCCTATCTTAATCGAAGAAACCTGGCCAATGGATCAGTCAAGGGCGTTTCCTTCACAACCGTTCACCACGTTCTGATATATGATTTACCTTCCATCCCTGGGTCTTCAAGAGGAGACCGCAGCTCGAGGCTTTAGACGCGTTAGTTCTTCCTGTATGCATGCCAGTTGTGCCCCAGATGTACCTATGACTCCTTTGCCGATCCCACTTCACTGTATCAGTTTGCATTATTTTGTCGAGTTTCCAAGGTAGCTCTTACCTGATGACGCCTACACGCAGGTCAGCCTGGAGAATTCGACGGTGTTGTGACTCGATTGTTACCTCCAGACACGATAACGTACTTCATCCTGGCAATTGCAGCGCCTTCTCCGCGCTTTGATACTTGAGGAGATTTGGGAATCAGCTTAGGAGTACATGATGTTATAGCGAGTAGACGGATCGCTCCTCGCGTAGGCCAATCCTGCCCTTGCGCGGCTTCGAGCGTGGAATGGAACAAAGATTCGCGAAAATGTTAGAACTATGTTGTAGCGTCTCCGAGCGCGCCCTCATAGGGCTGTATGAAACCATTGTTGGACGAAAAAGCATGGCCATAATCTGCGATGCCCTTTGAATCCATACAGGAGTGATCTATCTTGTATTCCCGAAGACCAAGGAGTACTCGAGATGGAAGACAAAGGACGAGTAATAGTAAGGTAAGACTTCCTTGCGATATCAAACTTGCCAAGCCATGCCCCTCCAAAAACTCAAGCTCCCCGCGCTCCTCCAACAATTTTCCACTTGGTCTGTGCACGCTTGCCCTGACATCTTGTGCCACAGTCCACACACCCAACAAGAGCATACATACGGAGAATCTCGAAGAAAAGGTTGCACGCACCAACATCGTTCCGCACTCTTTCCTTCACCTTCAGACGTGTCATTTGCGAGGCCGAGAAAATATCTGCGACGGCTACATATTCCGAAACATTATCTTATCACCTTTCGTCGCATATTCGAGAATCTGTAACAACTTACCAAAGCTTCTTTGGCAGCTATTTCCGGCGGCTCTTCACGCATGACATCCTCCTTCTCGAACTCCATTGGCCTTAATTACGGCGCCGCTAGACCACTGCTCATAGCTTCTGTCTGATCTGTGCGCTTACCGCACATAAAGCGCCTCACGCGAGCCCACCTTCTCGAAGAACCATAGAAGTCGGCGGGCGGGCGATTCTGCGCCAGTCAGATACGTGTACACACAGGCTCGCCGGCGGGTGTCACTTAGTGGGGGAGGGTGGCCTTGCAGGCAAATTCGAACGGTAGTCTATCCGCCGAAACAAACACATGCCCCGGTTGGTTGAGTGTTCTAAGTTTGGAAAATAGCTGATATCCGGTATTACTGGATCGAAGATCGACTGTAACGTATCGGAGGGATTAGTTCGTTTATTGTCCTATCTACGGGATTGCAAACAGATATCCATACTCGGAATCTTGGACATTCGCACACGACATGCTGCCGGTCCCTTGGTGGTCTCCTCTCCTTCTGAGAGAAAACAGGACAATCCTCTCAATATAGATAGGGTTTCACTCTCCCAAGATGCGACGTCACAGGCCTGGTACCCCAACCTTCGCTAAGGCGAACACGGCTCCCGTTCCTGACGCCCTATCGTTGATCAGGACCTTTAATTCGGAGACTAACCCATCAAGACCAGTTCGACCGTCTCCACTCACAGCGTCGACGATCCATGGAATCCCGCTGGATATGTACGACCGCATACGGTCCTTTCCACTCTTTCTCTCCGCTCCTGTTGAATTCCTCGCAGCAATTGGGAAGCACCTACGGCCCCAATCGCATGCTCCTCACGACTATGTTCTGACAGAAGGAGACGATGCGAAAGCCATGTACTGGCTAGTCCGAGGAGTCGTGGCGGTCACTTCACGGGATGGCGAGAGCACATACGCAGAACTGAAGCCGGGGGCCTTTTTTGGCGAGATAGGAATCCTGATGTCGATACCGCGAACAGCGACCATCATTGCGCGTACTAAGTGTCTGCTCGTTGTGTTGAAGAAGGAAGACCTACAAAAAGAGCTACCAGATTTTCCGGAGGTTGAGCGAGCAATAAGAGATGAAGCGTCAGAAAGACTGTCGATCTTGAAGCGCAAGAAGCAGGAGAAGTTTGCGTCTAGTCAGAATGACAATCGCGTTACGCTAGGGCGAGGAGAGAAGAGAGCGCGCGATGGCGAGGATGCAGATGTTGTCATGTCAGAGGGAGATGGACAACGGCAGAATGGCGTACAGATCAATAAGAAGCGAAAATCACCGTCGCCGAGCCTGGTCGAAGCTGCAGCATCAAGTGCGCTCGGAGATGGTTTGGTCAATGTCAGACAGCTGCTCAAGGAACTGCCTCTGTTTTCTGGGCTACCAGCTGACATGCTCCATTTCCTCGGGTTGAATGCTCAGCCCTGTACTTATCCGCCATTTACGGACATAATACAACAAGATTCGCAAGGGCGTGAAGTATTCTTCATCGTTCGGGGTGAAGTCGAGGTGATTGATGAAAAGTCACATGGACAGAATCCACGCACGTTAGCAAATGGTGCAGGAAGAAACATCAAGCGGGGTCACCAGGTCAAGGCACGTCTTAAAGCAGGACAATATTTCGGAGAGGTCGTCAGTCTATCTTTAGCGCCTCGACGGACAGCTACTGTGCGGTCTGTTTCCTCGGTTGAATGTTTGATGATTACTGGGGACGTGCTGTCCAACTTCTGGTCCAGATGTCCTCCCGCTGTCAGACAGCAGGTCGAGAAGACCGCGAGGCAAAGGCTGAAGTCAGGGTCAGATGGTGATGTGATTATGACAGATGCAGATGCTGCCGCTCCTATCTCCAAGCTCGCAATACACGACAGGCCTAAAAACTCAAGAAAGAAATCGGTCCCCAAAGTGGTTTTCACGCAACCCGGATTCACCGATTCTAAAGTCGAAACGCCCCACAAACCGAGCCGAATAGAAGATCGTCCAATCATTGAGCCTGCTGATCCTGATCCGTTCTTGAATCTGGACCTGGATAAGCCGTTCAACAGATCAAGGCGAAGTTCTCTAGCCCCTCCACTGCCCGAAGGGCAAGAAGCGGAACAGAAGGAGAACATAAGCCAGCGAATATCGCCGCCCATTTCGCGATCTGCCACACCGTCCAAAAAGAAGCCGAAACACTCTCCTACACCACTTGACATACGTCAGAAACCTAAACGACCGAATACCTTACAGCGCAGACCAAGCGAGTTCAGCCAAGGCTTGCTCCCAGATGGCATACTGATTTCAATATTTCGACATTTCGAGTTGCATGATCTGATGCGCCTACGTCAAGTCTCGCTACATTGGTTAAAGCTGCTGAAAGAGACGCCTGAGCTGATGCGAGAGCTCAGTCTGACGCCTTACAATCGCATCATCACAGACGAGGTCCTTGTTAAGTATATCTGCCCTTTCGTTGGCATGCGACCTCGAGTCATCGACATTAGCAATTGCTTCCATATCAGTGACGAAGGATTCTCCGCACTTTCTGGCGCATGTGGTGCGAATGTGACGACGTGGAAGATGAAAAGTGTTTGGGATATCACCGCGCAAGCGGTCCTGGAGATGGCAAACAGAGCCAAAAGTCTCGAGGTGGTTGACCTGAGTAATTGTCGCAAGGTTAGCGACAATCTATTGCAACGCATCGTCGGCTGGGTTGTCCAAGGCTCGCCACAGGGCAACGCTCACGGGCGCAATGCTGCCGCGAGATCTGTCGGAGCTCCAATCCAGAACCATCCTCCACCAGGTACCGTGTTTGGTTGCCCAAAACTCAGGATACTGACGCTCTCGTACTGCAAACACGTGACCGACAGGTCCATGGCGCACATGGCTTATCACGCAGCTTCCCGGCTTGAACAAATTGACTTGACACGATGCACGACTATCACTGATCAAGGCTTTCAGCATTGGGGTCAATTCCAATTTGTGAGACTGACAAAGTTATGCTTGGCGGATTGTACATATTTGACCGATAATGCTATTGTGTACCTGACCAATGCAGCTAAAGGGCTGCGCGACCTTGACTTGGTAAGCCGATTGAAATATTTGAAATTCATCCGCTGACGGTACAATCAGTCTTTCTGCTGCGCTCTCTCTGATACTGCTACCGAGGTTCTAGCACTCGGTTGCCAGCAACTGAGGAAACTCAATTTGTCTTTTTGTGGAAGTGCAGTATCAGATTCTTCACTCCGGAGCATCGGTCTTCATCTCCTGGAGCTCCGTGAACTTTCTGTACGAGGCTGCGTCCGTGTCACTGGCGTCGGCGTCGAGGCCATTGTGGATGGCTGCCACAAGCTTGAGGCCTTCGATGTCAGCCAGTGCAAGAACCTACGCAAATGGTTAGAAAGCGGAGCAATGCAAAGGTTTACCCAAAGGGTGACATTTGTAACAGTGGCAAAGGGAAGAGCGAATGCAACTCCTCGATATTTGTTGCGGTAATTGGGATCATCATACTGAGCGGCATATTTGAAGCGGATCTATCTGACGATACCTATGTACTAGTAATCTGCATTTACTAAGTATTTTATGTAGTGTGGTACGGCCAAGGAAAACTTGGTGGAGTTCATAAGCGGCGGGACGATCATCATAAATACGTAAAGTAAGTACTGTAATTAATCCTTAGCGTATGTATCTAGCGGACCAATAGAACACCATCATTGAGAGTTTCTCGGGCTTTCTAGATGAGTATTACTAACGGCTACGCTATACCCCTTCCGTATCCGCGGTGTCTTCTTTGCCCCAGATCGCTTCTGCAACATCATCCACGACGTTTGGATTACACAACATCGAAGAGCAACACTCGACATGGCGTTTATACTGCGCAGGCCCTTCGCGGTCTCCAAACCCCTCAAGCAGCTACCCAAGACCATCGCCTACACAGACCGAGCGTTCCACAGCACTTCAAAAGCTTCCACCTTCTGCACAAAACCCACTCCATCCATCGCCTCTCTCGCCAAATCCCGAAATGTCTTCCAATCTTCGTCCCGTCGTACATATATACAGCAGCCTGGTCAGATCGGCAACGCAAATACAGGCACCCTCGCCCAGCGTCTTCTCTACGGAGCCGCCATTGTGGGCGGCGCGGTCGTGGCTACAAATTTGCTATTCAACCGGGAGACCAGAGAAGATGGAGGTATGCCACCATTTGAGCGACAGTTCCTGAATGAGACATTCATGCATACCGGACTGGGCATTGGTATCATTGGTGTAGCGGCCAAGGCTTTGCACAACAGCGGATGGAGCTATAAGCTTATGACTACGAATCCATGGGTCGTTCTGGGTGCTGGTCTCGCCGTGAGTATTGGGACGATGTATGGCACTTTCGCAACGAGTCCGGATAAGTACGTTTTCTGAACCTCGCTCGATCCTGGAGTCCCAGCGCTGACAAAAGCTATAGTTACGTCCAAAAGTACGCCCTATGGACCGGCTTCAATCTAGCCCAAGCTGCCATCCTGTCACCACTCATGTTCCTTCAGCCCGCGCTCCTCGCTCGTGCGGGCCTTTATACAGTCGCAATGATGGGCTCCATCGCCTTCGTCGGCGCAACAGCAAAGCAAGAGAAATACCTCTACCTCGGCGGACCGCTGCTCGCCGGACTCTGTATCGTGGTTGTATCTGGTTTCGCACCCCTTGTCCTCCCAGCGACTGCTGCACGGACACTAATGTGGAGTGAGAGAATCTGGCTGTATGGTGGCTTGGCGGTCTTCGGAGGCATCACGCTTTATGACACGCAGAAAATTTTGCATCATGCGCGGATGGCGGAGAGGGGGATCGTCAAGAAAGACGTGGTCAATGAGAGTATCAGTTTGGAGTTGGACTTTATCAACATATTCGTCCGGATGGTGCAGATACTGGGAATGCAACAGAGGAGACGCTAAGCTCTTGAGCTGGTGGACCGGTCCAGATTGAATGATATGCGTCTGCGAGGGGGTTATTATATGCGGTGTTTTTGGATTTGGTAGCACAGATAGGTGAAAGAAGGATTCCCCTCAACTACTCGGAGTACAGAGTCGCGAATGATTGGTCGAAATCCGCAGAACCTTGATATCAAAGCTGTTGCACGCACGGTAGATCAAACGAACAGCAGATGGCCGGCCGGCGTCTCTCACCTATGGCCTCTCCATTCACCCAGTCACACGCTGACTATGTGTTAGCAGTGCCATTTCCCCCCAAAGTTAATCGAAAATTGTTTTCCAACCTACACCTCTCCCTACACAAAAAAGCCCCTTCCTAAATCCTCTCCCCACACTCCTTGTCTTTATTCTGCCTCCAGGTGCGCTCTACCACAAACCATTACCTTACATTTACCTACTGCAAAATATCCACACACACACACGCCTTCCAAGTCAAAATTTACCCACAAAGCCAGCCAGCGCGCTCTGTGCGCCTTGGCAAGCAACCAACTCTTGCGACCCATCCCTTACGATGCGACCACCCGCTCGAGATAAAGTACTCAGACTCCTGTCGCCAAAATGCAATGCGCGCTCACTCGTTTCTAGTAAGCACATATCATATACTTCCCTCCCCGGAAATTTTGAGGTGTCGAAACCCAAAATCTTCTATTTTCCTTACCGAAAGAAGAAATGCACACCATCATCCTCCTCATCGCACACATCATCCCCATCCTCACAACACCACTACCTTTTTCCCCCCTTCAACCCCCCACCCTCCCCCTCTTCCTCCCAACCCCAAACCTCACCACCACCCCCCTCCCCCCTTCCCCCCACAAA
>JAABUX010001451.1_pt1 | contig 35852 bp, 39 predicted proteins | sample 5561851 | NCBI WGS metagenome assembly JAABUX01 (sample SAMN10711883, study PRJNA513361) | rock metagenome | isolation source: Antarctica rocks | place: Antarctica: Victoria Land, Richard Nunatak red sandstone | collected 2016-01-03
CACGGTTAAAGAGGGTCCTCGCCCCTCTCATGGTTGTTTTATAAGGGGCGCGGTCGTCGCTCCTAGATAGACCGGTTCCCCACTTCATCAAAAGAGTGACAGAGCCTATTCTATACCGGCCTGGATACGCGCGTTCCATCCAGCGACTTCCCGATGCCGAACGCGATGCCCTGCGTGGCCGCGTGGCGGCGGGTGAAGCGCTTGAGCTCGTGCAGGTCAAGGAGACGAAGGACAGCGCCACGGCCGCCGGCGTCGTCAACCCTCGCAAGACAGGCGGCGGCCGCGCTCGTCGGACTGTACCAGCTCAAGCAGTGCTTGAGTCCACTCCCTCACCTCAAGCAGTGCTTGAACGCCCCCCCACCTTTGCCGCTGGTGTGCGCGCCCTCGCCGACGAGGTGCAGGCCAAGAATCTACAGGCCTATATCGACCAAAAACAGGCCCAGGATCCACGCTATCGCATCCTCGACGACGAGTACGTCAGAGGCTACGTCGCGGCCCTAGAGGACTTACGGCGCGTGATAGGTCCATAGCTCACCTCACGGTCGGCAGTGGCCACAAGGGGTGATTGGCCCGCCTGTCTGCTCACTGTTCCACGTCGCGAGCGTGCTCTGGTCGAGCGCGCACACCTTGATGTAGGGTCCTCCTGTCCAGGTCCTGCCCCTTGCGGGGACACCGTTGATGGTGCGGCAGGCCGCACGGTGCAAGCGCGCGTCTCGTGCATTGTGATCGCGTTGGATGTTGAGCACATACCCAGCCCGGTTTGCAGCCAGCCACGCCAGATAGCCCGCGTCGTTATTCCGAAACTCTTCGATGCTCATCATGCCCTCCCTCGTTGGGTACGACCGCGGCGACCTCGATGACAACCGGCATTGGCTCTTCGTAGAGGGAGTGCCGCCCTCTCGCTCGATGATCAGGAGACGCTCGCCCTTCTCGTGCGCGTGGACATCGATCAGCTTTTCGATTCGAGTCGACTCGATTCGAGAAGCCCTAGACCTTTTTCGACGAAGAGAGCACGCGTCTTATGGCTCGGACATGGTAAGCTCCACAGGGCCGCGCCTCTTATCACCCTGACATCCTCCACTGGGCCCGCCACGGCTGTCCGCCAGTCACCCCCGCTTTCCCCAACAGACTCCCGATGCTGTGGGGAAAGAACGGCCCCCCTCCCCTGATGACCGTCTCTCGTCTCCCCTTGAGGCGTACGTGTTTTTTACGTGTACGCCTCTCCCTTTCTCCCTGTACACTGATCTCTTACATGTACGATCCAGGCACGAAAAGGGCGTTGTACCTGTACGCTTTATTCTAGGTGAGTCCCGTGCCTTTTCGACCACAGGCCAGCGGACCACCGAGGCGGCACAAGGATAGGCGATCTATAGGGTGCGTCACACCTCTTCAAAAGATGAATCGCTGATGATTCATGCGCCTCTTTCAGGGTGAGTCACGCATCTTGATTCATCACCCCTGATTCACTGTTTTGAGCGTACAAAGCCCCGTGTGACTCACCCTTTATTCTAGGTGAGTCCCAAACCGCACAGTGATACACAGAGCGTGTGTTTCACGAGGTGAGACACGGGAGGGGAACAGGCCGTCGCCCGTGGACGCTGACGACGGCTTTTCCCTCTGATGAGCGCGGCCAAGACAGGGGCGACGAGGGAGTGTCACCCTATTTTGACACTGTGGAAACACACCTTGCTCTCAACCCGCACGTTGCCCCACGCCGGCTCCTGGATGGGAGCTCTGTCCGAGCGGCACGCCCTCGTCAACGAGGGCCGACGCGACCACTAGTGGTGTGGGTCTCACTCTGCTCTAAAACGTCGGTCCAACGTCGGTTCATATGCCTGAAATCAGCCAGCGACGTCGGTGCAACGGCGGCCTTTATCCTGCTGCGCTCGCCAGAGGGGTCCGTCCTCCCTGCCGCACGACGCCACGACGGGGTCGAAGAGGGAGTGGCGTCCTCTTTTGACACTGTGGAAACACGCCTTGCTCCGCACCTTGGCGCCTGCCCTAGCCAGCCACGACCGCTGCTTTATGCCCGCGGACCCGACACACGCACGGTGCTCGTGATTGAGGACGATGGGGCCATCGCCCTGATGCTGCAGGACGCCCTGGAGCTGGGAGGCTACCGTGTGGTGCTCGCGGTCGGCAGCGCGAGCCTCGCGGTAGCGGTCGTCGAACAACCGGCTCTGATCCTGCTGGATATTCGGATGCCGGAGATGGACGGCCCGGAGGTCAGCCGCCGTTTGCGTGCCGATCCGGCCACGGCCTCGATCCCCATCGTCGCCATGTCGGCGCACCTGTGGGGCGCCGAGAGCGTTCCCGTGTACATGGCGCACGACGCCTACCTCGCCAAGCCTTTCGGGCTCATGGAGCTGTGGGCCCTGGTCGCGCGCCTGATCACGGCGTCGGCGCACCGATGGTGAACCGACTACGTCCGAGGATCGGTACAAACCTTGCTCACCCCTCACCGTGCTCTTGAGACGCGTCTAAGAGCACGGTCTTACCCCTGACGCGTAGGCCCGCTGCCACACCACACTCAAAAGCCGAGATGCGACTGTTCCCCGGCCACGCGCAACGGGTGTGGGCCGCCGCCAGACCGTGAGGAAGGCCTCTTCGACCGCTGCCTCCGCAGCGCTTGGGTTGCGGAGGAGATGCGTGGCTAACCCGTACACCGCCGTGCTGTACCGATCATAGAGCAGGGCCAGCGCCGTGGCATCACCGGTCTCCATGCGTGCGAGCAGCACGCCGTCATCGGCATCATCGCTCACCATCATCGTGGCGGGGGAGAGAGGAGACATACGCAAATCCTTCCGTATCAGGCCGCGGACACCCCGTCCGATCGGCTCACGCACCAGACGCCCCCGCCTGTCCAGCGGCGCTCGCTCCCACGCATCCCCTATCATGCCGTCGAAGCACTCCTGTGAGGAGCTTTGTTCAGCAGAGGGTCGCGCGGGCCGTCATCTATCATCTCGGCATTTTATGTCTCAGACATGAGACCAGGAGAGCAGATGGTACGCTGGCATGAGGAGGACGGTGTGATGACCACGGAGACCACGGCACGTCCGGTGCGCGAGAGCGCGATGGAGATCGCGGGCGACCTCGGCGAGACGGAGGCATAGCCATGTCAGTCGATCGTCCGCGTGGTGCGCGCCCTCGGCGAGGAATGCACACGAGCCATCGTCGTCCATGCCCGAGAGACTCACGACGCCGGCGGGATGATGGTCCCTGACGGCAGCCGGAGGCGCACGCGGGGCGGCGTCTTCTTCGTCCTGGCCCGCGAGGCGCGGACCGCGGACCGCGGCCGGAAGAAGGCGTTCCAGGTGCTCTATGGCGGGGCGACACGGGCGCCCGTGGAGACGGCCCCCGCTGGCCCGGCATTCGACTGGACGGAGTTCGCAGTGCTGGCCGACGCAGCCATGAGTGAGAGAGGGGAGGCAACGACGGTGAAGATCACAGTGATCGGCCGGCCAGGCACAGCAACAGAGCGCGGTGACGTGGTGCTTCTGCGGATGCGCAGTGAGAAGACGCCGACCCTGCCCAAGGGCGTACCTGCTCCAGCGGGAGGGACGGACTACATGGTGCTTGTGGGACGGAAGCAGTGGAGCAAGGTCGCCGCGGCGCTGGCCGCCGATCCAAGCGACAAGGTGATCGTCGAGGGCTATCCAACCGTGCGCGCCGACTTTGCCGGCATCACGGTCCACGCCACGAGCGCGACGACGACCGGCATTCAGGCGGGCAAGCGGGCGGAGCAGCAGCAGGCAGCAAACACCGGCAGCTAGCGTGTGACATTGCTGTCCGCTTCTATCGATTGGCTAACTGTCGTGACGATCGTCACTGCAATCGCAATGCTTGTGCTTGCGGTGGCTACGTGTGTCACTCCCCGCCTGTCCGCTGCCCGACACCCCCCGAACCCCCGAAGAAATGACTTTATGAGGCGCGGAGGGTCTGAGAGCGTACCTCGCCTGCACCGATCCACCAAGATCCAGGGGAGATGCGGGCCTTACAGCGTGGGTACGGCAAGGTCGTCGGACTCCGGAGTGAACAACGCCTCGATCGTCGTGTCGAAGAGGTGCGCGATCTTGAAGGCCAACGGCAGGCTGGGGTCGTACTTGCCGGTCTCCAACGCGTTGACGGTCTGGCGGGAGACGCCCAGGCGTTCCGCGAGGTCGGCCTGCGACCAGTCGCGCAGCGCCCGCTGCACTTTGAGGCTGTTTTTCATTAGCGATAGCGCCGCGTGGCCAGAGCCAGACCGAGCGCCCACAGCACCACGATCACGGGCGTGATGCCCATGAGGTTGAGCGAGGGCAGCCCCACGTTCTCCAGCGCTCCGTAGGCGAAGGTCACGACGATGGTTCCACCGACGGCCGTCACGAGCGCCTCGAACTGGATGCGGCGCTGCATCTCGTCCAGCCTGCCCACGTAGCGGAGCACGGCCCAGAAGGAGAGTGCCACAGGGATGACGGGCAGCAGGGCAACCGGCACGCGCCACGGCGCCGTGGGGCTCGCTTCGTTGAGGTGGATCGAGAGCGGCAGCAAAATGCTGTAGGCGAGCATGGCCCCACCAAACTCCAGGAGATAGGCGCGAGACGCGGGCGTTAAGGTCGACATCAAATTCCTCCTCTTTTTGACAAGCACGCTTTACACCTCTAGTCTGCTCCTTTCATTCCGTTTTGTCAACCACACTTGTCCTTTTGTCGTGCATCATAGACATGGTCGATGAGGGAGGTGCGTCGTGTTCTCTCGCACCTCCCTCATCACATCCTCGCTAGCGCCGACGCTCTACCGGATGCTCGTCTCTCCAACGCGACGCGGGCCGCACTCCGGAGATCTGCATGTCTGGTGCGCCGCGCAACGCCTGCCGCCGGCGGTCTCTCCTCCTAGGGGCGACGCACCAGAGGTTGCTGCAACCCGGGGATGACGGAGTGCGGGCGGTAGCCTACGGCGATGCCCCCGCCCCTGGCCGGATCGTCTTGCACGGACAAGTGTTTAACGTCTGTCTGTTACGGTGGGAATGAGGAGAGTTGACTCGGTTTAACGTTGCGCTTCGACGCTTGTCGTTGAGCTGTCGCTCTCCCTCCCCCTCAACGTACGGCAGGGTAGACCGGACGGAAGGCTGTTGGTCGCGCATCATGACCCGAGACAGACTTGTCACCCGCTCGTACGTGGGCCTGATAATTTGGCAGCAAGAAAGGGAAGGTCATGCATATCGGCGTCGATACACACAAGGTCCAACACGTCCTCGTGGCGCTCGACGATCAGGGACGACGGTGTGGAGTCCATCACAGCACGAATACGCCGGAGGGCTGGATCGAGGCACTCAGTTGGGCGCAAGCACGGGGTGATGCACGAGAGTGGGGCATCGAGAACAGCGGCTCCTTGGGCAAGGGCTTCGCACAGGCGTTGATCGACCAGGGCGAGACCCATGTACGAGAGGTCAGCCCGCAACGCACGGCGCAGTATCGGCGGCATGGACGTCGTCAAGACAAAACGGATGAAGTGGATGCACGAGCGATCGCGCGGTTGCTCCTGGCTGAGGGTGAACACCTGCCGCTGGTGCGGCGCGACGATCTGAGCACGGAACTGCGCCTGCTGAGCGATCACCGGGATAATGTTCTGGGCGAGCGCACACGGCTGATCAACCAATTGCACGCGCAGATGCTGCAAGTCAACCCCTTATATAAGAAGGAGGAGAGTGGTCCGCTGACCGAGGCCCAGGGGGTGACGTACTGCGCCGCTCTCGTCCTCCCGACGGCCGACCGCGTGGTGCAGACACGCCTGCTCATCGTGCATCAACTCGCCGCACAGATTGCAGGTCTTGATGCGGAGGTCGCTGCTCTGACCACCGAGTTAGAGCGGCGCGTGCGCGAAAGCCAGACCCCACTCACCGCGCTACGAGGAGTCGGAACAGTGGTGGCGGCGCGTCTGATCGGTGAGTTAGGGACAACGCCGCGTATCTCGTCGGCGGGAGCCTTCGCCGCACTGGCCGGCATTGCCCCTGTCGCTGTCTCCTCGGGCAGACACGGCGGGTACCGGCTTAACCGCGGAGGGAATCGTCGTCTGAACCGGGCCATTCATATCATCGCACTCAGTCAGCGACGGTGTGAACCACAAGCACAGGCGTATTATGCTAAGAAACGCGCGGAAGGCAAGACGGGGCGAGCCGCTATGCGTTGTTTGAAGCGACGGCTCGTGGATGTCCTTTACCATCTCTGGATCCGAGAGGGAACAGCGCCTGCCACCCCTGTTGCAGCATAGATGAGCGGCCGAAAGGCGTCCCTGTTTCAGTCGCTTAGCCGCGCCGCGCATCAAGCGAGCGCGGGTAGCGAGCGAGATGCGTGGTGCGGGCTGAGCGAAACCGCGCGCAGCGCGGAAGGTTGACGGCGAACAAGAGGGTTTTTTGTTCAGCCCCTTGACACGGAAGGCTCAACTAGAAATGCTGGCGTGTTGCCTCACCGATAATCTTACCCTGCTCCGCCTTCGCATCGTCCCTTTTCTGATCGGCGAGGATGAGGAGAGGGCGCGCTGTTGGTGCTCACGGTATGCAGTTCGCCCTCTCCTCACCGCAGCCGAAACGGGGTCAAGGGGGTCTCCCCCCTTGGTCCGGCGTAGCCGGACGCCTGGCTCACCCACGGCGCCTCGTCAGTCCTGCGCTGTAGGGCTGCATGCATTTTCTTTGGACAAGCAGTCGAGCCGTAGATGGAGCGTTCCTCTGCCCTGAGCACCAAGAGGTGCATCGTCCTCCAGCCAGCCATCGTTGAACTCGAGAATGGCCTGTGCGCGCCACCCTGCAACGCGCCGCTGAAACGTCCGCAGTTGTCCCGTGGGATGGCGTAGAGGGTTGCGCGCCTGGATCTCATAGAACAGGGATTTGGCGGTGCGCTCGGGATCCGCGGCCAAGAGCATGAGCACGTCGTCCCACTCGCCGGCGAAGGGGTCAGGCCGTGTGCGATAGGTACGCGGACCACGGCTTTTCTCTCTCCGGCGCTAGATCCGTTTGTCGCTGCTGCGCGTCAGCACGCTCAAGGCAGCGGCCTGACCGTCGAGGGCAGCGTCGCTCCCGCAGGCGTCGAGAGCAAAGCTGACGGTTGCACCGGGCGTGGGCAGACCTCTCTGCGCGGCGTGACGCCAGAGCGCGTCTTGCAACGTGCCGAGCTGACGGAGGAGAACGACGGGGTCAAGAGCTGTGAAGAAGTCCAGCAAGCGTGTCCGCGACACGGCGTCACGCACATCCGTCCCGAGGAGGCGCTGCACGGGCGTCTGCGCCGCGTCATACGGCCGATACACGTGTGCGCCCTCCCGCCGTTTGACGCGGAGCTTGAGCGATGGCTGAAAGAAATTGACATAGAGACGCACCGCGCGCTACACCTGGGCCAACTGCTGAGAGGCGCGGCGCCCTTCCCGGCGGTCGTAGCCCACGAGTTGGCGCACGACCGTGCCGTTCTTCTGCTCGACGTCGCATTGGTCGTTGCTGCGGTAGGCACGCCCGCGCGTGAACGTGATCTGCTCCTGGGTACAGTACTCCCGCACAGCGGTGTTGAGAAACTCACCGCCGTTATCGATGTCGATGCCGAGCAGACGAAACGGCAGCAAACGGCGGGCTTGGTCCAGCGCACGCACGACAGCACCCTGCGTACGATGCAGAAGCGGCAGACATTCTGTCCATCCCGTGGCCACGTCCGTCAGGACCAGGCTGGAGAGAGACGCCCCTTCCGTGTCGGTGCCGCAGTGCGCGACGGTGTCCACGTCCATAAAGCCGACGCGGACGTCATCCCACTGGGCGAAGGTGCGGATGGGCACGCGCTGTTTAAGGAGGCTGCCCGCCTTCGTCGTGCCCAGGCCGCGCACCTTGTTGGCCTGACGATAGGGGCGCAAGAGACGGTCCGCTGTCGCTGCGCGAGAGCGTGAGCAGGTCAGCACGCACGGTGTTTGTGAGGCGCAGATGGCCGTGTCGCTCAAGGGCGGGAACGAGGTCCGGCAAGAAGGGAACCAGGCGTTTCGCGCAGACATCGTTGGTGGCAGCCCACGCGGTAGAAAGCGCCGCCGTGACTGCAGGACCATAGCGTCGGGCACGTGGCCGGCTGATCGACGCCGGTGTAGTGATCACGCTCTGCCCTCACAAACGAATGGCGTCCTTTCTGTTGTAGCCCGTCACGGCGACGAACTCGTCAAGGATCTGGCGTTTCGACGCCAGCGGCGCCGCCCGATAGCGCGGCGCGACGTGGAACAGCAACGCGCGTCTGGCCTGAAAAGTCATCCGACACCTCACCTATTTCTCCCTTCACTGGTCTTCTCGCTCCAGTGTCGGGTTACATCTTTGGTGAGGCAAAACTGCCCTAAGAGTTACATCTTTCGTGAGTCAATGCGCCCCCTACAGTCCTATATCAAAGGCACCCACCACATCGGTCACGCTGGCGTCCACGTCCATCCCATAGGCTTCCAGCCATGCGTCTCCAAACGCCGCGGCCGCCGCCTCTAGATCACCCTCTTCCAGGGCGTCCAGCGCTTCGGTCAGCGCATCGCCGTCCAGGTGCTGCTCCGGTACGTTCCGTCCTCGCGCGTGATCCTCGTTGTAGACCAGCACCATCACCCGGCAGCCGCCCACGTCCAGTCCCTGAGTCTGCACCTGCGTCCGCAACGCCTGCGCGTTGACCTGCCGCTGTTGCGCGTTAGCGACGCCCTTGATCGTGATCTGCCGCCCGACCGTCGTGCGCGCTGCGGAGCGCGCTTCCCCTGTCCCCGGCGCCTTCATCCAGCGCTGCACCGTGCGCACACTCGCATCTACCTGCGCCGCCAGTTGGCGCGTCCCCACCGCGATCTGGGCGCGACTCTCGCCTCCGCCCAGCGTCGCCACGACGGCCCGGATCGCTTCCGGCGTCATCTCGATCTCCGCCGCTGCAACGCGCGCCTCATAGGCCTGTCCCAGCAGCGTTCCCAGGTCCGCCATCAGCCCCGCGCCGCCCGCAGCAGACGCAGCAGCGTGCCGATCCCCCCGCGTTCTGCCTCGAACGCCGGGGCCACCGCTGCCAGTGGGACCGCCGCATCCTGCACCTTGAAGTCGCCTAAACCCTTCCCCAGCGTGAGCGAGGACGGCGCCGCCGCCACGGCGTCCTCCTCGTCGCTCACCAGATACACGCAGTCCTTATGCACTGCCACAGGCGTCTGCCCCTCCGCTTCCATCTTATGTAAAGTGCGTGAGAGGTTGGCGTTAGCCTGAGCGAGGAGCGCGTGTCGCCAGTCCGGGCGGTAGAACGACGACTCCTTCTCCGTCATCCACTGGCTGTTAAACGACGAGATCGCCTGTGCATAGGTCAGCTTGAGTGCTCCCAGCGCCAGCCGTGCCGCCGTGCCCTCCGTCTCTTGCAGCGTTAGGCGTGCCTGACGCAGTCCCTTGTACCAGGTCTCAAGGCCGCGTCCGTGCTCCGTCCAGACATAGGCGTGGTCGATCACGACCTGCCGCCCGCGCTCGCACGCCCACGTCACGCTCGGGGTGCAGAGCCACCGCTCCTCTCCCCCGATCCGCGCGTGCCAGTATCCTGGTAGCCGCTTGTCGAAAGCGACGCCGTCGGTGTCCCGTCGTTCCTCCAGCCCCCCGCTCCCCAGCTCCACCACGCCGGCGGCGCCCAGCCACAGCGCGTTCTTGTCGTAGCTGTGCAGAAAGCGCATTCCCCGCTCGTCCGCGCCTAGCGTCCGTACCCAACTCAGTTCCTTGACTGTGTCCGCCTCGCGCGCCGGCGCGGGCAGGTTCTTCTCGAAGGCGCGGACCCCCGTGCGCTTGTGTTCCTCGTGCGCGCCCAGCAGGTCCAGCCCCGTGCGCCCCGCCGCACGGTAGTACGGCGTCCCCACGTTCTCCGCGTAAAGCGCCAGGGCGTCCGCCAGCGTCGCGCCATCCACGTCGCGTCCCCACACACCGTGTTCGTCATAGAACGGGATAGCCAGGGAGACGCTCGATCCCGCCTCGCCCTTGCGCCGTAGATCGAGCCAGGGCGCCAGCGCGTCGGGGAACGCATGGATAGTCTCTGTGGCCTCGCCCACGAAGGGGTGGCGCACTTCACGGAAGCGCCCGCCCGCGTCCAGGTCGTCAGGCAGGCCGGCGGCGCGCACCCAGGCATCGGTCAGCCAGAGCTGCGTCAATCCATGCCGCCGCGCGCCCGCGTGCAGCGCGCCCACATGGGCGATCACGCCCGTGATCGGTGCGAGATACCGTCCCGCGACGTGCAGACCGTCTACGTCGAGCACCCCGATCACAGGCGCTGCGGATGAGGGGGAGTATCCGGCCACGTCTAGCTCTTTTCCTCTACGGCGTCCGCTACCGGTGCATCCTCCGACGGCGCGACCTCCAGGTACCACCGGTGCAACCACTCCACGACCTCGTCGTAGCGCGTCGCCGGCAACGCCTTGTAGGAACTGATGCGGTAGCGACGATACAGCGCCGCATAGACTTGGGCGTAGCCATCACGCGCGCCGCTCGCCTGAATGCGCTGCCCTATCGCCTTGACCGCCAGCGCGATCTCGGTCGCCTGCCCGTCCGTAATTACAGCGCCCTGCCCCGTCGTCTGCTCCAAGGCGCTCAGGCGCTCTTTCGTCTCGACAATAAACCCGCGCACGTAATCGGCCATCACGTCGTGCCGACTCGCGACGTCGGCGACCTGCCGCTCTAGCTCCAGTTGATTCTGTGCTAGATGTTGCACGGCCGTCGCGATCTCCAAGGCGAGCGCCGCCCCCGACACGACGCCGACTGACTCTGGTACGGTGGGAAGAAGCGGAGCGGCGTCGCCCTTGAACGCATCCCATAGTACGCGGAAACAATCGGCGCGGTAGCGATCGACCTTATCGACGAGTGCGGGCTGCACCCGGCCTGTGGCGACCCCGAAGAGCCAGCCGGGCAAAAGATCGAGTGGGAGGCACAGCAACTCGCGCTGCTTCCCGTCAGCGGCCGTCATGAGCAGAGTACGTGCGCGGGGGGCCATCACGCGGTCGCGTAGCACGCGGTTGCGCTGTGAGCTGAAGGATAAGCCCAGATGGTCTGTGATTGGCCGGAGGGCAACGTATAAGTCGCCCTCCGGCGCCTGAGCCACAGGGATGCCGTCGCCGTAAAAATCGACTGTCTGCTCCCGTCGCGGGACTAGCGCCGTGGACTCCCCTGTATCTCTACTGTCTCCAGCTGTATTTATAGCGCGCTCCTCTGTCGTCATACGTGCCTCCCTCTCAACCTCGTCTCTCGTCTTCTGGCAACCGTGTTCATAATGAACACGGTTGCCCGCGCCCGTTTGCGCTCACGATGGACGGAGTCCATATGCAGATCGTCCCTCTCCCTCAAATATGGCCATAATGAACACGGTTGGTCGTCTTTGTCCACCAACCGTGGCCGTTACGGCCACGGTTGCCCCTCTTTGCCCGCCAACTATGGGTGTAACACCCACGGTTGGTCGTCTTTGTCCACCAACCGTGTTCATAACGAACACGGTTGCCTTGTCTGCCCACGCGCTCACGATGAGTGGAGCCCACTCACTCTCTCCAGAGGCAGAAGGCAGGCGCGAGGGACAGAGCCCCTGTGCAAGAGACAGGGACATCACCGTCTCTCTTTAAGCGCCATGCGTCCTCTCTCCCTGCGCTCACTGCGGGAACACCGACAGGGCAGGTAGTGACAGTGCCGACAGCGCTCGACGGTCAGGGGTGCATCTCGCGCCGGGGCGCGCGCTGACGCCTCCTCTCTCGCGAGCGACGCCGCATCCGGTATTTCACACACTGTCTCCATGGGAGGAGAGAGAGCGCTGGCGACCCTAAAGGCCACGCGCACCCCCGGCGCGACGCGGGCCAGCGCATGCTCGATCACATGTCGCAATCTCCCATCCAACCACTGCCGGTGGAAGTCGTCGGCCACACCGACATGGACGATGTCGCCTGCGTCGTCGCAGGTGCGTCCACAGGACCGTGTCGAGGCGAACCACCGCCGGTAGTTGTCCACTGTCATCTCGCCCTGTAGCTCTCGCAGCGTCCCGCGCCAGATGGGGTCCGCGTCCTCCGAGGGCAGCGTGATCTCTACTAGTTCGACATCGTCTGACACGGGCGCGGGCGGCGCCTCGCCCGTGATCTTGGCCGCCTCCACCCGCAGCATGTTGATCGTGAGCGTCCGCACACGCCGCCGCGTTGCCCACTCCGCCGCGCCCCAGGTGGCCTCCAGTACCACGTCCTCGCCCACGTCATCGACTAGGGCGCGCACGCCCCGGCACAATCGCCCCGTCGGCTCCCCACCCATGGTCTCGCGGTAGAGTCGCTGCCAGCGCGCGGGCGCCTCAAGAGAGGTCAAAGCCATGGGCGCGGGCGGCAGCGGCCCTACCACGGAGGCGCGTTTCCGGCGCTCCGGCGTCTCCACCACGTAGCGATTGCTCCGGCCTCGCCGCGCGATGATGCGCAGGCAGCCTGCTGTCTCTAACTCACGCACCCACTCATACACGGTGCGGATCGCCGCGCCCAGGCGGACGCCCAGCGCGGCCTGGCTGCCCGCCCACGCGCCCGCCGCACCCGCGCGTCGGCACAGCAGCACGTAGGCGCGCTTGGCGCCCTGCGAGAGGTCTGGGTCGTCGAGGACATAGTGCGGGATCGTGGTGAAGGCCGTCCCATTGGCATGCGCGGGACGTACGTGCAGATGATAGACGTTGGCGCGCGTCTCGCCCCCGCCCCGTTGCACCGTGACCAGTGCGGACTGACGCAGCGCGCCCACACGGCGCTTGATGGTGCGCACGGAGATCCCCAGGCGCGCGGCCATATCGGCCTGCAAAGGTGCGCAGGGCGTCTCGTCCCAGTCGTAACTCATCAAGACGATCTGCGCCAGGCGCTCGTTGTCGAGCGGCGCGGCGTCAATGAAGCTGTTGGCGACCTGCACCCATCCCCCGCGTGGGGAGGGCTGCACGTCTATCGTAGCGGCAGTGGCCCTCATCGGACGCCTGCGCTAACCTTTTGATCCCACTCCGTGAGCATCCGCTTCTGGTCCTGTTGACAGGCGACCATAACGGCGGTATGCTCAGAACAGAGCAGGGGGCTGCTTTCACTCATGAAAAAACCTCCTGACCGGCGAAGTTCACTACTTCTCCGGGCTTGTTCGGCGGCTCTGGCGGTAGACTCGACATCTGTGGCGCCAGGGCCATTACTATAAATAGTCAGGCGATAAGAGACTCACCGGGGTGGTAGCCGGTGGGTCTCTTATTTTGTGGCCTTTGCGGCCACGGCGGGCTGTTACATGACAGACTCCTTCATGATGGGAAGTATAGCCCAGCACCCTCTCCCACATCAACATAACCACCCATCGAAGCGCACGCCGCGTCATGGCAGCGCCGTCCAATCATAGGCCCGCCCGCTCTTGACCGGCGCCTCCAGCGTCCTGACCGGCCCGAATGCATCGGTGGATGCTGTCGGCGACGTGCTCAGAGTTCCCGTGCGTGCCGCCGTGGGTTGTGCGTCGGCGGGACGGATCTCAGGCGCCGCTGGACGCGCGGGCGCCGGGGCTATCGTCTTCACCGAGGCCGGGACGGTCGCGGGGGACGACGCTGCTGTGGCAACCGGCGCCGTCGTCTTCATCGAGATGGGAACTGTCGCGATGGCCGGGGTCGTCGTAGGAGCCGTGTCCACGGGCGTCTCCAGGGAAAGGGCAGTGTCCGTTGCATCCGCTGCCACCCTTTCCTCGTAGCACGCCGTCGGCGCGGGCAGCGTGGCCAGCGTGCGGAGCGCCTTGACCGTGTAGTAAGGGCGGCTGTAGAGGTCCATGGGCCGCGCCTCGCGCACGCTCACGATCACGCGACGCCGCGACGATGCGGCCAGATCGTCGGGGAAGAGTAGAGGGACACCGGTCTCAGTTAAAGACTGGTTGCCGCGATCGGGGCGTCGTCCGAACAGCGTGCGTGGCGCTGTGTCGCCCTCGCCTCGCGCCAGCGCCGTCCTCTTACCCACGACCTCCGAGGCCCACAGCGCATCGCCCCCGCGCGTGCCGCCCAGCCAGACCAGCGCGTTGCAGGACTCGATCAGCGCGGCGCGTCCGCCCTCGCCATAGTCGGCGTCGAGTTGCGCCCGTAACTGAAAAGAGAGCACACGAGAGATACGCGCCTGACGGCAGATGTTGAAGATTTTGGGCGCGGCGGGGATGGTCCCCATCGTCCCAAACTCGTCGCACAGCAACCGCACTTCACGCGCCAGCGCACCACCGGGCAGGCCCTTGGCACGGTCGAGCAGCACACGGAAGGTCGTGGTAAAGAGCGCGGCTACGAGAGGACGGATCGCTGCGCTCTCCGGCGGCGTCACGACGTAGACGGCCATAGGACGCCGTCCCACGCGCCCTAGCCGGTCGAGGTCGAGCACGCCCTGTCCACCCACAGTGTCCGTGATGGAGGGGTCGATCAGCGCGGCCAGGCGCGGGGCCAGGCCGGAGGGAACGGACGTGCGTAGATCACGGTGTTCCGCGATGAGGCCCAGGAACGTCGCCGCCGGTCCCCCACCCCCATCCACTTCATCCAGGGTTTTGCGCAGTTCAGCATTGATCTTCTCCACCGTGGGCAGCAGCAGCAGCGTCGTCAGATCGCTAAACGTTCCCGCATTCTTCCCATCGCGCTTTGCCATGGCATGGACGTGGCCGACGCCCGCCGCGATCAGAGTCCGCATGGCCAGCTCGAAAAAGGCTTGCGCGGGGGCGTTGTCGCCCGCCGTGTTGGTGAGAAGCGCCTGCGCCCAATCGCTGGCCTGTGCGGGCGTCCGATCCAGGGCCAGAGGGTTCCAGGTGACGGAGCGCGACGGGTTAAGCATGTCCAGCCGGTACACGTCATGGGTGCGCGCCAGCGCGCCGGAGGTCTGGTCCCAGGTCTCGCCTTTAGGATCGGTCACGATGTAGTCCACGGTGGGGTCTGCCTGCAAGAGGTGCGCTTTATAGAAGACGTTGGACTTGCCGAGGCCGCTGGGCGCGTCGATGGCGACGCCCTCTACCAGCAGAGACGAGGGCACGCCCACCGTGACGCGCCGCAGCCCACGCCGCGCCGTGCCCAGCACGAGATCGCCTCTCCGGGCGCGTCGTCGCGCCAACTCGGGAAAGGTCTGCCACCGGGCGCCGCCGAAGGTTGTGGACGGCTGTGCTTCCAGCCCGCGCCGGCGACGTCCGCTCAGTACCAGACCCATGAGGGCCAGCACGAGCACGACCACGCCGCCTGCTTCCAGAGGCAGTAAGCGCCGCACTCGTTTCTCATACGGTCTCTGGAGACGCTGGTAGCGCCAATCAGCGCCATGGCTCCACCACGCGCCCCACGACGCCTGGATCAGAGCAGGCGGGCCGCTGACGGCTGCCGCGCTCTTCGTACCTATGGCGTTCTTGCCCGTCGCCGCCTTGCGTCGGTGCAGCTTTTCGGTAATGAGGACGGCGTTTTCCAGCGGCCAGGCCGCGGCGACATAGACCACACGGTAGGCCCGCGTCACCTCTAGCGCCGCCGTATGCGCGGCCGTATGGACCGCGTATCCCACCCAGCGGGCGCCGCCGCCTGGTCCCAGCACGACGCCGCCCGCAATGAGCAGTCCCAGTACGAGACTCCCCCCTCCACGCAGGCGGTGGAGGACGCGCCGTGGGATGGACCTGGCGCCCTTGAGGCTGCGCAGGGAGGCGCTCGCGGGGGGAGGGGCAGACAGCGTGGGCGTCGTCTCGCTCGGCATCGTGCTCATGGTCGTCCTCGTCTCTAGAAACCTAGGTCCAACGCCGGCTCGTCGGGCGCGGGCGTGTCGATAGCCGGTGCGTCGGGGTCGATGTCAGGCACGATGACGGGTGCGCCCACCGGGGCCAGTGCCGGCGCATCCTGTGCGATCACCAGGGGATCGGTGATCTCGTAGACCTGATCTGCGTTTGGCCCGCTTTGGTCGTAGGTGTAAAGCGTGTCGTCGATTTGCGGTTCTTGGGGACCGATCCCCGTGCGTGCGTTGTTGCTCATGATCTCTCCTCTTCTCTCACCGCAGCACGGCGATATGCCCCGCGCGCGTGTCCCCGCGTGCGCGCAGCAGGGCATAGTCGGTCAGGTGTAGCTCGACATCCGTCGTCGTCCCCATATCTGGCCAGCAGGTGCGGACGGCACGGCCTCCTAGGAGAATGTGGGCGTGGATGTGCGTGGTGTTGCCGTGGACGGCCGCCGCCCACACGAGGCGCTGGCCCCGCGCCTGCCCTATATCCATCAAGACCAGGCGCGTCCAGGTTTCCAGGTCGTCCCGCCGCGCCACCGCCGGGGTGGAGAGGATCACGCGGTGGAAGGCCACGCGCGCCCCGCCCGCGACGCGGAGGAGGGCGCGGGCGGCAGCTTGGTCGACGATCTCTCCATCCGGGCCGAACAGGCGGCGCTCCTCCCGTCTCTCGCCAGTCCGGAAGCTGGCCTTGAGGTGCTGCACCTGGCTGGTCAGTAGGCGCTCGGCCCAGGGTCCGCCGGCGACGTAGCGGCCGATGGCGATGGTTTGGATCATGGGGCGTTCTCTCCCACACGCACGTGCAACCGCGCCATGGTCCCAGCTTTGCGCGCAGCGGTCGCGCGCTCCTCGGCGATGGCCTCGATGCGCTGTGCTTCGCCGGGGCCATAGTCGTTGCCCAGATGGGCAAAGCCTTCCAGGCGCGCGACGGCGATCTCCTGATGCAGCGCCTCTAAGCGTGCGCTTAGCGGTTGCATCACGAGGGTGCGCAGTAGGTCGTCCATACGCCGGGCTACCGCGTCCTCGATCGCGGGCGCCGCGACCTGGGCGACCTGTCCCGCTGCCTCGCATGAGAGGTAGAAGACAAGCGCCCTCTCCCCCAGCGCGGTCAAGGAGATGCCTTCCTCATCGGCACGGGCGCGCAGGGCGGCATCTGTCTCAGCGCTCAGGTACAGGCGCAGCGCTATTTTTTCGCGCTGTGCTTCTGCCCCTCCCTTTGTACGCGCGACGTCTGTGTCGATCCTGGCCCGTGCCGCGCGCGGGCGCGTGCCGACATCGAGCGCGCTGCGCACTGCGTCCGCTGTATCTGGAGCCTCCACGTTGGTCATACTCATCCCCTTCTCTCGCCTACGCCTTCGACGGCCGCTCGAATACATACAACAGGCTCCCAGAATGCATGACGGCGGGCCGCATGGTAGGTGCGCCAACCAGACGCCACCCCACCTGTCCCAGTGCATTGAGGCGTTGCGTCGAGCACCCGGTTTCCTGGTAATACTCCCAGCGCTGTCCGATCTGGACGGTGGGGGTGATCGGGGGCGCCGGAGTCTGCGGCGTGGTCATGGCATCATGTCCTTTCTGTTGTGGTCATCTGAGGGTGGCGTCGGATCACTCAGGCGGGCCAACACGCGCAGCAGCGTCCCCCGGCGTGTGCCGTCGCGCCGACGGCTTTCATCCTCAGCCCAGTGGTGCAGGAGCCGCATGTGTGGCGTTAGGCGTCCTGAGAGCAGCAAAAGCACGACGGCGCCGAGCACCAACACGCCCTGACGCGCGAAGCCCAGCAGGGGAACGTGCGAGGCGTGCGCGCCCAGCAGCAGGGCGACGCCGACGACGGCCGCGGCAATCAGCAGCAGAAGCCGTGCGTGCGCCGTCCACAGCGTGGGGAGTCGCGGCTGCCCCTGGACATGCAGCGCGCGGAGCGAGGAGGGAGGGGAGACGAGCCAGGCGAGGCCACAACCGGCGCGTTTACGTGCCACGCTACACCCCCGCTCCATTGATTGGGCCCCATGATCCGCCCGGCGACGCGGCACTGGCGCTGCTATCTCCCGTGGCCGTCGCGGCGGAGCTCCCCACCGCCGTCGCAGGCGTCGCACCACCGCCTCCCGCGGCAACAGTGTCGCCGATCCCGCGAATACTACCCGCCGTGGCCATGCCCGTGGCTGTTCCGATCACGGTGGAAAGCAGCGGCACCTGGCCTATGCCCAGGGCGCGCGTCGCCCCGCCGCCGATCAACGCATCCCCTAACTTCGGGGCGCCATAAATGACCAGCAGGCCCGCCAGCGCCCCGGCGAGGGCGTCCAGCCCTCCCTGCGTCACGAACGTGTCCAGTTCGGCACGTACGACCACGAGCGCGAGCGCGTACCAGACACCCCACAGGGTGAGGCTGATCCAGAGCCGTGCCCACGCGGTCGCCACCCCGCGCGTCAGCGGCGTGATGCCGCAGACCACGCACAGGGGCGCGGCCACGAACACCGCCGCGCCGTAAACGATGCCGATGTCGCGCGTGATGATGATGAGCAGCAAGAACGTCAGCGCGGCCAGGACCACACCTGTCAGCACGATGAGCAGCAACGGCAGCGCCGTGAGTCCTCCCACGAGGGCGGGCGGCGCCAGGTGCGTGACGAGCGAGGCGATGATGACCCCGCCCTCGTGTGTCGGATCGCCCAGGATCGCGCTGGACAGTCCATTGGCCGCGTCGACGGACAACGAGAGCAATGTCGGCAAGAATTGCACGAGGGCCAGACCGAAGGCCGCCTCCACAATCTGTATGCCCGCGTCGCCTGGCGACCCTAGCCCCATCCTCCGCACGTACCACGTGAGGACGCCCGCCAGGAAGAGGACGCCAAAGAGGTCGCGGGCCAGGCTCTGCACGGTGTCGAACGCCGCCGCGAGCGGGCCATTCTGGGTGTAATCCGGCTGACTTATGAGCGCCGGAGCCACCTGCGCGCCGACCGCAGAGGCTGCGCCCGTCGCCGCGTTGCTGAGCGTGGTGGTGAGGAAGCCCACCGCGTCGATGCAGAGCGGGTCCACGAAGGGCAAAGGGATGGAGATGCCGCCGCACACGGGCGGCGGGGCCTGCACACTCACGAAGGCGTAGGCCCGCAACGCGGGATCGTCCGACGCAGCGATCAGGCGGTGTGACCTCGCCGTTGTCTGTGCGGTGATAGCCAGGTCATACTGCGCGTTGCCGCTGGCGTCCGCATTGGCCGTCCCTAGGACGTTGGTCGCGGCGATGCTGTCGAGGTAGAATGTGATCGCCGTGCCCGGCGCGAAGCCCGCTCCCAGGGCGCTGATCGCCTTGCCCTGTGTCACCTGGGCCGCAGCCAACGTCAAGGTGGGCCGGTAGGTTTGCGCGACCTGGTAGAGCGCCGTCGCGGACTCATGGTGCGGTCCCCGCACGCGCACCTCATGGGGTCCCTGCGTGGCGTCGCGCGGCACACGGAAATTCAACCTGCTGTAGCCATCGCCGTCCGTCGTAGCCGTGGCGAGTTCGACCCCGTCCCAGGTCAGGGACAGGGCGACGCCAGGGGAGAACCCGCTGGCGGCGGCGATCAGGGCGCTCCCGTCCATGCCGCTCGACGAGGACAACTGCACCTGCCCGCGCACGGGAAGGGCTGTTGCCGTGGGATACGGCGTCCCCGCCGGCGCCGGGGTGTAGGTCGGGTAAGGCGTCGCTGAGGGAACGGGCGTGTCGGTGAGGCGACGTGCAGCCAGAGCGTGACCGGGCATGACCAGGGCCAGCAAGCCGACGAGGACCGCGCTCAGGGCAAGAAGACGGATTACGAGACGAGCCACAGCGCGGCCTCCTTGTCTTTAAAGGGAGTGTGCGCCGCGTCGTCGGTCAGGTCGTCGCAGCCCGCGTGCGTCTGCGTCGGCGCCTCCCGGATCGCGGGCCTCTCTCCGGCGGCGAGCAAGCAGATCGCGCGCCAGGTCTCGGCGCCCGTGGGCTGCGCCGGATCGGCGGCGATGCGGCGTATCATGCGCTCGCGTTGCTCCTTGTCATCCGGGTCCGACGCGAAGAGCCAGAGCAGCTCGGGCGTCGTGGAGACGTTGACCACCCCACGTGCAGCCTGAGACGCATGTTTCGTCGTCCGGACCATGAACATCTGCGCGTAGCGGCCGGCCTCGCCCTGGAGCTCCTCGATGCGTGCGCTCTCGTCCTCGGTCAGCCGCAACTTGCGTGCGATCCAGGCGCGCGGGTCCACGCCGCTCTCGTCGTTGGTGTCGTGCATATTGAAGATGACGTGCAAGCTGGTCTGGTCGAAATAGCCGGCCGCGGCGGCGTTGCCCGTGAGATCGGACAATTTCTGTGAGACGAACAGAGGCACGATGCCGCTGTGCCGCCCGGTCCGTCCGATAGAGGCGATCCAGTCCTGGCCGGCCTGGTGCCGCAGGATGGCCCAGCCTTCGTCGATGGCGAGGAGATGCTGCACCGTGCCGCGCCCGCTCGCCCGTCCCCAGGCTTGCGCCAGGGCGTCGCGGCGATCGGCGACGTCGGTCAAGGTGAACATGACGAAGGCGTAGATCGGCGTCGTCGCCCCCAGGTCGCGCGGGTCGATGTGGAAGGCCAGCAGGCGGACGTCGAGGGGGAAGCTCGTGGGACGGTCCACGAGCGGGGCGTAGCGGCCGTGGCGCACATACGGGCTGAGGTCGGCGGCGATCTCCTTGTAGAGACGGCGGTCTTCGTGATCGAGCGCGTCGTCCGTGCCGCGTGTCTCCAGCCACGCCACAAGGTCGCGCTCAAGGGGCACGTTGTCGGGGCGCACGTCGTCGCCGTCGCGCCACGGGGCGCGGTAGCCCGCGTAGACGGCGCTCACGCCCTCATCGATCACGGCCCGCACGCGCCCGGTCAGCACTTGCCCCGTCTCGGCAAGGAGCACCTCGTGGGCGCGGCCCACCACGTAGAGACGCGCGGCGCGCTCCTCCGCCGTCCCCGCGACCCCATCCCACACGTTGATCGCCTCCGTGCGTGGTCCCCCCAGCCGGACGGTCTTCCCGTCGGCGATAGCACACAGGGTCTCGTAACCGCCCACGGTGTCCACAGCCGTGGCCCAAGCGGCTCCGAGCAGGAACCACGTCATCATCGTCTGCGCCCAGAACGACTTGCCCTGTCCGGACCCACCAAACACGTCAATGAGGCGGTTCTTCAAGGATCGGTCGCCGATGTCGAGGCGCACGAGGGCGCCGTCGCTGCTCCGGCCGATAAGAATGCCCCCGCGCGTGCCCGGAGAGCGGGCGATGAGAGGCCAGGCATTGGCGGCGGTTTCCGCCTCCATGCGGTAGATCGCGCGCGCGGGGTCGAGCCCGAGCGGGCGCGTGGCCGCGGCGAGCGGACCCTGGTGGCCCCGGGCGCGGGCGCAGGTCGCGTCGATCTCCCCGCTGGACGTCAGAAGGCTCCAGAGGGCGTTCGCACGGGCGTCGAGGGCCTCCCGCGTCGGGGCGAAGACGGTTATGTAGACGCCCACGCGGACGACGGCAGCGCCGGCGGCACGCATGCGCAGGGCCTGCGTGCGCGCCTCGTTATGAGCCGCGACCGCGTCGACGTCGGTCTCACGGCCGCGTACGGATGAGGCCACGGCGACATCGGCCAGGGAGCGGGAGCGGCGCTTGGCCACGGCGCGTTCGCGCTGCTGGTCGAGGCCGCTCACGTGGATCGCGAGACGGAGGGGCGCGGGAAAGGCCAACAGCGGGGCCAGAAAACCAGGGGAGGTGACGAGCGGGGGCACGACGAGGTAGAAGGAGCGGGCGTACCAGGCCGGTGCCTCACCAGGGGGCACAGCCTGCCGCACGCCGTCGATCGTCTCGATCGCATCGCCCGTGGGATAGGTGTCGAGGAGATCCTGGACGTCGGCGGCGCCGAGGCGACGCGTGCCCACGCCCATGCCGCGCAGCGTCCGCTGGACCTCGCCGGCGACCTGCTCAAGGGACGTGCCTGGGGCAGCGCTCGTGCCACGCTGGGGGGCGCGCACGACGACGAGAAAGCGGTGGCGGGGCACGTACTGGCCCTTGAGGTGTCCGGCCCACCAGGCGCGCAGGCGCGCGGCCAGATCGGCGAGGGCGGGCGTGCTCGGGCACACGTCCTCGAAGGCGTCGTCGAGCGCGGCGTCCGGCGGCAGCGGCGTGGAGAGCACGCTGATCTGCACGGCATAGCCGGCTGGGAGGGTGAGCAGCGCGGCGAACTTGGCCGTGAAGCGGTCCTGGGTCTCTCCGGAATAGGTGAAAAGCAGTGGCGCCTCGGTCACGTCGAGCCAGACGCGGGAGCCGACGCCCGGGACACTCAGCGTGCCATCATCAGCAAGCGTGACGCGCTCGCGCGTGCGCCGGGCGTGCAAGCGGGTCATCTTCCCCCGAGCGTGAGACGAGAGGAGGCGGACGCGCGCCACGGGGAACGACAGCAGGTGCATACGAGACATCGTCTCGGGCGCGCCTGGCTCCGGGGCGCGCGTCTCGGGTCGGGCGAGGGAGGGTGTCTTCTTGGTCGACTGGGAACGCGCCCCACGGAGAAGACGTCGCCGGGGCAGGGGGAGAGAGCGGGCTGGCAGCGCGGGCGTCCCCGTCGCGTGGGCCACGTGGGCGCCCCGTCTCCGCCGGGCGGCCGTGAGCGCGGTCGAAGGACCGGTGCGCAGGGAGCGCAGGAGATAGCCCATGAGCTGGCGGGGGTAGTTCTCGACTGCGCCCTTGTCGAGCAACGCCCAACTCAAGAAGGCCAGAACCACGGGTACGCCGATGACGAGCACGAGATGAATCTGGCCAGCGGGCGACGCGCCGTAGGGCAGCCGGGACGTCAGAGTGACGAGAGCATAGGTCAGCACGGCGACGCCCCCAAGCGCGGCGGTCTGGCGGAGGGAGAGCACCCCCGCGATCCACTTCACGGGGTCATTGAGGTACAGGCTGGTCCGCGAGTCACGCGCCATTCAGTTCTCCTCTCCGACGGGGTGCGTCAGCGCCTTGGTCAGCGCCGCGCCGTAGAGGGTGGCGAGGGACCCAATGAAGAGAAGGGCGAGATCGTGGCCACCCAGGCCGGCGACGAGGAGCAGACCGAGGACACCGTAGCCCGCGTACAGGCCCGTCGTGGGCAGCGCCCGTTGGAGGGCGGCCACCGCGAGGGGACGCCGCACGCGTACGGGGAGGGTGGAGGAGGAGGGAGAGTCGGACATGAGTGGGCTCCTTGGGAGAGGCGGTCGTAAGCAGGGACGGCAGCGCGGCTAGCCCCGCGGGCGAACGTGGTGCTAGTGCGTGTTGCTTTCGAGGTAGGTGGCGATGCCGGTAGAGCCGAAGAGCGTGACCGTCCCGAGGACGGCGCTGATCCACATGCCGCTGGCGCGCGGTGAGTGGAGAGCCTGCGCGCCGCCCGCGATGACGAAGGCAATCACGGCGAGAGGCACTTTGACGACGTTGGCGATGGCCAGGAGCGCCGCCGCGACATCGGCAAACGGATTGGCGCCGGTGACGGCAGCGATCAAAACCGGATGGGTGAGGGCGAAATAGGCGGACATGATGGCGGTGATGGTCTCGTGCATGGTGATCCTCTACGTGTGTAAGCAATGGGTGCAAGGGAGCGAACGGCCAGTCAGTTGAATCACTTACGTGGCGGCGCCCGCTGACGGACAAACTGCATACGATAGGACATGGTTATTTCCCCTCACTCGACCTCGACCGCCGCAGCACAGCGTGCGCTGACGACCGGCTCGTCGATGACGATGTACGTACGTGATGACCATCGGTCGTTCAAACGCCGGCGCAGCCTTTTTTGTGTGCGCGGCGCCAGGTGACGCGTGGGCTCCTCGACCATACGTAGTCGTACTTCCTCCTCGACCACCCCCCGTTACTTCGTGCGTGGGGACAGGGCATGCTATGCTAGTCCGAGAACGTACCTTCGTGCCGACTGGCACGGAACGTCTCCAAGGTTGGTGTAAATTTGATTTTCAAATTTACACCAACCTTGTGGTGTTCATTGTAAGCGGTACGAGAGAAGGCGTCAATGCTTCATGAACGAGATGCCCGACACCTCCAGTGAGCGGTCCTACGATGATAGGGCGCGTCTCGCCACGTTGCTTGACCATCTATTTGAGACGCGACTGTCTCCCAGAGGACGGCCCTACTCGCTTACGGAGGTCAGTGCCGGGACGGGTGGGAAGCTAACCGTCTCCTATCTCAGTGCATTGCGTAAGGGGAAGGTTGCAGCGCCGAGTGCGGATAGGGTGCAAGCGCTGGCCAATTTTTTCGGCGTTCGAGCCACATACTTTACGGGTCAAGACTCTCTAGCAGAGTCCGTCGTGCCTCATGACGACGACGACGAGCTGCGGCATGCCCTGACACAACCACTCGTCCGCCTTATGGCCACACGAGCGGGTCGCCTTGGTCCCGCCGAACAAGCCCTCATCCTTCGATTAATGGACGATGCTCATGCGCTGGCAACGGGTAGGAGCGCGAGGCTTCCGCGGATCGATACGCTTCCCACGGATGAAGGAGAGCGTAACCTTAAGGAGCGTCACTCTGACGAATGACGTGCGAAGAGGGAAAGGTAACTTGTGAAATCCTCTGTCAAGGAAGCGATCACCGTACTTAACTACCTAGGGTTGAGCCTCCCTATCACTGTGGGCGAATTGCATGACGCTATCCAACGTGATATTTGCAAGGATTACCCGGACGTACGACTCATTGGACAGCCAGACTCTATGGAGGAGGCAGGTGTGTTGTACGGACTCTGCACACCAGAGGACAATGCCATCGTCTACCACTTCAGGAACGATGGTCCGAACGAACACACAATTTGGAACCAGTGTCATGAACTAATGCATGCGTTCAAGCGCCACGTTAAAGCGCGCCAGAGCATGGATCCGGTGAACGTGACGTCCTTGCGGCATGATCCCGTGATAGACACGCTCAAGGAGACCGTGGTCGAAACGCTGGCTGAAGGGTTCATGCTCCTTATCGTCATGGGTGAGCGCGCCGTGGACCTGGTGGACTCTAGCGGCGTCGACGAGGAGAACGGTGACGGGCGCGTACGAGGCCTGCGCGCCAGAGTTTCTCGCTTCGAGCGTACCTTGAGGTTCTAGCGATGCACTACGTCCTGCTTTGTGGCGGCGTCATGATGTTTGGCTTCGGGTTGCGCGCCTTGCGCCACCTCCATACGCTTGAAGTTGCGTGCTACGCTCTCGGACTTATCTCCGGCGGCGTCTGCATCGCACTTTGGTCTCCAGAGAACGCGGTTTACCTCGATCACCTGACGCACATAGCAGGAATAGGTCGTCTTCTGACGTACGCCTGTGGGGCGACATCTATGTTCGCGCAGTACGTCATGATCACCGAACTGAGCGACCAATGGTCTTTCTGGCGCCGGATCATGGCTCTTGCGGGTGGGACGATCGTGGCCTTACTGTTTCCACTCTGGAGCATCGCGCGGGATGCTGTAGGGCGCGGTGGTGAACACCTTTTCTACGAGGGGTATTTCAGTCGGCCTCCCGCTCTGCTCACGTGGAACATTGCAGCGGGCGGAGCCATCTTCTTCGTTGACGCTCTCATCCTGTACGCCCTATGGACCGTCCCCTTAGAAGTTCCAGGGCGGCGCGTGCAACGTTTAGTGCATGGTGATCGCTACGTGCAGCCTCACTCGTTTCTCCCGTACGCCATTGGAGCGCTCTATGGGTTGCTCCAAGTGGGACAAATCGTAGCTAGCAAGATAGGGGTCGATGAGTCGAGTCTATTCCTGATATCGAACTGGCTTTTTGTAGGAGGCGCGGTCATGGCCGTTGCCTTCGTGGCCACCATTGTCACGACGGTAGTAGGGCAGGGCGTGTGGCAGTTCAGCTCTCATCGGATGGAACGAGACATCCTGGAAGGGCAGGCAGACATTGCTCTTCTGCGCGTCACTGTCTTCGACCTCATCGTCCACCTACGCCACAGCGTCGATCCAAACCTTCTTCACGCTTTGAAAACACGCTGCCAGACGTACGTAAATATGAGTTCTCCCACTGCAGGCGACACGCTGAAACAGCGAACCGTGTGGCGGTGGTGGAAACTGTATGAGCGTAGACAGGAGATCCGGCGCGTCCGCTCAGCCCTTATCGAGTTGAGCGCTGGTCTCTACAAGCAGGTTGTTCCTCTACTTGACGATGCTCACGTACCTGTCATACAGGTGGTACGGCAACGGTGCCGACACCTCGCGTTCTCCGCCAACCGTCTTCGTATAGCCGAGCAAGCGGCGTGGCTGATCGCTTATGGGCGCGCCATACGCATTGAGCACTGGCAAAATGTTAATGATACTACTGCCCAATTGGTGGATCGCGCTATCGCTCGGGATGCCTTGCGTAAGGTGAAGCAGGGCGTTTATTTTTACGAGGATGCCTACCTTGTGGTTGCCCTTGCTCTAAATTTCGAGTTGGTTTCCATGACCGCTCTCAACGGCCACGAGCCGCGGCGTTGGCACTACATGCTTGCGACTCAGGTTGCTCAGGTGCTAGTGACGCACGATTCGACGTTTAGTCATCCTCAAGAGGAGATGAGAGAGGCTCAGATAGGATAGTTGGCCAGACCTACGCCACTGAAGTCCCTTTTTGCACAGCCGACTCGGGTGACGTGCTCACCTCTGCCATCGTCTGCTGTGAGCGTCCTGTAAGGACGCGTGCAAGGGTTGAGAGAGAACGTGGCCGTCGCACAACTGCTGCGGCTGCTCGGAGCGCAAGACCTGGAGTGAACTCAGTGGCCATCAAGCGAGCATAGGAATCGGCGCCGATTCCACGCAGCAAAGGAATAAGCTCGTCCCACTCCCTATCAGAACTTGCATAAAGACGATTTGCAGCAACGAAGGCTAACCTCATGTTTTGGCCGAACCGTTGTCGCCATGCGTCCTCATAGGGAGCTAGAGCTGCGGCAGACACATCACCCTGTCGGACGGCCATAGCACCGAAACGACCGGCGAGGCGCCCCGCATACATGGAGAAACGGATGCCTTCACCGGCAAGTGACGATGCTTGACCTGCAGAGTCTCCGGCTGTAATGAGGCCGTCGGCAACGAATGCTTTGTTCATACCTTCACCTGGTATTACGCCGGTGTGGAACTCGACAGGTGATGCACCGATAAAGGCAGTGCGAAGCGGTGCATAGTCATGGAGCAAGGTATGCAAGTAGAGGGCCGGATCGACCTTCACGTCTGGTCTGATGACGCCGACCCCAGCTCGGACGCGGTGATTGCCGTAGGGAAACGCCCAAGCATAGCCAGCTGGAGCGATCGCGCTGCCGACAGCCAGCACACACGTATCCTCGGGGAAATTAGGCGCATAGAGGTCGTACTCAGCGCCGACCCCAGCACGACGATAACTGTTGTGGATCCCCGCCTTGACCGCCAGGGTTGAGGAGAAGCCCGTTGCGTCGATGACCAGCGAACAGGTGACCTGCCTCGTGGTCCCGGCATGATCGCGTAGTGTTACAACCTGACGAAGGCTGGAGGTCAAGTCGACGTCAAGGACTTGTGTACGAGGGCTCAACGTCGCACCTGCTGCGATAGCGCGTTCGGCCAGATATTGGTAGAGCGCCCTTACATTGATAATACAAGCTATCGGCTCACTCGTTGTAAATGTCTCGTCGGCCGATGGTCCACATAGACGGCAGCGCTGTATCGGATGGTAGAGGTGAGATGGTACGCCCAGCGCGACCATGTCTGCGATGAAGCTGCCACCGCTCGTGCGCGTTGGTGAACCGATCTCCGCGTGCTTCTCGGCGATCAGGACACGTAGGCCCTGCGCAGCCACAACTTGCGCAGCACTTAATCCCGCCGGACCACCCCCAGCGACCACGACATCATAGCTAGTTGTGGGGCCTTCGTGAAACGGGTCGCGAACTACAGAACTCATAACGGTAAGTATATCAATCCCCCGCTTCAGCGATCGCGCTGCATCTCACCGCGCACGTATGGTACGGGACTCACCTAGAATAAAGCGTAGGTCCAAAAGGCGGTTTCGTGCGTGAATCGCGGACCTAACGATGATGTTGGACCTATTGTAGGTCTAGGGATTTTGAGGGGTTGGACCTACAATAGGCCCAAGGTTTGGGGAGGGTTGGACCTACAATAGGTCTAAAGGATAGAGAGAGTAGAGGTCCCCAGAGGGGGCGAGGCAGGCCGTGTGGAAAGGGGACGCGGGTAGTAGATCATTCATCACTTTGGCCTGGCGCGTCGCCGAGCATGTTGTCGATCATATCTCCTACTCGTCTGGCAGTGGCCCCTGCGTGTCTGCGGCGTCCAGCGCCGTCAGGTCGGCCAGGAGCGCGGCACGAAGGGGAGCATGGAGCGCCCGCCCGTCACCCGCACGGAAAAGTTGCACTGTACGCAGCATCTCTGCCGCGACCCATACATCCTTTGTCGGTTTAACCGACAGAGAGAGAGCAGGTTGCTGCGTTGGCTGCACTCCTGCGTCTGTCGGTTTAACCGACACGCGAGGCATCGCACGGGAAGCCACGTCCCGAGCATCTGTCGGTTTAACCGACACAAGGCGGGTCGCCTGGACATCCTTGACTTTGATATGTTCCCCTTGCACGGCCCGTGTGAGCAGTGCTGTGCGGGCATCGTCATCGTCCATCTCAGCCATTTCCAGGGCGACCGTCGCGCCGAGTACCCCGGTCTCGACGGCCGCCGCGATGCGTGGGTCACGGGCGATCTTAAGCTTGTCCACGACATACCCATGATTCTTTCCCAGGCGATCAGAGAGCGCGCGCGCAGAGAGGCCAAAGCCCTCCATCATTTGCTGGAGGGCTCGTGCCAGGTCCAACGGACTCAGATCTTCGCGCATCACGTTCTCGACCAGGGCCAGTTCGCGCATCTGGCTATCGTCCATGACGCGCTCGATACAGGGAACGTCTGTGAGGCCCGCACGGCGGGCAGCCTGCCAGCGACGTTCACCTGCGCCAATCTGGTAACGGTCACCGACCTTGCGCACGGTGAGCGGCTGCAGGATGCCGTGCGCGCGGATCGAGGCCGCGAGTTCGTTGAGGGCAGCCTGGTCGAAGACCGTACGCGGTTGGAAGGGGTTAGGAGCGAGCAGGTCTATAGGGATGGCGCGCGCGCCAAGGAGATCGCGCGTGCGCGCAGCTCCGGAGTCCGCAAACAAGTCGTCCAGGTCGTAGTTCCGCGCCACAGGGGCTTTATTATCGGGAGGCGTCTTGCTCATGCCACGCCTCCCCACGCGGTCAAGAGCGCTGTCGCGACAGCACGGTAGGCATTCGCCACATCGCTTTTAGGTGCGTAGGCAAGGATGGATTGGTGCGCGGTGGCCGCTTTTTTTACGGCCACGCGTTCGGGGACAGAGCCTAAGATGGCGACGCCGCGCGGCTCGACCGTCGCACGGATCTCGGCTATCTGCACGCGCGCGTCCGTTTGCGTCTCGTCGACCATCGTCAGCACGACGCCGCTTATGACGAGGTCGGAGGAGAAGCCCGCGCGGCGCGCCTCGGCCAGGGTAAGGAGGAACAATTTCATGCCATCGACGGCCATTTCTTCGGGAGCGACGGGGATGACCACGTGCGTGGCTGCGGCCACGGCGTTGATGACGAGTAAGCCCTGTCCAGGAGGGCAATCGATGAGGATCACATCGTAGAGGTCATGGCCGTCCTCGCCTGTCAGTGTGGAGAGGTGTGTGGCCAACACGCGCTCACGGCCCATGACGCCGGCCAGCGTGAGTTCGACGGAGCGCAGCTTACGGTCCGTGGGCAGAATGGCAAGGCCCGGTGCGAGAGCATAGGTCAGCGGCGCCAGGGGGCGTATATCCCCTTCCGCAATGTAGTGCTGGAGCGCGGAAGCTAGACCGCCCGTCGCCGCCATGTGAGCGGCCGGCGTCCCGGCGGCGGTCGTGAGGCTGCCTTGCGGGTCCAGGTCGACGACGAGGACGCGCTGGCCCTGCTCGGCGAGCGCGGCGCCCAGGGCGAGGGTTGAGGTTGTCTTACCGACGCCGCCCTTATGGTTCGCGACAGCAACGATGATCGTGGTCATGGCATACCTCCTTCCTGTACGGTGTCCGCCGCCGTCTCGACGGGGGGGGCTGCGATCTTCTGCAGAGCGCGACGGCGCTGCCGCGAGGGTTGACCCACCTGCCCCCGGTGGTGCGTGCGGTAGGCATCGATGGCGGCCTGCGAGAGCAAGCGCGTGCGGGGGCCAACCAAGGTGGAGGCCAGGGTGCCGCGTTGGATGGCGCTCTGTACAGCCGGCAGGCTCAGGGTCAGCATCTCTGCGGCCTGGGCGGTCGTGTACTGGGCGATCGTGTACGTGGGATCAACAGAGTCCTTCATATCCACAGCGTACCGCGTGGAGAGGAGCGGGGGACGGGTCAACGGGGGAGGCATAAACATCTCCCCCATCATGGGGTTGGCTCCCTATCTCCCTGAAAAGGTGCCGGCGCCCCGTTTGTGAGCGATCCTGACAGCAGGATGTAGGCGGCGATAGGCTTTGTGGTGATTCATCAGCATCCTCTCCATGGCAACCCGCAGGTGCTCCCGCGTCGCCTTTCTTTCTGGCGGGTAAGTTATGTCAGTTTAGAGTACGGCCAAGGGAGGCTTGCGCTCCATAGGCGACGACAGTGTAGGTGGTCATGACAATCTTCTTCCTTTCCGGGGGCGGCGCTCTTCCGTCGCCGCCCCCACGTCGTGCTTAAAACGGGGGGGGCATCGTCCAATGCGATGCCTAAAGAGACGGCCACAGAGCGCTTCGACACGAGGACCAGGGCGGCCTTGTGTGCGGCGCGGCAGGCGGTTTCGGTGGCGCGATGATGGTCGGCGCACAGGGGAGTGACGGCGTCGCTCTGCTTCCAGCCGTCCACACAGAAATTGCCGCAGGTGACCGTCGTCTTTAGGCGACAGAGGAATGCGGCCCCTCCTTTCCGCTCAAGGGAGGTGTGATGCGAGTAGATACGCAAGAGTGCAGCAAAGGAGAGGATCATGGGCCGTCGGACGTTCGTCTATCGCCTGTACCCCGCTGCACCCCAGGCGGTCGAGATGCAGCGACAGCTTGATGTGGCGCGGGAACTCTATAACGCGTGTCTTGAGGAGCGCCGCGCCTGTTACCGCAGTACCGGCAAAAGCCTCAATTACTACGATCAGGCTAACCAGTTGAAAGAGATCCGTCAGATACGGCCCGATCTGGCCTCCGTCAATTTCTCGATGCTCCAGGCGGTCTGCCGCCGCGCCCACCGCTCCTTTGAGAATTTCTATCGACGACGGAAGGCAGGACTCCCAGGTGGGTTCCCGCGCTTCAAGGGCCGCGACCGCTGGCAGAGCATCACGTTTCCCTCCTTCAATAATGGCTGCAGCATCACGGGTGCATGCCTGCGCCTCCAGGGCATTGGCCAGGTCAAGGTCAAGTTGCACCGGGCGGTTGAGGGAACGATCAAGACGGTCGCGCTCCGCCGCAAGGCAGGCAAGTGGTACGTCTGCCTCTCCTGTGAGGTGGCGGACATAGCTCTGCCCGCTACCGGCCAGAGCGTGGGCATCGACGTGGGACTGACGTACTTCCTGACCACGGACACAGGGGACACAGGGGACACAGTTGCCAACCCACGCCCCCTCAAGACGGCGCAACGGCGCTTGCGGAGCCTCCAACGGGCGCTCGCACGCTGCAAGAGGGACAGTGCGCGACGCGCGAAGGTGAAGCGGCAGGTGGTCTCCCTGCATGAGAAAGTGGCCAACGTCCGCAAGGACGCGCACCACAAGACGGCCCACACGCTCGTCATCCAGAACGATGTGATCGTCCACGAAGACTTGCGTGTGCGGAACATGGTCAAGAACCACCGTCTCGCACGCGCGATCCACGACGCCGGGTGGAGTCAATTCATCACGATCCTTACCTCCAAGGCTGAAAGTGCTGGGAGAGATGTGATCGCGGTGGATCCACGCGGCACCAGTCAGACGTGTCTCTGTGGAGAGCGCGTCCCTAAGACACTGGCTGAGCGCTGGCATGACTGCCCTGCCTGTGGGCTCTCCCTGCCGCGCGATCAGGTCAGCGCATGGACCTGCTCAGGGAACAGTTGACGTTTTTGGGACGATAAAGTTCCGCATTTCAGTCTGTCGTCGCGTCGATAACCCTCTCTCTTGCGGACAGGCGTGGAGAGCCAAAACAAGGAACGGAATGATACTCCCGACGAGAGGCAACGCGAGCTGCCTCGCCCCTGTATCGGCTGGCGGCGTCCGGCGCTCATAGGGGCGCGCAGCCACTTTGTGCCATTGATCGTCGTCGAGGGTCCAGAGTTCAAGTTGGGGCGACGCATACGCCGTGTGAAAGAGGTGCGGATGGGTCACGGCGCGTAAGCGTCGCGCTGGACGGTCGTCGCGGTAGGCATACCGCGCCAGCAACGCTTCCTGATGCGCAATGTGGAGACGGCCATCATACAGCCAGACAGAGACCCGTTGACGCGCGAGTCCCCGCTCTGCGTACAGGTAGAAGCGCTGGACACTCACATAACCACGCGCATTCACGACACGCTCGACGTGCATCTCACGGAGGACTTGTCGCACGACCTCCTCGCTGAGCATCCGCCCACACACCCACCCGAGGACGTCGACGGGCGTGCGCAGTCCATCGCGCCGCGCGCGATGTGCCCCGTGCGGCGTCGTGTTGAACGTCTCGATGAAAGCAGCGTGTCTCTCCTGGATCTCGGTCAATCCCTCGGCTTGCTGAAAAGAGACCTCAGCAAGACGGAGTTGCACCTTGAACTGCGCCTCAATCAAGTTCTCCCAGGGCTTGCCTTTCTCAATGTGACAGACAGCGACCCCTAGCCCTTGGAGAACCTCTTCATAAGCGGCGGCGGTAAAAACGGCGCCATTGTCTGAGACAACGCCCTCGGGGGCGCCGTAGGCGCTCAGAGCAGCGGAGAGAAGTTGCAAGACCGCGAGGGTGTCCTGGTAGAGCGTGGCCATGCCCGCGATGATCTTGCGTGAATAGCCTTCAATGATGCAGAGCGAGTACGCCCAATGTCCCTCATCGTCCACACGTACGAGATACCGGTAGTCAATAAACCAGTAGTGGTGCCGTCGGACAGGAGTAAAGGGTGTGTCTTTCACGATGCCGTCGAGAGCCTGAGGGGCAGGACGGTCACTCGTCCAGACAGGCGGAGCACCATGACTGCGCCGATTAATTGCCATTGCCCGCCCAATCGTCGCTTCACTCGGTGCCTGTCCCGTCTTCCGTTCGACAAGTCCCTTGACGCGGAAACGCCCTGCGCGGGGGTACTCCTGCTGCACGTCGAGAACGTCTTTGAGAAAGGGAAGCGTGAGTTGCAGTGATGAATGGACCGTCGGCCGCGTGCGCTGATCTTCGAGTCCTGCAAAGTCGTCACGCTCGAAGGCCTGGATGATGTTCCAGACATGCTGCCGGGAGAGTTTGAGTAGTCCCGCGATACTCGTTTGATGCCAGCCTTCGTGAAACATGCGTACGACTGTCCAGCGCGCACGGTAGGCATCCTCGAACTGATGGAACTCGGTCACGGGCAGAGAGAGCTGAATGGGAAAGGGATGCCGCTCCAAGAAGCGTTTCACCGTGTGGTGCGTGGTCTTACAGCCAAACTTCCGCTCCACGATACGCACGATCTCGCGGTCATGGATGGGTGGGTAGAGTTCCTTGAGGTAGAGGATGTACCTCGCAACGACCGCAGGATACCGATGCCGTCCGGTCACGGACGAGGTGCGCCCGTCAATGAGACCACGCATCCCATGGTGGACGAAGCGCCGGGCCTTCTCTCTCACTGTTGCGCGGTCAAGCCCTGTCGCGCGGCTGCGCGCAGCCACCGTTTCATCCGCCAGCATGATGCCGCGGATGACCTCGTAATCATGCTGCACGGGGTCGGTGAAGCGCAGAGCAAGTTGGTGAAAGTCATCTGATTGTGACAGAGGTCACCACACAGTCTGATCTCTTGCGCGACGTGACGTATCGCGCTGCCTCAGTCTATCAAGACGCGGAACTTTATCGTCCCAAAAACGTCAACTGTTCCCTGAGCGGGTCCAGCGTGCTACACGCCAGAGAGCCTCTGCCGGTTGCCCCCGCGTCGGATACAGAGGAACGAACGCGTTATCGGTGAAGACGGCCCCGAAGGCGTCCCCCCTCGTCAGAGACGGGTTGCCACGGCGGACGGATGTACGCGCCCCGCGCGCTGTCTCCTCGGGAACGGGATCAACGGGTTGAGGGTGAAGAGTCATACCACGCCTACCTCCTTACCGAGGGATCAGTAGCGAACCGTTGTCTGCCCTTTTATCTAGCCGACGCGATGCCGCAGGCCACGCATTCCCGTACGCCGCATTCGCCCGCAGGGTCTTCGCTCTTTCTACCCTAATAGGGGATGGTGCGGACGGAGCAGGCGGATGATACTGGGCTCCTAACGGGAAACGGCCAGAGGGAGAGTAAGGGTGCCAACGTATCTCACAACGGGGCAGGCAGCGCAGCAACTCCGTATCTCGCGGTGGACGCTACGCCGCGCCGCGGACCGGGGTGACCTCATGGCTATTCAGCGAACGCCGGGAGGGTGGCTGCAATTCGCGCCGGCCGAGGTCGAGCGTTATGCCCGACGGCTCGTGCGCTCATCGCCCACGACCCGAGAGAGCGCTGGCCCCGCGGACGCGCGGGCGCAACCCGTCGGCGCCGCTCATCCCCACAGCGCATCCGACCCTGTTGCCCTCGCTAAGCCGGTTGGCCCGCGGGAGAGTCTCTTCGCCCGCCCGCCACACGCGACAGCCGCCCCCTTTATCCGGGGGACGGAGCGCCTCCCTCGTGCCCCCTTCACGGGTGATGCGTTCCCCGGGCGCGCACTGAGTCGAGATCGTCCCCTGGACGCCAGGACGCGCGGAGTGCCCATGGACACGGCCGTCAGGCGTCTCCTGTTGGTCGAGGACGACGACGACGACTACCTGCTCACGCGCGCCCTGCTGGCCGAGATTCCAGGCGAGGCGTATGTGCTGGACCGCGTTTCGACGTTCCAGGAGGGTCTGGCCGTGGTGGGGGAGCACCGGCACGACGCCTACCTCGTCGACTATCGGCTGGGAGCGGAGAGCGGTCTGGATCTGCTGCGCGTGCTGCGTCGGGAAGGGCGCCGGGCGCCCATCATCCTGCTGACGGGGCAGGGCGATGGGGGGGTCGATATCGCGGCGATGGAGGCGGGGGCCACGGACTACCTGGTCAAGGGCGAGGTCACGGCGGCGGAATTGGAGCGCGCGCTGCGCTATGCGCACGCACAGGAGCAGCATCTGGCCGAGACGGACGTCGCCATCGAGCGGCTACGCACGAGCGAGCAGTTCGCGCTGGCCACGCTGGACGCCCTGCCCGAGCACATCGCGATTCTCGACGAGGAGGGCGTCATCCTCGCCGTGAACGCGGCGTGGCGCCGCTTCGCCCTCGCCAACGGCGGGAGAGAGGGGGCCGAGGGGGTCGGCCAGAACTACGTGAGTGTGTGCGCGAAAGCAGCCGCTAGGGGCGACGAGCAGGGGGCACGGGCCGCCAATGGGATCACGGATGTGCTGCACGGGCGGGCCACATCGTTCGCGCTGGAGTATCCCTGTCACTCCCCCACCGAGAAGCGCTGGTTTACCATGGAAGCAGCCCCGTTCGTGGGCGAGGGGCCGGGGCGCGTGGTCGTGTCCCACCATAACATCACGACTCGCATCGAGGCCCAAGAGGAACTGGGGCAGCGGGAGGGTAGCTTCCGGCTGCTCTTTCAAGCCAATCCGCAGCCGATGTGGGTCTTCGATGCGGACACCCTGCGCTTTCTGGAGGTCAACGACGCGGCCGTGGAGCACTATGGCTGCTATACACGCGACGAGTTCCTGGCCATGCGCATCACCGACATCCGGCCGCCTGAGGATGTGTCTCTCCTACAGGAGGCGTTCGGCCGCCACGCTGGCGCCCTGTGGGACTCTGGCGTGTGGCGTCATCACACGAAGGATGGACGCCGGATCGATGTGGCGATCACCACGCACACGTTGACGTTCGAGGGACGGGCGGCGCGTCTCGTGCTGGCCCAGGACATCACCGCACGGAAGCAGGTGGAGGAAGATCTGCGCCGGAGTGAGGCGCGTATCCAGGCCGGTATAGAATGGTTCTGTCACAGGTTTGATGAACTGGGTTTCAGCGTAACGTAGAACATCGGGGACAGACCGTCCCTCAGCCGGAGACAACAACCAGAAACACGGTTAAAGAGGGT